>Ga0137307_102171_pt1 | contig 14369 bp, 13 predicted proteins | sample NAcewD2O_March_2_FD_97180 | JGI IMG/M metagenome (GOLD analysis project Ga0137307, IMG submission 97180) | Mouse cecal microbial communities from Vienna, Austria - N-Acetylglucosamine amended D2O_March | ecosystem: Host-associated > Mammals > Digestive system > Large intestine > Cecum | place...
TATCAGAAAAGGAGGCAATATTATCACACGGTTATTTGCATCGGAGCGTCACAAATAAGCCATGATGAACGCCTCCGGAATGGAGATAAATATGTTACAGGTGAAAAATGTTGAAAAATATTATGGGGGTAAAAATAATGTTACGAAGGCGCTTGACCGTGTCAGCTTTGATGTGGAGGATGGGGAGTTTATCGCAATCATGGGGGCGTCGGGCAGCGGAAAAACTACGTTGCTCAACTGTATTTCCACTATTGACACCGTCAGTGCCGGGTGTATTCTGTTGGACGGGAAAGACATTACGGAACTCCCTTCCCGGGAATTGGCCAAATTCCGCAGGGAACGGCTTGGCTTTGTGTTCCAGGATTTCAATTTGCTGGATACTCTGACAATTGAAGAGAACATTGGTTTGACACTTGCGTTGAACCATTATAATGCTGCAGCCGTTTTGGATAAAGTGAAGGAAACTGCAGGGAAATTGGGAATCAGCGATATTTTGGATAAATTCCCTTATCAGATATCCGGCGGTCAGAAACAACGGGCGGCCTGTTCCCGTGCAATGGTGGCGGGGCAGTCGCTGCTATTGGCCGATGAGCCTACCGGGGCGCTGGATTCCAAGGCATCTAAAAACTTGCTGGAGATTATGACGCAGATGAACCAATCAATGGGAGCTACTATTCTCATGGTAACTCATGACGCTTACAGCGCCAGTTATGCGAAACGGGTGGTATTTCTAAAGGACGGGCGTATTTTTAACGAACTGCTTCGGGGAGGGCGGGTACGCTCTGTTTTCTATCATGAGATTTTGGCTGTGTTGGCTGCGCTGGGAGGTGATGTCAGTGACGTTATTTAAATTATCTTTACGCAATGCCCGCCGGCAGGCGAGGGATTATCTGGTTTACTTCGTCTCTGTCGTTATGGCAGCCGCTTTGCTTTATGCTTTTAACGGCCTGGTATTTTCACAGGAAATCCTCAATCTGTCCAGACGGATGGCTCAGATGCCGTCCATCATTGTATTGGCCAGTATCGTGGTGGTATGTGTTTTTGGATGGTTAGTGTCTTATACGACTAATTTTATGCTTTCCCGCCGGAGCCGGGAATTGGGTACTTATATTCTTATCGGATTGGAAAACAGGCAAGTGGCGCGGTTGTTTTTTCTTGAGAATCTTGCGGTGGGCGGATGTGCGCTGCTGTCAGGGCTTTTGGTGGGGAACTTGCTTTTTCAGGCATTGAGGGCCATTGTGCTTTCTTTGTTCGGGATGCCGTATGGTTTTTCTTTTACTTTTTCCCTTCCGACCGTCGGTCTGACAGCCGTTTACTTTGTTTTAATTTATTTGTATGCTTTGCGAAGGAGCCGTAAACGTATCAAAAAAATGAAAATATATGATTTGATTTATTTTGACAGACTGAATGAAGGTGTGGTTATCCAGACGGGGCAGAAACGCCGCAGACTTTTTACAGTTTCCATCGTATTGGGTGTTGCAGGGACTTTCCTTATTATGGCAGGAAACTTTCTTCTGGGTATTCTTGGTGCAGGAAGTTTAATTGTTTGTTTATACGGGTTTTTCCCTAGTTTTGCTTCCAGTGTTCCGGCATTTTTTGACAGGCATCCGGCACGGAAATACAAAGGGCAGAATCTTCTTGTATTTCGGACTCTGGCCGCCAAGTTGGCTACTATGGGTGTGCTGATGGCCACCATATCCATGATTTTCACGGCTACTCTTATTTCTGAGGGAACAGGGATGGTGTTTCATGGGACTTTTGCTGGAAGAGCAGCGGAAAATGCCTGTTTTGACTTGTACATCGGAATGGAGGATACCGACCGGCTCCGTACGGAATATGCGGATTATATCGAAAAGAATATTCCTGTGGAAAAATCTTTGCAATATAAAGTGTACTGCGGGGAAAATACTCAGGTTATGGATTACCTGAATAAGAATACATCTTATTATAGCTATGGTTATGAGCGGGATTCGGTGATGCGTTACAGCGATTATGCTGCATTGCGTGAGATTGCAGGCTATCCGGCAGTCCATTTGCAACCCGGGCAGTACCTTATTCATTGTATGGATTATCTGGAAGGCGTTTTGAAAAGCTATCAACAGCCGCTTGCTTTAGGGGATGATGTCTTGGATTGGGGAGGTGTTTATACAGAGCATATGATACAAGATGATGGATTAGGTAATGGAGTGGGATTTGTTTTGGTTGTTCCGGATGAGTTAGCCAAAGATTTGCCGTTCCATCATTTGGGGTATGCTGCCAAGACGGTACATCCGGTGGCTGAGGAGCAGTTTTATGACTTATACGATATTCATTATGAAATCCACTATAAAATGGATATGCAATCCGATACTTATGATACGATATATACAAAGGCGTCCGAAGAGGCCGATATGGCAGTGATGACTGCTGCCATTGTATTCCCTCTTTATTTTCTGGCTTTGGCATTGACCATAACTGCGGCAACTATCCTTACCGTTCAGCAACTTAGCGAATCGGAGCGGTATAAGCGCCAGTTTGAGATGCTTCATAAACTAGGCATGGATTGGAGGGAGATGGCAAAGGCGCTGCGGTGGCAATTTGCCATTTATTATATAATGCCGGCTGTACCGCCTGTGCTAATCGGCCTGCCTTTTATCCTGAATCTGGCTAAGATGCCGGAGCCGGGCGTAATGGTGGGGTTAAATAGCCCGGCTGCCATTACGGGCATTGCGTTTGGCTTGTTTGTTCTGATTTATACCCTTTACATCCTATTGGCCTACACGAACTTAAAACGTAATGTGCTGCCGGAGAGGGGATATTAGTGAAAAAGCCAAAATTTTTATAAAAACATTTTTTCAAAATATTTTAGCAAAACATCCCCTTGACTTTAAAAATAATTCCTGATACACTTTGTGCTAACAATCGGTTGAGACCCTTCCCGTATGCAAGGCTATATTTTGCATACGGGATTTTTTTACTTTATAGGATTCGGGTGTCAAAAGGTCTTCTCGGCAGTGTGCTTGGCAGACTGCACAAAAGAATATTGTGCAAGTGGCTTTTGTACGATGGAGAGGAGACTCTAAAATCGTGGAAGCCAATGCTGAACACGATTTTGCCTTAAGAGGCTCATCGGAATACTAAGGGGGCAGTGCGGTGGAACCGGTTGGCAAGTGGTACAAAAATATTGGGTAAGTGAGGGTAAGAGAAATGGTTAAGAGATTTTTGAAATATGTAGCGCAAAGCGTAGCCGGAATGTTGGGGATTTCCGTCTATATCCTTGCGGATACTTTTTTTATTTCAAAGAGCGCAGGCGCGGACGGGCTTACGGTGCTTAATCTGGAACTGCCGGTTTATGGGCTGATTTATGCGATTGGCTCTATGATTGGCATTGGTTCTGCAACAAGATATGCGATTAAAAAAGCACAGGGGGAAAAGGAGATAGATTATTATTTTATGCAGTCTCTTTTTTGGTGCGTTGTTATAAGTATTCCGTTTATCCTGCTCGGTCTGTTTATGCCAGAGCAAATGCTTCGTTTTATGGGGGCGGATAAGGAAATTGCAGAGTTAGGGAAAGATTATCTTAGGATTATTTTATTCGGCGCCCCTCTTTTTATGATGAATTTTACGTTTACAGCGTTTGTAAGGAATGACAATGCGCCGGCTATAGCAATGATTGGCGCACTTTTCGGAAGTGTGTTCAATATTGTTTTTGATTATATTTTAATGTTCCCGATGGGGTTAGGGCTGACGGGGGCTGCTTTGGCGACAGCGATATCTCCAATGGTGACTATGTTGATATGCGGTGTTCATTATTTGGGGAAACATAATCATGTGGGGTTTGGATGGAAACTCCCGTCTGTTAAGCATTTGTTGTTTTGCTGCCAGTTTGGGGTAGCTGCATTTGTAGGGGAAATTTCGTCTGCCATTACAACGATAGCATTTAATACGTTGATACTTGGCATAGCGGGTAATACAGGTATAGCGGCCTACGGGGTGATTGCCAATATATCGCTGGTAGCTATGTCCATTTTTAACGGTATCTCACAAGGAACGCAGCCGTTAATCAGCAGTGCTTATGGAAGCGGGAAAAGAAAAGATACGGGAACATTATTAAAGGCCAGCCTTGTGGTTACCCTTGCCGTACAGGCAATGATTATTATAGGTATTTGGGGATGCACCGACTGGCTGATTGGGGTATTCAATAGCGAAGGGAATGATATGCTTTTGCTTTACGCCCATAACGGTATGCGGCTTTACTTTTTCGGTTATCTTGTGGCTGGCGTCAATATTATGCTGGCAGGTTATTTTTCGGCAACGGATAGGGCAGCAAAGGCTTTTGTGGCATCGGTTTTAAGGGGGGCCTTTGCAATTGTAGGCTGCGCTATCCTTATGTCAAAGATTTGGGGGCTAAATGGGGTATGGTTGTCTTTTCCGGCAGCGGAAGCGATTACATTCTTAGTGGTATTGGCGATGGGTGGATTGTTTGACAAGGAGGGCAGGAGGGAATAATCTAAAAGTGGAAAATACCAAAACGGGTAGGAAGAGGCAGAAGTTTTTATCGGGAGGAAGATAATTACTGTTGTTTTCTAAAACTTGACATTACCGGAAAACAAGTGCAAAATACAAAGGTGTAGATAGTTTGGAATGCATTTTTGGAAAGGAGCAGATGCGGCGATGACGAAAATTGATATCGTATCCGGTTTTTTGGGAGCCGGGAAAACAACGTTGATAAAGAAGCTTTTAAAGGAGGCTTTGGCAGATACGAAAGTAGTGCTGATAGAAAATGAATTTGGTGAAATCGGTATTGACGGCGGTTTCTTAAAAGAAGCGGGGATAGAAATCAAAGAGATGAATTCCGGCTGCATCTGTTGTTCGCTGGTAGGGGATTTTGGGGCTTCGCTGAAAGAAGTATTGGATACTTATGCGCCGGAGCGGATATTGATAGAGCCGTCAGGGGTCGGGAAACTTTCCGATGTCATGAAAGCGGTAGAGGATGTAGTGTCCGAAGAAGAGGTGCAGCTTAACAGTGCCGTGGCAGTAGTGGACGCCATGAAATGTAAAATGTATATGAAAAATTTCGGGGAATTTTTTACAAATCAGATTGAACATGCAGGAACAATTATTTTAAGCCGGACAGGGAAAATCAGCGGGCAAAAGCTGGAGGCATGTTTGGAAATGATAAGGGAGCATAACCAGAAAGCGACCATTGTTACAACTCCTTGGGAAGAACTGGACGGCAGGGATATTTTAGAGACGATAGAAGGCGCAAAAGATTTGGAAGCGGAATTGATGGAAGAAGTGCGCAGGAAACATGAAAATGAACATCATCACGATCACGGTCCGGACTGCACATGCGGCTGTCATGGCCATCATCATGGAGAACATGACGGGGAATGCGGTCACGGACATGGACACCACCACGGAGAAGAAGACGGGGAGTGCTGCCACGGACATGGGCATCATCATGGAGAAGAAGGAGAAGAGTGCTGTCATGGACATGGTCACCACCACGGGGAACACGACGGGGAATGCAATCATGGATATGACCACCATCATGGGGAAGAGGGCGAAGAGTGTTGCCACGGTCATGAACACCACCACGGAGAACACGACGGAGAATGCGGTCACAGCCACCACCACGGAGAACATGGCGGAGAATGCAACCACAATCATAGCCACGGGCACCACGACCACGATGGGCATCACCACCATGCGGACGAAGTATTTACCAGTTGGGGAATGGAGACACCTGCCGCTTACACGGAAGAGGAAATCCAAAAACTGTTAGAAGAACTGGAACAGGAAAAAGAATATGGATTTGTCCTTCGTGCAAAGGGGATGGTTCCTTCCGGGAATGGAAGCTGGGTATATTTCGATTATGTGCCGGGTGAATGCGATATCAGGGAAGGGAAGCCGGATGTGACAGGGAAAATTTGTGTAATCGGTTCAAAGCTTGTAGAGGACAACCTGAAAAAACTATTCCAAAAATAATCCATATCGGAAGAAAAGAAGGAAACGGCAGTGATTGGAAAGAAAGGAAGGTCATAGATGAAACCGGTTTATGTTATCAACGGATTTTTGGAAAGCGGTAAGACGGAATTTATCGCTTATACATTGGAACAGCCGTATTTTCAGGTAAAGGGGAAAACCCTCCTGATTCTTTGCGAAGAAGGGGAAAGCGAGTACGGCGAAACGTTATTGAAGGTAAGCAGGACAGAACTGGAGCTAATAGAAAACGAAGAGGATTTTACCCCTTCCCATCTCATAGAGCTTGAGAAAAAGCATAAGCCGGAGCGAATCATTATAGAGTATAACGGCATGTGGAACTATAAAAATATGAAGCTGCCCTGGCATTGGACGATAGAGCAGCAGGTGACAACGATTGACGCTTCTACATTCCCGATGTATTTTAACAATATGAAAACGCTGCTGGCGGAGATGGTGCGGAAGTCGGAGCTGATTATTTTTAACCGTTGCGACGGCATTGAAGATTTAAACAGTTATAAAAGGAATATCAAGGCGATTAACCAAAAGGCGGATATTGTATTTGAAACTTCCGAGGGGGAAGTCGACGAAATTATGGAGGACGACCTTCCCTATTGTCTGGACGACGAAATTATTGCATTGGATAATCAGGGGTTCGGCATATGGTACTTGGATTCTTTGGACCATTTGGAGCGGTATGTCGGAAAAAAAGTGAAGTTTACGGCTATGGTGTTGAAGCCGAAAAATTTCCCGAAAGGCTTTTTTGTGCCGGGAAGGATGGCTATGACCTGCTGTGCGGAAGATATGGCGTTCCTTGGCTTTGCCTGCGCCTATGGGGATACGGATTCTTTGGAAGAAAAGCAGTGGGTGGAAGTTACTGCGGTGGTGAAGCAAGAGTATTTTGCGGATTACAATGGAGAAGGGCCGGTGCTTAACGCAATCAGCGTAAAGAAAACGACAGCGCCGGAGGAAGAGATTATCAGTTTTCTATGAGGAAGGGAACAGGGAAGGCGCTTGTTCCGGCCCAATGAAGAAAAGGGAAAAGATATGGCGGCGGAGAGCGAGAAGGAATTACAACAGTTGAAAAAGCGGCTGGCAGAGCTTGCAAGAAAGTCTTATGAACATAATATTTATACTTACACCGGTTTTTTGGGCATGGCGGAACAGGATGCTTTTTATAGTATGCCATCCGGGGAAATGGCTGCGGGGTTTATGCTGTACGGCGGCAGGGAAGGCTGTGAAAGGCAGATGCTTCGGTTTGGGGATTCGGAAAATATTGGTTATGAAGAAGATTTCCCCATTGCCTGCCTGTCCATAAGGCCGCTGATGGAAAAATTTGCGGATACCCTGACTCATCGGGATTTCCTTGGGGCGTTGATGAACCTTGGCATAGACAGGGGCGCCGTGGGGGATATCCTTATGGAGGGGAAATCCGCTTATGTATTTTGTACGGAAAAGATTGCTCCATATATTATGGAAAGTTTGGAAAAGGTAAAGCATACGAATGTAAAATGCATTTTGGCGGATGCAAGCAAAGAGCTTCCGGTAAAAGAGCCGGAAAGGGTATGCTTTACTGTAGCCTCGGAAAGGGCGGACGGGATGATTGCAAAAGTTTTCCGGTTATCCAGAAACCAAAGTTTAGAGCTGTTTAAAGGGAAAAAAGTGTATGTAAACGGCAGGCTGAACGAAAACAACAGTTATATCCTGAAAAACGGCGACATAGTTTCCGTACGCGGTCATGGCCGTTTTATCTATTACGGCGCAGGGCACGAAACGAAAAAAGGCAAATGGAGCGTTTCGGCAGGTATATACAAATAGATGGCTTTTACAGGTTTTGCACATTGCTTTTGCTTGTGCGGAAGCTATTTGCATAATTTTTTTGTGTTGTTTGCCAAGCGGCGATGCGGGGCAGACTTTATACAAAGGAGGATTCTATGTATTCGTATACTATGGTACAATGGCTGTTTTTCTTTTATTTTTATTGTCTTTTCGGTTGGTGCTTTGAGTCTTCTTATGTTTCTCTGAAAAAGAGGAAATTGGTAAACCGGGGATTTATGCGGGGACCGTTTTTACCTTTGTACGGAAGCGGGGCTATCATGATGTTGGTGGTTTCCATGCCATTCCAGCACAATATACTGCTTACTTATATTGCCGGGTGTATTGGGGCCACAGCTTTGGAATATGTGACAGGCGTTGTGATGGAAGCATTATTTAAAGTAAGATATTGGGACTATTCCAACCAGAAATTTAATTTTCAGGGGCAAATTTGTTTAAGTTCCACATTGGCATGGGGCGGGCTGACTATCCTTATGACAAGGGTAGTCCATAAACCGGTGGAACAGCTTATGCTTGCCATCCCGGGCGGAGCCCTTACAGTGATGACCTATGTATTGACGGTATATATTGTGGCGGACTTTACCTTGTCCTTCAAGACAGCTATCGATTTGCGGGATGTCCTTGTTAAGATGGAAGCGGCAAGAGAAGAGCTGGAACGGGTGCAAAAACGTTTGGATGTAATTATAGCAGTGTCCAATGAGGAACGTGAGATAAAAAGGCAGGAGCGCAGCCAGAGGATTGATGAGTTGATTGACGGTATTGAGGAGCGGCTTGGCGGCTTAAAGGAGAAAATACAAAACGAGGTTTCCTTATATCCTGATGGAATCAAAGAAGAGATTCAGGAATTGCGTATGAAATATAGGATAAATGTAGAAAATAGGATACAACTCAGGTCGATAAAAGATTTTTATAAAAGGCAGATGATTAAAGGGAACCCCACAATGGTTTCCAAACGGTTTAGAGATACCCTTCAGGAATTGAAGGAAACGGTAGAAGGCTGGAATAAGGAGTGATATGGAATAAAAGAACAGCTCCTTCACAGATGCACTATAAAAAGCTATATTATAGAAAGACGTACTATAGAAAGATGTACTATAGAAAGACGCATTATATATAGATGTATCGTAAAAATGTAACTTAATAAATTAACAAATATTCATAAATACGGCTGTCTCAATGAATTAACATTTATCCATCGAGGCAGCCTTATTTTACATTCATTTATTCTGACATTTCATTTTTTATTCCCGCGAGCAACGAGCCAAGTGGCTGCTTGCAGACATTTGGCGACTGCCGCGAGGGTCAAATACCCCGTTGCTGGCAGCGGGGTATTTGATTGCCAGGCTGTGCCAAATATTGCCACACGTGCTATTGCCGTACGTATATATCTCTGCAATGAGGAACACAGCAGACAAAGAATCAGGCACCCTTTTGGTGGGAGTAGGAATGCAGGAAAGAACCGGATGCCCGGCGCTTGAGGAAGAAATGCCGGCGGGCAGAGCGGTATCCATATAGGTTGTTTTCCTTTAGTTCCACCTGACGTTTATGTCGCTTATACAATGCCAGAAATTTGTTGTAGAACCAAAAAGAGTAGACAAGAACGTCGTTCATCCGTCCGATACGCTGTTTGGTTGTGAACATATATCGTTCCCCGCCGGAACTTACAGCTGTTTCAGAGCGGAGGGCATGTATCAAATCGGTTTCGTCTTTGATTTCGGCATCAATCATCGTATATCCCATACCGGCGCATAGCTCCTTATGGGAATCGCTTCCACCGATTCCAGGTTTTCCGAAACGTTCTGCCAAATCTGCGGCAGCCTGGTTGGATTCGGGCGATTCGCAGGCGTTATAAGTCTCGATAAAATCGAAACGAGCGGTCAAATTGCGGCTTTTTCTGCCCCTCCTGGTATTCATGAGGCTTAAATATTTTTCGCCGCAAGGATGTGCGGGCCCTAAAATGCCGCCGAAATGGTGGACAATGTCGATGAGCAGATGGACAGGGAGCCCACGCAGTTCCAAAAGGGGCAGTTTTACCCCTGTGGGCATAATGACAATAATATGCCCGGCATCAATGGTGTCGTATTCAATGCCTTTGAGGACAGTAAAGTCTTCCAGTTCCTTGTAGCGGCCTTTTATGTTCTTTTCATAATGGCGGTATGCCTTGTAGGAGTTGTGGTCTGTAATCAACATACCTTGATATCCTTTTTCGCGCAGCGAGAGGATTGTTTCATAAAGGGTGATTTTACCGTCCAGGGAACCTTCTTTTGTGTGGCAGTGCATATCCAGTTTCACATTATACCTTCTTTCTATGTTGGTTTTACAGCCGTTTGCCGTATTTTTCTTCACAATATTTGCAGCGGTAAATCTCTTTCTTTTCATCGGAGAGGACAAAAATGTGGGGCAGCTCCTGCTCGATGGAAGTGATGCAACGCGGGTTCTTGCATTTGATAATATTGCGGATTTCCTTTGGGAGGGTAAGTTCTTTTTTGTCCACGATTTCCCCGTCTTTTATGACATTGACGGTGATATTGTGGTCGATGAATGCCAAAACGTCCAAATCAAGGGTATTAATGTCGCATTCCACTTTCAAAATGTCCTTTTTCCCCTTTTTGTTGCTCCTTGCATTTTTAATAATGGCAACCGGGCAATCCAATTTGTCCAGCTGCAAATGATGATAGAGGGAAAGGCTTTTTCCCGCTTCGATATGGTCTAAAACAAAGCCTTCTTCAATTTTTCCTACATTTAACATAGTATAAGTATACCTCCTTTGCCGGCTTTCCATTCCGGGATGGGTTTTTGGATATTTTAAAATGACAGTTCCGCTTCCGAATGCATGGCAATATACATAGCAATGTTTTAAGCATATTCCAGCAAAGTGAGAATCAGCGCCATCCTTACATAGACACCGTATTGCACTTGCTTGAAATAAGCGGCTCTTGGGTCATTATCGACTTCCACGGAGATTTCGTTTACCCTTGGAAGGGGATGAAGGACGAGCATATCTTTTTTTGCCAAATCCATTTTATCTTTGTTCAATATGTAAAAATCCTTTAAACGGACATAATCTTCTTCGTTGAAAAAACGTTCTTTTTGTACCCTTGTCATATAAAGGAAGTCAAGGCGGGGCATAATTTCTTCCAACCGGATTACTTCTTCATAAGGGATGCCTTTTTCCTTCAGCATTTCGATAATGTAATCCGGAACTCGCAGTTCCTGAGGTGAAATGAAGATGAAATGAACATCCGGGTAGCGGACGAGGGCATTAATTAAGGAATGGACTGTCCTGCCGAACTTTAAGTCGCCGCAAAGGCCGATTGTAAAGTGCCCAAGGGAGCCTTTTAGGGAACGGATAGTAAGCAAGTCCGTTAAAGTCTGTGTAGGATGCTGGTGCCCGCCGTCTCCGGCATTGATGACCGGGATGGTAGATTTTTCCGCTGCAACCATTGGGGCGCCTTCTTTGTGATGGCGCATAGCACAGATGTCCGCAAAGCAGGAAATGACACGGATAGTGTCGGAGACGCTTTCTCCTTTGGAGGCGGAAGAGGAGCCTGCGTCGGAAAAGCCGATAACGCTGCCTCCCAGATTCAACATTGCGGATTCAAAGCTTAACCTTGTCCTTGTACTTGGCTCGTAAAAACAGGTGGCAAGCTTTTTGCCTTCACACATTTTTGCATATTTTTGCATATTGTTTTCAATATCGTTGGCGAGGTCGAAAAGTTTATCCAATTCTTCCACCGTAAAATCAAGGGGACTCATTAAATGCCTCATGAAAAATATTCCTTTCTATTCTATGTTCTATATATTTGGAAAAATGCAATAGAGCGTTGCGGGAACACCCAATTTGCTGTCCAATGTCATTTAGTTAGCGTCTTGATTCAGCCGTGAGGAACATAAAATGCTCAAGGAACCCGTTAAAAAGCGTCGGCACTTAACGAGGTTCCTCACGAGTTTAGTGTCCGTTACGCTTTTTACCGAGCGAAAGCGTGGTGACGGAGCATTTTATGTTCCTCACGGCGTCCGGTACCGTTAACTAAATGACATTGATTTGCTGTCGGATTGGCTTTTTGATATCCGAATCCTGCAGCTGTTTCCGCTTGTTGCTAACCGCTAACCGCCCGTAAATCCTGTATGGCGGCTTATCGTAACAAAATCGAAGAGAAAATGGATTCTCTTCGATTTGTATTTTGTTTTTTGCTTACATATAAGATAATAAATCCTCTACCGGCTTACGTCTTGGTGCAGCCGGTTCCTCTGCGGGATATCCGATGGGAATAAGGGCAATGACTTCCCTGTCTTCAGGAAGCTGGAGAAGCTGGCCTGTTTTTTCATCGTCAAAAATGCCTTCAATCACGCTGCCGATGCCTTGCTCATAAGCGGCGAGGCAGAAAGACTGGGATGCGATGCCGGCATCGAACATTTGCCAGGAATCCCCTCTTCTGGTGGTAAAGGAACCATCCCTTTCATAGCCGCATCTGTTTTTAATGGCAGTTACGACAATCAGCATAGGAGCGCCTTTGATAATAGCTCCGTTATTGGGGAATGCGGAAGTGCATTCATCGGCAATTTTATCTTTTAATTCGCCTTCTACTGCAATATAACGTGTAATCTGTGTATTCTTCCAGCTAGGGGAGTAGGATGCCGTTTCAATAATTTCCGCAAGCAAGGAATGGTCGATAGGCTGTGCCGTAAATTTGCGGATGCTCCTGCGTCCTTTGATACATTCTTTTGCTGTCATTCTTTACCTCCTTTAAGCCGCTGTCCGTCCATTGGCGGTGTTAGTGCAATATGTACCCCGGATTGTTTCTGGTACAAATCTGCTTTTGTTAGGCATGTTTCTTTTATGATAACATAATGGAATGGCGCTTTCAACTTGAAAAAAGCGTTTTTATAAAATTTTGAAGAAGGATTTGTTTTTCGATGGGGGATGTTGTAAAATAGAAACAGTTCCTCTGCCTGCGGATGGATATGAATAATAGGAAATAGGATTGAATGCAAAAGGATGATATGAGGGGATATTAAAATAAGGGAGGACTGGATGGCAAAGAAAAAGTTTTATGCAGTCAGGAAAGGGATGCAGACAGGGATATTTGAAAGCTGGCCGGAGTGCCAGAAGATGATTTTAGGATATCACAATGCAGAGTATAAGAGCTTTTCGACGAAAGAAGAAGCGGAGCAGTACGTAGGGGGAACAAAGGCGGGGTTCGTGGAGCCTGCGTTGGAGGAAGGGTTTGAATTAAGCCCTGAGAAAATTATCGCTTATGTGGACGGAAGTTATGACCATAAGCTGAAAAAATATTCCTTTGGATGTATCTTGCTGATGCCGTCCGGGGATATCATAGAAAAATCCGGGAATGGGGATAATCCGGCATCGCTGGCAATCAGGAATGTTGCCGGGGAAATGCTGGGGGCCATGTATGCCGTGAAGTGGGCGATGGTCAATGGCTATCAGGAAGTTGAACTCCGATACGATTATGCCGGTATTGAAAAATGGGTGCAGGGAGAATGGAAGGCAAAAAATGAACTGGCCCAAAAATATGCGGCAGCGATGAACGAGTGGAAGAAATCCATCCGCCTCTCTTTTTTGAAAATTGCCGCCCATACAAACAATAAATATAACGATATGGCGGACGAACTGGCAAAAGCAGCCCTTATAAACGGGAACGGGATTCCTAAAATCCAGAAAGAGCGCGATGGGTGAAAAGGACGGATGATATAAGCCCAAAAGATTGGCAGGTATTAGCTGAGGAAGATGAATAATATAAGCTGAAAGAGATTCGCGATATTAGCTGAGAAGGGCGAATGATATAAATCAAAAGGGGTTCTCGATAAAAGGCAAATAGGATTCATATTAAATAGGATTCATATTATAGAAAAGAACGATAGAAGAAAGGAGAAATGAAATGGAATATGTAGAAAGAAAACGGCTGCTGTTTTTCGGTTTACCTTGGACATTCACGAAATATACAGTGAGGGAAGAGGATGTGGTGATAAACAGCGGATTATTGAAAACGTATGAAAACAACTGTTATATGTATAAGATTCAGGATGTGGAACTTCAAATATCGCTGGCGGAGAGGATATTCGGGCTTGGAACGATAGTTTGCTATACCGGTGATACGACTCATCCGAAATTAATGCTGGAAAGGATTAAGAATGCGAAGGAAATCAAGGATTATATCTTGAAAGCATCAGAGAATGCGCGGAGGAAACGCAGGACGTTAAACACATTGGATATCGGTTCCGACGGAATAGACGCTTCGGATTTTGATTTGGATGATTGAGAAAACAAGGAAAGGTGTTTGACAAGAAAGAAATGCTTCCTAAGGGTAATGGGAAGTTGCCAATGCATGTTCGTAGGAATTTGGAACGGGCAATATCTGAAAAAAGAATTAGTAACGTTGTATATACAACTACCTTATTACAAGGAGTAAATCTTCCGGCACAGAATGTATTCATAAGAAATCCACATTTATAAAAAGAGTAATCTTACGGAAACGCAAGAATCGAGAAAAGCCCGATTTTACAAGGGTTACAGAGGTTGTGGAAAGTTGTCAGATGTGCTGGATTTC
>Ga0137307_102173_pt1 | contig 14336 bp, 18 predicted proteins | sample NAcewD2O_March_2_FD_97180 | JGI IMG/M metagenome (GOLD analysis project Ga0137307, IMG submission 97180) | Mouse cecal microbial communities from Vienna, Austria - N-Acetylglucosamine amended D2O_March | ecosystem: Host-associated > Mammals > Digestive system > Large intestine > Cecum | place...
GTTTTTCGGTTGAAGCGCATTTGTTAGACTATAGCGGCGATTTATACGGAAAGAAAATAAAGTTATCGTTAACAAAGTATTTGCGGGATATAAAAAGGTTTAATTCGCCCGACGAATTAAAATTCCAATTGCAAATTGATAAGGAGAGCGTGTTTAATGATTAGGTTCGGTCCTAGCGGAAACGGGTTGAGATATTATTCCGAAGGCTTTAAATCTTCTGTAGATGCGCCGCAATGGTTGGCAAAACAGGGGTTAAACGCGTATGAGTATTCGTTTGGCAGAGGAATAAACATCAGCGACGAAAAGGCCCGTGAAATCGGTAATAAAGGCAAGGAATTTGACGTTGCAATTTCCGTACACGCGCCGTATTATATCAATTTTGCAAATCCGTCAGACGAAATGGCTGCAAAATCTTTCGATTATGTTTTAAGGAGTTGTCTTAAAGTTAGGGAATTCGGCGGAAATAGGGTGGTTTTTCATCCTGCGTCAGTAGGAAAAATGACCAGAAAAGATGCGGTTGAATTGACAAAAAAACGAATGTCAAGACTTGCGGATTTGATAGTAGAAAACAAAATGGACGACTGTTTATTCTGTCCTGAAACTATGGGCAAAATAAACCAAATCGGGGACGTAGAAGAAGTTACCGAGTTTTGCAAAATTGCCGATTTCTTTATTCCTACAATTGACTTCGGGCACATTAACGCAAGAACATACGGCAGCTTAAAAACGGCAGAAGATTACGAGAAAATAATAACACATTTAATAAATAATCTGGGCTCGGAACGCGCAAAAAAGATACATATACATTTTTCTAAAATAGAGTATAGTAACGGCGGAGAAGTCCGTCATTTAACATTTGCCGATACCGTGTTCGGACCGGAATTTTCTCCTCTTGCAAGTATTATGAAAAAGTATAAACTTGAACCGATTGTTATTTGTGAATCTGACGGTACACAGGCAGATGACGCGCTGATTATGAAACAACTTTATGAAAGCATTGATTAAATTGGAGGTAATATGAAGAATACTGACAGACTGTTTGCTTTGTCGGGTGTAGACGCTATTTTAGTAATGAGCGAAAAAAACAGATTCTATTTCACTGAATTTGCTTCTACTTTCGGCTATCTTGCATTGTTCCCGAATAATAAATCGGTTTTTATTACCGATCCGCGTTATTATGAAATGGCGCAATCTTTGTCTAGCGAAAACGTAGAAGTTAAGCAGATTGAAAACGGGCTCAGCGCATACGGAGTGATTACGGAATTGTTTAAAGAAAATTCTGTAAAAACCGTCGGGTATGAAGATACTGAAATTGTTGTAACCGATTTTAACGACCTAAAAGACAATTTGGCAGATTTTGAACTTGTCGGCGTCGGCAAGAATATAAATTTTGTTAGAAGCTTTAAAACTGCGCAGGAATTAGAATATATTAAAAAGGCGCAAGCTATTACTGACGAAGCATTTTCCTCCATACTCGGTTACATAAAGGTAGGCGTTTCGGAACGCGATATTGCAATAGAGTTGGAATATCAAATGGCAAAACGCGGAAGTAGCGGACTGGCTTTTGACACGATTGTTGCTAGCGGTATCAATTCTTCTAAACCTCATGCGCATCCGTCAAACAAAGTTATAGAGGCAGGTGATGCCGTTACTATGGACTTCGGCGCAAAATTTAACGGTTATTGCTCTGATATGACGCGTACTGTTTTTGTCGGAGAACCTAGCGAAGAGTTACGGAAAATTTATAACGTCGTAACTTTGGCGCAGAATATGGGCATAAATAACGCCTACGCGGGAATGACAGGAAAAGAGTTAGACGCATTTTGCAGAGAAATTATCAAGGCTAACGGTTACGGAGAATACTTCACCCACAGTACGGGACACAGTTTGGGAATAGATATTCACGAAACCCCGTACGCATCTATGCGTTCAGCGGATACGTTAAATGTCGGGCAGATAATTACTTGCGAACCGGGCATATACGTTACGGGTTTAGGCGGCGTGCGTATAGAAGATATGCTGTTATTTGAAGAAGATGGCGTCATAGATTTGACAATGTCGGATAAAAATATTATAATTTTATAGAATGAACCTTAGGAGGAAATTTAAATGATTTTAGCAGGCGATTTTAGAAAGGGCGTAACTTTTGTATATAATAACGGCATTTACGTTATTGTTGACTTTCAGCACGTTAAACCCGGAAAAGGAGCGGCTTTCGTAAGAACGAAAATTAAAAACGTTGTAACGGGCGCGGTTAGAGAAGAAACTTTTAACCCGTCGGAAAAATACGAACTTGCCAAGATTGAAAACAAAGAGATGGAATATCTTTATAATGACGGCGGTATTTATTACTTTATGGATAGCGAAACGTATGAACAAGTTCCTCTTAACAAAAGTCAGGTTGAAGACGCTTTGCAGTTTTTAAAGGAAAATATGACTGCAACAATAAAATTCTACAAAGGAGAAGCGTTTTCTGTTGAACCGCCTAACTTCGTTGTTTTGCAAGTCGTTAATTGCGAACCTGCTGTAGCAGGCAATACGGCAACCAATGCCAATAAACCCGCAACTGTAGAAACCGGATATACTTTGATGGTACCGATGTTTGTAAACGAAGGCGATATGATCCGTATCGATACCCGTACCGGCGAATATATGGAAAGAGCAAAATAGTAAATTTTTGAGTATATTTAACGCAATTGTTTTGTACAATTGCGTTATTTTTTTTGTGAAACGAATGTTGTAAACAGTGGTGTTGTTTTAATCAATGTTTATCTGTACCGAATTCTTTTGTTTTAGCAAAGCGAATCTTCTGTCAAGTTTTTTTAGATTTGAAACAGTATAAGCAAATGCCATAAAAAAAACGGCTGCAATAAAACTTTGTGAGATTAAAACAGAACGAACATTGCTCACTGCACGCTTAGAAGTAGCAGTATATGGCATCATACACATACCGATTATAACTATAAATCGCGATAAGAATATGCGTTACCGTATTGACAAAAAATATTCGCGCAGAGTATAATATCAATCCCTGTTAAAATTTACTTTTATAAGTACGCGCTTCAGAGTTATTAAAATCAATATAGTATTGTTATTTTTTAATAGTGTAAGTATATAAAAATGTTTGAATTTTGTATTTATTTTTTAATTAAACTTTTGTTGTCTAATCGAGTGTTATGTTTAAAGTAAAAATTAGGATAAATAGATTAGTTTGCATAATATTAACGCTTGTCCAATAGTATATTGTATGAAAATGCTTGAATGTCTGCCCGATATTATTTCAGAAGCAATATGCAATATTAAAGATATTCGCGAGATTCGTGTGCGGAATAACCGACCGGTGCGGATAAATACAGGCGGGATTTGGTATTACGTAGGAACGAAAGCATTTTTGTCCAAAGAAACGAATGCTATCGTTATGTCGGATAATGTATGTGATGAAATTGTAACCACGGCCTGTAATAAGTCGGTTTACGCTTATGAGAAAACACTGGCAAACGGTTTTTTTACTCTGGATGACGGCGTAAGAGTCGGTGTTTGCGGTAGTGTATTCGGTAAAGATAAAAACATTTTTCAAAAGTATACTTCTCTTTGTTTTAGGGTGCCGCATATGATTTCTTGCGTAGACGAGAGTACGCTAGGTATACTGGCAAACAGTAATACCATTGTGATTGGCCCTCCTGCAAGCGGTAAGACGACTTTCTTGCGTGATTTGGCAATCAAGTTGTCGCAGGAAAGTAATGTACTGGCGGTTGATGAACGCGGAGAATTGTTCTTTAGCGATAAAATCTTGCAAACGTCAAATGTGGATGTACTTAAGTGGACAAGCAAGTCGTATGCATTTGAAGTGGGGGTAAGAGCATTGTCGCCTGATTATATTGTTTGTGATGAAATTTCCGATAAAGATTCCGACTATATCGAGAAAACTGCCAGTTCGGGCATAAAGATAATTTGCAGCGCGCACGGATATGATTACAATGATTTTATCAATAGGTTCGGCATCTTGCATAAAAGTTTTGATAAAGCAGTTTCGCTTCAAAAAGACTTCTCAGTCAATATAATTGACTGCAAAACATATGAACAATACTGATTATTGTTCAATTATACAATAATATGATAGACATAGTAATACTAGTTGCTTGCACTTTGTGCGGTAATCTATGCGGAAAGTATATAGAAAAACGTGTATTGGATAAAAATAACTTTTACCAAGATCTGCGCAAATACATCTCGTTATTAAAAGAAAACGTAGTAGGCAAGCAGTTGGAGTTGGACAAGTTTAACCGGAACTTTAGTGAAAATTGTTCTAAAGTTTTTGCCGAATATTTAAACGACAATAAACTTAAATGCAAAGTTGGTACAGCACAAAGAAAAAATCTGGAAGAATTTTTCGGTAATCTCGTATGCGTTAGTTCCGAGCAGCTTTCTAATCATATTGAATTTTTCGAAAAAGTTTTGTCGGAAGATATTAAATTTGTTAAAGAGCAGGAAGTTGCCAAGTCTTCTGTATATAGTAAAGTAGGTGCTTTAATAGGGGCGATTGTCGGTATTCTTCTTATTTAGTGGTGATTGATATGGATATTATGATAATTATTAAAATAGCAATAGTAGGCATAATCACTGCAATTGCAGGGATGCTGCTAAAACGTGCCGGCAAAGACGAGATTGCTACGGTTGTATCTGTTGTCGGATTGGTTGTTGCTTTGATAATGATGCTGGATACGATTGCGCAACTCTACGAAACTCTAAAAGCTCTTTTTAATTTTTAGTTATGGATTTTTTAAAATTATCCATTATTGCAATACTTTCTGTTGTGGCAATATTGGTTGTACGCCAACTGAATAAAGAATTAGCATTACCGTTAACAATCGGGGCTTCTGTAGTTATACTCAGTATGCTTTGCGATAAACTGTACGATTTGGTTTACACTTTTTACAATTTTTCGCAGGAAGCGAATGTGGATTCGGAAGCGATCTCCTGCGTTATAAAGGTTGTAGGTATCGGTTATCTTGCAGAATTCACAAATAATATTTGCGTTGATTCTAATTGCAAAAGTATAGGCGACAAAGTGCTTTTAGCCTCTAAAATAGCGATAGTGATTTGTGCGTTACCGATAATCGAAAAATTATTCGGTATTATAAAGGGTATAGCAGTATGAAAAAAACGGTTTTAGTTATTGTTGTTTTAATCGTTTTGATGCTGTGTTGTTCGCCTGCCTGTGCTTTTGCAGACGTAATCGATGATTTGGAACAAGAAGTATCGGATGGTATTGATAAGATAGACTTTTCCAAAGTGGACGAAATAGGTTTTGATTTTATAGGGAGTGTTGCCGATAAAGTTAAAAAAATAATTAGCGGTGAATATGACGACGCACAAACATTTTTACAATTGCTTGTTTCTTTGATGAGCGACGGATTAAAAAGTTTGCTGCCGGAGTTGTCTGCAATTTTTGTCGTAATGGTTATAATGGGGCTTATACGCAAAACTTCGGGAGGACTAATTTCACAAGGTACGGACGACGTTGTTTCATTTGTGGGTCTGGCAGTCGTATTGATGTCGGTACTTTCATTGATAGTGCGATCTTATAGGCAAGTATATGAACTGTTGTTTAAAGTCGGCACAATAGCGGAAGTGTCTATGCCGATTTTACTTACTTTGATTTTGGCTAACGGAGGCAATACAATATCTAGCGTTTGTCAGCCATCAATGATAATGTTTTCGACAGTTGTAATAAAAGTCGTTCAAAACATTATTATGCCGTTGTCGATATTCGCTTTGATTTTCGCTATAGTCAGCAATTTTTCTTCTAATGTTAAGGTCGGAAAAATGTCTTCCTTTCTTACTTCTTCTTCGACTTGGATTTTGGGAATAGTCTTTATGATATATTCTGCGTTTACTTCCGTTCAAGGTATTTCCGCTATGGCAATAGACGGTGTTTCTTTTAGGGCGGCAAAATTTGCCACTAAAAGTTATATTCCTATTTTAGGCGGGTACCTTGCAGACGGATTTGATATGGTTGTCGCTAGTACTTCACTTATAAAAAATGCTTTCGGAGCGGTTACGTTGCTTATCCTTTTGTTAACGGTAGCTCAGCCGCTGATTAGTATTTTGTGTGTAAATTTAGGATTGCAAGGAGTTGCGGCAATATGCGAGCCGATAGTTGACGAAAAGTATGTGCGTGTACTTGGCGGAGTAAGCAAGACGTTAACTTTTTTAGCCGTACTAATTTGCGCAGTTGCGTTCATGCTTTGCATATTAGTTTTGATAGCAATAACTTGCGCTAACGGAGTATTGTAATGGGTGCATGGGTAATCAGTATATGCGGAATAGCTGTTTTGGCAGTATTATGCGATGTAATATTGCCTGACGGTAATACGCGGAAATACATTAAAACGGTAGTAGGAATAGTAATAACTTTAGTTATAGTACAACCGATTATAAGTCTGTTTACTTCTTCGGAAAGCGGAAATTGGATACAGTCGGGCGGTAAGGTAGAAATTCAGCAGTCTTATCTGAACCATATCAGTCAGCGTCAAGAAACCGTTGCAATAGACAATGTTAAAAGAATATTAAACGACAGTAATATACAGGTTGACAATATTAGCGTAGTTGATGAGAAAATAGTAGAATTGCGGCTTGATGCAGAACAAACGTCTGAAAAAGAAAAAACAGTTAATCAAGTGCTGAACAGGTATTTTCCAAATTATAAAATCATAATTATATGGAAGTAAAGGAATGAAAAAAGTAAGTGATTTTTTTGTAAAATTTAAATCAATTAAGCATATAGAAATATACATAGCATTGGTACTTGCGCTGATAGTGATTGCTTTGATTGCTCTATCCGGTTTTTCTACACAAAATGCCACAAAAAACACAATCAACGAATCATATATAAGCCAAATGGAGCATAAAATTGTTAGCGTAATAGAAAAAATTGACGGTTGCGGAAATGCTACGGCGGCAATATCTCACGATGCGTATGAAGAAAAAGTTTATGCATACGAAACCGTAACGAATACCACGGGCGATATTGTAAAAGAAACAAGTAGCGTAGTATTCGTTAAAGGCGAGCCGTTAGTTGTAAAAGTTTTACCGCCAAATATACTAGGTGTGGTAATTGTTGCCGAAGGCGCTAAGGACCCGATAGTAAAGATGAAAATTATTGAAGTGGTAGTAACACTGCTCGGTATCGACGTATCGAAAGTTCAAGTGTTCACATATAAAAGTTAGGAGGAGTATTTTATGAAGAAAGGTAAAAAGATTGCGTTGATTGTTTCTATGGTGCTTGTACTTGTGGTTGCGGCAGTGTTAAACGTTACATTGCTAACAACTAAAAACAACGACGGAAAAGACGGCGACGTTACACAAACAAGCTTTTTCCAAACATCTCGTTTGGACAGACAAACGACCCGTAATTACGAAATTGCAGAGTTGAATCAAATCTTGGCAATGGAAGGGGACGAATATAAAGAAGCTCGTCAAAATGCACTTGTTAAAAAGCAAAAAATCGTTGACGCAATGGAAACGGAGCTATTGCTGGAAACATTGTTGAAGGCTCAAGGTTATAACGACGTTTTGGTTACGGTTAATGCAAATTCCGATAATGTAAGCGTAATTGTTGACAAAAGCGATTTAAAGAGAGAAGATACGGTTCGTATTTATAATGTTATCTCAACTCAAGCGGCGATATCACACGAATATGTAAGAATTCTGTCTGTTTAATCTTGTAATTTTTAAAATTGTGTGCTATAATCAAACTAAAGATAAACTTAGGAGCCGTTTATGAAGGTTATAAATAGGTTTGATAAGTCGGGAAGACTTGTATACAGTAGCGAAATCTTGCGAGACATAGTTGACTGCGCATTAAACGAAGTCGACGGCGTTGTAAAATATACGGAGAATTCCAAGCAAGCCCGCGACTCAATAAAGGTTGAACAGATTGCCGATGAAATGTATGTGGACGTTTACGTTAAACTCCGATACAATGTTGAGGTAAGCGATGTCGCCAGCAATATACAAAATACCGTCAAAAATACGATAGAAAGTATGACTGAGTTTAAGGTAAAAGACGTGAATGTACACGTCATTGACGTAGAGTTTGAAGAAAATTAACGCTATAACCCTTTGAATTGTCAAAGGGTTTTTAGTATATAACGGAGTTTTTTGATGAGAAGTTACGCAAGAGAAGTTGCATTTTGTAAACTATATACATTTTTAATAAGCGGAGAATTTGACGGGGATTTTTCGCAGTTCGACCAAGATAAATTAACCGAAGAGGATTTGTCCTTTGCAAAAATGCTTGTGGACGGAGCAATAGCCAATAAGGTCGATTTAGATATTGTAATTGCCGAACATTCGCGTCAGTTTAAATTGTCGCGAATTTACCGCTTAGATTTGGCCGCATTAGAACTTGCTTTATATGAACTGAAGAATCTCGATACGCCTAAAGCCGTTGTTATAAACGAGGCGGTGGGGTTTGCAAAAAAATATTCGACAGATAAAAGCGTTTCGTTCGTTAACGGCGTTTTGTCTGCTATTGCAAAGGAGATTTGACGATGAGTGCCAAATTATTATTGGGAAAACCTGTCGTGGACTCTATTTGCGAAGAAATAAAATTACAAACAGATAAAAAGCAAATAGGTACTTTGTATGCAATAGGATTTGACGAACCGCGTTGGAATCAGTATGTATCTTCTTTGATTAAAAGCGCAAAAAATTTCGGTATTACCTGTAAGAACGAACTTGTTTCTGACGATTGTGCGCCTATTGAGTTGAGCGAAACTTTAAAACGTATTTCTGCGAAAAAAAATGTTGCAGGAATAATACTTCAGCAACCGTTGCCCATACAATATGCCGAGGTTTTGAGCAGTATTGATATTAAAAAAGATATAGACTGTCTTAATCCGCTGTCTATTTGTAAGTTGTACAACGGAGAGGCAGGATTGCGTCCTGCAACGCCTCAGGCAGTATTAAATTTGTTGGATTATTACGAAATAGATTTGTATGGCAAGAATGTGGTAATAATAGGTAGGGGAAACGCCGTCGGGAAGCCTTTGGCACTTATGCTTCTACAACGTAACGCCACGGTTACGATATGCCATACTAAAACAGTCGATTTGCCATCGATCTGCCGTCGTGCGGATATTATTGTATCCGCTTGCGGCGTTGCAGGGTTGGTAACGGACAATTTTGTAACAGATAAAAGTATCGTGATCGACGTAGGATTGAGTTTTGTTAACGGCGTTACTTGCGGAGACGTTGCTAAAGAAGTTTATGATAAATGTGAAGCCGTCTCTCCCGTACCGGGCGGAATAGGCCCTGTAACCCGCGCAACCTTGTTTAAAAATTTGTTATTGGCCGCTAAGGGTATTTGATGACAATTAACGTTACTCAACTTAATAATTACATTCGCGGAATAATTGATATTGACGGAGTGCTAGGGAACGTTTCTGTCTGCGGTGAAATTACCAATATAAAAAAGTCCCGCGACGGCTGGTATTTTTCGCTTAAAGACGATTCTGCTGCCGTAAACTGTTTTTGCTATGACAGTTTGACTGTTCCAGAAGCAGGCAATATGGTTGTAGCGGAAGGTCAGATAAATTATTTTACCAGAACAGGGAGCTTATCTTTTTTTGTAAGACGTTTGACTTCTACTTTGAATACGGGAACTGCCTATCTCAGATTTGTTGAATTGAAAGAAAAACTTGAAAAGGAAGGTTTGTTTGACGAATCGAGAAAAAGAGTTGTCCCCAAGTGTTGCAGAAAGGTGGGCGTAGTAACCAGTCAAACCGGAGCTGTGATTCACGACATTACTAATGTATGTTTAAGGAGACAGCCCTTTACTGATTTGATTTTATATTCTGTAAAAGTTCAGGGCGACGGCGCAAGCGAAGAAATCGCCGCAGGTATTGATTATTTTAATACAGCTGATGTAGACGTTGTAATTGTAGGACGCGGCGGCGGTTCTAATGAAGATCTATCCGTATTCAATTCTGAAGTCGTAGTCCGTGCAGTTGCAAATTGTAACAAGCCGATTGTTTCGGCTGTAGGGCACGGCGTTGACTTTACCCTGTGTGATTTTGCCGCAGACCGCCGTGCGGTTACGCCTTCGGAAGCGGCTGAATTTGTTACAATAGATTCCCGACAAATCAAAGATAAAATTTATTCACTGCTTGAACACAATCAGGCAATGATATTAGCAAGATTAAAATCGTATTTTGACAAAGTAAATTACGACACAAGGCGAGTAAATGCCGATATTGCCTATAATGTCGAACAAACTGTCGCTAATATTAGACAGCGATTGTATTCCATACAAAATTCGGTAGAATTGCGCACAATAAACGTCAAAAATACTATTGATAATAATCTATCGAAAATCGATTCGATGAATCCTGTTAAAGTTTTGCAGCGCGGTTATGCTTATATCTCTAATAACGGCAATGTTGTAAAATCGGTTGACGATATTGAAGTCGATTCTAAAATACGAATGACGCTATATGACGGCGAAATTTATGCAAAAGTTATCGATAAGGTGAAAAAATGAACTTGGAACAAAAACTTGATAAACTAGATAAATTAGCAACGCAGATTGAAGAAGGCTTATCGCTGGAAGAGTCTCTTGCAATTTTTGAAGAAAGTGTTAATTTGGCGGAAGATTGCCTAAAAACTTTAAACGATTGTAAAGGAAAACTTGTAGTATTGCAGGAAAAAGTGAGGAAATTGACAGATGAAAAATAGTATTGGCATTGAAATTGTAGATGAGATTTTGCGTGGCTACTTTCCTAACAGCAACGATAAAGTTGCTCAGGCGATGCAGTATAGTCTTTTTAGCGGAGGTAAACGCATAAGACCGATGCTGCTGCTTGCTACAGCAAAAGCTGTCGGTGGTAAGATTAACGAAAATGCTAAAATTATGGCCGCCGCATTGGAATTTATCCATACTTATTCGCTTATTCACGATGATTTGCCCTGTATGGACAATGACGACGTAAGACGCGGTAAAAGGTCTTGCCATATGCAGTTTGGCGAAGCCGCCGCGGTTCTTGCCGGCGACGCATTGCTAAACCTTGCCGTAGAAACGTTATTCAAAGGTTCTTTAAGCAATAAGGGATATGCAAAAGCTTGTCAGTTTATGCTTAAAATGAGCGGGATTAACGGTATGGTACGCGGACAGTCTTTGGATTTGTTTACCGAAACAAAAACGGTAGAAGAAGCTAACGATGTTGCTCTGCATAAGACTGGCGATTTGATTCGAGCTGCATTAGTTTGCGGGGCATTGTGCGCCGGCGCAAATGACGAGGAAACAGAAATTCTGGACCAAGTGGCAATAAAACTCGGCATTTGTTATCAGGCTGTGGACGATATGCTCGACTCAAATAAGTGTGAAAAATCGTTTTTGGATGTTATGAGTGAACGCGCTTTAAAAGATTACACGTTAAAACTGACGGATGAAATAAAAGCGCTTATTGCCAAATTGCCGTATGATATGACATTTATTGAAAATATTGTTGAGCAAAATTTGATCAGGACAAAATAGATTCTCAAAAAATCACCTTTTCGGGCATAACATTCAATACACTTGCATATTTTTCTATAATATGCTAAAATTATAACTGAGTTTAAAACTCTTAATTGAATATAATTTGGTGGTGCAGTATTCTAGTCAGTAATCGACGTATTGAAGGCGGGCCTAAAAGACCGTCGACGAGCATATCGATGAAGTTTCTTGTGCTGGCTTTCGTTGCCCAAACGAGGGTTGGTGCTGGAAGTTAAGAATGGTGGGTAAAGCGTAATGGCATACGTCATAGTCCCAGTATTCGTGGAGACTCTACAGGGTGGCAACATTTGTCGCTACTCTCTGAGATTAAACCTGCTATGCGGTGAATAAAAAGCTGTGTACAGAGTAGCTTGTTTTGAGTGAAATTTTGGGAGTAATGAACGGTGAGCGCTTGTTGGCCGACAACGTTTACCGATGGCTTTACGAAATGAATTTTGCAAAAGAAACTAAAATACGACATTACTGCAAAGGAAATCTTCTAGACTGTAACTAGACTTGTTAGAGATTATAGTACGGACTAAGTGGCGATTCAGTTACGATTGCGGCGACGCATTGTAGGCAAAATTAAAAGGAAACTGCTTCTTCGGCGACGGGGAGTTTTTGCTTGGGAAATCCTACTGAACCTATGCCGTAAGGTTTATTTAACAAGTCACCACCTATTTTATATTATAAATAATCAAAAGAATTTTAAAGCGGCAAAATATTTGTTTTGCCGTTTAAAATAATAACGGAGATTTATGAAAAATTCTGACCCTGTTCCGTTACGGGAACAAAGCGAAACAAACGAACAAGAACAGAATATTGCAGTCAGTCAGTCTGCCCAGACGGATAAGAAGAAAGAAAAAAACGAAAAGAAAAAGAAAAAACACAATTTGTGGCCGCTGAAAGCGTTCGTTATTACCTTGTTTTTGTCGGCGGGAGTTAATGCGGCATCGGAATTGGTACTGTCTGACGCGCAAATATGGTTGTCTTGTTTGTTAACGCTTTTGATATTGGCGTTAGGCGTAGCATTCGATATGGTAGGTACGGCGGCAACTTCTTGTGATGTCGAACCGTTTTTAGCTATGGCTTCGCGTAAAGTTAAAGGGGCTAAGACAGCAGTTAAATTATCTAAGAAAAGTCATATCGTATCATCCGTATGTTGCGATATTGTAGGCGATATATGCGGAATCGTCTCCGGTGTATGCGCCGCATCTATTGTTTTAAGCGTAACGCGTGATTTTACAGAGAATTTTTCGGATATTGCCAACTTTTTTATTAAAGTAGCGATATATGCCATTATCTCAACAATGACAATTACTTTTAAAGCGATAGGTAAAAATTATGCCGTAAATAGGGCCAATAATATTATTTTCGGCGTTGCAAAATTTTTAAGCGTTTTCCGCAAAGAAGGCTAGTGTGCTTGAACAAGTAAAAAATATTCAAGATTTAAAAAAGCTCGACATAAAACAACTCCCCGAGCTATGTGCCGATATCCGTCAAAAACTTATTACAGAAGTTTTACAAAACGGCGGACATTTAGCAAGCAATCTGGGCGCTGTTGAACTTACCGTTGCATTGCATTACGTATTTGACGAAAATGACAAGATAGTGTGGGATGTTGGGCATCAAAGTTACGTTCACAAAATTCTCACCGATCGCGGTGAGAATTTTTCTACTTTACGGCAAAAAAACGGTTTGAGCGGATTTCCCGATTGCTCTGAAAGCGAAAGCGATTGCTTTAATACGGGGCACGCAGGCACGTCTATTTCTGCGGCGCTCGGGTTGGCAAAAGCACGCGATATTGTAGGAGGTTCTTATAACGTAGTATCTGTTGTCGGCGACGGTTCTATGACTTGCGGTATGACTTACGAAGCGTTAAATAACATTAAAGACGCAACTAATTTCCTCGTCATATTAAACGACAACAATATGTCTATCAGCGACAATGTAGGTTCTGCTACCGTAAATATGTCTAAACTGCGCGTTGGAAAATATGACCGCAATAAAGAAAGACTTAAAAAGTTTTTGCTCGCCGTTCCGTTGCTTGGTAAACCTACTTACCGTTTTTTGCGTTGGTGTAAACGCCGCGCTAAACTCAGATATGTCAGAAACAGTTATTTTGACAACTTTGATTTAAAATATATCGGCATAATTGACGGCAACGAAATTAGAGACTTGGTTTATTATCTTACTAAAATAAAGAATAACGTAACCAAACCGACGGTTTTACATATCGTTACTAAAAAAGGCAAAGGATATTTGCCTGCTGAAAATGACCCCGAAAATTACCATTCCGTAACGAGTCAAAACAGTATTAGCAGTCCTTTAGACAGTTGCGTCGTTGTGGGCGATACTCTTTGCAATCTCGCCGAGAATGACAAATCCGTAGTGGCGGTATGCGCCGCTATGACTCGCGCAAACGGTTTGGACGAATTTAAACAAAGATTTTCCGATAGATTTTTTGACGTCGGTATAGCGGAAGAACATGCAGTAACATTTGCTGCCGGTTTAGCGAAAGGCGGCTCTAAGCCATTTGTTGCCATATATTCAACGTTTTTGCAACGCAGTTACGACCAAATTCTTCATGACGTTGCATTGCAAAATTTGCCGGTTACATTTTTGATAGACAGAGCAGGGTTTGTTGGTTCTGACGGAAAAACGCACCAAGGCCTCTTTGATTTATCTTATCTCGGCAACATACCTAATTTAAAAATATGGACGCCCTCAACTTACTTGGAATTATCTCAAATGATTACTGCAAGCGTAAGCGAATTTGGACCCGTTGCAATCAGAT
>Ga0137307_102175_pt1 | contig 14328 bp, 14 predicted proteins | sample NAcewD2O_March_2_FD_97180 | JGI IMG/M metagenome (GOLD analysis project Ga0137307, IMG submission 97180) | Mouse cecal microbial communities from Vienna, Austria - N-Acetylglucosamine amended D2O_March | ecosystem: Host-associated > Mammals > Digestive system > Large intestine > Cecum | place...
ACCGGTTGCACCTGTGGCACCTTGAGTTCCTTGCAATCCCTGAGGACCAGTTGCGCCTGTGGCTCCGGCAATGCCTTGGGGACCCTGAGGTCCGGTTGCTCCCGTTAAACCGGTTGCACCTGTGGCTCCTGTGGGACCTGTGGGACCTGTTGCACCACCGATTCCTGCGACACCCTGAACACCTTGAGGTCCCTGAGGTCCTTGCGGTCCGATTGCACCTGTTGCTCCGGTAGGTCCCGTGGGTCCCATTATACCTTGTATACCTTGAGGACCTGTAGGTCCGGTTACTCCTGTGGCGCCGTTTAATCCTGCCACACCTTGTATACCTTGCGGACCTTGCGGTCCCTGAAACCCTTGCGGCCCGGTTGCACCCATTATACCTTGCGGTCCTGTATATCCGCGCGGACCGCGCACGCCGCGTTCAATTATTATCAAATGCTCGTGTGCTTCGTTGTGAACGCAATTACACGGTCTTCTACAACAATTCATAAATTTCTCTCCTTGTACTTTTATTAGGTTAACACCCTACAAATATCATACGAAACTATTGTTTATTGTGTTACTTATCAGCCTTTTCAAATTCTCAAAATAATTTTATTAAAATTGCAAAAATTACTTGACATTTCGCGATATGTTGCATAAAATAATAACAGTTGAACAATTATTCAACTGTTTGGAGGAAAAACAATGGAAGAAAAAGATTTATGTTGCGAACAAAAACACATACACAACGAGATATGCGAACAGGTATGTGTAGATATGCCAAATGAAGACTTATTGTTTGACGTCGCAGAATTGTTTAAAATCTTCGGGGACTCTACCCGTATCCGTATATTGTCTGCTTTAAGCAAGGCGGAAATGTGCGTTTGCGATATTTGTTCGGTACTAAGTATGACAAAATCTGCAGTATCTCATCAACTTCGCATATTGAGACAGGCTAAATTAGTCAAAAACAGACGTCAAGGGAAAGAAATCTTTTACAGTTTGGACGACGGACACGTATTAAGCATTATAAACTTAGCATTAGAACATACGATGGAATAAGTATTATTTACAAGGAGCATTACTATGAAAAAAATGATTGCATTAGAAGATTTAGATTGCGCTAACTGCGCGGCAAAAATGGAAGAGTCTGTTAAAAAAATTAAAGGCGTAAATTCGGTTTCTATAAGTTTTATGACTCAAAAAATGGTAATTGACATTGACGACAGTAATATAACCGAAATTTTGAAAGAAATCAAATCGGTGTGCAAAAAGGTTGAACCTGACTGCAAACTTAAAATTTAACAGGTGAGAATTATGTCAAAAAACAAAAAGTCTCTTATACGAATAATTATATCTTTAATAATTGTTGCGGTTGACGTAGTTTTAAAATACACTATTGCAAACGATATATCTTGGTTTATGTGGTTAGAACTCGGATTATCGCTTTGTGCTTACCTTATTGTCGGATACGACGTACTTTTCAGAGCGATTAAGAATATCTTTCGCGGTAAAGTATTTGACGAAAACTTCCTGATGACAATCGCCACAATCGGAGCGTTTGCTATCGGCGAATACGTTGACGCAACCGCAGTTATGTTGCTTTATCAGCTTGGAGAGTTGTTTCAGCGTTATGCAGTCGGCAAAAGCAGGAAAAGCATTGCCAACCTCATGGATATACGTCCCGAAGAAGCAACGGTAATCAGAGACGGTTGTGAATTTACAGTACATCCATCCGAGATTTCTATAGGCGAAACTATCATTGTAAAAACAGGAGAGAAACTGCCGTTAGACGGCGTTGTAGTCAAAGGCGAATGCAATCTGGATACTTCTGCTATCACAGGCGAAAGTTTACCTAGAAAGGCAATTAGCGGGCAAAATGTTATTTCGGGGTGTTTAAATTTAGACGGAGTATTATATATAAAAACTACTTCTACTTATGATAACAGTACTGTAGCAAAGGTTTTAGACTTAGTCGAAAACGCAACAAGCCGAAAAGCGCCCGCAGAAAATTTCATTACGAAATTCAGCCGCTATTATACTCCGATTGTAGTAATACTTGCAGTTCTTTTAGCCGTTGTACCGCCGCTGTTTGAAGGAATTTCTGTCGGAACGGTTTGGATGAAATGGGCAAAGCGGGCAATGATGTTTTTGTTTGTTTCGTGTCCCTGCGCACTTGTAATTTCCATACCTTTAGGATTTTTCGGCGGAATTGCCTGCGCAAGCAAAAACGGTATACTTGTAAAAGGCAGCAACTACTTGGAATTATTGGCTAAAACTAAAGTCGTAGCGTTTGATAAAACAGGAACGCTTACCAAAGGTAACTTTGCTGTAACTCAAGTATATCCGAAAGAAAACAAACAAACTATACTAAGACTTGCGGCAATTGCCGAACAATACAGCAATCATCCGATTGCACTATCTATTTGCCGTGAAATGAAAGCCGATACCGAAGCGAATGTAACCGAAATTGCAGGACGCGGTATAATGGCAAAGACAAATCACGAAACCATATTATGCGGAAATGACAAATTGATGAAAGAAAACAATATCGAATTTGTTTCGGCAAACGGCGGTACAGTCGTTTATGTGGCTTGTAACGGGAATTTTATCGGTTCAATAATTATTAACGACGAAATAAAAAGCGACTCTTACGAAGCTTTACAAGAGTTAAAAAAGAGCGGCGTTAAAACAGTTATGCTCACGGGAGACAATAGCGACACCGCCGAACTGGTAGCAGAAAAACTGGATATTGACGAGTACTATGCCCAATTACTGCCGCAAGACAAAGTAACTAAGTTGGAGGAATTAAAAGCAACAAATAAAGTTGCTTTTGTAGGAGACGGAATTAACGATGCTCCCGTGTTGGCAACTGCCGACGTAAGTATAGCAATGGGCGCTATGGGCAGCGACGTGGCAATAGAAACCGCCGATATTGTTCTTATGCAAGATAACCCTACCGCCATACCCACCGCCAAAAGGATTGCAAAAAAGACTCTATCAATCGTAACAGAAAATATTGTAATATCTTTACTAATAAAATTTGCTGTTCTTATTCTTTCGGCAATAGGTATTTTAGATAAAGTATCATTCGGTATGATAATTGCAATTCTTGCAGATGTAGGCGTATGCGTAATAGCCATAATAAATTCTATGCGTACAATGCTTACTAAAAGAAAAAAACGGAACGTAGCTTAATCAAGTGTTATGTTAGTATTATTCAACTAGCAACACAAAAATTAAGTTTAGCATTAAGAAATAATTATATTTTTCTCAATAACGGCTAGAGTTTCATAAAAAACTATACAAAACGCACAGAATTGTTTTTCTGTGCGTTTCCGTTTTACTGTTTATATAAATAATATAACCGTTAATTATCAAATCGAAACCATTCAGTGCTAAAGTTTACAAAATTATACGCCTTAATAAAACTCGCACTCTAGTTACCTGTTTTCATTTGTTCTTTAGAATACTGCAAATTGTACAATTCGTAGTATCTTCCCTTGTTTGTCAAAAGCTCGTGATGATTGCCCTGCTCGATAATTTGACCGTTGGACAGCACCAGTATTTTATCGGCGTGCTGAATTGTGGACAGTCGGTGAGCGACAATCAGCATTGTTCCGACATTCATCATTTTATGCAGACTGTCCTGAATCAGTATTTCCGTTTCGGTATCTATATTTGCAGTTGCTTCGTCCAAAATCATTATTTCGGGTCTATGTATTACCGTACGCGCAAACGATAGCAACTGCCGCTGCCCTGCCGAAAAATTGTTTCCGCGCTCTCTAACTTCTTCATCAAGACCGTTAGTTAGTTGTCCGATAAACTTGTCTGCATTCACATACTTGCACGCTTCAAGTATTTTATCGTCGTCAAATTCGTCTCGGAGCGTGATATTACTGCGGATTGTACCCGAGAACAAAAATACATCTTGTAACATTTGACCGAAATGTCTGCGCAAACAATCGATTTTAATATGCCTGATATTGATCCCGTCAAGCAAAATTTCGCCCTGCTGTATATCGTAGTTGCGACACAGCAACGACAGTATCGTAGTCTTACCGCTACCTGTCGAGCCCACAAATGCAACAGTGTCGTTTGCCTTAACGCAAAAACTTACGTCTTTAAGTATCCACTCGCCTTCGTTATACGCGAACCAAACGTTTTTAAATTCGATATCGCCCTTGACTTCTTCCAACTCTATCGCGTCGGCTTCGTCCGCCACGTCCGGTTCAATATCCAAAATCGTAAAAATCTTCTCTGCCGAAGCAAATGCAGACTGCAATCGGTGGAATTGCTCCGCCAAACTTTGAATAGGGTTAAAAAAGCGGGATATAAACATATAAAACGCCACTATTACTTCGCTCGATACAATCTGTCCCAAGAATTCTATGTTATCTAAATATCCCTTGCAACCCAAGAAAAACAGACATAATACAGAAGATATATTAAGCAGGTATACCAGCGGTCTAAATATGCTAAATACCAAAAGCTGACTGCGTTGCGCCTTGTAAAGTTTTTCGTTCTTTTCGCTAAACTCTTCAATCTTATGCTGTTCTCTGTTGAATATCTGCGTTATCTTCATTCCCGACAAGTTTTCGGAAAGATATGTATTGATATCCGTTGTACAGTTTTTAATTTTTCTGTAAGCCTTTCGAGAAAATTTACGGAATATTACCGTAAACAACACTATAAACGGCACAAAACACAAAACCATAAGCGTCAGCATATAGTTTACACACAGCATTGCAATCAAAACGCCCAAAATAACAAAACAATTTTGCACTAAGTTTACCAGTAAATTGGTAAACATCATTGATATTGCGTTGGTATCGTATGTAACACGGGTTACTAATTTACCTATCGGTATTTGCGACAGCTGTCCGTGAGACAAACTTTCAATATGCTTAAATGTATCTTCGCGTAATTGAGACACTATTTTCTGCCCCGTTTTTTGCAAAACAACAGATTGAATATATGTACACACAAGCGAAACTACCAAAATACCGGCATATAGCCCTACCCGCCAAAAAACATCGGCTAATTCAAAACCGCTTTTTACTATTCCTTCGATATTTGCTACAAGTAGCGGAGAAACAATACTGTAAGAAATTGAAACAATCATTACGACTGCAACTAAAATAAAACTCTTCCAATACGGCTTGGCATAACGGAGCAGACGTTTTAACAACTCAACGTCTTTAATGTTACGTTCAAATCCCATTGATTCTTTTTTATCTTTTATTGCGGCGTAAGCGATAATCAGAATCGTCGATATCGTACCTATTATCGCCCCCACTATCAATAACGGAAGATACTCTTTCATATTAAATACCCTCCTCGTCTTCCAGTTTCTGAAGCGCTACCATTTTGCCGTAATCTTTGCAACGCGCAACCAATTCATCGTGCGTGCCTACGTCTATAACTCTGCCGCCGTCCAAATAAACGATTTTATCCAAGTCTTTAACTGTCGAAATTCGGTGCGCTGTCAGTATTGTTGTTTTTCCTTTACGCTCACGCTTTAAATTATCGAGAATCTTTCTTTCGGTATCCGTATCTACAGCGGAAACGGCATCGTCAAGGATAAGAATATCAGAATCTTTCATTAATGCGCGTGCAATAGAAATACGTTGTTTTTGTCCTCCAGAAACAGTAACGCCGCGTTCGCCTAACACGGTTTCGTATCCGTTAGTAAAATTACTGATATTACCGTGTATATCTGCCAACTCAGCCGCGTATTTAATCCCGTCTAAACAGTTATTGTCGCTTGCAAACGAAATATTGTTTGCAATAGTATCGGAAAAAAGAAAATTGTCCTGCGGAACATACGCACAATGCGCACGCAGACTTTTTATCGTAATATCGTTTATATCTTTGCCGTCAACCAAAATAGAACCGTCTTCCACATTGTAACAACGCAATATAAGGTCAGCCAAAGTTGTTTTACCGCAACCTGTTTTACCGACTATACCGACGCTTTCTCCTGCTTTTATTTCAAACGATATATCTTGCAAAACGGTGCAGTCTGACGAAGGGTACTTAAATGACAGATTATTAAATGCCAAGTTGCCCTGTACTTTATCAACATCTACTGCCGACTGTTTGTCCGTAACATCGGACTTTGAATCTAAAAACACCGTAACGCGTTTTAATGACGCCTTACCGCGCGAAGACATATCTATCAACTCCGTAACTGCCATTACAGGCCAAACAATAGCGGTAAAATAACCTATAAATTCCATCAACTGCCCCGCATTAAATTGACCGATATAAACTAAATACGAACCGTAACCTAAAACAATACATATTACAGATTCTATAAACAAATTTACAAGCACGTGCAAAAGCATACTCATTTTTGTATAGCTAACGTTTGCATTTTCATTATGTTTGTTTAATTTGCGAAAAGCCCACAATTCTTTAAATTCTTTTACAAAAGCTTTTATTACCGCAATACCCGAAAAGCTTTCCTGTGCAAAATCAGACAAATCCGAAAAAGCATTTTGACGGGCGTCCCATCTCTTGGTCATATACTTGCCTACAACCAAACCCGCCGCCAACATAAATGCCATCGGGATTAGCGACAAAAGAGTCATAAGCCAATTCATTCTAAACATTTTATAAAGCGACAAACCGCCCATAAACAGCGCGTCAAACGCCGTCAAAATACCGCTGCCGAAACAGTCCTGCACTGTTTCCAAATCGTTGGTAAACAACGACATCATATTTCCGACTTTATTCTTGGAATAAAACTCGCAAGACAAATTTTTAGAATGGGCGAACATTCTGCCGCGCAAATCTTTTTCCACTTTATAGCCTGTTCCGAACAAACAAATACGCCACAAAAATCTTCCTACTACAAGTATGGCAATTATTATAAACATCGGAATACATACTTTATCCAACAGTAATTGAATATCAAATATGTATTCAACATTATCAATAACTACTTTACCGTCATTTATTCCGTTTATAACTATACTGTATAATTCGGGTATTTTTAATTGAAAAAAATCGACGGCAACAAGCGCAATGATACCTATAAGTATCATATACGAATATCTGAGATAATACTTGTTTATATATTTGCCGAAAATCATTTTTACCTCTGAAAAATACAATCAAAAACAATTTAACACTTGTATTAAAATTAGTCAACTAAAAAACCGTTCAATAAAGAGTAATTCCCATAGAGATTAAAAGAGCGAATACAAATTCTCCGCTCTTTTTAACTGCCCGATAAATTTTAGTAGGAATAAAAATATAAAAAATTACTGTTTTTCGTCAAATTTCAATCACTTTTCGTCGTTTTGCTCTTGCAAATATTTTAAATCTTCATCGTAAAGTTTATGTTCAATGTATGATTCCTTGCGGTTGTTGGTTATCATTGCCCATACAATACAAAAAATAGATGCAATAACTGTCAACGGTGCATAAAAAATTGCTCCTACCACCGCTAATGCAATCAAAATAAGCATTTCAATTACAAGTTCGGCACAATGGTCTTTTAGCCATTTTTTACCAAAGTAGTCCTTTTTATCTTTAAGCGAAAACACGCTTTTCCCCAAAGCAGTTTTTATGTTGCTTTCCGCTTGTTGTTGGTACTGTTCGTGAGAAGTTAACCTTTCACCCGACAAAATTTCGTTTATAGTTACAGCGTATTTGTCGCTTAGCATTTGCAACATTTCGACGGGAGGAAGATACGTTCCCGTTTCCCACCTCGACACAGTTTTATTTGTAACGCCCAATTCTTCTCCGAGTTGTTCCTGAGTAAGATTGTGCTCTTTGCGAAGATCGGCAAGAAAATTTCCTATTTTAACCATATCCATAACATTACCTCATTATAGTTAATAACGATCGTAATCTTATTCTACCACAAACAAACAAAAACAGTTACCCATAGACAGCGAATACATGTACAATTTACAGAATATGATTATTTTTGCTTATTATATTCCGCTATAAAATCCCAAAGCCAAATTACTGTTTGTCTTTTAGATATTATACAACATATAATAAGCGCACTGACTTTATTTCAAGGTATAGTACGCTATACTTATTTTTATGTGGTAATTCCCTATGGGAACTGCGCTAAAGCAACTATATTTTGTTTTTGATATTTTGCAAAATAAATTTTACATCAGATATATTCTGAAGCAAACGAAGACAATTAATTATTCTATTCGCTTAACGCTAATTCTTAATTATTTCCACGAAAACTGACAAATTAAAAATTGCTCAAATTACGCTAATTTGAGCAATTCGGATAAACTTTTAATAGAAAAATAACTGTGTGAAACGTACTTATAACACAAATTTAAAGCATCTTTTAAAATTTCGTTTGTTGCACTAATGCGAGTTAATTTATTATACTCAATTCCGTCCAGCATCTTACAAACTGCAAGGGCGCGCGGACTGACGGCGATACTTTCGGCACTACGGCAATTATCGCACGCAAGTCCTCCGCGTTGTAAATCCAAAACATACCTTTTAGATTGTTCTCCGCAAGATATGCAACAGTCAGTCTGCAAAGCAATGCCTTGTATTTTAAAGAAAGCAAGTAAAAAACGCAAAGTAACTGCTAACGGCTCAATATCGTTAACTAACGATTGTAATGCTTTAAGCGTTTCCACAAACAAATTCGGTTCACTTTGGTTTTCTTCTGTAAAATTAGCTAAGCATTCTGCAATTACACAAGCCGCATAATACCTTACTACGTCTTCGCGCAAATTATAAAAACTCTCCAACTGCTCACACGATTTCAAAGTAAACCGTTCTCCGATATTTGCCAATTCGTATTGCCCGAAACAAAATTGGTCTGCGCAAAACTTTAATTTTGCGGAATTCTTGCGAATTCCCTTGGCGTGGACAGAAATTTTGCCGTACTCTAACGAGTACAGCAAAATAAATTTATCATTTTCCTTGTAATCCGTCGCTTTGAGAGCGATCGCTTTTGTTGTGATGTCCATCTTTAGACAGTTCCTTGTACAGCATATAATACGCGGGATTTCCCGTTTCTTTAAACAATTTCCATGCGGTATCTTTCATTTTTTTTAACCCCCTAAACTGAGTTTGTCTCAATTTCTGAAAGTTATACCGTCTTTAATAATTTTTGCGGCTGTTATATCCCAATTCATTTAACATTGACGGGTTATTACGCCAATCTTCTTTAACTTTTACCCAAAGAGTCAAAAACACTTTTGCAGAAAGAAATTTTTCTATACTTTCGCGGGCGTGTGTACCTATCCCTTTTATCATTGCCCCGTGCTTACCCAAAACTATCGGCTTATGCGAAGATTTCTCTACTATAACCGTTGCGTCTATATCCCAAGCATTTCTTTCGTATTGCATCTTGTTAATCGCAATGCCTATCCCGTGAGGAATTTCGTTTTCACAGCATAAAAGTACTTTTTCTCGGATTATCTCGCCGACTATATAACGTTGACTTTTATCCGTTACGTCGTCTTCTTCAAAATACATTGCATCGCCGCTTAAATACTTTTTTAGCGCTTGTTTAAGTTCTAAAACTCCCTTATTACGCTTTGCAGATACACAATAAACCTCTGATATTCCCTCTACTTCATTCAATTTAGACAATTCGGGCATAAGTCTTTGCGGTTGAGTTATATCGATTTTCGTAACCGCAACAACAATGGGAATATTCGATTTGGCATACTTTGTAATTTGAGATAACTCTTTATCGCTGATTCCGTCGTGCCCGTCGATAACGACAAGTATGCAATCTACATCTTTAACGGCATTGTCGATACTTCTCAGCATATAATCGCCCAAAGCGTTTTTACTGTGCAAAAAACCGGGGGTATCTACAAAAACAATTTGGCTATCATCGTCTGTCCAAACCCCCATTATATTATCTCGGGTAGTTTGCGGTTTAGGCGATACTATGGAAACTTTTTGTTGAATAAGTGCATTAAGCAATGTCGATTTACCCGCATTGGCAAATCCGACTATTGCTATAAAACCTGTTTTTCTCATACTAATCTCTCTTTATACGCATCTTTGCAAGTATTTCGTCTTGCAATGCCGTCATCTGTTGTTCGTCCTGCGGGGCAATATGGTCATATCCTAACAAATGCAACAGTCCGTGAAGCGACAAAAAACATAATTCGCGTTTTAACGAATGTCCGTATTCTTCCGCCTGTTCTTTTGCCCTATCTAAACAAATAATTACGTCTCCTATATTCAGTTTTCCCGTTTCGGGATACAAACTGTCCAACGCAAACGCACCTATATCCAGAACTTTGCGTTCGGGATTGTCAACGGCCGGAAAAGACAATACATCCGTAACTTCGTCAATGTTTCGGTATTGCTTGTTTAATTGTTTAATTTCTTCGGGCGAAACAAACGCCAACGACATAGAAATATCGTTGACGGGTTGTCCCAAATATTTTAAAGCGCTTTGCAAAAGTTTTTTTATTGCAAACCTTATAGAACCGACATTGGTAAAATATATTGTCATTATTTGCCGCCTAATTTCACGTCCGGATAGGCTATGCGCTTGTGGCGCACTCCCAAAAACGTAGATACGATTGTGTCTTTTATTATTTCGATTTCTTTCATTGTGATATCGCAGTCGGTAAACTGTCCGAAAGACATACGTTCGTTGATAATATCTCCGACAATTTTTTCAGCACTGTTTTTGTCTCCGCCCGAACGTAACGCCGCTTCGGATGCATCGCAAATCATTAAAATTGCGGATATCTTGGTAGTAGGTTTAGGTCCGTCATAGCAATATCCGTCATACGGTAAAAAGCCGTCGGTATACTTTTGGGCTTTTAAAAAGAAATATTTAATCGGCATTGTTCCGTGATGCTCGCAAATTGCTTTTTGGACTTCTTTCGGCAAACCGTATTCCTTGGCTATTGAAAGCCCGTTTAAAGTATGGTACTTTATCATATTAACGCTTGCTTCAGGCGTCATATTATCGTGAGGATTAAATCCGTCAAATTGATTTTCCGTAAAATACGCAGGATTTTTCATTTTTCCAATATCATGATAATACGCCGCGGCTTTTGCGACAACAGCACTTTGTCCTATTGCCACTGCACAAGCTTCTACATACGTTGCTACCGTCAAACTGTGATTGTATGTTCCGGGTGCTTTCTCAAACAGTTTACGCATCAACTCGTTGTCGGAAGTTGCAATTTCCGAAAAACGGAATATTGAAGAAACATTAAAAATCTTTTCAAACAGCGGAACGAGAATAAACATAAACATTACGCTGATAGGTCCACTGCCGAATGCGCAAGCAACGATAATGCCGAATTCACGCCAATCCCAAGCATTGAGGTCTTGGAATATCAAACAGTTTATAGAAGCGCAAACCGCCGAAGTCAAACCTAGCACTACGCCTGCCAAAACATAACGCACGCGTCTGTACTGCTTGCCCAACAAAAACGAAACGAAAATCGCCTCAATTACTCCGCTAAATAGCAAATAAAAGAAATTTTCCGTTTGCAACTGAGTATGTTCTTGCCAAATAATAGCTTGCATAAAGCACAGCATAATAATAACAAAGTTAGCAAAAAAACCGCATTTACCCGAAACGATAATAGTTAATACTAGCGAACACACTGCAAACGGAACAAGATAAATTGCATAAGCCCACAATTGCGAGAGTTGCAAAATTGCAAACGACACAATCATAGTAGAAAAAATAGCCCACGTCTCACGCGGATTTTCCATTACTTCTCTATCTGCAAAATAAATATATAATGCCAACGATACCAATAGCATTGCAGTCGTAACAAGTTGGACGTATATATTTACTTGATTTATTCTGCGTATGTTAGGCAAAATCGTCAGCGCAGAAAACAAAATATACGCTATCAAATAACTAGCGACAACTTGCTTCCAATTGATATTGTTTCTTTTCAATTTTCTAGCCATTATTTATCCTCTGTTTCGTATGCTTTGACGATTTTTTGAACCAACGGATGGCGCACAACGTCTCTTTCGTTTAATTTTATAATACCGATATCGTCAATATCTTTAAGTATTTTAACAGCGTGTTTAAGTCCCGAGGTCAAACCTTTGGGTAAATCTATTTGGGTAAGGTCTCCCGTAATTACCATTTTACTGTTTTCGCCTAATCTTGTCAAAAACATTTTTATTTGTTCTTTTGTAGTATTTTGCGCTTCGTCCAAAATAACGTAAGCGTTAGACAACGTTCGTCCGCGCATATATGCAAGCGGCGCAATTTCTATTACTCCGCGCTCCATCATTTTAGAAAAAGTCTCATTGCCGAACATTTCCTGTAAAGCGTCGTATAACGGACGAAGATACGGATTGACCTTTTCCTGTAAATCGCCGGGCAAAAAACCTAATTTTTCTCCTGCTTCCACGGCAGGTCTGGTAAGGATTATCTTTTCAACTTTCTTAGCCTTATATTCGTTAACCGCAATTGCAACTGCAAGATAAGTTTTACCTGTTCCGGCAGGACCTACTCCGAATGTAATGGTCTTTTTCTTCATTAAGTCGACGTACTTTTTCTGCCCTACGGTTTTGCACTTAATAGGTTTTCCGCGGTTAGTAATCGCAACCGCATCCCCCATAAGCTCGTCAACTTCGTCCAGTTTATCCGCTTTAGCGCAATCGCAAAGATAATTTACTCTGCCGATATCTACGCTGTCGCCGTTATAAATAAATTCTTTTAACTTGTTTAAAACAGCCAAAGCCTTTTCGACGTTTGCATCTTCTCCTAATACACAGCACTCTCCGTCCTGCATAATTACTCTTACGTCAAACTCTTGGCTTATTGCTTTGATATTCTCGTCAAACGGACCGAACAGCCTTACAAGTTCATCCATTGACTGCGTTTCTATTTTTTTAGATACCAAATTAACTCCTCTGTCAATATACTTCAGCATATCCGATTAAAACGGCTTCAACTCCGTTGTCGGTAATATTGTATCTTACGTCTTTGACTTCGTAATCGCAATTTGTTTGCGCTGTTTTGTACGCTTTTTCTTTGAGTTCTTCTAAACATTCGTTTAAAGTTGCCGAAACAGTAGTTTCACGCATTTCTTTGTATACGTTTGTACGCACTTCTAAATTTAAAGGATACAGTTTTACATCGGTTACGCTAACCGTATAATTTTCAAATTTACATTTTGCACCGTATTCTTTCCCGAACAGAACAACAGATATTTTTTTATATACGTTTCCCGTTTCTTCCACAACGGTTTTATAACCGTTATACTCGGCAAATCCGTTTGCGGCAAGTTCGATAGTAACTTTACCGAGAGCATAAACGTCCTTACTTTCTCCGTCGTTAAATACCCTGCGCCCTTCTATTAAAACGTCTCCGACTTGAACAGTATCGCCCACTTTGACTTTTGCCAAACCTTGTTCGCACAATACGTTCGTTACAATCCCCGCTCTTGTTGCAATAATATCGCGACGAGTGTTCATATCTATGGGCGGTTCTATTTGCTTATTCGCGACTACGTTAACATAAGCAACGCTGCCTTTTACATTAACTACCGCGTACATTGCTCCGACGCTGTTTGCTACTGCATTTTCTACATTGTCGATATTAAGCCGATAAAGATTTTTTCCTCGGCTAACCCCGACACTGCTTAACGCTTCTAACACTGTCTGAGTATCAAAATCGCCTGTTACTTCTATTTTCCAGCATATACGCGAAGAAAACGCCAAGCCGATAACGGCAATAAGCAACACAATAGGTACTATAAACCGTTTTTTGATAAACTTACCTATTGCAAAATATCCCGTATAACGAATATTTTTTATATTATAGCACTTTTCGCGCAGTAATGCAACAACCTTATCGGATTGTTTGCCTGACACTTTTATTTGACAGATTTTTGCTTGCCGTTCTACTACTTGTAAGGCTATGCCTTTTTTACATAACTCGTTTAGCAGTCTTGTGATATTAAGCCCTTCAAAGGTAATAACGCAACTATTTTTCATCACGCTTTACCTCCACTTTGTGTATCTTCCCTATTACGACAGCAAAGTGTTTTTCCAAACATCTGATTTGAAGATTTGTACCCGTAACCTGTAAAAAAGTTTTGTTGACAGCAAATAATACTTCTTCGGACGAATATCCAACAATACCTTTGTGTCCTTCTACAACAACGGCATTACCCGAATAGACGGAATACTTGTAGCCGCCTGCAAGGGCGGATAACTCCATTCCGCAAATATTAGAAATGTTTTCGTTAAAAGAATTGTTCATACAAATAATATATGACGCAATTGACAATTCTTTCAAAAATTATTTTCCTATTTAAGACAAAAAATACTTTTTCCGTTTTAAACGTAAAACAAACGGTATCGTATCTGACTGCAGTTCTGCAA
>Ga0137307_102179_pt1 | contig 14305 bp, 11 predicted proteins | sample NAcewD2O_March_2_FD_97180 | JGI IMG/M metagenome (GOLD analysis project Ga0137307, IMG submission 97180) | Mouse cecal microbial communities from Vienna, Austria - N-Acetylglucosamine amended D2O_March | ecosystem: Host-associated > Mammals > Digestive system > Large intestine > Cecum | place...
CAACAAAAGCTATGAGAAATCGCAGGGAATCCGTGACTTCCTCTCCCTTATCCGCAACTACCAAGGTTTAAAGGAACTGGACGCAACCGTTGTAAATGCACTGATAGACAAGATACTTGTTTCGGAGCGTGAGAAGTCATCAGACGGAACGGTTAGACAGGAAATCAAGATTTATTATAAATTCATCGGCTTTGTCGGTGAATTACATATCACACCTACGAAGCGGTGGACAGCGTTGCCCGCTAAACACTGTACGGTGTGTGGCGTTGAATACGTTCCCGGCTCTGCCATATCCAAGTATTGCCCTGTTTGTGCCAAGAAGATACAGAGGGAGCGTGGGATTGAGGGAAAACGCAGGAGCAGGGAGAGAAAAAGGCAGGCATGTATTGAACTGTCCGCAAAAAATGACCGACTGACCTGACCCAGCGCAAGGGCCGCATTGAGCGCCGGGGCAACGACAACAAGAATGTGCATGTGTACCGCTATGTGACCGAAAATACATTCGACAGTTATTCATGGCAGCTGATCGAAAACAAGCAGAAATTCATCGGTCAGATTATGACGAGTAAATCACCTGTACGGAGCTGTGAAGATGTGGACGAGGCGGCGCTCACTTACGCGGAGGTCAAAGCCCTAGCCACGGGCAACACGTATATCCGCGAAAAAATGGATTTGGACGTGCAGGTGTCAAAGCTAAAGCTGATGAAAGCCAACCATACCAGCCAGATATACCGTCTTGAGGATAATATCACGCAGCATTACCCACAGCAGATAGCAACGCTGAAAGAGCGTATTGACGGCTTGACGGCGGACATTCAGACTGCAAAGGAGAATCTTCCGGAAGATAAAGAGCAGTTTTCCATGAAAGTAGGAAATAAGCTCTACACGGATAAAAAAGAAGCCGGGACAGCGCTGGTGGAGATGTGCAAAGAGGTAAAAAGCGCCAACGCCTCTGTTACCATAGGAGAATATGCAGGCTTTAAGATGGCTGTTTCCTTTGACAGTTTAAACCATAAATTTGTAATGAACTTAAAAGGGCAGCTTTCCCATAACCTTGAAGTCGGTGCAGACCCGTTCGGGAATATTACCCGTATCAACCATGCGCTGGAAGCCATGCCAAAAGAACTTGACAACGCCAAAGTAAAACTGGAAAATGTGGAGCGGCAGCTTGAAACTGCGAAAGCAGAGGTTACAAAACCTTTTGCACAGGAAGCGGAGCTAAAAGAAAAGTTAGACCGTCTTTCCGCCCTCAATGCCCTGCTGAACATGGACGAAACAGGCAGTGACGTACAGGTTGAGAATGAAGTGTCAGAACAGTCAGAAGCGGACTCTTTTGGACATGATGACCAAAGAGCAGAGCAGCCGCAAGCCGATACTTTAGGACACAGTGACCAGAGGAAAGAACAGGCTGCGGCATATTCTCCGCCTGTTCCTATGGAAAATGCCAGACATAATCACGCGGCAGAAAATAACAGTTCGCACGGATTAAAGCTGGTAGCCGGAACCGCTGACAAGCCTGCAAAGGCATCGTTAAAGGAGAAACTGGCGGCATACAAGGAGCAGGTGGCAGGTGCGGAAAACACCGGAACGGATAAAACAAAGGGAAAAGAGGCGGTTATATAAAATTCACAAAAATTCGATTGCAAAACAGTCGGTAAAATCGTAAAATATGAGTAGGGAAGTAAAACCTGCGCTCATAAGAGTAGGTGTTGAGAAAAAGAGCCATACTGATAAAGGAGGTGTGTTTCTATGGCAACTTCAAGTATTACGAAGAATTTTGTTATATCAGGTCAAAAGCAGGTGGAGATGTTTGCCGATGCAATAGAGGCATCTGCCAACGACAGGACACCTCGCGTTCCAATCAATGTGACTTACCTGCATGGAGCGGATGAAATAGTAAAATTCATGGAGAAAAGGAAGAAAACGGATGCAGCAGACGAATAATTTTATCGTGCTGAACATTCGCGAGTATTTGGAGAATGATGACGGACGGCTCGGAGAGGAAAAGCTGTTGCAGTTCCTTTCCGAGTTTTCCTGTCCGTTAAATAAGGATGTTGAGCGCTTTTTGAAACATCAGGCAGTTACATATTTAGTGTTATCGCTGGAAGATGCGGAGTTATTGGGCTATTTTTCTATCACGATAAAACCGCTTGTGGTAAAGGCAGAACCGTTCAGCAACACGGTAAAGCGCAAACTTGCAAGGTTCAGCGAGATAGACAAGGGGGAGCAGACTTATAATCTTGCGGCTTACCTCATTGCACAGCTTGGGAAAAATTTTAATGACAGGGCAAAGGGCAGGATAACCGGGAAAGAACTGCTTGAGGCGGCAATCCGGCAGGTACAGTCATTGCAGTATCAGGCGGGCGGCATGGTGGCGTTTGTAGAAGCGGAGAACAATGCAAAGCTGCTTTCCTTTTATGAAAATTATGGTTTTAAGCAGTTTGACACAAGGCAGACCATATCAAAAGAATCCGAACCGCATGAACTGGTACAGTTGTTAAGGCTGGTTTAGATGTAAAAATTTCATAGTAACAGTAACTTTAGGTGTATGGTATAGAGAAAATCAATATCATACACCTTTTTTTGTTTTGAAATACCGTTCTGTAAATAATGCAGGGCGGTATTTTTCTGTACAGAAGAAAGGAGTGACAGGAAAACATGAACAAACATACAATGAGCGACTTATACCAGATGCAGTGCCTCCCGCTCTCCATAAAAATACGGATGACACAATACCGTATACGGGAATGGGTGGACTATTACGGCACGGACGGCGTGTACATCGCGTTCAGCGGTGGGAAAGACAGTTCTGTTTTATTACATATCGCAAGGGAAATGTACCCTAAAATCGGCGCTGTCTATGTCGATACCGGACTGGAATACCCGGAAGTCAGGGAGTTTGTAAAGCGGCAGGATAACGTGGAGATTATCAGACCGAAAATGAACTTCCGTCAGGTCATCATAAAATACGGCTATCCCATGATTGGCAAGGAAGTGGCAGGCTGTGTATACGGTGCAAGGCGGTACATGGAAAAGCTGCTGGAACGGGAGAAAAGTGCAGAGCATGGGGGAAAAGTCCCAAATCACAGTTATATGGCGGATTTGGTTGGAATAGACCGCCGTGAGGATAAGGAAAATGAACTTTATAAAAGTCTAATTCGCGGGGAAATACCGAGTACGGACATTAAAACACCCGTCCGCTACCTAATCATGCAGGGGAAATATCCGCATAAAGAAAACGGTGTGGAAACATCGGAATATTCCAAGATGTATAACAAGGAGCGCTACAAATTCTTTTTGGAAGCGCCCTTTGAAATAGCGGATCACTGCTGTTCCATTATGAAAAAATCCCCCATGCATAGCTACGCGAAAAGGACGGGAAAAATGCCCATGACGGCGCAGATGGCAAGCGAAAGCAGGCTGCGGACAACAAACTGGCTCAAAAACGGCTGCAACGGTTTTGATATGAAAAGCCCGATCAGTAATCCGATGTCATTTTGGACGGAGCAGGACGTATTGGAATATATTTTCAACAGCCATATCCCGATTGCGGACGTGTATGGAGAGGTCACGGCAGATTTTGGGGAAGCGCAGCCGCAGGGTAATACAGTGGATATGGGGATATTTGATGTTGGCAAGCCTGTTTTTGATACTACTGGATGTGACAGGACAGGGTGCGTTTCCTGCGGGTTCGGGTGTCACAGGGAGAAATCACCGAACCGTTGGGAGCTTGCGGAGAAACTATCCAATCCTGAAATTATTGATTATATGATGCGCGGCGGCGCATTTAATGAAAAGGGCATTTGGAAACCGGACAGCCGGGGGCTTGGCTTTTGGTTTGTCATAGAGTGGATTAACCTGCACGGAAACCTCCATATTGCAATGCCGCACAGGGACGAATACCTTGGTCGGTATATGACAGAGGATACGCAGAAACATCTTGCAGCATAGAAGATAAAGACGAAAAGGAGAGCAGTTATTATGGAAAAGAAAGAGGTTGTTCTGACATTTACGGTAGCGGAATGCGGGGAATATCACAATTTGGGAGAATACCATGAGGGTATCAGGACATTGGAGGAGGCAGTTGCGGTTTATGAAAAGATACCACCGGAGCGCATGAACGGTATTCCTGCTATTGGCATCAATCTCCATGTGAAAGGGACAAATAAAGTGGAGGATTCGCAGGCTGACATTCTTTCCGGCGATGAGATTGACATAGGCATTATCAGCCTTATGCCCGAATTTTGCGGCAATCCGCAGGTGCAGGAGGCGGTAAAGGAGTTCATCAGGCTTTTTCCTGATAAGGAAGTCATTGATTATTAGAAAAACAATCGAAACAATGTGCAGGGGCGGTCAGATACGGACTGTCTTTTCTTTTGTGATTTACCGCAAAAGTGGCGCACAGCAGGGGAAATGTCCCCGACAGATTATTGTAAAAAATAAGAATCGGAGGTTTGGAAATATGAACACAGCAGAACAGAATACAAAAAAGGGTATGGAAGAAAGCGACGTGATAAAGCAGTTCATGGAACTTTTAAGCCAGCAGAACATGGGCGAACAGTCGCAGGGATTTATGGAGATGTTCCGGTATGTGGCAGGGATGCAGCTGCAGCTCAGTGTCGTGGCAGACGAACTGCAGGGCATGAGGGAGCAGCTTGCAAAGCTGCAGGAGAGCCAGCCCAAAGCAGTCACGGAACGTCTTATGGACAAAGTGGCACAGCTTCAGGAGAAAGCCGCGAGCCTGTCGGAACGGCTCTCGGAAGTAAAAGAACGTCTGATGCAGACAGCGGCGCAGGCGGTCAGCGCCTTTAAGGAAAAGGGGAGAGAAGCGATGTGTGCAGTGGTACAGAAAGGTCTGTCCGGTATTAAGTCGGTGCTTGCAGGCTATCAGGAAAAATTACAGGAGGTTAAGACGGATTATGAAAAAACAGCCAATCAGATTGACAGTATTGGTGACGAGTTAAAGCAGATTGGAAACAGCGTATCCAATGTGGGCAGGCTGATAGCGGGGAAAGGCACAAAAGAAGTATCGGACGAAAAGCCGGGTGTCGCCCTGACAAGGATAATCAACAAGCCCATTAAGGACGTAGCGGCGCGCCTGCAGAAAAGCATTGACACGCTTGACCGTGCGCTGGAAAAACTGGATAAGCTCTCGGCACGTTTTGTGGTTGAAAAGGAAGTGGAAAAGGGCGGGCGCTCATCGGTAAAGGATAAGTTGTCGCAGATGAAGGCGAAAGTGGAACAGCAGGGCAAAGCGCCAGACAAGGCAGCGGCGAAAAGCAAAGCAGAATGTTTATAGGCGGCAGTTTAAAATATCAACAGCGGAGACAGACAGGGTAACTTGTCTGTTTTCTGCTTTTATGGAGGGAATCATATGGCAGATATAAATGGAAATGCAGTAAATAAAGTGGAAAAACTGACAATGGAGGAAATTGCGGACAGGCTGGAAGGGCTGAAATCTTCCCTTGATGCAATACGCAGGACGGCATCGGAGCTTATCATGGGAATTGACGCGCAGTTACAGGAATTAAAGCCTGAAGAAGAAATTTCACGTCCTTTGGATAAACAGATTGAACAGGCTCAGGAGTTTATCCTTGCCGTTACCAACACCGAGCGTTCCCGTTTTAATATTGTGGGCGTAAAAGGCATGGAGGGAGCGGAACTAATGGACAGTCTGTTTGCAATGACTGATGCGGACAGGGATAACGTGGAAATTTATCTTGCAGGAAAAGGCGCGGAAACTGTTCATTTGGGTGATGAACAGTCGGAGGAAGTAGAAGAATTTCATGTGGATTATATCTATAACACTGATACTAATGTGATAACCGATGTGAAATACGAGCAGGAAATGGACAGAAAAGCCAATGAGCCAATTAAAGACAGCGACGTGGTTCTGAAAATCATGTATCAGGATAGTGTAGAATATGAGATTGACAGGATTACCAATATGACACAGGAACAGGTTCTTGACCTTGCCTATAAACTGGCGGCGATGGACGAAAACAGTTGGGACGGAAACATACAGGATTTTCTTGAGGAAAACGGTGCGGAATATGTTCCAATCATTGTAAGCAGCGGCAGGAATAAAGGCTTGCCGGAATTTTTTGATATTGCGGTGGACTTAAAGGAGAGGGCGGCTTTTCTTGAAAAGGATTTGTCTGGCATGGAATATGCGGCGTCCATTGTACACCGTTTGGAGCATGGAAAGACGGTATTCACGCCTGATGAAAGAAATCTGATAGTAAATTACGGATACAAGCTGGATAATTACGAAAAAACAAAAGAACTGGCGGAAACACTGGCATACCGAATTGAAAACGAGCCTGTCAATGAGTCGCTGACCGTCATAGATGCACAGGCGGAGATTGACGCGCTGCCTGACAGCATGATTGGTCTGTCTGAAATGCACGAGTATGGTTATTTGGCAAACGATATGTATCCACTCACAAAGGAGAGCGCATTGGAACTGTTTGACCGTGACCTGCCTGTATACCTGCTCTATGGGGACGGTTCAGAAACGGCGGCAGAGGATAGGGAACAGATTGCAGGGCATGACGGTATTTTTGGCATTGAAAAGGCGGACTGGCAGAACGATCGGGAGTACCACTCCATGCAGGCGGAACTTGCGGAGGGAAGTGCCAATAAAGAGGCACAGCTTCTGTATGGCAGTTCCGACAGATATGGTATTTACCAGCTAAAGGATAATCCAGAGCTGGATCAATTCCGCTTTGAGGGTACGGAGTCACTGGTGAAAAGGGGGATTACAAAAGACAACTTTGATGCGATTGCACCGAAAAACTATGACATGGTTTATGCAGAGGAACTTTCGGACATTCAGGGAGACACGCAGAATGAAAAACTTGGAGATGTTTTTTTGAAATTCAATACAGCTCACCCAGAAGATTTTAAAGGGCATTCCCTTTCCGTCAGTGATATTGTCGTGCTGTATGAAAATGGGAAAAATAGCGCGCACTTTGTAGATTCTTTCGGGTTTACCAAGCTGCCCGATTTTATGCATGAGTTGGAAAATGGAAAAGAGCAGGATACTTTAGGACAGAGTGACCAAAAACCGGAGTTGGAAATGCCACAGGGAGAAAACGCAGAGAAAACAGACTATCCAGCCGTTTACCGCAATACATTGGGTTATGCTGAGGAGCATGGAGAATTGGAAGAATACAGGGCATCTCGGAAACTTGATAAAGAATGCAGTCAGGCAGTTGTGGAAGCAATCCGGCAGAATTATGACGGTAAGCATCTTAATAAAGAAGCTGTTAAACCTGTAGTAGAGGAATACGGTTCGGAACGCCTCGCCTTTGTCCTTGCAAACACATTACAACAGTTGCCGTGGGATGGACGGTTTTCAAGGGATAACAAATCGTGGGCGGCAGAGTTCCATATTCCCGAAGATATGGTGCATGGCAGGGACAGGAACAGTGAGTTCATTATAAGCAGCCACCCGACAGTCTTGGACGGTTTTATTAATGTGTTCCGCAGGGATGTTTTGGCGCGTGAAAAAGAAGCAGATATTTTCATTCAGAAAGAACCGCAGGAGATGGAAACAGACACTTTAGGACATACTGACCAAAGGGCAGGAATGGAAATTGAAATAGAAGCTTTAGGACATACTGACCAAAAGGCAGAAATAGAAACTGAAACGGATACTTCAGGACACGATGCAAATCCTTCTGCGACACAGAAGGATTTGAAGGCAGGGGCAGAAATGTCACAGAATGATTTAAAGTTAGAAGCGGAGCAGACGGAAGCACAGGCAGAACAGAACAAGTCGGAGAAATCAACAGAAATACTGGAATTAACGGATATTGAGGACGGCGACGAAATCATTGACCTCGGAGATGAAACGGAACAGGTTCTTGCAGATATGAAAAAATATTTAGAGGACAGCGGTGACACTTTAGGACACAGTGACCAAAAGCAGGAGCAGGCGAAACCGGAGAAAGCGGAGGAAACAGAGCTTGCGTTTCAGATTGCAGACCGCTATATCAGCATACAGGAAACAGAGGGCGGCTATGATTATTCCATTATGGGCATGGATTATAAGGAAATCGACGGCGGCGTATATGACAATCCCGATATAAATATCCGCGATGCGCTTAATAATATTATCGAGGATTTGAAAGAAAACCCATTTGACAACGGCGCAAGGGGCAATATTGGCGATAATGACGAATTAAATCCGATTGATTACGACGGATTGATGGAAGAAGTAGAGGAAGTGAACCGTATCGTGCCGGATATTTTGCAGGGGAATATCGTGGAAAATTTTAAGGAAAAGACAAACGAATTTTTCCATGAAATATGCGAAATGAACCCGTCAGAGATTGAGGATACCGTGAAATGCCATGTGCAGGCAAAGATTGATGATTATGCCATTGTTGCGACAGTTGTGGATGTTGCCGTGTCAGGGAGCAGATGCAGGGGACTTGAAAGGAACGGTTCAGACCTTGATGTGGTAGTGGAGCTTTCCACAAATGAGCGGGAGGACGATTTGTTTAACGCTTTTAATAATGATGATGGAATGTATATAGGAGATGTTAAGGTTGACATCAATCCGATTACGCCGCAGAAGACAGGAACTTTGGAAAGTTATCTTCCACGGGTGGAGGAATATCTTGCAGGCGTGCGTGAAGCGAGGGAAAAGGAGCCGAAAAGCATTTTCTATACGAAGATGTACGATGAACAGCGCTTTTATGAGAATACCAGCGGTCTTGACGCAGATGCGCTATGCAAAGCCTACGCAGAATGTGATAAACCCTTTGTGGAAATGGGACAGTATGGAAAGCGGATTTCGGAGGCGGATTATGCATACATTCAGCAGGGGGATAAGCTGTCGTTTTCCTTAGAATTTGACGCGGATAAGGACGAGATTATCATATCGGACGGGGAGCATTTTGAAACGAAGGGACTGACGGAAACACTGTTCCCGCAGAAAGCAGAGCCGGAAACGGAAGTGACACTGACCGTGGCGGAGTGTGGCGAGTTTCATAATTTCGGGGAATTTCATGAGAATATTGCGACGGTAGATGAAGCCATTGCGATATGGAAACAGATACCGCCGGAGCGCATGAACGGTATTCCTGCAATCGGCATTAATATCCATACGCCGGGGACAGAACCATATGAGGACGCCGTTACCGATATTTTAACCGGAAAGCGGTTTGAACTTGACGTTTTGGATTATATCCCTGAAATAAAGAGCAATCCGCAGGCGATGGAGGTCATTGCGGAACTGATGGCAAAACTGCCTGATATGAAGATAGAGGGCGATATGAGTGAGGATTTGGAGGCTAAACTATGGGAAAAGCGTATGCCGGATTTGACATCTGCAGAACAGCTTGCGGTGGAGATAGACCGTTTTATTTATAATTATGATACGAATGTTTATCATGACAATAATCAGACCATGACTGAAAATGTATCGGAAATTTCAGAAATGATTGGGAAGGGAGATGTAGAACATCTGACGGAATGGCTGAATGAGGTCATTGCTACGGAAACTGCACCGAAAGAAATACAGCAGGCGAATGAACTGCTCGCAAAACTGGCAGAATACAAGCCACTTGCGAAGATTGAAGAAATGGAGGAACAGAACTTCAATATGGTGGATAATGTCTTGAATAACGGTGCCGGGGAGAAAGCGCAGAAGGAGGAAAACAAAAAGGCACAGGACAAACCTGCCGAGAAGATGTCTTTAAAAGCCCGTCTTGCGGAGAAAAAGGCGCAGGTGGCAGGACAGGGGCGTGATGAAAATACCAAAAATCAACAGAGGGAGATGTAAAAGTCAGATTGAATTGACAGAAACAGGTTTTCCATGTCCGTTTTATATACGGGCGGGAAAGCCTGTTTTTTGTTTAGCTGATTAGAAAGTAATTAGCAGAAATAAAGAATTTCTAAAAGAATACATTTCTGCCTTTGAATACAATAAGGTTCACAGTATAATAAAAGACAGCATTGGGGGAATATAGTATGTCAAAAAAGAAAAAACGCCCGCATGGGCATTACTGTAAAATATGCGGTGAATATAAAGCAAATGAAAAGTTTTCAGGGAAAGGTCATGCAGCACATATCTGTAAAGCCTGTTCCCGGTTAAGTGCTGCGGAGAAAGCGGCGGCAATGGATATGAACCGGCTGATGAGTTTTCCCATGCACCGGCTTTCAGAGAGTGAGAAGAAATGGCTGAAAGCAAAAATGAAAGATGAATGTCAGGAAGTGGCAGATACGGCGTGGGAGATTTATAACGCCTGCTTTCCCTATACAGAGCGCAATGCAATGAAGAAGCAGCTTATCATCAATATGTTGTCTTTTGAGGTACATACAGAGGTTTATGACGAATACGGCGATATGGGGATGGTGGATCGGCGTTTCACCATTGACCGGAAAAGCCGCGTTCTTACCATGACAGATTTTCAGACGGAGGACGGGGAGCAGTCTGTTATGCTGGAGAGCGGGCAGATGGCGAAGCTGCTGCGGTATATTGTGCATACGCTGGAAATATTTATGTGGGAGCAGGACTATTCCCTGCGCTCTGATCATGAGGATTATGACCTGTTTCTTGATGGGGAAGAAGATTTTTTCATGGACGATTTGGAGGGCATATTGGAAAACCAGCCCCCAAAGGAGCCGGAGGGCAGTCCGTCATGGTGTGTGCAGGTGGAATATACAAACCACACGAAACAGGATATTTCCGGTTATAATGACTATCTGCCAGAGCACCCAGAAGAATTGTATTTCTCATTATCAGGGTATTTTGATCTGGATGGGGACAAGTTATAAAATGACAAATATGGCATTGTGCTGTTGACATTAGTATCTTAGGCTGTTATGATGAAAGCGTGCACTTGCATTAAAAAGTGGTATGTATAACCGCAGATTACAGAAAGGGGGGAGTCAGAATTTGGATGAAACAAGCCAGAAAATTATTGACGCAGCCATGACATTAGTCCGTGATAAGGGATATGTCGCAACAACAACGAAAGAGATCGCAAGGCTGGCTGGCGTAAATGAGTGTACCCTGTTCCGTAAGTTTGAGAGTAAAAAGGATATTGTCATACAGGGGGCAAACCAGTCGGGGTGGCGGGCGGATGTCGTGCCGGAGATTTTTGAAAACGTGGTGTGGGAACTGGAAGCGGATCTAGAGATGTTCATGCGGGCGTATATTGATAGGATGACGCCGGATTTTGTCAATCTGTCAATCGGTTTAAGAGCGCCGCAGCTCTATGAGGAAACGAAGCAGTTGATTATGAAAGTCCCACAGGCTTTTCTGGAGTCGTTTACTTCTTATTTGAAGAAAATGAGTGAGAAGGGGAAAATACAGAAGATGGATTTTGATGCGCTTGCAATGACGGTATTTTCAGCGACATTTGGCTATACATTCCTGAACGCATCATTCGGAAAAGAGCTGACGGATGTAGAAAAAGATAAGTATATAAAAGAAAGTGTGCGGACGTTTGTGAAAGGAATAAAGCAGTAAATATGGCAATGCAATAGGAAACGACAGAAGTCGTTTCCTATAAAAATAAGCAATATGCAAGCAAGCACACGCATTTAGAAAAAGGAGGACGTTATGAAACAGATTACGGGTGCAGATTTATTTGTGAAAGCATTAAAGGAAGAAAAGGTTGATGTGCTGTTCGCTTATCCGGGCGGTCAGGCGATAGACCTTTTCAATGCCCTGTATGGGGAAAAGGAGATAGATGTTATCCTGCCCCGCCATGAGCAGGGGCTAATCCATGCGGCGGACGGTTATGCCCGTTCTACGGGGAAAGTTGGTGTCTGCCTTGTGACCAGCGGACCGGGGGCGACAAACCTTGTGACAGGGATTGCAACGGCGAATTATGACAGCGTTCCGCTGGTCTGCTTTACGGGGCAGGTGCCTACGAACCTGATCGGGAATGATGCCTTTCAGGAAGTTGATATTGTCGGGATTACACGGAGCATCTGCAAATATGCAGTGACAGTACGGAAAAGGGAGGAACTGGCAGAAACAATCAAAAAGGCGTTTGTCATTGCAAGGACAGGCAAGCCGGGAGTGGTCGTAGTCGATTTGCCAAAAGACATTCAGAGGGCTTATGGAAGTGACGCATATCCAAAGGAAGTAGTAATCAGAGGATATAAACCGCAGCTTTCCGTACATATGGGACAGATAAACAAAGCGTTGGAGCTTTTGAACCACGCAGAAAAGCCAGTGTTTTTGATCGGTGGCGGAGTGAACATTGCCCGTGCAAATAAGGAAATGACACAGCTTGCAGAGCTGACAGGCGTTCCCGTGGTCACGACAATTATGGGAAAAGGGGCAATTCCAACAGCGCACAGCCTGTATGTCGGTAATTTAGGGATTCATGGAAGTTTTGCAGCCAATTCCGCAGTCAGTAACTGTGATGTCCTGTTTTCCATAGGGACACGGTTCAATGACCGCATAACGGGAAAAATAGAGGAATTTGCGGCAGGAGCGAAGATTATTCATATTGATATTGATGCCGCTTCCATATCCCGGAATATTGTGGTAGATGTTCCTATCGTTGCAGATGCAAAGAAAGCTGTCTGTACGCTGCTTGGAAAAGCGCAGCCGCTTTCTATTTCTGAATGGACAGATGAGATTAACCGCTGGAAAAGAGAATATCCTATTGCATGTCCTGCGGACAGGGGAAAATCCGGTTTGACGCCGCAGATGATGATTGAGGCTGTGAATGAAACATTTACGGACGCCGTGATTGCGACGGATGTTGGGCAGAACCAGTTGTGGGCGACACAGTTCCTTGCTCTTGATGAAAACAGGCAGATGCTGACATCGGGCGGATTGGGGACAATGGGGTACGGATTCCCTGCGGCAATCGGGGCGAAGCTTGGCAATCCGCACAAAAATGTGATTGTAATTTCCGGTGACGGCGGTATGCAGATGAATATTCAGGAAATGGCAGCCGCTGTCGTTTACGAGCTGCCAATCATGATCTGCATACTGAATAACGGATATTTAGGGAATGTGCGGCAGTGGCAGGAAATGTTTTATGACAGGAGATATTCAAGCACCTGTATGCGTTACCGCAGAAGCTGTGAAACAGGATGTAATAAGCCAAATCAGGAATGTCCGGAATATACGCCGGATTTTGTCAGGCTTGCGGAAAGTTATGGGGCGAAGGGAATCCGTGTCACAAAGACGGAGGATATAAAAGCGGCTTTTGAAAGTGCGCAGAAGAACAAAAAAACGCCTACTGTCATTGAATTTATCATAGACAGGGAAGCGAACGTCATGCCGATTGTGCCGCCGGGAAATTCTCTTAATGATATGATTTTGGAAAGCGAGGGATATGGAGAATGAAAAAAAGATGGATATGTTTATTTGTGGAAAATGAAATAGGCGTACTTGCCCGCATTGCAGGTTTATTTTCTGCCAAATCCTACAATTTAGACAGCCTGACAGTCGGGATTACCGAGGACAGTACCATATCAAGGATGACTATCAGCTTAACCAGTGATGACAAGACTTTCGAGCAGGTTAAGAAGCAGCTAAACAGGAGTGTTGAGGTAATCAGGTTAGTGGATTATACGGACACGCCAATTCACATGAAAGAAATTTTGTTTGTAAAAGTAAACGGCTGCTCTGATGCGGATATAAACGAATTGTTTCGTATTTCAAAAGTGTTTAATGCTGCCATAATTGATTATGACGGTGCTACTGTCCTTTTGGAGTGTACTCAGACGGAAAACAGGAACAATGATTTAATTTCATTGCTGAACAGGAAGTTTATAAACAGGATTGAGATTGTAAGGGGCGGAAGTGTTGCGGTGGAAGCTGTCTGCATATTGGAGAGATAAAGATGTTTTTCTATTCTTGACAATATAGTAACAAGTTACTATACTATTTAATAGTAATTTGTTACTACTAAGCGTGGAGGAAAAACAGATGAAATTGGACATGATTTTTAAAGAATACGAGTGTGATACCGAACACAGGATGCAGGCGATATTTTCAAGTGTTTTTGTTTTACAAAACCGTATGCAGACAGCAGGCGAAAAACTTCAAACACAAATATCCATGAAACAATGGTTATTACTTGCAATGGCGGCTTGCTGTCCTGAACCGCGCACATTAACGGATGTTGGAAAACTTATGGGCTGTTCAAGACAGAACATAAAAAAGTTAGCGTTAGCTCTTGAGAAGAAAAGCTTTGTCCGTTTGGTGTCAGGTGGAAATAATTCAGTCTGTATTGAACTAACTGATAAAGTGGGGCAATATGCCGAAGAAATGGGAGAACGTCATTTACAGTCTTTGAAGCTGTTATTTTCAAAC
>Ga0137307_102182_pt1 | contig 14296 bp, 14 predicted proteins | sample NAcewD2O_March_2_FD_97180 | JGI IMG/M metagenome (GOLD analysis project Ga0137307, IMG submission 97180) | Mouse cecal microbial communities from Vienna, Austria - N-Acetylglucosamine amended D2O_March | ecosystem: Host-associated > Mammals > Digestive system > Large intestine > Cecum | place...
CTTCTGACCGAAATCATAATGCCGTGCATAAGATGTCTTTCGCAGCAATGCTTCATATTCTTCCATGCCAGGGGCCTCGATCATCCCCTTGATCTCTTCGGCCGATACCTTGTAGTGGACCGGTACGAGAAGGGTGTAGATGTTGGCGGGTTCCATATTGTAATACTTCTTGGCCCTGTAGATCCACTGCAGGTTCAAGAGGTCGATCTTGGAACCGCATACCTTTGTATAGAACTCCAATTCTTTTTTCTGTAATATTTTTTTTCGTTTTTTCCACAGAGTGGAGAGATTGTATTGACTCAGTGTCAGGTCGTAATCAAAGAGCGTAACGGCCGGATTATCCAGAAGCCTGTGAAGAGGTTCATAATACTCGGTACTTTTCAGATTCTCGATCAGCTCGTTGGTCGTCCGTGAGGTGATCAGACTGTCGATGGAAATCTGGGTATACCTGTCAAAGAACTCCTTTTTATAGTTCAGGTCAAAGGGTTCGGCATAGCGGTTGATCACGATACGCAGGCAGTAATTGATCAGGTCGATCTCGTAGCGCTTTACGTAAAGTGAAAGAAATTCCCGCTGCTTTAATCCGCAGAACCGGTAGATCTTGGAGTATTCATGGTAAAGCTGACGGGTCAGTATCTTTTCGATATCGCCGCGGTGCAGCCGGCTCTCATCCAGCAGATTCAGTACGTAGGCGTAGGAGGAATTATCGCGCAGATAATTGACCGCGTCCGGTACGCTCTGCAGAGAGGCAATCTCTTCAAAGTTCTCCGGTGTCAGAAGCTTTGCTTCCATGGCTTTCAGCTTGGTTACGATTCCACTGTAGGCTAGTAGATTTCCCATGCGTTTATACCTCTGTGATCCGTTTTAAAATAGTTTGTGCATACCAGGTATGCCGTTCCTCGTACTCCCTCTCGAGAGCAGCGATGGTATCGTTGCGCCCGCCGATCTGCGCCTTCAACAATGCGCTTGTCTTTTCGGCAAGGTCATTCTGGATCTCCAGGATCTTTTTGTTCGTCCTCGATTCCAAATCCGCGTCAAAACGGTTTCGTTTTTCGCGGTATTCGTGGTCGAGGATTTCCTTTTGTGCTTCCGCATGCTCAACAATTGCAGAAGCGGCAGATTCTATCTCAGATAGCTTTCTTACAATAGATTCCATAGTAGCCTCCCCATGTAGTTTGTGAGTGTGAAAAAGTTAATAGTTTCTTTCTTATTTTTTCATTATTATCATACTCTTTTTTAAAAAAAAAGCAATGTTATTTTTTACAAGGATAAACAAAAATTCGTAAATTTTTTTGTTTAAAATGCGAAAAGATATTTTAATAGGTAGAAACAGGGATGACAAGAATTGTGATTTCAGGGGGAAGATGATATAATCAATTTGAGTAAAAAGTGAGTTTGATTTTGCGGGCCGGCATTCAACCTGCCGCGCAAATTAGTGACGATAATCAGGAGGAAAGTTATGAGACTTCGAAATATACCCTGTGCGGACAGCGTGGTGCAGTCCCATGGGGCTGTGGTCATGGATGCAAAAAGCCAGAGAGGCGGTTGGAAGCAGGTGTTTGGAAATGACAGACCCATCCGGATAGAAATCGGCATGGGGAAGGGGCAGTTTTTGCTGCAGATGGCGGCAGAGCATCCGGAGGTGAACTATATTGGGATGGAGCGGTATTCCAGCGTACTTTTGAGGGCGCTAGAAAAATACGACAGGTATGGTTCGGATGGGCCGGATAAGGACAGAAAAGAACTGGGCGGCGATAGAAAAAATAGTCATAGTCTGGAGAATATACGCTTCCTTTGTATGGATGCCTGCGAATTGGAACAGGTATTTGCCCCCAGAGAGGTGGACAGGATCTATCTGAATTTTTCAGATCCCTGGCCCAAGGCGCGCCATGCACGGCGGCGGCTTACTTCATCCGGTTTTCTGGAAAGATATTCCAGGGTGCTTGCGCCCGGCGGAGAACTGGAATTTAAAACAGATAACCGGGATCTTTTTGACTTTTCGCTGACTCAGGTGGAAGAGGCGGCCGGATGGACGATGAAAATGTATACCCGGGATCTGCACCATGATGAGGTGATGAAAACAGGAAATATCATGACTGAGTATGAAGAAAAGTTTTCTGCAATGGGAAATCCAATCTTTAAATTCACAGCCATCAAAAGCTGAATGGCTGCTTTGCTTTTGCATTATACTGAAAGGGAATCCTGCTATGGGCATAGCAGGGTGCCCTTAGGCATAAAGTGAGATGTAGAATCATTTTATATAAATATTGGGAGATGTGTCGGTGTGGTTACGGATTCCGGCTTTCCTGCATATAGTAAAATGGAACAGAAATTCAGCCGATGAGGCCTGTCATCGTCCTGAATTTTTATGACAAAGAGAATTTTGATAGTAGTGGGAAGGGATGTGGATGAAAAGAAGGAAAGGATGGCAGAACTGCATTTGTGAAAAACTGTACTGCAGACCGGAGTGGAACCGGAAGCTGATGTGTCTGAAACGCTCGCTTGACGAGGTGTACAGAATTTTGAATATGGACAGCTGCCATGGAAGCTGACAGGAAAAAGCAGGTGATGGCGATGAAAATAAGAGTGACCTCAGAAAACTATAGGCAGGAGATTCAGGAGTCAAATATACCGGTACTTGTAGAATTTTTTGCCGACTGGTGCGGAAAATGCGCCATGATGGAGGATACGGTGGACCTGGTTGCCGCAAACTGCGGAGGCAGTTTTAAGGTCTGCCAGATCGAGATCGAGGATTCGGCGGACCTGGCGGAGCAGTTTCAGGTGGAGATCGTGCCTACTTTCGTAGTATTCCGGAATGGCGAGCCGGTTTCAGCCGCTGCCGGGGTCCTGAATCGGGAGGTGGTTCTGGATATGATACGGGAAGAGATCGGGCTGGAAATATCAGGTTAAACAGGGAAAATTTTCTGTGATTTTTCCGTGACCTATGCGCAATATGGGTTGACAAATCTTTGTGAAATGTTAAGATATATTATGTATGGGTTGAGTATGCTGCGGTCTTTAGCTTTAACGGCAGACCGCAGCAGTTGCTGCAGATAATTTGCTGTCAGTCAATTGTGCTGTATATAGATGTTTTACGATAGAAAGAAGGGGATTAAATATGGGCAAATGGAAAAGCCGGTTCAGGCGCGGACTGGTTATGATGTTTACTCTTGCAGTGGCAGGAAGCGGAATGTCTTTTGCAATACCGCAGATGCCGTTAGAGAGGATTTCTGTTGAAGCTGATTCGCTGGTTGGCGTAACTCTGGCAGATATAGATGAAATTGCACAGCGAGAGATCTCTGTTTCACAGGAAAGCCTGCAGGCTGTCGCCTATGCTTCAGACGGAAAGGGACTGAAGAGCAATGATGCGGCAATCTATCAAGCGCTGAAGACGTGCATAGAGCAGGTGGCAAGAGGAGAGCGGACTTCTACGGAATTTACACTGGGAACGAAGATGTCTGAGGAAGCATTAGATAGACTGGATGTTAATGCGATCGTAGCATATCTGCTGAATGACTGTCCATTTGATCTGTACTGGCACGATAAGACAAGAACACAGGAAAACGGCCAAGACACGGATGGGGTTTACTGTAAATATTATGATGATGGAAGAATCGTATTCAGCTTCAAGGTTGCCCAGCCTTACCGGCAGGAAGCTGGCGATCTGTACACAATGAATACCGCATATATGGATACGGTGAATCGGGCCGTACAGAAAGCGAGATCCATCGTAGAGACGAATCAGAACAACACAGATTATGACAAGCTACTGAATTACCGCAATGCGATCTGCGATCTGGTTTCCTATGATGACGCGGCGATCTGGTATGATTATCCGTATGGCAATTCCTATCAGGTGATTTCCGTGTTTGATGATGACCTTAATTCAAATGTGGTATGTGAAGGCTATGCGAAGGCATTTAAGTATCTGTGTGATATGTCTTCTTTTGATAATCCAATCAACTGCTATACGGTATCTGGAATTACTGATGCGGGAGCGGGCGCAGGGGATCATATGTGGAACATTGTCAGGATCGGCGGAAGTAATGGAGAAAGTTATCTGGTCGATGTGACAAACTGTGATACAGGTACGATCGGGGAGCCTATGCAGCTGTTTATGACAGACGGGCTGTCAGGCAGCGTGGATGCAGGTTATACATTCAGCAATGCTTCAGGATCAATTACATATACGTATGCAGAAGAAACAAAAGAAATATATGGCAGCGGGATTTTGTCTCTGAACAATGCAGACCACACTCTGGAAGCACAGACTCATGTTAAGGGAAGCAGCACGTATAATAACAGGATCGATAATGCGGCGCCGACTCCGGATAACTCCACAACGACCGAACCGCCTTCTGCTTCGGGTGAAAACGGTTCACCGAACCATACGACAGATAACTCTTCAGATCAGAAGGAAGAAGGAAACGGCACAACAGGATTTGCTTTTGGAGTTGAGAAAGTAGATAAAGTGTATGGGGATGAATCTTTTGAAGAAACTGTCCACGGTACGGAAGAGACAAAAAATATTACATATTCCAGCAGCGATGAGACGGTTGCTACCGTAACGAAAAGAGGTAAAGTAAGCATACAGGGAGCCGGTACAACTGTAATTACGGCTACCGTGATGAATGGGAAAAAATCTACAGGAGAAAAAGCTTCCTATACGTTGAATGTCAGTCCGAAAGAACTGGTATGGGATGTAAGCGGGCTGTATGCGGTTGACCGTGCGGATGATGTTCAGAAGAGTTCGGATAAGCGGGCAACGCTTTACGGTGAGATTAAGCTGGAAGGTATTCTTCCGGGAGAAAAGGATGAAAATTCTCAGTTCAGTTTTGACAGCGATACTTTGATCGGTACATATGCAGACGACAAGCCGGGAACTCAGGAAGTGACTCTGCAGTGGGTAAAAGGAAAAGAAGTCAGGCTGACTAAGGGTGCAAAGTCGGATAATTATAAAATGCCGGAAGAACTGCCCAATCTGACGAATGGCAGGCTTACGTCAATCAAAGACCTTCCGAAACCCGAATCGACAGATGGACGGAATCTTAAGCTGGAGATGGAGGATGGTATCTCCGAGGTGCCGGAAGAGTTCTTAAAGGACAGAACTCTGGGACTGGACACGCCGGGAAAAATCGAAGAGAAACTGAAATCAAAGATCAGCGGAGAGAATGAGATCCTGAAAGAAGATATCGTGGTCTATGACGTATCACTGTATTGGCGTGATGCGCCGGAGGGCGCGGACGACGAGGAGGATGCAGAAAACACGGAAGATGTGGATCGTGATGAAGACAAGGAAGACACAGAGAACTTGAAACATGCAGAAGACACGGAAGATAAAAATGATGTGAAACGTGCAGAAGACTCGAAAGATGAAGAAAATGTGATAGAAGTAGAAGGCATTGAGGATGAAGACAGTGCAGGCGAGTGGGAACCGGTTGCCGATGACGAGAAGTTTCCGGAAGACGGCGTTACAGTTACCCTGCCGTATCCGGACAATATGCCCAGAAATGTAGCCGATATTGTAGTATGCCATATGTATACGGCAGATATGTTTGGATCCTCACCGGGAGAGATGGAATATCGGGATATTGAGGAAGTGGACGGAGGAATCCAGTTTACAGTTTATGGATTATCTCCGATCGCAGTTGGATGGTCAAGAGCCTCGGATACAGAGCAGACGCCAGAATCTGAGAATACCGAAACAACTGTTCAGAATCCGCAGAATCCGAACAATTCCGGAAATACAGGCCAGCAGAATAATCAAAATAACCAGAATAATTCTAACAAGAGCCCTGTAACAGGAGACCCGATACAAATTTTGATCTATATCGTATTAGTATTATTGTGTCTGGCAACAATCAAAGGTATACAGGCTGTTCGCCGGACCGGAAAGAAGCATGAATGATTCTTTCCCTGCGACGATACAAAAGAGATAAAATGAGTTTAAGAACCCTCGCAGACTGCTGCGGGGGTTCTTAAAAAGAAACTGGAAAAACAGCAGCATTTGTCCCTTTGCGCATGTGCGAGGACAGGCATTTCAACGAACTATTACAAATATTTAAGAAAAACTTCAAAAAAATAAAAAAAACACTTGATTTTTTTGTCGTCATGGGATATAATAAGTTTTGTGCTGTTGAGGAAATAATAAATAGTACGAAGTAATAAAATCGAGTATGCGCGATTAGCTCAGTTGGTAGAGCACCTGACTCTTAATCAGGGTGTCCAGGGTTCGAGCCCCTGATCGCGCATTAGAAATCACTGTTTTTGCAGACAATAGAAGCTGTGGGGACGGTGGTTTTTTTTTGATAAAATTCCCGGAAAGCTTAAACTCCCGGGAATCGTTGATCACACTCTGTATTTCGGTAGCATTTTTCTGTGTGCCTTTAATTTTTTTATGGCCCAGTCATAGTGACTTGATGTAACACTTACAAAGTAGGAGCCTAAAGAACTTCCGCCGACCCATTTATAAATCCCTTTGGAAAACAACTCTTCATTGGAAAATGATTCCGCGAGCTTCATAACTTCGGCATGAGATTTTTGCAGCATGTCTTTTGCGGCGTCCAGGGATGTGTTTTGGTGCTTTTTCCAAAACTCTATATTCATATCTCCGTAGGTCCTCCAATTATAGGGCTCAGGAATAAACGGTTTCCTGTCGCCATGTTGGTTTGACTGCACCCAGTTCAGCAAAAGCTGATGCCATTCGTAGAGATGGATCAAAATATCTCTGAGATTCAGATCCCTTTTCCAGTGGGCCTCTTTTTTCTTCATATCACCGGAAAAATCAAAAGGTGTTGTCAGCTCCTGTTCTGTTAATCCGGAAATCAGTGTGTTTAATTTTTCAAAATTGGTATCAGCTGCGGTCAATAGATCTGTTTTTGTTGCAGGCCTGCCCATATTCATTCTCCTTTCTGTATCTGTCTGAAATCTTGCTTGCCTTACATTTATGATTTTACAAGACTAATCCTGACATCCTGTGTCATGTTTTATTTTTTTCGTAGATTAATTTTGCCTGTTCTGCTACTGCTTCCTTCAGATAAGCAGGCGAAAGGATATCCACCTGCGTTCCAAAGGACAGAAGAAATCCGGTCAGCCACGCATCTTGCGGTATGTCTGCGGTAGCAATCAAATCCCCGTTGCCCTGCCGCTGCACCTGCGATTTATCGAACTCATCATAGACCCGGTATGCCATTTCTTTCGGAAAACGAAGCGTGACCGGTTGATATTTCTCCTCAGGAGTATCGATCGATCCTGGAAGATTACGGCGCAAAAAACCTTCCTCCATCATCTCCAGATCTAAGATACGATTTAATTGTTTCGTATCAACTTATAGAAGCTGCTTTCTGTTCCAGAAGAGGAGACCATACGGCTGGTTGTGGCTTTTGGAAAACCGGGACATAAGAGTACCATTGTTGGTCCGAGAGAAAACGGCGGTTTAAAATACTATCTGGATGAGGCCAGAAACTATTATGTTCCCAAAAGGAGCTTTGAAGAAATTGTAAGGTTTGTATGAAAGGCATCTGCCCGGTCATCGCCCCATTATCAATATTTTATTTTTCGATTGTATAAAGGAAATCCTTGTGTCATAATGGAAGCAGAGGAGAAAATACTATGCATATTTTGATCGTAGAAGACGAACCTGCTATCCGCCAGGAACTGAAACTGCTTCTGGAAAATGCTCTGTACCAGGTAACTGCGCTGGATGATTTTACAAACGTGTCGGAAGAAGTGTTGGCCTGCGGCCCGAATCTGGTGCTGTTGGATCTGAACCTGCCGGGAGAATCCGGTTTTGACATCTGCAGCAGAATCCGCGCTTCATCGGAGGTCCCGATCATCTTTGTGACCAGCAGGACCGATTCTATGGATGAACTGACCGGTCTGATGAAGGGCGGGGATGACTATATTACCAAACCCTTTCATGCGCCGATCCTGCTGGCACATATAGCGGCGGTCTTGAAGCGCGCCGTGCGGAGCGGCTCAGAAGTGACAAAGCTGGCTCACAGAGAGGCAGAGCTGGATATTGCCCGGGGCAGTCTTTCTTTCCGCGGACAGGTTGTGGAGCTGACAAAAAATGAATTGAAGATCATGCATTATCTATTTCTGAACAAGGAAAAAATAGTTTCTCGGGCAGATCTGATCGAATACCTTTGGGATAACCAGGTTTTCATTGACGACAATACCTTAAGTGTCAATATGACACGGATTCGTACAAAACTGGATCGGGCCGGGATGCACGACTTTATCAGGACCAAGAGAGGGCTTGGGTATTATATATGATCCGTAGGATATTGAAGGGAGCGCGGCATATGAAGGAAGAATCAGGCATTAGAAAGGGACAGACCCTTTGGGAAGAAGGCCCTCTGCCCTTCGGAGTGTTTCTGAGGGACAAGCTTCTGCTTTTCTTATTGCATATAACCTGCATGCTGGCGCTCACCGGCTTTCTTCTGCTTACAGGATATCCATGGGATTCCTGTGCGCTCATCCTGATCTGCTGGCTTTTGATCCTTACCGCCTGGACACTGTATGAATATCATGAACGAAGAGCTTATTTTTCGCATGTCGGGTATGTACTGGACAAGGTGGACCAGAGATTTCTCCTGGGTGAGCTGATGCCGGAATCTCCTCGTATCGGGGACAGGCTGTACCGAGAGATGATCCGCCGGTCCAACAAGTCCGTTATCGAACGGATCCGCCGGGTGGAGGATGAACAGCGGGAATACCGGGAGTACATCGAAAGCTGGGTTCACGAGATCAAGGGACCGATTACCAGTATTTCCCTGATGTGCGAAAACCGGAGATATGAACAGAACGATTCAGAGTATTTGGGTGGAAATGCTTCAGGGAATACTACAATCCGGCAGATCGCACTGGAAAACCAGAAGGTGGAGAATTATGTGGACATGGCGCTGTACTATGCCCGCTCGGACGAGGTATACAAGGATTATGTGATCCAGGAAACTAATCTGCAGACGACCGCGGAGGAGGCAGTCCTGAAAAATAAATATTACCTGATTCAGAATCAGATCCAGGTGGAGGTACGGTGCGGAGAAGAAAAGGTATATACAGACCGGAAGTGGATCTTGTTCATCCTGAATCAGCTGATCCTGAACTGTACAAAATATAAGGCAAAGGATAATGCCGGTATCCGGATCACTGCGGAAGCCTTTCCAAATGGCGTACATTTGCTTGTAGAGGATAACGGGGCGGGGATTAAAAAGGAAGAGCTGCCGCGTATTTTTGAAAAAGGTTTTACAGGAACTAACGGACGTAAGAATGACCGGGCTACGGGGATGGGACTCTATCTCTGCCGGAAGCTGTGCAGAAAATTAGGGATTGAGATCCAGGCACAGTCAGAGTACGGAACCGGCACGAGTATTGTTCTGGAATTTCCGGTAAGCAGCTATGTTATAAACGAAACATCTGTTTAAGAAAGGATGATGACGATGGCATTGCAAAATAAACTGGGGATCACGAACTCGGCAGAGCTGGCACGGGAGGAGGAAAAGATAAGCAAAAAAAGAGCGCTGGAAATGTTTGAGTCAGGTATGCTTGACAGGCTTGAAGCAGGAACATTTGCCACCCTTGCAGAGATACACAGACATTTGTTTTGCGAGATTTATGATTTTACGGGAGCAGTAAGGACAGTGAATCTTGCGAAAGGAAACTTCCGTTTTGCGCCGCTGATGTATCTGCAGCCTGCGTTGGAGAATATTAACAGGATGCCTCAGTCCACATTTGACGAGATCACCGAAAAATATGTGGAGATGAATATTGCACATCCTTTTCGAGAGGGAAATGGCCGGAGTACCCGGATCTGGCTGGATCAGATTTTGAAAAAGGAACTGCATCAGGTGATTGACTGGAGCATGGTGGACAAGGAGGACTATCTTCTGGCCATGGAACGCAGCCCGATTCGGGATATTGAGATCAAGCATGTCTTGAAAGCCGCTCTGACAAATGAAATTCATGACAGGGATATCTATATGAAGGGAATCGATACCAGCTATTACTACGAAGGGTATACAACATATAGAACGGAGAAACTGGGCGGCTGATCGGAAGCCGCTTCGGAGGTCAACCTGACATTACATGAAAAATGCCGTTCTTGTTTCTTTCAAAAATGTAAGATTATCGTAAGCAACTCTGCTACAATCCATTCGGAAAATCTGTTACGATGAAAAGGCCATAGAGGCTGTACATATATTGCCGCGAAGCAGCGTGCCAGGCAGCCATATCCAAGGGCGTCCCGTTATGGCTATCTGGCCGTTTCATAAGGAATATCCAAGGGCGTTACTGCGGATTTGAACGCGGCTCCTCATATGGTTTTGAAAGGAGAGTGACAGACTATGAAAGACTACATCCGGGTCTGCGATGTGGAAAAGTATTATGGTAACGGCGCAAATGTGACAAAAGCGGTGGACCGAGTCAGCTTCACGGTGGACAAAGGTGAATTTGTCGGCGTGATGGGGGCTTCTGGTTCCGGCAAGACTACACTCCTCAACATGCTGTCCACCATTGACAGCGTAACAGCCGGACATATCTACTATGGTGACACCGATATTACGGAATTGAAAGAGGATCAGCTTGCGGATTTCCGCAAGGAGAACCTGGGCTTTGTATTCCAGGACTACAACCTCCTGGATACCCTGACCATCGAGGAAAATATCATGCTGGCCATGACGCTCCAGCACAAAAGCAGCCGTGAGATTCAGGAAGAATGCTGGAAAATGCTGAATCTACTGGGCATTGAAGATGTCCGGGGGCAATTTCCCTATCAGGTGTCCGGCGGCCAGAAGCAGCGGTGCGCCTGCGCCAGGGCGCTCATCAACCATCCCCGGCTCCTGCTGGCGGACGAACCAACCGGGGCTCTGGATTCCAGATCGTCCCAGATTCTTCTGGAAACATTTACGGAGATGAACAGGAAGCTTTCGGCAACCATTTTCATGGTGACCCACGACGCATTTTCCGCCAGCTACTGCTCAAGGATCTTATTTTTGAAGGACGGACGCATGTTCCATGAGCTGGTCCGGGGGGAGAAGGATCGGCGGGGATTCCTCAACCAGATTCTGGATGTGCTGTCCCTGACAGGAGGTGAGTTTTCCGATGCTCTCTAAGCTTGCCTTCCGCAATGTCAAACGTTCCGCGAAGGATTACCTGGTTTACTTTCTGACGATGACCTTTGTGACCGCGATGATGTTTGCCTTTAATACGGTCATTTTTTCAACGGACCTGCAGGGGCGGGTCAGTGATGTGGACATGATGCAGGTGCTGATCATACTGGCAACGGTATTCGTGGTGATCATTATCGCATGGCTGATCAACTACATGGTGCGGTTTATGCTCCAGAAGAGGAGCCGTGAGTTCGGAACCTACCTGCTGCTGGGGATGAGAAAAAGGATGATCGCCCACCTGTATATGCGGGAAAATATCGTTCTTGGCGCAGGTGCTTTTCTGCTGGGGCTGGTGCTGGGACTCCTCCTGCAGCAGATCCTGCTCTCAATTCTGTTCGGTATCCTCCAGGAACAGTATCATCTGCAGATATTTCTGGATTTCCGCTGTGTTCTTATGACCATGTCCTGCTATGCAGGCTGCTACATCATGGCGCTCTTTCGGTGTTCCTGGAAATTCCGGAAAATGAATATCAGGGAGCTGATGTATGCGGGACAGCAAAACGAAGAAATCAAAGAATCCCATGAAGAATGGAAAAAATGGCTGTTTCCGGCATCTATCCTGATTCTGTGTATCCTTGCTTTCAACCTGTTTTGCGGGAAAAACTGGAGTATGGGCGACATCCTTGTGTTTCTGGTGTCCCTGGTTGCTGCAATCTATCTCTTTTACATGGGGCTGTCCTCCTGGATCGTGTGCTATGTGAGAAAAAAGGGCAGAGCCGTCTACAGAGGGGAAAATCTTTTTCTACTGCGGCAGTTTTCCTCCAAGGTGAAAACCATGCAGTTCACCATGGGGACTCTGACCGCATTGTTTACCGTAGCTATGCTGGGCTGCGCCTTTGCGATGATGTTTGCGGATTATCAGAACCAGATGCTGGAGCAGAAGTTCCCCTTTGACGTGCAGGTGTTCAGTGAGAAGTCGGATGAGGATTTTGCAAAGGAGCTGGAAGTGCTGGAGCAGAACACCCGGATAAAGGACGCATATCCATATTCGATCCTTCAAAACGGAACAAGTGAGGTGAGTATATGGCTGAGCAGCCATCTGGATACCTTTGGGGATACCTACCGCAATACGGACGGAACGCCGGATCTGAAAAAGATTGAAAGTGACAAAGGCACCTATTATGGGACATATGATACCTATATGAGCCTTTCTGTATATAATCATCTGCGGGAAATGCTGGGCTATGCAGCCGTTTCATTAGAAGAAGGGGAATATCTGATCCACCTCAAGGAACGGATCTACGCTGAAACGGGGGATTTTTCCGATGGGTTTTCCATCCGTGGAACAAAAGGAGAGCTTCGCTGCGGGGGATACCGGACGGAACCATTTTCACAGGACGGACACAACGGCGCGGATTATCTGATTGTGGTCTGCGACAGTGAGGCAGAAGAGATGGATATTTTTTACAGGGAGCTTGCGGTGGATATTGAAGGGGAGGCGCCGAATGATCTGGGAAAACGTCTGGATGATCTGGCAGAGCTGTCCGAGGAGGAAATCCAGGATATGATGGGGCATGTCTATCTGGATGAAATGGATACAGGGTACGGGACGGACACGGTGGTGGTTTACTATGCGAAAAATCTGGTTCGCGACAACCTGATACCGGAGGTGAAATACATGCTTTCCTCTGTGATCTTCCCCCTGTTTTATATCGGCCTGGTGTTCCTGTGCGTTGCCCTGACCGTGCTGTCCGTGCAGCAGCTCAGCGATTCCGCAAAGTACAGGTTTCGGTACGGAGTGCTGCGAAAGATCGGCCTTAAGAAAAAAGAGCTTGCATCCGTGGTGTGGAAGCAGTTGTTTATGTATTTCCTGTGTCCTGCGCTGTTTGCAGCGGTGCTCAGCGGGGTGATCATACTATTTGTCAGTGCGGTGTTTGTAAAGTCCGCAGGGCTGCATACATTTGTACTGCAGTACTTTTCGGCGGCATTTGTGTTGTTTTTTGGAATATACGCGATCTATTTCACCGCAACCTATGTGGGATTCCTGCGAAACGTGGACGAGACGGCATCTGGGGGCCGTATTCTGCCGCAGGGCAATTGAGCGGGCAAGACCTGCTTCGCTGCTTGGATAAAGGAACTGAAGCCGGGCCTGCCGGGAAATCTGTTGCTCCTTCAGAGAGAGCTGCTCATCTTTCTGATTCAATACAACCTTCTGTTCGTTAATTTCATCCTGCATCTCGTCGATCATTAGCTGCACGGTGTTCCTGTCCAATATTCTCAACTCTTCTGAATACAATTCCATCACCCTCTCTATATTGCGATAGATTTCATAAAGCTGCTGATACATGGGGATGAACTGCGGATAACGCTGCAGGAGAGATTTGATCTGGGCTGAATCCAATGGGGATAATCGACGGGAAATTGATGAAATTCCCGGTTGCTTTTTTCGAATAATACGATGGTGTAGACTTTTTTGATATCTTTATAACTAAAGGCATCTCCCTTCTCGCTCCGCACCCGTTTGTATGCCGCAGGAGCAGGTCGGCGGAATAGCAGGCACAGCGCTGGCTTGGGAATTTGTAGCCAGTTTTCTGAACTTCGACATTGGCCAGACTGCCATCCTCATCTCAATCAGGATATCCATGACCAAAAGGCTGTTCTCCTCGGCGATTCTGCTATTGTCTGTGGGCAGAATCCGCCGGATCTTTACTGTCTGCCGAAAAATCAGCGAAAGGAATCTCTCCAGCCGTTCCGGTTTCCAATTACCATAGGCACGTGCCAGCTTCGGCCGGTTCTGGATTTCTTTCAATACCTCCGCCCGGGTTCGGATCATTGGAAAATAATTCTGTAACGCAGTTTTGCGAGTTTATCCCGCATGGAATCCCTCGGCTTGACTTTTTCAGAAGATCATGACATGATGGACAGAAGAAATCAAATACAAATTACAAACCGGTTTCATATATTGGCTGACAGGAAGTGGGTGTGACGGTATGAAACGATATATTGGGCTGGAAGATATGAGCCATATCAACTGTGCCAGCGTACTTCGGGTGATCCAAAGCAGCGGGGGGATATCCAGGAAGCAGATCTCAGACATTACCGGCCTGAGCTGGGGCGGAATGACAAAGATCGTGAACAAGCTGATGGAACATGAGTACATCGTGGAGGAAAAAAACGGTGCCTTT
>Ga0137307_102183_pt1 | contig 14285 bp, 14 predicted proteins | sample NAcewD2O_March_2_FD_97180 | JGI IMG/M metagenome (GOLD analysis project Ga0137307, IMG submission 97180) | Mouse cecal microbial communities from Vienna, Austria - N-Acetylglucosamine amended D2O_March | ecosystem: Host-associated > Mammals > Digestive system > Large intestine > Cecum | place...
GAAAAGAACTGCAATCGCACTTATGACAGCGATTTTATCATTGACATCAATCAACGCACAACCCGAAAAAAATATGACACATCCGAGAACACTTAAACTCAGTTCTGAATGGGACAAGACTTTCCCCAAGAGCAATAAGGTAAATCATAAAAAAGTGACCTTCACCAACCGCTACGGCATCACCCTTGCAGCCGACATGTACAGCCCGAAAGATGCCATAGCGCCATTGCCGGCTATAGCTGTATGCGGCCCGTTTGGAGCTGTCAAGGAGCAATGCTCCGGTCTTTACGCTCAGGAAATGGCCGAGAACGGATTCATCACTCTCGCTTTCGATCCGTCGTTCACCGGCGAGAGTGGCGGCGAGCCCCGCTACATGACCTCTCCAGACATAAACACCGAAGATTTCAGTGCTGCGGTAGATTTTCTTGTCACAGACCCTTCTGTCAATCCGGAGACTGTCGGAATCATCGGCATCTGTGGCTGGGGCGGTCTTGCAATAAACACTGCCGCAGCCGACCCTCGTATCAAGGCGACTGTAGCATCGACAATGTATGACATGAGCCGTGTAAACTCCAATAGCTATTTCGACAGTGCCGACAGTGCCGAAGACCGCGATAAACTCCGCGCTACTCTTGCCGCACAGCGCACCGAAGATTTCCGCAACGGCATCCCGAAACTCGGCGGCGGTGTGCCCGATGTACTTCCTGAAGACGCTCCGAAATTCCTGCGCGATTATTTCGACTACTATAAGACTTCGAGAGGCTATCATCCGCGGTCTCTCAACTCCAACAGCGGCAGAAATGCCACTTCGCCTATTCCGTGGATTAACTTTCCGCTCATGAGCCGTGCCGGTGAAATCAAAAATGCCGTGATGATAATACATGGTGAAAAAGCTCACTCATTCTACTTCGGAAGCGACGCCTACAAGAAACTCTCTGTCGTACCCGGCAATGACAACAACAAGCTCTTTATGGTAATTCCCGGAGCAAGCCATACAGACCTCTATGATCGGAAAGACATAATTCCGTTCGATGCTCTTATCAGATTCTTCAATGAATACCTGAAATGAAACTACCCGTTCTTTCAGGGCTGATAGCCATGTTGTCAATGACAGCATATGCATCATGCGCCACAGCGGATGACGACCCGATAACTGAAAATCCGGCTCCAGATTCAACTGCCGGCACTGAAAGCGGCAAAAATGGTAGCGTACTGGTGGCATATTTCTCATGTACAGGCACCACAGAAGGTATTGCCGAGGATATTGCGGATATAACCGGGGCATCAACATTCGGAATCGAAGCGGGAGTGCCTTACACCGCCGTCGACCTCGACTATAACAGCGACTGTCGCGCCAACAGGGAGCAGAACAATCCTATGGCTCGTCCGGCAATCAAAGGGATGCCTGGCGGTCTTGACAGATACGATGTGGTTTTCCTCGGTTATCCGATATGGTGGGGAGAAGCACCGCGTATAATCAGCACCTTCCTTGAGAGCGGAGATTTCAAAGGTAAAACCATAGTGCCGTTCTGCACTTCACACTCCAGCGGTCTTGGAAGCAGCGACCGCAATCTGCATTCTCTCGCTCCGGATGCAGTCTGGATTCCTGGACGACGCTTTGCGGGAAACACCTCCAGAACAGAGCTTGAAAAGTGGATTTCAGGACTTGATATAAAATTTGACACAGATATGGATTACTCGAAATTTCCTCTTTCAGAGGGCAAAAACGGTCAGGCTCCCACAATCCGCCTCAGCAGCGGATATGATATGCCGGTGGTGGGCCTCGGCACATACAGCCTTACAGGCGACGTGTGCGTAAACTCCGTGAAGTCGGCTATCTCTCTCGGCTTCCGAAAGATTGACACCGCGCACATGTATGGCAACGAAGTCGAGGTGGGCCGTGGAGTGCGTGAATCGGGTGTACCACGGGAAGAAATCTTTGTGGCTACGAAAATATACCCCAACCAGTATGGCAACCCTGAAGCCGCCATAGAAGGGTGCCTGCGAAAACTTGACCTCGGCTACGTAGACCTGATGCTTCTGCATCATCCCGGCACTGACGACGTGAAAGCCTACAAAGCGATGGAAAGATATGTCAGGGAAGGTAAAATCCGCTCCATAGGCGTGTCATGCTACTATATCAGGGAAATCGACGATTTCATCCGTCAGGTCGATATAAAGCCTGTGCTTGTGCAGAACGAGGTTCACCCCTATTATCAGGACACTGATGTCGTTCCTCATATCCAGAATCTCGGAATAGTGGTTGAGGCATGGTATCCGTTAGGGGGCAGAGGGCATCAGAAGGAATTGCTGAACGACTCGGTACTGACCGAAATCGCTAAACGGCACGGCAAATCAGTCGCACAGGTCATTCTGCGCTGGGACTTGCAGCGTGGTGTTGTAGTCATTCCCGGATCAAGCAACCCCGACCACATGAAAGAAAACATCTCAATATTTGACTTCGAATTGACCGAGGATGAGATGACCGCGATTGCCGCACTTAACCGTAACGAGAAACATGACTGGTATTGATAATGAAAAAGGTAAAAATAACAGTCTTACGAAAGACGTTTATTGCGGATATGGCAGACGAGTATGCCATGCCGGGGCTTAAACCTTGTCAGATGTTTGAAGAAGGACAGGTCTTTTATGCCGGTCTTGGAAAACCCGATGGCTTTTGCGATGGAGCGTGGCGTACAATCCACCCATACGTATTCGCGCTTGCAAACGGAGCAAAAAAATTCTACTTCAATGACTGGGTACGCCATGATGGGACAGCAATAACCTGTTGTAATGACGGTCTGCGACCGGTATTCTTCAAACTGGAAGTAACAGATGAGGAAATTCCATCACCATTTATATAGAACCGCAATATGGTATCAATAGCTAAAATCACAGTAAATCCATACAAAGTTGAAGAATACAAATGTATTCTGAAAGAGGAAATCATGGCGTCGTTACTGCTTGAGGAGGATGTCCATGTCCTTTATCCGGTATGGGACAAGGAACACCCCAATCAATTTACCATTGTGGAGGTGTATAAAGACAAGGAGGCGTATGACAGACACTGTCAGTCTCCACATCTTCTCAAATATTTCGAGGAAACAAAAGATATAGTCCTCAATCTTGAAATCAGTGAGGCAATACCGATGTTCGACAATCTTTATATGAAATAAAACATGAATACGATTCTTGATTACAACCAGTACATTCCTACCCATATTCTTTTCGGGGCAGGACAACTTGACAATCTCCACTCTCAGACAATGCCGGGCAGAAAGGCTCTGATAGTCATCTCAAACGGCAAATCGACACGCTCCAACGGTTATCTTGCCCGCACGGAAGAACAGTTGCACTCGGCAGGAGTGGAAACATCAGTATTTGACGGTATCGCTCCCAATCCGACCGTTGACAACGCTGTGGCCGGAGCAGATGCCGCCCGAAAATCCGGAGCCGACTTTATCGTAGCACTAGGTGGCGGAAGCGTCATGGACTGTGCAAAAGCGATTGCCTTACTTGCTACAAACCCCGGTGAGTTGTGGGACTATGTAGCTATTGGTTCGGGCAAAGGAAATCCAATCAACAACAAGCCGCTGCCGATTGTGGCAATCACTACAACCGCCGGAACAGGCTCGGAAACCGATCCTTGCGGAGTAATCACAAAAGAGGATACCAACGAGAAAGCATTTATAATGCACCCTGCATTATTCCCGGTTCTCGCAGTTGTCGATCCGGAACTCATGCTGACTGTTCCCCCGATGTTTACTGCATTTCAGGGCTTCGACGCGCTGTTCCACAGCATAGAGGGTTTTGTCGCCTCCACCGCCAATCTTGCCAGCGACATGAACGCCCGCGAGGCAATACGTAATATAGCAGAGTATCTGCCGCGTGCGGTAAAAGACGGCAATGACCTTGAAGCACGCACCCGTGTGGCTTTTGCCAATACCCTCTCAGGTGCTGTGATGTGCCTTACGCTGCTTACCAGCGAGCATGGTCTGGAACATGCCCTGTCGGCATATCATCCCAATCTGCCTCATGGCGCGGGGCTGATAATGATAAGCAAGGCATATTTCAGCTACTTCATAAGAAATCACGGTTGCGACGACCGCTTCATTGAGCTTGCCCGGCTTCTTGGGAAACATGACGCAGACAAGCCGGAAGACTTCATTGACGCGCTTGTAGCATTGCAGGAAGCCTGCGGTGTAGCCGACCTGAAAATGTCGGACTACGGAATAGAGCCGTCGGAGTTCGAGACATTCATGCACAACACCCGCGAGGTAATGGGCATCATGTTCACAAGCGACCGCGTACAGATGTCTGACCAAGACATTATAAACATATTCGCAGAGTCATACCGTTGATGCGCAATGAAAAAGCTGATTATTTTAATTATCTGCTGCATTGGAGTCTTAGGACTCCATGCCCAGCAGATTGACACCATTTCGGTTAATAGCCCTTCGATGGGTAAGAATATCAAAAATGTGGTCATACTTCCACAAGGTTATAACGCAGAAACAAAATATCCGGTATTGTACCTTTTGCATGGCTATGGCGGCAATCATCAGAAATGGCTTTCTATAAAACCAGAACTTCCATCATTGGCATCCCGATATGATATGATTATTGTATGCCCCGATGGAGCGACATCATGGTACTGGGACAGTCCCGTAAATCAAGCGTTACGCTATGATACATATATCGCAGATGAATTGATCGGTTATGTGGATTCACACTATAAAACCATTCAGGAAAAATCGGGACGCGCCATCACAGGATACAGTATGGGAGGACAAGGCGCGCTCTGGCTCGGCATACACCATCAGGATAAATTTGGTGCGTGTGGTTCAACAAGCGGGGGCGTGGATATTCGTCCCTTTCCAGACAACTGGGATATAAAAATATCATTGGGAGAGTATAGCGATAATCCCAATATATGGGATGAACATACAATAATCAGTATCCTTCCTTTGATTAAGTCTGATTTCCCAATTATTATCGACTGCGGGACAGATGATTTCTTCTATCGTGTCAATGAAAGTCTACACAACGAGATGATATATCGGAATATAAAACATGAATATGTAACGCGTCCGGGCATACATCTTGAACCCTATTGGAATAAATCCATTGAATACCAACTACTTTTCTTCTCGAACTATTTTAAGAAGGATAATGTCTAATACAGAATGTTATGAACAGACGTGATGCTATTAAACGAATGGGGGCACTGGCGGCGGGTGCTGTGATAAGCTCAAGCGGACTGGCCGGTGCTTCAAATCTGATTAACGGGAACAATGGCAATATGAAGATACTTGCGATAAATGGAAGCTCCAGAAAACATGGAAACACCGGTGACATGATTGATATTGTCCTATCGGAATTGTCAGGTCAGGGACACCAAGTAGACAAAATAGATCTCGCAGGATACACTATAAATCCGTGTAAAGCCTGTTTCGCCTGTGCCGGAAAGCGAAACTGCGTGTTTTCCGACGACATATTCCGGGATGTTTATGGGCGTATGACCGAGGCGGACGTAATAATAATGGGATCTCCGACTTATTCGGCAGATGTTTCGTCAACATTGAAAGCGGTAATTGAGCGAGCAAGTGTTGTCAGCGACACCAATCCCGGAATGTTCAGCCATAAAATTGGTGCGGGAATAGCAGTAGGACGCCGTGCCGGCACTATGAATGTACTCGACACCATCAATCGTTTCTTCCTGAACAAAGAAATGTTTATTGTCGGCTCTACATATTGGAATATCGCATACGGCAGATTACCCGGCGAGGCACTGAAAGATGCCGAAGGCGTAGAAACTATGCGCAACCTCGGAAAAAATATTTCGTGGCTTATTTCCCGACTTGTGTAAGTCTCTATATACCATATATAAATAATGTGGCAGAATTCGCTTGTGATTGTAAATGCTGAAAAGCAAAAGGAGTAAAGACAGACGTACGGCCGAAATTTTGCATATTAATTAGGAATCAATTAATTTTGCACAAAAATAGCACAAAACATGGCACAGAAACCATCTACCCCTAAAGGCACACGCGACTTTTCACCTATTGAGATGTCGCGCCGAAATTATATATTCGACACCATTCGCGAAGCTTTCCGTCTGTTTGGCTTTCGACAAATCGAGACACCGGCAATGGAAAACCTCTCGACCCTAATGGGCAAGTACGGCGAAGAAGGCGACAAGCTTCTTTTTAAGATTCTCAACTCAGGCGACTATCTCAAAGGCGTTGACCAGGCTCTTATCGACAACAGAGACACAACACGCCTTGCCTCAAAACTCTGCGACCGCGGCCTGCGATATGACCTTACCGTACCCTTCGCACGATTTGTGGTGCAACACCGCGACGAGCTACAACTGCCGTTCAAGCGATTTCAGATTCAGCCCGTGTGGCGTGCCGACCGTCCGCAGAAAGGACGTTACCGCGAATTTTATCAGTGTGATGCCGACATTGTTGGCTCTGATTCTCTCATAAATGAAATCGAGTTGCTGCAGATGGAAGATATGGTATTCTCAAAACTGGGAATACGTGTGGCCATAAAACTCAACAACCGCAAAATACTTGCCGGCATCGCCGAACTCATCGGCGCTCCCGACAAACTTGTCGACATAACTGTAGCCATTGACAAAATAGATAAAATAGGCCTTGAGAAGGTGAACGAAGAGCTCGCCGAACGCGGTCTCGCCCCCGAAGCGATAGCGGCTCTGCGCCCGATTCTCGAAATTGACGGGACCGGCGAAGAACGCATTGCCAAACTTGGTGCTCTTCTGGCTTCGAGTCCCACAGGAACAAAAGGCGTGGAAGAACTCCGGACTGTGTATGAAGGTTCTCTCGCTTTGGGGCTCAACGCAGAACTCGATATCGACGTATCGCTTGCCCGTGGCCTCAACTACTATACCGGCACCATTATCGAAGTCAAAGCGCTTGATGCCGAAATCGGCAGCATATCGGGTGGCGGACGTTACGACAATCTTACGGGTGTATTTGGTCTCGACGGCATCTCGGGTGTGGGCATTTCATTCGGTGCCGACCGCATTTACGATGTTCTTCTCGCCCTAAACCTTTTCCCCGACGAGACAGCTCAGGCAACACGAGTGCTTTTTGCAAACTTCGGTCAGAACGAAGCCGCAGCATCGCTCGCCATTATTAAAAAGCTTCGTACATGCGGCATTTCTGCTGAAATATACCCCGACAATGCTAAAATGAAGAAACAAATCGGATTTGCTAACGCCATGAATGTGCCTTTCTTCGCTATTGTCGGCGAAACCGAACTCTCCGACGGCACTGTGACAATCAAGAATATGAACGACGGCACTCAGACCACCGTAAAGGCCGACGAATTAGCCGACATCGTAAAACAATAACAACCAACCACATAACTCTTCTGAGTTTATTTCTACTCAAAGAGTTGAAAATACTTCTGCTGCGTGGGCGACCTAATGTACGGGTCGCCCACGTCATATAAGTGAGTTATAAAATGTTAAGCCTGCCGCATATCAGCTCTGAATTTTAAGAAATTTTGGCAAAAATTACATACCTTTGCGCAAAATATGCAATCCCTAAATTACGCCAATGAAACTAAAGTTCAAAAAAGGCTTGAATTTGAATCTTGAGGGAGCCGTTCCTGCCGGTGCACAGCCCATTACAAAAACAACTGATATGTGCGCCATTATTCCCGACGACTTTCCGGGTTTCAGACCGAAGCCGGCGGTCAAAGACGGCGATGAAGTAGCTTGTGGTCAAGCACTTCTCTTCGACAAGACACATCCCGAAACTAAGATATTATCGCCAATCGCCGGACGCGTCAAAGGTGTTGTCCGTGGCGACCGCCGCAAAATACTGCGCGTAGAGATAGAAGCGGCAGAAGTATCGGTATCCGAACCGACATTTGAATGTCCGACAGATGCGGATTCGGCCAAATCATTCCTTGCAGCTTCGGGCATGATGGCTTTCATGCGCCAGCGCCCCTACGACATAGTGCCTAATCCGTCCGACACTCCTCGCGACATATTTGTCACTGCGGCCGACACAGCTCCGCTTGCCTCTGCATCCGCCACTTACGGCACTGGCATTTTCACCGCCGACGATTATCAGCGGGGCGTTGATATTCTGCGAATGGCGACAAAAGGCAAGGTATATCTCGCAGTGGCCGAGTCGTGGCCCTACGGAGATATCAAAGGCGCCGAAATGCTCGTTATCGAAGGTCCGCATCCGGCCGGAAATGTAAGCGTGCAGATAGAAGCAGTCGAACCTGTAAATAAAGGCGACATTGTATGGACTCTTGACGGCACGACACTCGCACGAACCGGACGCATTGCAGCATCGGGCAAATTCTGTCCCGACACCATAGTCGCTGTCAACGGACCAGAAGTGACTGTTCCCGGGTTAGTGAAGACTGTAATAGGAGCATCGGTCGACAGCATCCTCAAAGGCAATATCAACGAAACGCCCCGACATCTGAGAGTGATTTCAGGCAATGTTTTCACAGGCACTGCTATTGGAGATGACGATAAATATCTTCACTTCCCCTATCGACAGATCACAGTGATTGACGAAGGTGACGATGTCGATGAATTCATGGGATGGGCATCTGTTTCACCATCGAAGATGAGCCAGAGCGCGTCGTTCCCGAGCCACTTCTTCAAACGTCTGTTCCGCCCCGACGCACGCCTGAACGGAGGCCGTCGCGCCATGATTCAGAGTGGCGAATACGACAAGGTAATGCCCATGGACATTATGCCCGAATATCTCATAAAGGCTATAATGGCGCATAACATAGAAGACATGGAGGCCCTTGGCATCTATGAAGTCGCGCCTGAAGATTTCGCGGCAGCAGAATACGTCGACACATCGAAACTGCCGCTTCAGAAAATTGTCCGCGAAGGTCTCGACTATATCCGCAAAGAATTAGAATAATTTTTAACCAGTCATAAATTAACTGTTTTGGCTACTTTACGAAAACTTCTCGACCGTGCGAAGCCTAATTTCGAACCAGGAGGAAAACTACATGCCTTCCAGTCGGTATTCGACGGCTTTGAAACATTTCTATATACTCCACGCACTACATCGCCCAGAAATGGTGCGGTTCACATCCACGACAGCATCGACAGCAAGCGCACCATGATTATCGTGGTGGCCGCTCTGCTGCCCTGCTTTCTTTTCGGCATGTACAATACCGGATATCAGCACTGGCTGGCACTGGGCGCTGCCGAATTTCCGTTCTGGCAGATTATGCTTTACGGCTTCCTCACCATTCTCCCCCGAGTAGCTGTTGCCTATCTTGTGGGACTCGGCATCGAGTTTGCCGTCGCACAGGTAAAACACGAAGAGATTCAGGAAGGCTTTCTTGTCACCGGCCTTATGTCCGGCAGAAGTGCCTCTGTGGATGCTCGCCGTAGCGGTGGCATTCTCGGTTGTATTTGTAAAAGAAGTATTTGGCGGCACGGGCTACAATGTGCTTAACGTGGCACTTATGACACGCGCATTCCTTTTCTTCGCTTATCCGGCGCAGATGTCGGGCGATAAGGTATTTGTAGCCTCCGGCGCACCATTCGGCTACGGCACTCCCCTGCCCGATGCGTTCTCAGGCGCAACTCCGCTTGGAGAGATTGTCGGACAGACCGGCCCCGAGATTATTCTCAAAGGCATCGACGGCTCCATAATCGACACATGGCAGGCATTCCTCGGCCTTATCCCCGGCTCGTTTGGCGAGACTTCGACACTTTGCATTCTCCTCGGAGCAATTCTGCTTCTCGCCACAGGCATAGCATCGTGGCGCATAATTCTTTCGGTTTTTGCCGGCGGCCTCGCCACCGGTTGGCTCGTAAATACCTTGGCAACACCGACGTATCCGGCTTCGTACATCTGTCCGGTCGACCAACTTTTGCTCGGCGGCTTTGCCTTCGCGGCAGTTTTCATGGCTACAGACCCGGTTACTTCCTGCCGCACCAACACTGGCAAATATATCTACGGCTTCCTTATCGGTGCAATAGCAATTATCATACGCACATACAACAACGGATATCCCGAAGGAGCAATGCTTGCCGTACTGCTTATGAACTGCTTTGCCCCTCTCATCGATTACTGCGTCGTGCATGCCAACATGCGCCGTCGCACACGCCGTTTAACCGCTAAAACCACACGTTAATGAACAGACAAGGCAACCTCTATACAATTATATATATTGTAGCGCTCGTAGTAGTGGTGGGCGCGGCTCTCGCTTTCACGTCAATATCGCTCAAAGACCGTCAGCAGGCAAATGTCGAAGCCGATAAAATGGCACAGATACTGGCGAGTGTGCAAATTACCCCGGAGCCCGGACAGGTAATCGACGACTACAAGCGTTTTATCACCGACACATATTGTGTCGACATGCAGGGAAACAGAATTGAAGGTGCCACAGCGGCATTCGATGTCGATGTTGACGCTCAAAGCAAAGAAGCGCCCGACAAGCGCCTTCTGCCTGTATATGAGTGTACACTCGACGACGGCTCGGTGAAGTATATCATGCCCATGTACGGCGCCGGCCTTTGGGGCCCAATCTGGGGCTATATTTCTGTTGATGCCGATGGCTCGACAATATACGGTACCTATTTCGCCCATCAGGGCGAGACTCCCGGACTCGGTGCAGAAATCGAAAAGCCCAAATTCCGCGAGCAGTTCGACGGAAAGCATCTTATAAAAAACGGTGCTTTCGTGCCCGTCGCTGTGGTAAAACACGGTCTTGCCCCCCAGGGCAACGAAGACTATGTCGACGGCATCTCGGGCGGCACTATCACCAGCAAGGGCGTAGGTGCGATGATTGACAATTGCCTGTCGCCTTACAGTTCATTTCTCGAAAACCTTCAGGCAAAATAAGCCGCGAAATTTTAGCACAATATGTCGAATAAAGAAGTATTCTTCAATCCATTTTCGAAGAGCAATCCCGTAATCGTGCAGATTCTCGGCATTTGCTCTGCGCTTGCCGTCACCGTCAAACTCGAGCCGGCAATAGTCATGGGTCTATCGGTGATTGCCGTGCTGGCCTTCAGCAATGTAATCATATCACTGATTCGAAACACCATTCCCACCAATATCCGCATTATCGTACAGCTGGTAATTGTAGCCGGTCTCGTTGTGATAGTGTCGCAGCTCCTACAGGCCTACGCCTACAACGTAAACAAACAACTCTCGGTATTCATCGGCCTGATTATCACCAACTGCATACTTATGGGCCGTCTCGAAGCCTTTGCCATGGCCAACCGACCATGGCCGTCGTTCCTCGACGGTGTCGGCAACGGCATCGGATATGCCATAATACTCATCATCGTGGCATTCTTCCGCGAACTGCTCGGCTCCGGCACTTTGCTGGGATTTCAGGTAGTGCCGCAGAGCTTCTACGATGCCGGTTACGTCAACAACGGTCTTATGATTCTGCCTCCGATGGCCCTCATCGTCGTAGCCTGCATTATATGGGTACACCGCAGCTTTAATAAAGACCTTCAAGAAAAATAACCGGCTTAAACGAACCTAACAATGGAAAATCTGAACTTATTCATACGGTCGATTTTTGTCGACAACATGATATTTGCCTACTTCCTTGGCATGTGCTCGTTCATAGCAGTGAGCAAAAATGTCAAGACGGCTTTCGGTCTCGGCATTGCTGTCACATTCATGCTCACTGTGACACTGCCGGTAAACTACCTGCTCAACACATACGTACTGAGCCCCGCCGCACTCACATGGCTGAGCCCCGACTTCGCCGATGTCGATCTCAGCTTTCTGTCGCTGATTGTATTTATAGCCGTCATCGCTTCAATGACCCAGCTGGTTGAAATGGTGGTTGAGAAATATGCCCCGGCACTCTATGCATCGCTCGGCATCTTTCTGCCGCTCATAGCTGTAAACTGCGCCATTCTCGGCGGCTCGCTGTTCATGCAGCAGCGCGGCTTTGCAAACACCGGCACTGCCGTAGTCGCAGGCCTCGGATGGGGTATCGGATGGCTACTTGCCATAACAGCAGTCGCCGCAATTCGCGAGCGCATAGCACAATACTCCAACATTCCCGCGCCGCTTCGTGGCGTTGGCATCACATTTATTATCACAGCCCTTATGGGAGTGGCCTTCATGAGCTTCCTCGGCATTAAAATCTAAAAAAATGCTTCTCTATATCATCTGTCTGCTCACATCATCGGCACAGCTCACAATTATGGCTGCGGTCGGCTTCTTCCTCGCAGTGACACTGCTCCTTGTGGCAATACTGCTCGTAGCAAAGAAATATCTCGTACAATCGGGCGATGTGACAATAACCGTCAACTCCGACACAAAAATCACCACTCCGGCCGGAAAATCGCTACTCTCCACAATGGCCGACAACAACGTATTCCTCCCCTCGGCATGCGGCGGCAAAGGCAGCTGCGGACAGTGCCGCGTGCAAGTACCCGCAGGCGGTGGCGAATCCCTCCCCACCGAAGCCGTGCACTTCACCCGAAAAGAACTCAAAGACAACTGGCGCCTCGCCTGCCAGGTGAAGGTGAAAAACGACCTTGAAATAAAAGTGCCGGCATCGGCTCTCAACGTCAAAGAGTGGGAATGCGAAGTTATCTCGAACCGCAATGTGGCAACATTTATCAAAGAATTTATCGTTGCCCTTCCTCCCGGCGAGCATATGGACTTTCTCCCCGGCTCATATGCCCAGATAAAGATACCACCCTACTCGATGGACTATGACAAAGACATCGACAAAAACCTTATCGGCGACGAATATCTGCCCGCATGGGAAAAATTCGGCCTCTTCTCGCTCAAATGCGTCAACAAAGAGACCACCGTCCGTGCTTACTCAATGGCTAACTATCCCGCCGAAGGCGACCGCATTATGCTCACCGTGCGCATCGCCACTCCGCCATTCAAGCCAAAGCCTCAGGTCGGTTTTCAAGATGTGATGCCCGGCATAGCGTCGAGCTACATATTCTCGCTCAAACCCGGTGACAAAGTGCGCATGAGCGGCCCTTACGGTGATTTCCACCCGATCTTCGACTCTACAAACGAAATGATTTGGGTTGGCGGCGGCGCCGGCATGGCTCCCCTTCGCGCACAGATAATGCACATGACAAAGACCCTCAGGACCACAAACCGAAAGATGAGCTATTTCTACGGTGCGCGCGCGCTCAATGAAGTCTTCTACCTCAACGACTTCCTCAGCCTTGAGAAAGAATTCCCCAACTTCAAATTCTACCTCGCACTCGACCGTCCCGACCCGGCAGCCGACGCCGCAAACGTCAAATACACCCCCGGATTTGTACATCAGGTAATGTTCAACCAATACCTCAAAGACCACGACTCGCCCGAAGATATCGAATACTACATGTGCGGCCCCGGTCCGATGAGCAATGCTGTGAACAACATGCTCGACAGCCTCGGCGTCGACCCGGCAAACATCCACTACGACAACTTCGGAGGATAACCCAAACAACCGGCTCTGTGACTTGCACAATGCAACCACAGAGCTCTTTTTTTATATGGCGAAAATGCAAGAAAAAGCCAAAACTCCGTTTTATCACGCCCAATCACCTAATTTTTGCAAAAACGGTACACCTTTTTTGCTCGTTCACCTCAAATTTCATATCTTTGCAAAACACTAATATATTAACACCGGCCGATTATACGGCACGATATTGGATAATACTTAAAAATCAATTAATAATTTAACGAATGAAAAGAGTATATACATTCGGCGACGGCAAAGCAGAAGGCAATGCAGATATGCGAAACCTTCTCGGTGGCAAAGGCGCCAACCTCGCCGAAATGAACCTTCTCGGAATGCCCGTTCCTCCCGGTTTCACAATCACTACAGAAGTTTGCAACGAATATACACGCTACGGCCGTGACGAAGTGGTAAAACGCATCGCCGACGAAGTAAAAGCTGCAATCGCTCACGTAGAAGAGCTTACCGGCAAAAAATTCAACGACCCCGCCAATCCCCTCCTCGTATCCGTACGCTCAGGCGCTCGCGCCTCGATGCCCGGTATGATGGATACTGTGCTCAACCTCGGCATGAACGACGCCACAGTTGAATCTCTCGCACAGAAAAGCGGCAACCCCCGCTTCGCTTGGGACAGCTACCGCCGATTCGTGCAGATGTATGGCGACGTCGTGCTCGGAATGAAACCCAAAAAGAAAACCGACATCGACCCCTTCGAAGAAATCATGGACAAGGTAAAAGAAGCCAAAGGCATCAAACTCGATACCGAGCTTGACGTCGAAGACCTCAAAAACCTTGTAAAACTCTTC
>Ga0137307_102185_pt1 | contig 14275 bp, 19 predicted proteins | sample NAcewD2O_March_2_FD_97180 | JGI IMG/M metagenome (GOLD analysis project Ga0137307, IMG submission 97180) | Mouse cecal microbial communities from Vienna, Austria - N-Acetylglucosamine amended D2O_March | ecosystem: Host-associated > Mammals > Digestive system > Large intestine > Cecum | place...
TGATCAATTTGCAGAATATAATTTTATGGCATATTCGTATCAACTTTAGCACAATCGTTTCCTATATTCAATCATGTTACTATTTGATAGTGAAATCAAATACTACTAAACATCAAATTTCATTACATTCTCATAATTCAACCCGAAATGTACAATGATATAGGGTGATATGAGAATGAACCAAGATGAAATCAGGTTTGACTTTCATGGGCTCGGGCTGGCAATCAAACAAGCCAGAGAGGAAAGGGGCTGGACACAGGCCTATGTGGCGGAGCTGGTCGGCAAGACAGACCGCACGATTATGAATATTGAAAACAAGGGACAACATCCTAGCTTCAATTTATTTTTCAAACTCGTTACCATGTTCGATATTTCCGTAGACCAGTTTTTCTACCGAGAAGAACAGCGGGACGAACACAGTTGCAGAAAGCACATTGATGTACTTCTAAACTCCATGAATGAAAAAGAGCTTGTTGTCATGGAGGCCACAGCCGAAGGGCTCAAGAAAGCCAGAGAAACGGAGGTTCAGAAATAAGAGCCTCTGTTTTTTTGTGCTATTTTGGGGTTGTCGCTAAATGGCAAGCAATGCCTCTGTGGCCACAAGTGGCACAGAGGCGGCTTGTTGGGGCTCGCCCCAAACCCGAACCTCGGGCCAACATGGCCCGAAGCAGTAGCGTCGCTTTGCTCCTTATTTTCATATCCTTATCGCTCCTTTTCCTGTTTTCTGCCCGGCTCATTATAGCCCATCAGACAGTCAATATTTGCTTTGATTGTCACAAGCTCTTGCATATCCCGGCGGGCTTTCTGGTATTCCCCATAGAGCCTGTTTTTCTTTGCCGCCAGCTTGCGGCCTTCTTCTTTCAGTATTTCCATTTTTGGCGGCTTCGCTCCATTCAGAAGTCGTTTCATATCTGCCTGTGCCGCCCGATACAATTCAATTTCCGCCTCATGCTCCGCAAGAAATTTCCGGCTGTATTTTGTAGCCTTATACTGCTCAAAGACCGGACGGCTTTTCGCATACAGTACAATGACTCCCTTTAATTCTGCGTTTGCTTTCATGGCAGTTTCCGTCTGCTTGATCTGCTCGGAAATGGTGTGGAAACGGTCGGTTGCCGCTGTGACTTTATCTGCCAACTGCCCGTACTCGGTCAGTTCATTATCCTGCAAATAGGCAAGGGCGGCGGCCATCTGTTTCAGATTGAATACCTTTGCCCAACGCTCATATCCCGGCCCTTTTCCAGCCGCCAGTTTTGCCTGAATATCTACCGCCAGACTGATTTTTCTTTCCGTCTGTCCCGGAATGTTTCTTTTGCCATCAATCGCCGCTTGTATGTCCTTTAGGTCATAGCCGTCCCCTAGTGTAGAGGAACGCAGACGGGTAAATCGTTCCTGCCCCTGTCCAGCTAAACGGAAGCTGATACCGCCGCCCCGGACCCTCTTTGTTTCATATCCGGCCTGCTCCATGAAAGATAGAAATTCCCTCATATCTGCCGGATGTTTTGCAAGTGCAGTATCAATGGCAAGCCGTAGTCTGTCCTGATAGGAAAGGGGACGGTTTCTGTCTTTGACCCATTCTCCATAATGACGGTACTGGCCTTTGCTCCGGGGCTTAGGATTTTCTACAATGGATAATCCATTTTCCAGACAGAGCCGGTCTGAAAGACGGCGGAGGGCAAAGCTAGAGCCCCAGAAATTGCGGAATTTCCGGGTGCAGTCAAGGGTCGTGGAATTATAATAAATGTGACAGTGGATGTGTTCCTTATCTGTATGAGTGGTTACAAGAAAGGCGTGTTTTCCTTTCGTCCACCGCATAGCCAGTTCATAGCCTATCCGGTTCGCTTCTTTGGGTGTAATCTCACCCGGATAAAAAGACTGCCGTATCTGATAGCACAGTACATCACTTGTTTTTTTCTGCTCCCGTCCGGTCATAACAGCATAGCTGGCCTTTGCCAAAAGGAACTCGTCCGCCACCGTAGCCGGGTCACATTCATAAGCGGAAATATATTTTCCCTGTTCTGTTTTTTCGGGATTTTTCCCGTAGTCCAGACAGTCCCGGATTGCCTCAGCAATGGTTTCTCCCTCGCCAGCATGACGCTGTAATAAGGTAGTAGTTGCCAGAAATCATCCCTCCTGTTCAAAAAGAGCAAGCGGTCTATGCAGAACCGCCGTCACTTCGGGTCAGGCTGGCCCGAAGTATTCAACCTGCCAGAAATCTGCACAGAGCGTTTTTGCCTCCGTCCAGTACCTCTATCAAAAAATCCGCAACGGCTTGCAGTCCAAACGGAGAAAGCAAAAAGGCAAGGAACAAAAATACAGCTCCGCCCAATGGAGTCGGCGTAAAGAATAAGGCAATCCCAAGCACGACAAGCACCACAGAGGCAGCCGTCAGCAGAAATGAGCCAACTGAAAAAAGAAATTTCATCATGGCAGTAAATAGGATCAGCAATAGAACAAAGGGAACCATCAATACCTTGCAGAGAATTTTCAATATCTTCATTAGCGAAACCTCCTTTATCATTTCTACCTCTATTTTACCATGTACGCTCCGGGACAAAAAGGATGCGAATGATTAACCAATCCTGTCCCCTAAACTCATATTGACTACTATATGACAAAAGGAGTATCCAAAATGGATACCCCTCAAAATCATCTAATTATATTTTATTTTTGAATGATATATTTAATTCAAATACTGTATAGCAAGTGCAATGAGTGATAAACAACGATTAAAAAGATAATCATAATAGCGACCATCTATAATATCAATTTTATCTGTTTCATGATGACGTATACGATATTTATTCCCAATATTTGTCAATGCCTTAAATTCATCATTAAATAAATCAATAAATTCTCCATTTCCATTTGCCATATCATTTACTATTTTTTCAGATGAATGTTTCTTATCTAATGTTGTGTAGTATGTTTTAAGACGCTCTAAAGCATCCCAGATTTTCTCAACGGAATCTTGACGTGCAGCCGGATTAGGTGTTTTATATAACGCAACTGCGTCTTTTAACAGTTCTTTGGTTCCAGTTTCTTGTACTGTTTCAAAACTGTTCACAATTTCTGGTGTAAGTGGGCTATTTTCAACAATTCTTTCAACAATCTGTTCGTCTGTCAACTCATAAAGCAATCCTGCCTCGGTAAATATTTCATTTATTTCTTCTTGAAAATCTATAAATACATTATCGGTATTAAAACAGTCTATTGTTTTATAGTTCTGGTATCTGTCACTGTTCCAATGTTCGGATATATCTTGAATGTTTTGTGCAAAATATTCAATAAGATCTAAAAGAGCATACTGATTATATTCATCATCAGGTGTTGGGGCACAAAATCTGCCGTACTCATCCATAAAGAGGGCTGGAATCCTTATTTTAATTCTAGTGGTAAAGCCTCTTTCATCAAATGCAACATAATCGCTATTTGTAAAGTCGTGATGACAATGTAACATAAAAAGGTGAGTTAAGTTTTTTTGGTATCTCTTACAGCAATCAAATAGTATGGAATACATATCACTGTTAATAGAGTATGTTTTTTCTTGTGGTGCTCTTATTCCATGTCTTTCAGTGTATAATTTCATAATCTATCTCCTTAAATTTTTTTATTTTCTTTTAGTCTACTTTGAAAATCTATATTCGTCAATCTTCGGGCCACTATGTCCCGAAGTAAAGAAAGGGTATCTATCAAAGTACCTTCCTTAAAAGTTTCATGTAATAACTTAACTTTCTCGATATTGTCTTATAATCGTACTAAGATTTTCTGTTAGATATTCGTAAGCTCTCATTTGAAGTTTATCTTCTTCAGATGGTTCATTATAGTAATTCTTTTCGTATAGTTCTTTTTTCTTTTGATTGATGTGAAGCATGGTATTATACATGATATTGTCAAGTGTTTTATCAATCTGTTCATGATAGGTATCCATTTGTCCTTGCTTATATGCTTCTTGTAATTTTTCATCTAAAATCTCTTGTGCAATACCAATCCCCTGATTCACTAACCACATAGAAATTTCTTTAATTTTATCAGTCATTTGGTTTCCCCCTCATTTGCTAATATTTAAGTATTTTTATCGTACACCTAAACAGTATTTGCGTCAATTCTTAAAGAATATTACATTTTACTCTATTCAAAAAAAGACCGGGCAGCAAACCCCAGCAAGGGAGCCTGCCGCCCATCTTTTAATTTGCCACCAGTTTTGTGAGTTCTCGCAATACCTTTGACACCTCGCCCCACAGCTTTTCATAATCCTTTTGCAGTCCGGCGATTTCTTCCGGGTACACGCCGTAGGTGTGGGCGTGTATGGCTACCTGATTGAGATTGTTGGAGCAACGCCGCTGCAAGGAAACCAGTTCTTTTACCGGGGCAAGGTTCACATGGAGGATATAGCCGTTTAAGGCCATTTTTCGCACATAGGCCCCGGTATTGGAAATACCGGCCTCGGTCATGCGGGAGCGGATCTGTTCCATTTCCTCCGCTGTGACCATGACGTGCAGATGGAGGTTCCGTTTCCGGTTTTCCATTACCGTTCCAGTTCCCGGCCCCTGCGGTGTTCTTTTGGCTCCTTTACCTTGTCCAGAGGCTTTTTATCCAGTTCCGATGGCGTGGGTGGGAGCGGCGTATTGTTTGGTACGCCGTCAATCATATTGCAGTTCTGTTCGGTGGCAAGCTCTGCGGTCCTTAAATAATTGTCTTTTTCGTGCATGGTGTTTCTCCTATCGTTCTTCGTGATTTTTATAGTGTAGTTTCTGGCTGTGGACATCTGCCTCCTGTCTGGCGGGAGCTTCTTTCAGCCGGGCAGTAATGGAACGGCGGGGCCGGTCGGGATTGTCCGGGGAGGGGTTTAATTCATAGTCCGCCATCTGTTTTTCTGTCAGAGGCTTTGCATAGGTCAGTTCGCCCCATGCCTCTATACTGCCGCCTGCTACGGGACACCTCCGGTCGTCGTCATAGTTGATGATCTCTAAAGGCGGATTGCCTGCTGGCTTTGGGAATGTCCCCAGGTCGATGGGACGCTGGGTGGAATAATAAAGATAAAATTCCTTTGGCTGTTCGGAAATGCTTCGGATGGCCGTCTGCTGGAGGTCTTTGTAATCATCTACCCGACGGGCAAAGTCCTTTTCTGCCCAGGCCCGGCTGTTCCCATAGTGCCCCCAGTAGTAATCCCTCTGGCCGCCTTTTCCCTCTGTAAACTGCCAGGTCACATAAGGGGACGGAGCCGCCGGGTTATGGCCCAGTGCAAAGCCCCGGCTGTTTTCAAAGACAGTGCTTTTTAAGATTTCATAGCCTTTTATCTGTTCCAAATGGTTCCTCCTTTCCATACCTCGGGCCATGATGGTCCGAAGTACCGTTTGTTACGAAATAGGGAGCAGTCCGGGGGAAAATGTATTGCAGTATGTCTCCCCCACAAATGCCCCGAAAAAAGCCCGGAATATCAGGCCTTTCCGGGAGGCAAATCGTAACAGTCCTCCTTTGATTTCTCCCGCATTTTTCTCATGCGTTCCCGGCTCTTTTTCCGGTTTCCCTCCGCCTTACAGCGGGAGGAACAGTAGGTCTGCCGTCCCTCCGGGTAAAAGGCTTTCCCACAGACGGCACAGGTGCGGAGTTCCGGTGAAATGCTTTCTGTGGCAAGTGCTGCCTCCAGTGCCGGGTTCAGCGGAAGGACTGCTTTTTCAAAATACCGGCAGTAAGTCCCCGTCCAGCATTTCGTCAGCATATAGCAGGAGGTATCAAGAGGAAGGCACAGCCCGGTTTCCTCGTCATAGTTGGCACACATTCCCGTAACAAGGGAGCGGATTTTTTTCTTCTCGTTACGGGTCAGTTCCCGGGCGGACATTTAAGACTTCGGGCCACGCTGGCCCGAAGTGCGGGGTTCTACGATCAGAGCCCGGAACCGTTTGCGGCACTGGCGTTTCTTTCCCTTACACTCCTTGTAATAACGGCAGCCCCGGCATGGATCGTCATTGTCCCAGCCGGGGTGCGGGGTTTCTTTCATCATTCGTTCAAAGGGGCTGGCGGTAAAATTCATCTGGTTTCTTCCTCCTTTTCTTCGTCTGTATCTTCTTCATCCCATGGCGGGGTGTCCATATCCTCAGCTTCTTCGTCTGTATCTTCTGCAAATTCTTCCGGTTCCTCATACTCGCAGTAGTCGTCCTCCAAATCCGGTGCTTCATGCTTTGGCTTGTAAATCTTAAAATAATAGCCAATCCCGCCGCCGATCAGGACAACCGCCCCAATCAGAAGAAGGGAAAACACAGGGTTATCTGTCTTTTCCGGTTCCGGTTTAACTTCGGGAGTTTCTTCTTTCGGAGGTACTGGTTCCGGCTCCGGTTCGGGAGCGGGTGTTTCCGGTTCTTCCTTGCTTTTTTCCGTAAGGGGAAGAAGGTCATCTTCGGTGACTGCGTTTAGGAAATACACATTTTCAGCAGATTTCTGGTTATCAATCACAAGGAAAAACACATTCTCATCCGGGGTGGTAATGGTATAAAATTTCTTGCCGTCCTGGTCGGTGGCGTTGTCCACCACCGTTCCGGTGCCGTCCGGGGTAAACGGGTTCTGGGTTTCCGGCTGGGCTTCCGTTTCTGCCGGGGGTGGTGTGGTTTCCGGCTGTGGCTCGCTGCTCTGGGCGTAGGCGGGAACCGTAAACAGGGTCAGGGTACAAAAAAAGCTGGCAGTCATGACCGCCAGCCGGAACGGTTTAGTTTTCTTCATGGGCGTTGTCCTCCTTTGTGGATGTTTCCGGCTTCGGGCCACTCTGTCCCGAAGCGGAAAAACGGTTTGCCGGGTCATTTAAGAACGCCATCAATTCTGCGGGTGTCAGCTTCAAAGAACGGACAGCCTGCACGATCTGGCTGTTTTCTTCCTCCTGTTTCTGCTTTTCCAGCTCCCGGATCTTTGCCTGCCATTCGGCGGCTTTCTCCCGGGCCTTTTCCAGTTCCCGGTCAATCTTGTCGATCTTATTCATGTAAAACTCCTTTCCCGGCCTATAAACGGCCAAATGCGTAAAAGTGCTGGCTCCAGTAGGAGCTTGTAATGTCTGCATACTGGATGGGATTTCCACAGTGCAGCATTTTGTTGTCCCCTACATAAATTCCCACATGGGACACCGGCACGCCGCTGTCGTATGTCCCGGTAAAAAAGATTAAATCCCCAGGCTTTGCCTCGGACGGCGATACCCTGGCACACTGGTTGTAAATCCCCTGTGCGGTAGTGCGGGGAAGGTTGTGGACGCCGCTTGCGGTATAGACCCAGCAGACAAAGCCGGAGCAGTCAAAGGAGGTGGAGGGACTGGAACCGCCCCATACATACGGCCAGCCGATGTATTTTGTGGCTTCTTCCATCAGTGCAGCAAAGGCCGGGTCATTCAGTGCCTCGCCGGGGATCTCATAATCCGGTCCGGGGTCTGTGCCTCCCTCATAAATTCCCTCCCACAGATAGGGCTTGTTGCCTTTTAACTGCAACATCACATTGTAAATTTCTTTTTCCTGTTCGGTCAGCCGTTCAAAAATCACAGCAGGGAGGGTCTTGTTTGTCAGCTTCACATTCAGGATGTAATACTCATAGGGGACTTCCTCACTGGAGGTTTCCCCCGTTTCCGGGTCGGTGCTTGTTTCGGTGCGGTAACGGATTTCCACTTCTTCCGTCAGGGTCAGCTCATACTGGGCTTCAAAAAGCTCCCGCAGATCGCCCTGTACCTGTTCCCGGGTGTAGACATGGTATCGGGCAGACAGATAAGAGGCCAGCTCATAGGGATTATGGCCGATCTCGTCCACCGAGTAGCGGTATTCGTCATAACCGGGATGGTCGCTCTCAATATGGGCAATGGTGTCGGCAAGCTCCCGTTCCAGTGCGGTGTAATCCTCGTCTGCTCCTAAAAGGTCGGTATCTTCGGAGGCGTAGGAGGTGCCGGACACTGCATTTGCAAGCCCGCTCCCAAGCGTTGGAAAGATGGAACTGATTGCCGCTACCAGATAACAGAGAAGCAGAAGCACGACCAGCACCAGCACTGCGACGGGATGGCGTGTCACAAACCGGGCGGCCCGTCTGGCAGCACTTCCCGAAGCGGCGGCGGTTTTCTTTGCCGCCTTTGCACTGTTTTTTGCGGCTGCCTTTGCCTCTTTGGCATACTTCCGTTTCTGTTTCCATTTCTGCTGTATGCGGGACAGCGGATTGCTGGAAAGCTCCGGGTGCTCGGCGGCCATTTTCTGAAAGTCGGCGTTTGCCCGGGCGTTTCGTTCCTTACGCTCCCATTTTGCTACGCTCCGGGCCGGGTGCTCCCGGTAGCGGCGTCTGGCATAGCGGGTCAGTACCCTGGCTCCGCCCTCAGCGGCAAGCTCCGATTTATGTGCTCCCTCCACGCCTGCGTTTTCCTGTTCCACCTCATGGATTTTGTTGTGGGCGTAAAACCATGCTTCGGTACGCACCGCCCGGTAGGCCTTTTTTGCCAGTCCCGGAGGCTTTTTCGCCGCCTGTTTCGCCTCGGATTTCTCAAGTTTCTCCCGGGCCTTTCCTAACTTTTGTCCTGCCCGTTCTGCCTTATCCTGTGCCTTTTTTAGTGGGTCAGGTTCCCCGGCAGTCTGGTTTCTGCCAGTCTGTTCCCGGGAAGTTTTGGTTTCACCGGCGTGATTGTCCTCCTTTGTCTGGCCGGATTCCTCTTGCCGTATACGGTCCGAAGGCTTCGCTGTTTGGCTTGTTTCATGGAATTTACCGCTTTTGGACTTCAGGCCAATCTGGCCCGAAGCTGTTCCGGTGTCCTCGTCCTCAAACCGCAGGCGGCTGGAAGTGCCGGAAGCCTCTCTTTTGGTATCTGAAGAAGCATTTCCCCTGGCATCCGGCAGCTTTGGTTTTTGGAAATTCCGCTTATCCGGTTTCTTTCCGATGGCATATCCCTCCTTTCACACCTCGGGCCATCATGGCCCGAAGTTTCTTATTCCTGTTTTTCCTCTTTCTTTTTGTCCTCCGGGCGTGTGGTCATAATGGCATACAGCTCGGTATTCTGCGGGAAGTGGTCTACAAACGGGATGGTGGTGTTCCCGAAAAATAAAAGGCCCTCGCCGGAGCCCGAGTGGGTCACATAGGAAAGCTGGTGGGGACTGATACCAAGCTGCTTTGCCAAAATCTGCCGGTCGCCCTGTGCCTGTGAGAGAAGCACAAAGAAGTCAGAGTTTTCAAAGATATTTTCAATTTCCGGGCTTGCCAGAAAATCCTTGACGTTCTGCGTTAAAGCACTGGGAACGCACCCTTTCTTCCTCAACATTTTCCAGATTGCCACACAGTAGCTTGCGGTCAGCGGGTCACGAAGCAGCACATGAAATTCATCGAAGTAGCACCAGGTCGCAATCCCCCGGAGGAAATTTAAGGACACCTGGGAGTTTACAAGGTCCTGCATGATGAGCATGGCAATGGTCCGAAGCCCGGCTCCCAGCTTCTTTAAGTCCACACAGACCAGACGGCGGTTTAAGTCCACATTGGTTTCATGGTTGAATACATTTAAGGAGCCGGACACATAGATTTCAAGGGAGGTTGCCAGTCGGACAGCCTCGCCCTCTGGCTGGGAACAGAGCAGATCATAAAGGGTCTGCAAGGTAGGCATTTTTGCCGTTTCTGGGTCCTGCAAATGCTCCCGGTACATCTGGCGTACACAGCGGTCAATAACGGTACGCTCCACCGGCTGTAAGCCGTCCTTTCCGCCCACAATCAGCTCCATCAGGGAAAGGATGAAGTCTGCCTTTAAGGCCATGGGGTTTTCCTCGTCAAAACTTAAATCAATGTCCATCGGATTGATGTGGTGTGGACTGTCCGGGGCAATTTCAATGACCTGCCCGCCTAACCGCTTGATGAGCGGGGCGTACTCGCCCATGGGGTCTACCACGATAATCCGGTCTTTGGTGGCAAGGAACACATTTACAAGTTCCCTTTTTGCGGCAAAGGATTTTCCAGAACCGGGAACGCCAAGAAACAGCCCGTTTGGATTTTTCAGTTTTTTCCGGTTCGCCATGATAACATTGTGGGAAAGGGCATTTAAGCCGTAATAAACTGCCTCCCCGTCCATGCGGAGCTCCTGCGTCATAAACGGCACGAAGATGGCGGTGGAGCTGGTCGTCATGCCCCTCTGGATTTCAATGCCGTTGTAGCCAAGCGGCAGACTGGAAAGAAAGCCGTCCTCCTGCTGGAAGTCCAGACGTTTTAAGGTGCAGTTGTATTTCTGGACGATACCGGACACCGTAAACAGGTCATTTTCCAGTTCCCGCCGGGTGGGTGCCATGTTCACAATGAGGAAGGTCAAAAGGAACATACGCTCATTGCGGCTCTGCAAATCTTCTAAAAGGGTCTTTGCGTCGTTACTGTATGTCACAAGATCCGGCGGAAGAATGTCCATGTCGTACCCTGCTCTGGCGGCTTTTTTCTGTTCCTCCACCTTCATCTTGTCAATATCGGAAACTTTCGACTTGATGGATTTGACGGCGGAGGCCTGGTCTACGGTCTTGATATGGAGCGTGATCGCCATTTCCGCATCCAGTTCCAGCAGTTCCGCCAGCAGCTTGTCCGAAAGCTCCGAAGCCAAAATCTGCAAGTAAGAGGCGGCTCCCCATGTGGTTCCCACCCGGAACAGACGGCTGAACCGGAAGTCAAAGCTGTCCGGGGCGATAAAGTCTTTTGTGGAAAGTCCGGTTTTGGGGATCATGTCCCATGAGAAAGAAAACAGGTCATTTCCTCCGGGGTGGAGCTGTCCATGCAGAAGCTCCAGACGTTCCAGACCGGATAAGGAGCGGCATTTCACGCCCAGCTTTTTGAAGTTGCCGCAAATATCGGCCTCCACCCGTTCCAGCCTTGCCCGGGCGGTGGAAAGGTCGTCCACGTTCACGCCGAAGGTCATCAGCTTTGTGCGGACAATGCCGTTATTGCTTTTTGCCACCTGATCCTCTAACATTTCCACATATTCTTTCCGGACGGTGTTGTAATCGTCCTCCTGCATGGGGATGTTGACGCTGTACCGGCTTTCCGGGCGGCTTCGGTGGTTTAAGAAAGAAAGCTGGAACGGGATGGTGCTGTCAAAGTAGTTAAGGCAGGCACTCCATCCGTCAAAAATCGCCGCCTGATCCTCGGTCTGGGCGAGCTGGTAGTTAATGTCCTCATAGGCAATGGTTTTCGTGTAATAACGGTCTGCCACCCGGCACACCCCGTCCCGGTACATTTCCCGGTAAGGGAGGGTCTGCTGGGCGGTAGACGGGGGAGTTTTCCCCTTTGTGAACAGGCTTAAAAATCCCTTTTTTTCAGGCTTTTTTCCTGTGGGCTTTCCTGCCTTTTTTCGGTTCGGCAATCGGCTCTGCCTCCTTTCCGCTTAACAGTGCATAGAAATTTTCGGTTTTATAGGGACGCACCCGGGGGTAAAGGAACCGGGTGCGGAAGATATTTTTCAGTACCTTTTCAAGCGGCAGCCCGTCCCGCTCATACATGGCGAACAGAAAGAACGGGAGCATGAGCCCGATCATCAGGAACATGGCGGCACTGTTGCCAATGTGTTCCCGGGTAAAGAGATAGGACGGAAGCCCGATCACAGCCGCCGCAGAAAAACAGATAAGCTGGCGTTTGGTCAGGTTGAACGCCAGCTTTGTCTTGATCTTTGATAAGTCTTTTGGTACTGGCACATAGGCCATTGATTCACACCTCCTTTGCACTTCGGGTCATTGTGGCCCGAAGCCATGTTACCGGACAGCTTCTTTGGGAGGGTACTGTCTGTGGACCACCTTTGCGTGTTCCAGCCCGCTCTGTCTTGCCCGCCAGTAGTCCGGGTTGTAGCAGCGGATGGACTGGTTGATGGTTTCTTCAAATTTTTCCCGGTCCTTGATCCGCTCCGGGATATGCCACAGCTTTTTATCTAACAGCTCCCGGAGTACCACACTTTCCTGTGCGTCCTCCTCATAACAGAGATACCCTTTGTCCTTAAAGCCGCATTTTTTTGCCGCCGGGGATAAGATGGCGGCGGCTTCGTTTGCCACCATGGTTCCTCCATGGCTGGCGGTAGAAACAAGGAACACCCCGGGACAGAGGGTTTCACAGCTCTGTACCTCGCCCCAGGGAGAAGTGATAGGTTCCGTAAACAGTCCGGCGGTCCGGTTCCGGTCAGCCTGCATGAGAGCCGCTTTTTCTAAAATGCTTTTCAGCTCCGGGGAAAAGTAAGCGTATTCTTTCAGCACCCGGGCAGCATCCCCGCCGCAGGACTTCATCAGAAGCACATAGGCTTCACTGTCTGCTTTGGTACAGTGCCCCAGACATTTCCCGGCATAATAACAGGCGGCGTCATAGCCCTTTCGTTTTCCCGGCATGGGTCTGCCTCCTTTCCACCTCGGGCCATTGTGGCCCGAAGTCAGCGTTCGGCATTGCGGCTGGCTTTTGCTTTCTGGGGTTTTTCAGCTTTGGCTTGCTCCGCAGCCTCTTTTCCGGCTTTGAGCTGGTCGCTGATGGAGCCACACCCGGCAGAACCACGCTCCACCATCTGCTCCAGTTTCGCCTCATAGGCTCCGAGCACCGCCGCATTTAATTCTTCACGAAATTCTTTTGTAATGGGCTTTGCGGTTTCCCGGTAGCCGCCTTTTCCATCCGGGGCACTGGGCATTCCCACAAAGAGGCCTTTGCTGCCCTGTATGATTTTTAAGTTTTCCACCACAAAACAGTCGTTGAATTTCACACTGGCAAAGCCCATCAGGTTTTTAACGGGTTCAATGACCCGCACGCTCACATCCAATTTCAGAGGGGCGTATGCCGCTTTGCTTTCTTTTTCCTGCATGACAGCTCCTTTCTGCTTCGGGTCATTGTGGCCCGAAGCTAATGGCAGCCGAAGATTGATTTTGACAAACTCCCGGTCTTAAAGAGGGTAAAGCACAAAAGCACCGTATAGCCGACACAGCTCCAGATGGCCCCGATAGGGTCGCCGTCAGTGGCAATGCTCTGAATGAGGACGGCATAAATAGCAACGCAGACCAGAATGAGAAGCCCTTGAAATCCCACTGCAAACAGCGAGCGGAAATAATTCTGCCCCATGTGTCCGGTTTCCCGGTTGGGAACCGTTGCAAAGGGGATCGGGGCTAAACTTGTGAGTAAGTAAATTTCAATCATACGGCCATAAACAATGACAAAGATAACGATATTTAAGGCAAGCATGGTAAGCTGTATCAGAAACGACTGGAGCCAGAGCCCAAAAAGCGGCCCAAGTTCCATGGTTTCTAAATCTGCCCGGAGGGCATCCAGCACATCAACGGTAATGTCCGTTCCATTCTGGATAATGCCTGCCGACTGCTGGATCACGCTCTGGCTCACATCAAATACAGCCAGCACAATGGTAAAGGTATTTGTCAGGATCATCACAGCCACAAAGGTCTTGAACACCCATTTGAAGAACATCCATGTATCTACGTCATGGAGGTTGTTGCGGTCTATGAGCATCTGGATCAGCTCATAGGTCATTACAAATGTGAGGATGACCCCGGCAATCGGCAAAATAGCGGTCTCTGAAATCTGCCGTATCATGGAAAAGACCCCGGCGTTCCAGTCCGCCGGGGTCGTGCCTACCTGTGTGGCGATCTCGCCAACGGAAGTATTCACGTTGGTAAAAAGGCCTTCCAGATTTCCCATGATACCATCGACCAGCAATCCCTTGAGCCATTCCACGATTGCGTCAATGATAAAATCCATACATCAGCTCCTTTGCGAATACGGGAGAACGGGGACGATTATCCAAACAGCCCGGCAAGAAGCGGAATGAGCTGCATACCAATGAGGACAACGCCGCCGCCAGCCATTAACTGCTTGATTCCCTGGCTTTTTGCCGCTGGGTTGTCCGACCCGTAGCCTTCCAGAAGGTTGATAACGCCCCATACGGCAAGACCGGCTCCCAGAGCCATAACTAATACCTTGAGAATGTCGATAGACTGATTGAAAAATTCCATATAGTTTCCTCCATTTTTGTGTGATTGATGGTTTTAGGGTACAAAAAAACCGCCCAAGATGGCGGTGTCACTTCGGGCCACTTTGGCCCGAGGTTACTCGAACTCGTCGCTGTCTAAATCGTCAAAATTTAAGAGGTCAGCTTCTTCGTCCGGGTCGGTGCCGTCCACTTCGTACACCGTGTATTCGTCCTCCGGCTTTAGTCTCAATGGCCGGTGCCGGAACAGGCTTTCTAAGTGGAAGGCATTCTTCTTTTTGTCATACTCGGCGGTATATTTATAATTGGGGTGCTGTTTTAAGTCGTACTTCGGGGAATAAAAGGGCGGGA
>Ga0137307_102186_pt1 | contig 14269 bp, 10 predicted proteins | sample NAcewD2O_March_2_FD_97180 | JGI IMG/M metagenome (GOLD analysis project Ga0137307, IMG submission 97180) | Mouse cecal microbial communities from Vienna, Austria - N-Acetylglucosamine amended D2O_March | ecosystem: Host-associated > Mammals > Digestive system > Large intestine > Cecum | place...
AATAATAGAAAATAACACATTGACAACAAACGCAGAATCAACGGCAGATAACACCAATACAGGTATTGACGCGAATATACAAACTACCGTCCAGTCCATTACAGAAACAAAAACAAACGAACCAGTATTACTTTCCGCACAAACGCCAGACAATACAATAACTGCTGCACCAGTAGCAATCGAACAACCTGTAACAAAACTAACTGAAACAATTACATACAATCACCCAGTTCCTCAGACAGAAGAAGCTGTGATCGAACAACCTGAGACTTCTTATGAGACTGTAACAGAACATATTATTCCTGCAGCCACGCCCGAACCATTGAATACGCCTGATATACCAAATGCAATTTCACAAACTGTCAGTGCACCGGTTCCAATTACCAGCCAGCCAGCAATGCCGACTTATACAACTCCGGCAGAATATAATAATATTTCACAGGCTATTCAGCAGCCTTATATTGAACCTCAACCTTCTCAAGAAACGGCGGCAATAAAACATAACAAAAGCAGCAGGAAATCAGTACCTAATATTTTTGCCCCTAAGGGTGAGGCAAAATCAATGCGAAAATCACTTGTCCTGAAACCTACTTCTGTGAAAATAGCAGAAAATTATTGTGAAAAGAATGGCGGCTCTTTCAATGAGCTGATCCAGACATTGCTTGATAACTTTATAGATGAATATGGATTATAAAAAAGGGCTTTGGAGTCCTTTTTTATAATCCACTTTTTCTACTTAACAGTAGATATCCATACAATCCCATTTAATTCAACCATATGTTTCCCAGATGAATCATTCCAGTCAATAAGGCATGAAAAAATCACTGTTAATTGCAATTTTTTCTAGTTTCCAAGACATTTTCTATAATATAGCTTATAAAAATTATTTTATATTATTTTCTTCACCATAAGGAATGAAAAAATGACGGTTAATAATCACATGAATACTTTGACCATTTAAGTCACTATTTTTAGTTCCAGATTTTAAAAAAGCTTGATTTTTCGACATTTTATTATAAGATATAAAAAATTCACTGTTAAAAAGACAAGCTATGAATTTTTCACTGTTATTTCTTGCAAAATTATACTAGACCATAGAATTTGAAAATAGGAATGAAAAAATGACGGTTAGTTTATATGTTTATAGTACAAGAAATTTGCACATTCAAAATGATCTAAAACAAGAAATGAAAAAATGACGGTTACAAATATTCCCAAATAAACAAATTAAATCTAAAATCTGAGTATTTTATACCCGATTAATGCAATTGAATACTTAAAATTTTCTTTTTTAAATGAATATCAACAACATTTATGTATGAAGTAGTATAAAATAAGTATGATAATGTATAAATTGTATGAATATGTATGAGAGATAACCAAAAAGCCCGTGTTTATGCCTGATACCGCTATAGTTCCATGAAAGAATGACTGTTGAGCAATGAAAAGATAACGGCTATCCTATGATGAAATAACTGCCAAGAGATGAAAGAATCACGGAAATGGAATAAAAGAATCACCGTGGAGAGGTATAAAGATGACGGTGATCCTATGAAAGAATGACTGTTTTTCATAATATAGCAGTCATTCTTTCATGTCATGGTAAGGAAAAAGTACGTAAGTTCGATAATTTATCGCCGTAATTATTTGTAGCTATGAAAAAATCACGGTTATAATGTATCTAATTCGCTGATGAAAGCGTGGACTTTGTCGATCGCAGTCCGCGAAGCCTTAATCGGAGACATCTGAAATACATGCCATAGTCCAGGGAAAATATCCAGCCGGGCATATACGTTATATTTTAACAAATGATTATACAGCGTCTGCGAATCGTCCAATAATATTTCATTATCACCCACTTGTATATAGACAGGAGGGAATCCGTTAAAGTCTGCAAAGATCGGTGAGACAAAAGGGGAAGTCGGGGGCGTATCCTGCAGATAGCATTTTAGTGCTTTTTGTATGTAATTGTTATCGAGGACAGGATCCAGCAATTCCTTGGAATGATAGCTTTTTCCGGACGCGGTCATATCAGTCCAGGGAGAAAATAAGATCAGGCATTTCGGCATCTGCATATCAAGCTGCCTTAACAAAAGTGTCAATACCAGGCACAGATTGCCGCCAGCCGAATCTCCAGCAAATATTACATTTTCCGGCAGATATCCACAGGAGAGAATGTACTTCCATGCAGATAATGCATCTTCCAGGGCAGCGGGGTATGGGTGTTCTGGGGCAAGACGATAGTCAAAGCTGAAAATTTTGCAGGAATTCTTTCTTGCAAGTTTTGTGGTAATTTCACGGGCATACATACAGCTTCCAGTCATATAGCCACCGCCATGACAGTAAAAGATGATTTTGGAATCATTTTCGACTGGTTTGGGATATACATATTCTGTCCATTCGCAATGCATTGTATTCACATTTACGGGTGTAAAACGAAATCTTTTATCATTTTCGAAAACGGATCCCAGTTGATTCTGTGAGTTGCGCTGTTTCTGCAGGTCGTCATTTTCAATCAATCCATGGACACGTTTTACGATGTGCATCAAACGTTTGTTTCTCTTTTCGTTCATAAAAATAACCTTTCTAAAAATTTCTCTACAAATTTGGACGTTTTTAGTTTATAATAAAAAAGTAATACAAACATTATCTAAAAAAAATATTGTTTGGTCAATATGTAATTTGAAAATATATTGTTACCAGTGTGCTGGGTGTCTGTTGCTCATAGTAAAGAGTATTAAATATTTTGTCAGCCTGCGAGAAGGAGGGAGATATATTGGTAAATGATAATACTAAAAGTCGAAACCGCAATTCTCTTTACCATGAATTAAGAGCAGTCAGTACACAAGAAGACAGTGGAAAGGAATGGTATTATGAAATCAGACAGGGACTTAAAAAGTATTTTGGAGCGGATCGATCATAGGGGATATCCGGCATACAAGGATACAAAGGGCGCATATCAGTTTGGCAATTATATTTTGGACATTGAGCATGTGCAGGGGGATCCTTTTGCGTCACCGTCACAGCTACGTATTGTCGTGAATGGAAAGAATGCTGGGATTCCATCAAAATATTACGATAAGAAGCATAAAAGAATTGCAGCACAGGACTACTTGTTGAGGAAAATCGGTTCTGAGATCATGAAAAATTCAAAACAGCGGGGTTCTGGTAAAAGTGGAATGATCCACATTAGCAGGTGTGGACAGCAGATACTGGACCGGACCGCATGTCAGATCAATGAACAAAATGGCGAGGTGACAATCAGGCTGGAAGTTGGTTTTCCGGCAAATGGAAGGACAATCAATGCAGGTGAGCTGGAAGTGATATTATTTCGCATATTGCCTGATGTAGTCAACAAAACAGTCCTTTTTAAGAATATAAAAGTTGGGGAATTAGATGATGTAATGCGTCTGACAGAAAATCAGTTCTTTATCAGGAATGAGATGAAACATAAGGAACTGACTGCATTTATCGCGGATAATTCCATTCTTCCAAGAAAGTCAGGAATTTCACAGGAGCCGTTAAAAGATGCAGTGCGGTTTAGATCACCTGAGTCAATGAAAATAGAAATGGATCTGCCAGATGGAACAAAAATATATGGCATGGGGATTCCTAAAGGGGTCACACTGATCGTGGGCGGAGGATATCATGGCAAGTCCACTTTGCTTGAGGCGCTTCAGATGGGTGTGTATGACCATATAGCGGGAGATGGCAGGGAATACGTTTTTTCAGATGTTTCCTCCGTAAAAATCAGGGCAGAAGATGGCAGAAGCATATCACAGACAGATATATCCATGTTTATCAATAATCTGCCCAATAAAATGAACACAAAATGCTTTAGCACACAGAATGCCAGTGGAAGTACGTCACAGGCCGCAAATGTCGTTGAGGCTGTTGAGACAGGTTGCAGGGTGCTTCTGATAGATGAAGATACAAGTGCCACGAATTTTATGATCCGGGACGAATTGATGCAGCTGGTGGTGACGAAAGACAAGGAACCGATAACTCCTTATATTGACAGGGTACGGGAATTGTATGAATCTTATGGCGTGTCAACGATCCTTGTTGCAGGAAGTTCCGGGGAATATTTTAATAAGGCAGATAAGATTATCCAGATGGACGAATATCATACATATGATATTACAGAATATGCTAAGGATATTGCGCAGCAATATGGTTCTCATGCAAAGGCAGGTAATGAGAGGGCTGCCGTGATGCCGGACTTTAACCGAAGTGCCCATGTAAACAGGGATTGGATCGGAGACCGTGTAAAGATTAAGATAAATGGAAAAGACATGGTGAGTATCAACAGGGACGAAATTGATACGAGATATCTGGAGCAGCTTGTAGACGAGGAGCAGCTGAGAATGATCGGATACTTATTTGTATATATGAATCATTCTGTTTTCGGAAAAAACATGACCCTGCAAAACGCTGTGGAAAAATTATTCCAGTTGCTGGAAAAGAGTGGTTTAAAGGAAATTTTTCAAAATCAGCGAATACCATGCAATCTGGCAATGCCAAGACAACAGGAATTGTATATGTGCATGAATCGGTTTAGAAAATTGATGTAAAAAAGTATTGACCGATTAAGTTAATAAGTTTTGTATTGATAGTGAATAAATCATGATTGACCAAAATGGATAATATCTAATTATAACTTAACACAAGACTAAATCAGTCAAAAGGAATGATTTCGGTTATGAGAACAAACAGATATGTACTTGGTATTCTGGCACATGTAGATTCCGGAAAAACAACATTGGCGGAAAGCATTTTATACAAAAGCGGGATTATCAGGAAGATTGGACGGGTAGATCACAAAGATACTTTTCTGGATCATTACGATGTGGAACGGACAAGGGGAATCACTGTTTTTTCCAAACAGGCACAGTTTTGTGTAGGTGAGAAAGAAATCTGTCTGCTTGATACGCCGGGACATGTTGATTTTTCTACAGAGATGGAGAGAACGCTGCAGGTGCTTGACTATGCCATTCTGGTCATCAGCAGTGCAGATGGTGTACAGGGGCATACAATGACACTGTGGCATTTATTGAAGAGACATCATATTCCAGTGTTTTTATTCATCAATAAGATGGATCAGCCAGGGGCAGATCGGGAACGTGTTCTTGATGAAATTCAAAAGCAGCTGGATACTGCCTGTATTGATTTTGGGAGCTGCATGAAGCCGGATCCGGAATTTTATGACAGTGTGGCAATGTGTGATGAACAGCTCATGGAAGAATTTCTTGTGTCGGAGAAGATAGAAACATGCCATATTCAGAATGCAATTATGCATCGAAAGATTTTTCCATGCCTTTTTGGTTCTGCATTGAAGCAGGAAGGGGTGGACGAGCTTTTAAAAGTTCTGGATTATTTTATGCAGGATAAAGATTATCCGGAAGAATTTGGGGCGAGGATATTTAAGATAGCGCATGATGAACAGAATAACCGTCTGACATATATGAAGATTACCGGAGGGAGTCTCAAAGTAAAATCAGTCCTGTCGAATGGAACGTGGAGTGAAAAAGCAGACCAGTTAAGGATCTATTCTGGAAATCAGTATAAAGCTGTCAATGAAGTGTGTGCCGGAATGATTTGTGCGGTCACGGGATTAAAAAGTACTTTTTCAGGAGAAGGGATTGGAATTGAGGATAAAATTGAAATACCTTTTCTGGAACCTGTATTGAACTACAAAATGATATTACCACCCGAATGTAATATACATGAATTTTACAAAAGGCTCTGCATTCTGGACGAGGAAGATCCCCAGCTGCATGTTGTATGGAACGAACAGCTGAACGAAATCCATATACAGATCATGGGGGAAGTTCAGATTGAAGTGTTGAAAAATCTCATTTCGGACAGATTTCATGTAGCAGTTGCGTTTGGTGCTGGAAATATCATCTATAAAGAAACGATTGTGGAGCCCGTTGTTGGGATTGGTCATTTTGAACCACTCCGGCATTATGCCGAGGTGCATCTTCTGATGGAGCCGTTGGAGCGGGGAAGCGGGCTTGAATTTGTATCCAGGTGCAGTGAGGATATATTGGATAAAAACTGGCAAAGACTGATCCTGACGCATCTGGAAGAGAAGAAACATATCGGGGTTTTGATGGGCGCTGAAATTACGGATATGAGGATATCTGTGATTTCGGGAAGGGCTCATCAGAAACATACTGAAGGAGGGGATTTCAGGCAGGCGACTTATCGGGCAGTCAGAAATGGAATGAAAAAGTCCAAAAGTATATTGCTGGAGCCGTTCTATGCATTTCGGATTGAAGTTCCGCAGGAATTGATCGGGCGTGTCATGTCTGACATTCAACAGAGAAATGGAAAGTTTGAATCACCATATATTGAAAATGGAGTGGCGGTACTTCAGGGAACGGCACCCGTGGTATGTATGAGAGACTATCAGTTGGAGATTAACTCATTCAGTCATGGGAAAGGAAAAATTTTCTGTACGTTGAAGGGCTATGATCTATGTCACAATGCAGAAAAAGTAATATCAGAAAATGCATATGATTCAGAAAATGATACGGAAAATCCTACTGGATCCATATTTTGTGCCCACGGAGCGGGTTATTACGTAGATTGGAGCAGGGTGGCAGATTTTGCGCATGTGGAAGATGATTTGACTGAATCGGATAATAGTAAAGAAAGTATAGACCAGTTAAGTCAAAATATTATTAAGAAAATATCAGATTTTGGGGATATGGTTATTGCGCAGGAGGAGATTGATGAAATATTTGAAAGGACATTTGGGCGCACGAAGCAAAAAAGGCGGGGCTGGGGCAAAACGATCGGTTCACCAGCAGTAAAACAGAGCAGTGATCAGAGACTTGAGAATCCATATGAAAGTGAAAGAAAAGATTCATATTTACTTGTAGATGGTTACAATATTATTTTTGCATGGGAAGAATTGAGTGAGCTGGCAAAGATCAATATTGACAGTGCAAGGGATCTGTTAATGGATATTCTGTGTAATTATCAGGGATATAAAAAGGTAAATCTGATCCTTGTATTTGATGCATATAAGGTTCATGGCGGACAGGGGGTAGTACTGCAGTATCACAATATCCATGTGGTATACACAAAGGAAGCGGAAACGGCTGATCAATATATCGAAAAAGTGACAAACGAGTTAGGGAAAAAACATAATGTTACTGTTGCCACATCTGACCGGCTGGAACAGATGATTGTATGGGGACAGGGTGCGAAACGCCTTTCAGCAAACGGACTCAGGGAGGAGATTGAGCATATTAATAAGGAAATAAAAGAGAAGAGTGAAGGTCTGGATCAGCATTCGAACGGCAATTCTTTACTGGATTATTTTTCGGAGGAGGTTCTGGAAGCGGTAAAAAAAATGGAATGATTATTTTATTATTTCAGTGCTTTCTTTTAATCCGGTGGATCTGTGGTTTCAATGTGATGTCTGTAACGATGACACCTTCCCGCTGACTCAGGATCCACTCCACCGCTTTGGCAACATCATCTGGAAGAAGATAAGATTCTGTCTCGTCCCCTTCCCTGAAATCGGCATTGCGGTAGAGGTTTGTCTGTGTCATGTCTGGAAAAATTGTTACGACCTTGACACCGTATTTTCGTGCCTCGTCAAACAGACTGTGTGAAAAACTGGCAAGCCCCGCTTTTGTGGCACCATAAGCACAGCCGTGCGGATTGGATTGTCCTGCGGTCACGGAGGAGATGTTAATGATATATCCGGCAGTTTTCTTTAAAGGACGCAGAAGCTGCTGGGTCAAAATCATTGGTGCTTCCAGATTTGTCCGCACAAGCTTCTTGATCTTATCAGGATTCAGTTCCTCATGAAGTCCATAATATCCAACGCCTGCATTGTTCACAAGGATATGAACCTGATTCTGCTCCGTGATTTGTTTGAGTTCTGCACATAACCGGTCTGTATCCAATATATCACAGACAATTGGGTGGGCATTATCCATTGTGTTCCAGTCTGTATTTTTAAAATTTCTGCCGAATCCATATAGCTCATATCCGAGTGTACTTAGCGTTTTACTGACGGCATATCCGATTCCGGACGATGCGCCGGTTACAATTGCAGTTTTTTTATTTAAGTTCTTCATTTTAAGTTCTCCATCTAAAAATCTTCTCTCTGGAAATTTTTTGCTCTAATTCTTCTATTAAAAAGGATTCCATCTGTTCCATCAAATCATCTGGATAATGGCAGTAGCCATTTTCTTTCTGAAAAGGAAACCAGATCACTGCAGATTCGGGCTCCCGTTTTCGCATATTTTTTAGATAATCCTGTGATATGCGAAATGTTCCGACACTGACGTCCACGATTTTTTTCATATTGATGCTGCTAAACACTTGTTCCAACATTTCCTGATAATGTTGCTTCCAATCAGGAATATAGATCATTGGATCAAAACAGAGCCGCACCATGCAGCCCTTCTGTGTCAGTTCTGCAGCGCAGGATAACCGTTCTGTCAAAGAAGGGGTATGGTGTTCAAAGGCTTCTATGACTGCCTGCGGAGATAGTGTAAAAGCATAGATTATCCTGGAAAGTGGAGCAATACCTTGAAAGAAGGTTTTATTTGCACATTTTGTCCGGATCTCAATCTTTAAATTTTCATGTCTTGCGGCGAAATCGTGCCATTCCCGTACATAGCCAGTGATCGGTTCCATTGCCAGCAAATCGGTATCATATGACACACATAGATAGAGTGAATGATTTTCCAATTTCTGTGCAACTTCTGCAAAGATATCCTCAAGATTTACAAACACTACAATGTTTGCGGAAGGATACATTCCCTTTAAATAGCAGTATTCGCAGTCAAATATACAGTTCATAACACAAGATGTATAATAAAAATATGGATTATCAAAACTCTGGCAGACAGGTGCTCCTTCGTAGAGCAGTGTCCCCTGTCTGGCGGCAAGAATCAGCTTTTGTGTACGATGTTGAAGCTGACAGCTTTGTCTGCTCCGGCAGAATACATCTTTGTAATGATTGATTTCGATGACCTTCGCAGACGGAAATTTAGCAAGGATTGCCTGCGTGCGCACATGATTTCGAACTGATCTTTCAACATAAATATGTGAAAAAAACGGGTTAAAATAATTCTCATAAAAATTTTCTTTTAAATTCTTCAAATCGTTGTTTTCCTTCTTTTTTATCTTTGCAGGGAAGAAGCTTTTGCTCATACATATTCTGTATTATGGAAATATAGTCTATTCCTGACAGTGTCAGATATTGGATGATCTGTCTCATAGAGTCCTTCATTGCTTTGGTACAGTGCAGATCTGCACAAAATGTCTCGATAAGTTGTTCGTTTTCTTTACATAGATGGTATTTATCGTTTCTACTTTTTAGTGATATCGTAGAAAGCAATTCAATATGATCAAATATGGACTGTTGATATTTTTCCATCAAAAGGGAAGTTTGTTCTTTTGAAACATCTTCTAAAACTCCCCGGTCAGACACTATTTTCAGAAATATCATCTGATGCGGATCAAAAAAATGAATACCAGCCTGATAGATTGCTGCAGCTTCCATATCGTATAATTTATCTGTGGAACTGGGTTCTGTAATCTGGGTGTTGTCATGATCAGTGATCCATGGCAGCATTCCAGTCACAATTGTTCCTTCATTAAAAGGATGACGATAGAGCATATCGGGATAAAATGTTTTGTTTGTTGTTTTCTCTATGATTTTATTGCAAAGGAAAATTCCTTCATTTTTTGTGGTATGTGCACAGATTCCAATATTGAAGAGCTGATCATTTGGTGTTGGTCTGTATATCGAACAAACACTGCTGACGACAGCTGCGGCTGCGATTTCTCCAACACCAGTGATCACCAGCCGGATGCCAGCTGTTTCATTGTAAAATTCTTGATACCAGGTACATTCCTGATTTTTGACCAGATTGAACTGCCTGATAAAAATATGTGCCTCACAGTACAGCGCAGTGAATATATATACCATGCATATCCCCTTTCAGGTTGATTTTTCTGAATGAGTTGTTATTTATAATAGGAAGCTTTTCTTTCGTCGGCTTAGGAACTGTAGGAAAATAAGTGATGCAACTTGCGCAGGATGTTTCTTCGAGGTGACGTAGGCGTAGTGGGCAAAGGCATAAAGGGCAATGCCTTACGGCGAGGCTTTATGACAATTTCATATGCCTTTGCATATGAAATTTATAATCGGAGAAATAGTCAAGTCAAGATGTATCACTTATGTATTACAGTTCCTTAGTATAGCTTGGCACAAATAATGGTGAATATTGCACCAGTCCAAAGGATTGGTACAGTTCTTCTGTTGTCGTCAGTCAACAATGCCATCGCATTGCCTCCTTCCTCCGCCTTGTCCTGTCACAAATATCAAGTATTGTTTTTTCATCGTTATTTGGACAACACTGTACCTGGTTGAAAATTATATGATGCTTATAATATAGCAATTACATTATATCTTGTAAAGGGAAAAATTACAATGAGGGGACTGTGAAAAATCAAAATATAACCAGAAGAAATCAAATTTGGATTGTGGGAAAAAGAAATTTTGTTTATAATGGATACAGAAAAATGGAAAAATGAAGTTCTATCTGTGAGGGGGTCTTCGTATTCTCAATTGGAGAGGGGAATTATACTATGAATGGATGCGCAGTCAGTGAGAGACATAGATACAAAAAGTGGAAAATTATACCGATTGCTGTTTGCGGAGTCTTTGCAGTATTGTTTTTGATTACTGTGGTTTATCTTGGTGATTATTATCATTCGGATCAGCCTGCAAGAAATACTCTTGTAACAGATGATATAGTACAAGTAAATCAGACTTTGAAGGATATGATTTTATTTTCACCGAAGGAACCTGTAGCTGGGTTCATATTTTATCCGGGTGGAAAGGTAGAATATACAGCATATGCGCCCCTGCTTCACAGCCTGGCAGAGCACGGATTATTTTGTGTGCTGGTCAAAATGCCGTGTAATCTGGCAGTGCTTGATGTGAATGCTGCAGAGGGAATCCAGGAAATGTTTCCAGAAATAGAGAATTGGTATATAGGCGGACATTCCTTAGGAGGTTCCATGGCAGCAAGTTACGTATCTGAACATGCGGAGGAATATGACGGTCTGATTCTTCTGGCAGCATATGCAACGAAGGATATAAGTCAGTGTGGGTTGGAGGTACTTTCTATTTATGGAAATGAGGATGGTATATTAGATATGGACAAATATACTAAAAATCTGATAAATTTACCTGAACGTTTGGAAGAATACGAAATAGAGGGAGGATGTCATGCACAGTTTGGAAATTATGGCAGGCAGGATGGCGATGGAATCCCCGGTATTAGTGGGGAGAGGCAGAGGGAGATTACGGTCAGGTGCATTCTGGAATGGATGAATGAAGGTGACATTGGATTTGCGGTTAAGATGAACAAAAATCTGATGATGGTTCATAATATTGGGATACTTCTTTCATTATGTCAGGGTTAAATCTGTAGCTGAGGAATATTTCAGCCCAGGACTTTGCACTATGCTGTAAAATCCGTAAGAACACGTAGGATGCATCAGGCTAGGGTTCCATGTTTTTGACATTGCGAAGCGATTCTGCATAGCTTGTTGCATGATTGATGATATGTTACTATTTAATAGGTGATTTCCACAATATTGTATGTTATACTATTGAAAATAGCCAAAAAAAGTTATAATAATATAGCATTAATAATGGAAAAAATAGTATAGTTTCTGCAGATATTGAGAAATTTGAATGAATAACTATGTTTTCTGGAAAGGATGTGTTATGGCAATGCAGACAAAGCTCCCCATGGGGATTGAGAATTTCAGGGAAATACGTACAGGGGGATTCTACTATGTCGATAAGACCGGACTGATCAAAACACTGCTGGAGAATCCGGGAAAAGTTAATCTGTTTACACGCCCGAGGCGGTTTGGAAAGACCCTGAACATGAGTATGCTGAAATATTTTTTCGAAGCAGGCAGTGACGTCATGCTGTTTGAAAACGGTACGCTTTTTGAGGAGCTTGAGATTTCAAAGGAAAAAGAGCTGTGTGAAGAATACATGGGAAAATTTCCGGTTATTTCAATTACATTAAAAGGGGCGACCGGAGAAAGCTTTGAAGATGCAAAAGTAATGCTCCGAAGAATTATAGGGAAAGAAGCAATGCGGTTTCGGTTCCTGCTGGAAAGCGACAGGATTGATGATGCCGAACGCAGTCAGTATGAGGCACTTGTCTCTATGGATAAAACAGGCGCATTTACCATGTCCGACGAACTTTTAAAGGACAGTCTGCAAACTTTGTCACAACTTTTGCAAAGGCATTATGGGCAAAGTGTTATCATGCTGATCGACGAGTATGATGTGCCGCTCGATAAGGCATACCAGTCAGGATATTATGATTCTATGGTGGAGCTGGTCAGAATCTTGTTTGGAAATGCATTTAAGACAAACGACAGCCTGAAATTTGCGGTCCTGACAGGGTGTCTTCGGATATCAAAGGAAAGTATATTTACCGGACTCAATAATTTCAAGGTATACACTGTAAAAGATGTGCGTTATAAGGAATATTTTGGTTTTACGGATGCGGAAGTCCGGCAGATGCTGGAATACTATGGATTTTCCGGCCAGTATGATTCTGTTAAGGAATGGTATGACGGTTATATGTTTGGTAATTTGGGAATATACTGTCCATGGGATGTGATTAATTACTGCGGCGACCTGCGCGACGGAAGTGTGACAGAACCGCAGAATTACTGGGTAAACACGAGCAGCAATGACATCATCAGAAGGTTTTTATCCAAAGCGGACGCTGCCGCAAGGGATGAAATCGAGCTTTTGATCAACGGCGGCCATGTGAAGAAGATGGTGCACCAGGAACTGACATACCGCGACCTGGATTCTGACATTGACAATCTCTGGAGCATTCTTTTTACGACAGGATACCTGACGCAGGACGGGGAGGATGAGGAAGGCATATCGTCTCTGGCCATTCCAAACAGGGAAATTCGGTGGATCTACGTCCAGCAGATACGGAAATGGTTTAAGGATGAATCACGGAAGGATACACAAAAGCTGGAAAATCTACGCAGGGCATTTGAGGGGAATGATACGACTGCCATTGAAAAGGAGTTTGCGTTTTACCTGCGAAAGACAATCAGTATCCGCGATACCAATGTCAAAAAAGAGATGAAAGAAAATTTTTACCACGGTGTCCTGCTAGGGTTATTTGGAAACATGGACGGCTGGAAGGTGAAATCCAACGCGGAATCAGGCGACGGCTACAGCGACATCAGTGTGGAAGTGGAAGATCAGGAAATCGGCATTGTCATCGAACTGAAATACGCTGAGAATGCGGCGTTTGACAGTGCCTGCAGGGAGACGTTGGAGCAGATTTATGACAACCATTATGAGGAGGCGCTGGCTGACGACGGCATGACGACTATTTACAGGTATGGAATCGCGTGCTATAAAAAACGGTGCAGGGTGGTTTCTGGTTAAGATAAATAAATGAAAATGGAGGATTGAGATAGAATGAAAGTTTTGATTATTAATGGAAGTCCGCGGGTGAACGGGAACACTGCCATTGCGGTCAATGAAATGGCAGGGATATTTCATGCAGAAGGCGTTGAAACAGACATTGTTCAGGTCGGAAATAAGGATGTAAGAGGCTGTATCGCGTGCGGCCAGTGCGCAGGGACAGGAAAATGCGTGTTTGATGATATCGTGAATGAGCTCGCCCCTAAATTTGAGGCGGCGGACGGTCTTGTTGTCGCAAGCCCGGTTTATTACGCTTCCGCAAATGCAACCCTGATCGCCGTGCTGGACCGGCTGTTTTACAGCACGCATTTTGACAAGACCATGAAAGTGGGAGCGAGCGTTGTCTGTGCGAGAAGGGGTGGCTGTTCGGCAACATTTGACGAGCTCAACAAATATTTTACCATCTCTAACATGCCAATTGCTTCCAGCCAGTACTGGAACAGCATTCACGGCAGGGAGCCTGGACAGGCGGACATGGACGAGGAAGGAAAGCAGACAATGCGCGCGCTCGCAAGGAACATGACATTCCTGATGAAATGTATCGCGCTGGGCAGGGAACAGTTTGGCCTTCCGGAAACCGAAGGGCGTGTATGGACGCATTTTATAAGGTGACACGAAGCGGAGGTGATACATATGCCGGGATATTTAATCAAAGACACGACAAGGGAAGAACGCGAGCAGCTTGTGGCGGAATCGCTCGGGAACATTTCTGCGTCCTGTGACGGGTGCAGGGCA
>Ga0137307_102192_pt1 | contig 14221 bp, 14 predicted proteins | sample NAcewD2O_March_2_FD_97180 | JGI IMG/M metagenome (GOLD analysis project Ga0137307, IMG submission 97180) | Mouse cecal microbial communities from Vienna, Austria - N-Acetylglucosamine amended D2O_March | ecosystem: Host-associated > Mammals > Digestive system > Large intestine > Cecum | place...
TTTTCTACTCAATTGCAAGTGCCTACAGTGGAAAATGGATGCCGAACTCCATCCGGGTATGCTGGCGATTAGGGGGTTGTTCCGCCCCGCAATATTGCTGAAGGTTTGGCTCTATGTTTGAACACGTAGCCTGTGATATAGCAAGGACGTAGTGCATTCGTGTGGGTGACTTCTGGCGCAGCCATGCTTTGGAAGGTGCATCCTGTAACCTTTTATTTATAAATTTAAAATGAAAATTAATATTTTGGGAAAAAATATGAAAAAATATCTTGCCAAAAGGTGAAGAATATGGTATTATAGCATTCGTTGAGGCTATTCGGTTAGTATTAGTCGGATAAGATATAATTTTTAGATATCTTTCGGATGTATAGTATAGGAGTTGTTTCATAATTTTCGGCTCCGTGGTCAAGCGGTTAAGACATCGCCCTTTCACGGCGGTAACACGGGTTCGATTCCCGTCGGAGTCATTAAAAATATTTTAATGAAGGATATTATTAAACCAGCAGAGTGATTACTGCTGGTTTTTTTACTATATAGGAAAGTTCTCCGAATTTCCCATATGGGAAAAAATTTAATTCTCTTATAGACTTATGTAAGTAGAATCGAATCTTATAGGTTCCATTTATTTGCAGCCGGGATTTCTTTTAGGGTTATTTCGTAAGCCTGGCTTTCTGTTTTCGCTACACCGGGAGATGGATGACCATTTATTTTTTTGCAGTAACTATTTTTCTCTTAGTATATTTTCTTTAATATTTGCAATTTTGTGCAGGATATAAGTTAAATATGCTTCACTATTTATCATTTTAAGCGCTTTTTTAATTTCCAATATTAAAAAAATCAATGAGTGGAAAAGTTTGATTAACTGCGTTTTTTAAAAATCATTCTTGTCATAATATTGATACAAAGTATTTTGCCGCGCTATGATGGCTTGAGCATACCTTGTCCATCATAGCAGCGTAGTACGTAGTGCCTTAACAGTTAGACTGGATATTTTTGAAAATTGGCTAATCTGATGCATTTATAGCTCCTTGCTAAGCATATGAACAATCCCCCTGTGGAGGAGAGTCGAGAGGATTATATAGTATTTGTTGCGGTTACTCAATGCCGGTAAGACAATTTCCGGTACATAAACTAATTAGTGAATGTAGGAATGGGAGGGATTTCATATGTTTTCTGGAAAAAAGTACAGAGGAAATTGTGTTGACATTCTACCCTCATATGTGTATAATAAGTTTAATAAAATAGATTTGCAAAAGTATTTTGCAAAAGTTAATCCGATAAGGCAGAGACGGAGAAAAAGAATATTTTGGATAAAAAATGGTTAACCATAGGAAAGAAGGATGCGGACAGACTGCCAGCCGTAATTCAAGACCGATAGGAGGGTGCTTATGAAGAAGATGTATAGGAAAAAGGTTACATGTGGTTTATGCCGGAAGATGTTAGGAGTGATGCTAGCTATTGTGATGATGATGGGGCTTGTAGCCTGCGGAAGCGGGGATAGCAATCAGGCAGAAAACAATGCAGGCAATGAGGGGAATGTTTCTAACGAAGAAAATGCTTCTAATGAAAACAGTGCTGCTGATGAAAGCAATGCTGCTACAGAAAATGGTGAAGAACAGGAAAGTGATGGTTATTTAATTGGCTATTCCTTAAATTCTATGGATTCTACGATGAAGACTATGGCGGATTATTTTGAAGGTGTCGCAAAAGAACGCGGATGGGAAGCTGTTTTGCAGAATGCCAACGGAGATGTGACAACGGAATTGAATAATATGGAAGCACTTATGAATATGGGCTGCGATGCTGTTGTCATAATGGGCTGCGATACGGAAGGGTCTGCGGCTGCGGTAGAAGAATTAGGGGCTGCAGGGATTCCGGTTATTATTGCAGGGCGTTCCATTGCAGCCAGCGAAGAAGGGTATTATACGTATGTGGCAGGGGACCATCGGGAAGCAGGAAAAGTTCAGGGTGATTACCTTAACGGGCTTTTGGAGGCAGATGAAAACCTCACTTTGGAAATTGCATTTTTATATGGACAATCAGGGTCTTCTTCCGTTGAACAGCGTTACGAAGGATTTGAAGAGAACTGTCTGAATGGAACATATTCTGACCGTGTCAATCTGGTTGCAAGCCAATATGCGGAGTTCGATACGCAAAAAGCTTATGACATTACAAGCGATATGCTGACTACTTATCCTGAAATTAATTGTTTTGTTACCCAGTCGGACGAGCAGGCGGCAGGTATTATTAATGCTATTAAAGCGAAAGGAGAATCTGTAGACGACTACATTATTGTTTCTATTGACTGTTCCGTAACCGGGCAATCTTATTTAAAGAGCGGGGAACTGGATGCTACGGTTTTGATGGCGATGAAGCAATTGGCGGTATCTTCTGCGGATTACGTACAGGAAGCGTTGGATGGGAACAGCGTGGAGAAAACGAATCAAGTAGAAGGGTATTATCAGCTTGTAACACCGGATACTTATGTATCGGTAATGGAAGCCAACGGTATGACGGCAGAAGAATAATAAGCTGTTGTCCGATGCCTGCCGCCCTGTGATATAAGGTTTATAAACCGGGGGCAGGCATTTGGCTGTATAAAAAGCAGAAAGGCGGTATGAGGATTGAAAATTTTAGAGGTGAAAGGCATCAGTAAAAATTTTTATCAGACGCACGCTTTGACAGACGTAAGTTTTGAACTCAACAAAGGAGAAGTATTGGCGTTGGCCGGAGAAAATGGGGCCGGAAAGTCAACGATGATGAACATATTATTAGGGAGTTTTCCGCCGACAAAAGGTACAATGACCTTGAACGGGAAACCGTATGAGCCTAAAAGCCCAAGTGACGCTTTGCAAAAAGGGATATCTATGATACATCAGGAACTGTGCCTTGTTCCCAGTATGACGGTGGCGGATAATGTCTGGATTGGACGGTGCAGGCAGTTCGCAAAAGGTGGGATATATATGCCTTCTTTATGTGAAGAACGGACGCAAAAGTTATTTGACGATTATGAAATGGATTTGAATCCCCGGGAAACCGTAAAAAATCTGAGTACCGCCCAGATGCAGATGGTGGAGATAGCGAGGGCAATTTCCTATGGTTCTCAGATTGTAATTATGGATGAGCCAACCAGCGCCTTGTCGGATAAAGAGGTGAAAGTGCTTTATAAGATTATCCGTAGATTGACAAAAGAGGGGGTTTCTGTCCTGTTTATCAGTCATAAACTGGAGGAAGTATTTGAATTGGCCGATAGGGTGACGATTTTCCGTGATGGTCATATGGTAGAGGAATGCAATGTGGAAGGGCTAACTATGGAAGGGCTGATTAACGGCATTGCAGGACGTAAAGTAGAGAACTTATATCCAAAGCTTTCGATGGAGCCAGGAAACGTACTGCTTGAAGTGAAGAACCTGGGAAGGGATGGCGTGTTTGAAGATGTCAGCTTCCAGGTGAGGGCAGGTGAGATTCTTGGTTTTGCAGGGCTGGTCGGTGCCGGAAGGACGGAAATTATGCAAGGAATATACGGCATTGCGCCGGCAAGCCGGGGTGAAATCTATGTGGAAGGGGAAAAGGTGGAAAACCGGTCTCCACGCCAGGGATTGAATCATGGTATTGCTATGGTTACGGAAGACCGTTTACGTCAGGGTGTAGTCAAAAAGATGAATGTCCAGATGAACATGACACTTGCTTATTTTTATAAAATATGTAAGGGGGGATTAATAAATACAAATAAAGAAGATAAAGATACAGATGAAATGGTGAAGGAACTGCACGTTAAGACGGCGGGAAGCAAAATGCCGATATGGTCGCTTTCAGGAGGCAACCAGCAGAAAGTAATGATTGGGCGGGCTTTGATGACGGCGCCGAAAGTCTTAATTATGGATGAACCGACCAGAGGGGTTGACGTAGGGGCGAAAAGCGAGATTTACGGGTATTGCAATAAACTTGCCGGACAGGGGATGGCAATTCTTTTGATATCCAGTGATTTACCGGAGGTAATGGGGATGAGCGACCGGGTATTAGTTGTCCGCAAAGGACGCATTGTGGCAGAACATAAACGTGGGGAAGCTACGGCAGAAGAGATTATGGGTGAAATGTTTGGCCTAATGAACACAAAGGAAACGGAGGGATAGGATATGCAGCAGAAAAGAAAGAAAAAATGGTCAAAGGATACGGTACTTATCTTTTTTCTGAAAAACAGGGCTTTCCTGCTGGTAATTTTGTTTTTTATTATGCTTATGCTGACAACGGATACATTTTTGACCGGAAGCAATTTGATGAGTTTGGCACGCCAGATTGCAGCCAATGGGATTATCGGCGTAGGGTATACTTTTTTGCTGGCGTCCGATAGCGTGGATTTATCTGCCGGGTATATGATGTGTATGATTGGCATAATCAGCGGTTTGTTGAGCCAGACAGCGTTGCCTTTTCCACTTATACTGATAATTTGTATTGCTGTGGGGATGTTTTGCAGCAGTATGAATGCGGTAATTGAAAATAAGTTTAATCTGCCGCCGTTTCTCGTAACATTGGCAATGCAGCAGATTTTCAGGGGAACGCTTATGCTGCTTTCAAACGGCTCTCCAATCAGCAATTTGAATGAAGGTATTATTTTTATGGGGCAGGGCTATATTGGACCGATTCCGTTTTCTGTTTTGCTTATGGTAGTATTTATTGTGATTGGGCAGATTATTTTCAGCCGTACCCAATTCGGGCGGAATGTAATTGCAGTGGGCGGTAATCCGGAAGCAGCCCGGGTTTCCGGCATTAATGTAGAACGTACCCGTGTTTATGTATCAGCGCTTTTAGGTTTTACAATTGCTATTATGGCCGTCGTATCATGCGGAAGGGTAGCTTCGGCACAGACAACGCTGGGCGGGGATACCGTTATGGATATTATTGCAGCGGTTGTTATTGGCGGAACGCCTATGGGCGGTGGTTCAGGAACGGTTGGGGGAACTTTGTTCGGATGCCTTGTCATCGGATTAATCAGCAATGGGCTTAATTTGCTTAAGGTATCGAGCTACTGGCAAATGGTGTCAAAGGGTGTCATTATATTGGTTGCAGTAGTTTTGGATGTTTATAGCGAGCGTATTTATGAACGCATGCGCAATAAGGAGTAAGGCGATATGGTAGATTTGAAAGGAAAACCTTTTTATCTTGGGGAGGAAGAGTGCCGCTGGGTAGAAGAAACTTTGAAGGGTATGTCGGAGAAGGAAAAAGTGGGTCAGCTTTTCTGTGAAATCTTATGGGACAGGCCGGGAGACGAGCCGGAAATGTTGTTGGAGGGTTTGGAGCCTGGCGGGGTAATGTACCGGCCTTTTCCGGGGAAAAAGATGTGGGAGTATACTAAGAGGCTTCAGGAGAAGGCAAAAATTCCGCTGTTGATTGCCTGCAATCTGGAGCGGGGAGGGTCAGGAGGAAACGGTGGACTGACAGATGGTACATATATTTCCAGCCCGATGGGATGTGCGGCTACCGATGATCCGCAGGCCGCTTATCAATTGGCCGAAGTAGCTTGCCGAGAGGGCGGTGCAGGCGGTGTAAACTGGACATTCGAGCCAATTGTGGATATTGACTTCAACCCGGAAAACCCGATAACGAATGTAAGGACATACGGAAGCAGCCCGGAGAGGATTCTGCGTATGGCGAAAGGCTACATAGATGCATGCCGGGATTATGATGTGATAAGTACAATCAAACATTTCCCGGGCGATGGCGTAGATTATCGGGATCAGCATTTGATGAGCAGTGTCAATAGCCTGCCGGCGGAAGAGTGGTATGCAACTTATGGGAAAGTTTATCAGGAATTGATAGATTATGGTGCGCCTACCGTTATGTGCGCCCATATAAAGCAGCCCGCCTTGTGCAGGGAAATCAACCCGGAAATAAAAGATGAAGAAATTATGCCTGCTTCCCTGAGTGAAGAATTGATGCAAGGAATATTGCGGAAAAAGATGGGATTTAACGGGCTGATTGTGACGGATGCCACGCAAATGGTAGGATTTACGTGTAGTATGCCGCGCCATCTGGCAGTACCTGCCGCAATTGAAAGAGGGGCAGATATGTTTCTTTTTACAATTAACAGGAAAGAAGATATGGGCTACATGCTGGATGGGCTGGAAAAAGGGTTATTGAGCCGGAATCGTCTGGACGAGGCGGTTACCCGTATTCTGGCGTTGAAAGCCAGCATAGGGTTGGGAAAAAAGAGTGCGGTTCCCCAGATGGAGAGGCTTTCCTGCCTGCGCTGCCCGGAACATTTGGCAGTAGCAAAGGATGTGGCGGAACGCAGCATTACATTGGTCAAAGACAGGGAAGGGATTCTCCCTCTTGATGCAAAACGTATCAGGAAGATAAAGATGGTTCAGATTACAAATGAAACATTGCCGGAGAACGGGCTGCTTCCCGAAATAGAATTATTTAAAAAGCTGTTGGAACAGGAAGGGTTTGAAGTATCCTATTTTAAGGATGGCAAGTACCCGGGGGAAAACTACAGCTTGGCGGAGTATAAAAAGGAAACTGACCTTATGATTTATTTTGCCAATATGAAGGTCAGCAGCAACCAGACCACAATCCGGATTGTATGGGACGATTTTTTAGGCGAGGATTCACCGAAGTATACAAAGGATATTCCTGTTTTGTTTTTGTCCTTTTCCAATCCATATCATTTGGCGGATGTGCCGATGGTAGGCACATATGTTAATGCATACGCATGCAACGAAACCACAGTGGCGGCTATGATAGAAAAAATAATGGGCCGCAGCAGTTTTCAGGGAATCAGTCCGGTAGACCCGTTTGCAGGCTTGTGGGATGCCCGGCTATAGGAGGGGGAAATGTCGGTATTGGAAGTTCTTATGATTGTATGCTTTGGGCTTGCGTGGCCGCTGAATCTTTATAACAGTATAAAGAGCCAGTCCACGGAAGGGAAAAATCTGCTTTTTATGACGTTTATTTTACTGGCTTATATATTCGGTATTTTGAATAAAGTTTTTGTGTCAAGAGACGCAGCGGTTTATTTTTATTTATTAAATGAGGCAATGGTAGTGGCGGATTTTTTCGTGTATTTTAAGAACCGCAGACGGGAAATCAGAGAGGGGGTTTGCAGCGGGTATTTGGCTGCAATCCGCCATTCTGCATAAGACCGGACAAGGGTAAAAGAATACTATACAAAGAAGGGAAATAATGTTATCCTATATTCAAAAGGTGGAAGGAATACAAAAGCATGGAAGCAGAACTCAAAACCCAACAGCCATTCAGCAATGTATCGGTACGTGCGATTAACCGTGAAAGGGTACTTCAGCTTCTGTTTAAAGAAGGGAGTATGACACAACTGGAAATCAAAAACCGTCTAAATCTGAGCGGACCGACGGTAACCCAGATATTGCATTTTTTTAAGGAAATTGGTTTAATGCGGGAAGGGGAGGAAATCCCTTCTTCAGGCGGGCGCAAACCAAGGCCAATTGAATTTTGCTATCAGGCATTCCATGTTGCCGGTGTGGAAATCAGGCGGCATCATGTAGACGTACAGATATTGGATTTGAAGGGGAATGTGGCAGAAGGGACTGTAAGGCGCCTGAATTTTGAGGACAGCGATGCTTATTGGAGCCAGGTGAACCGTATAGTACATGAGGCGGCGGATTCCTGCGGGCAGGTACAGCATATACTCGGGGTAGGGATTGCGTTTCCGGGGGAAATTTCCCCCAGAGGGAATATAGTATCCCGCTCTACTGTATTGGGGCTTAAAAATTTCCCCTTGGATCAAATCCAGAAGAATTTTGCTTATCCGGTTCATGTAGAATATGGAGCAAATGCGGCCGGGTTTGGCAATGTATGGCGCAGCCGGGAATTAAAGGACGCGGTATATGTAGTTGTGACGGATAATGGCGTGGCTGGTTCTGTCATATTGGACAATCGGATTTATAGGGGGAAAAACAGCAAATCCGGCGCGTTCGGGCATATTGTATTGAACCCGGATGGGCGGAAGTGCTTTTGTGGAGGCAGGGGCTGCTGGTCGGCTTACTGTGCGCTTACAACGCTGACGGGTAATGAAGAGCCGGATTTGAAATCCTTTTTTCAAATGCTGGAAGATGGGAATCAGGAGTGTGCAAAGCGCTGGAAGGAATATCTGGAGTATTTTGCCCAGGCGTTGGCAAATATCCGGTTAAGTTTTGATACGGAAATTATTATAGGAGGGAAATTGGCTCCATATCTCTTGCCAAAGGTGGAAGAATTAAAAAGCATGGTGGCAAGCTATCCGGCATTGGCGGAAGATGATTTAGATATCCGGGTGGATACAGAGGCGGTGAATCCTATGGCAGAGGGAGCGGCTCTTATGATTGTATCCAGTTTTTTGGATGGCTCTTTGGAAGGGTTTTCTTTAGAGCAGAGGTAATGGGCTATTGTACATTGCCGTTTGAAAGCGAGGTGAAAAAGGCAGAAAATAATATTCTTTTGTTGTTTTTAGGAATTGTTAAATTTTTACTTGCAAAATGTTTGTTAATATGATATCATGCTAGTTGTTGAGGCCGTTGCTGGTCTGGCAAATAAATATGTGGCGCAGTAGCCAAGCGGTAAGGCGTGGGTCTGCAACACCCTGATTCACCGGTTCAAATCCGGTCTGCGCCTCTTCGGAGACCTCGAAAAACGTTGATTTTTCGGGGTTTTTCCTTTGTCTTGATTTTTGACATGACACTTTTACACCCTTGCCTCTGGTCAGTTCTTTCCTCATTTTCATTAAATTTTCAAAATTTTGATGCTCCGTTTAAAATCGTTTAAAATCGAATAAAATTGGTTCATAAAGTGGTTATAAGGTGGTCGCCAAATGTAGAACCTAATCATTTAACATATCTACCAGATTATGTTTCCCGTCTTCATCTGTATGTAGATAAGTCTTTACGACAACCTTATAATCATCCCCTAACAGCTCTGCGACAGCTTTGATTTCCTGGTGGCTTGAAGTTTTACTCAGAAGCCGTGTCGCAAAAGTATGGCGCATGGCATGAGTGCCATAATGCTTTTCGCCAATTCTTTTCAAAATGCGATCAAGGGAAAGCTGGATATTTCTCTTGGTAGGGATATTCCCTGTTTTCGTACTTATGATAAAATCGCTTCGGATTTTGTTCGGCTCATAAGTATTGAGCATGAGCTCCAGACACATTTCAGCTTCCCGATTTAGCGGAACTATGCGGTTGCTGCGGGGATACTTGGGTGGTGTTATCATTTGTGTGGATTTGGTTTGTGCATTTTCTTCCCTGTTTTTGACAATACTTACAGTTTCGGAGATATGAACCCTTTTCCGTCCATCTTCGCCTGCCAGGATTCCGTTTTTTGAGAGAGCAAGCAGTTCTCCTTCCCTGAGTCCTGTATTCAGGGCGAAAACCAGTGCTGGCCCATAACGGTATGCGAGAGTGCCGTCAGGATTATATCCCAGAGCGATTTCCTTAAACCGTTCAAGACATTCTAACGGAAGTATCTGTATCTCCTTGGTTTTTTTGCCTACAGCAGTTTCGTCAGGAAGTTCCACTGTAGCAAAAGGATTATAGGATTCGGGAAAATCTTTTTCTTCTTTTCCATGTTTGATCATGGAATGTAAGAAAAGATAAACCTTATTGATTGTTGAGAGGCTGTAATTTGGCTGCAGTTCATCCAGCAGGTTCTGGATGTCCCTGGATTTTAAATTGCACATCAGCACTTGAGCAATCGGATGTTTTTCAATATGGCACTCAAAAGTACGCTCAATCCGATCATAGGTAGTCTGCTTCAGCTTTTTACGCAGGACCTGCTGACTTTTGTAAAAAAGAAATTTTTTAGAATATTCAGCAACGGTCAGTTTTGTGTTTACAGCTTCTCCGGACAGAACCATAAATCTGTATTCATCCAGCTTAGCCTTGGCCTCTGCCTTTGTCTTACCTGAAAATTCTTTCGTTGTCACTCCTTTCTTTGTGTAGCGTGCGATCCATTTCCCTTTGCTGTTTTTGAAAATTGTGCCGTCTCCTTTACTTCGACGGATTTTTGTGGTGGTCTGATTCGACATAGACTTTGCTCCTTTCTACGAAAAGAACTATTTCTATTGCGAAAAAGCCAGTGTTATCGCATCCTCATTATATTATAGAAATGCATAGGTGACAACGAAATTCTGACTTTAGAAGAATAGTTCTTTTCCCACGTTATCTGATAAAAACTCCTGTATTGCTGTTTTGGAAGTAAAATAGTCCCGGCCGATTTTAGTAACGGGTAACAATCTGCTCTGCAGCATTTCTCTGGTCTTTGTTTTTCCAATTCCGAGCATGAGAGAAATCTCTTCTACGGAGTATTTGCGGAAATCCCCGTAACTGCCTAATTCTTTCTGTTTCATATCCATAATAAAAAACCTCATCTGATAAAAAGTGTACGGGTATCTATTTACACATACCTTCCACCACCGTTTCCTGCGCCCTCCCCGGCCGCGTTGACTGGCTGCACTGTGTGCGATTTCATCTGGGCCGGGCATACCCTGTGCAGGAACCCGGCCATCAGAACCCATATACATGATGGCGTATGCTCTTCAGTTTTCAAGGAGCGGAAAACCTCATCCGGATGCTCGGAGAAGGTTATATACAGAAATACCCGTCTGGCAGGAAAATACTTGAAAATATTTTGAAAAAGATAAAAAGTAATAGATATGGTATTATCGAGTTGACATGATACAAGATATTGTGCTAAGATAAATCCGTAATTGATTTTTATGCGAGACCTGTTATGGGGAACGGGGAGGGGCAGGACATACCCGATATGTCTGCCGGCTTTTCGTAAACCGCAGGTTCCGGTGCTGCCCTGTAGGGAGGGACCGGGATGCATACGCTGTTTATGATTGTATTTTGTGTCAGGAGCTGTCCGGGCATCAGGAAGAACAGAGGATTTTTCCGATGCGGCATGGCAGTCTTTTGGCACTTTTTTGTTTTCCGACAGAGATGCCGGAGACAGGAAGTTGATTTGTGGGAGAGCCACACGCAGTAAGGAATGGAAGCCTGTATGGGATCATTCCTTTTTTTGTGCCGTAAACATACCAGAAATGCCCGGATGGGCTTTGCCCGCATAAGCGGCTGGATAAAAAATCATCCGTGAAACGGAGAGAAAAGAAAGGTGGAAAGAAACATGAGTGGAACAAAGGTCTTTGAAGACAGCTATTGCGGCGTCTTCACAAAGCAGGATGAATTTCTGAAGTGCCTTGAGAGCATCGGGAGGAATTCCTTCTGGGAACGGAAGAAATCCAAAAACCTGCGTCTGGTGCCCATCACTGATGACAGCAGGGTAGCAGAGGAGCTTCGGGAAAAGTATGCCGAGGAAGGACTGGATGAGGGAATCATCACAGACACCATCCTGAATACAGGGCTTCTCCTGAAAGTAAGGAACCAGTATTATCCGGTGAGGTGCTGTGCGATCAAAAGCATCCTTGACCGGGCAGGCATTTCCGGGGCCGGGCTTCGCAGGGTGGAAAAAAACGTCTATGCGCGTATCCTGAACGACTGCCTGAAGGTGGCGAAGGGAGAAGCGCTCCTGCGCATTTCGGAAGGAAAGGTGAGCGCCGTACTGGGCGGAGACTGCCATGACTATGCAGTGCTGAACATGGAGCAGATCTTCATGCATTCCGTGGAATATTTTAACACGGAATTTAAGGGCTGCACCTGGCTGGGAGGATTTTATGAGCATGACATGGCATCTGCCTTATGGGAGCTGTCCGGGGAGGATAAGCTTCTGGAGGCGTACCAGGAGGAACTGCGCCTGCATGGGAAGGAACCGGAGGAAATGAAGCCCGCAGTGCGGATCACGACCTCGGATACCGGATCAGGCGGGGCGAACATCTATCCCATGCTCATCTCCGGAAACGGGAACACAACCATCAACCTGGGGAGCCCGCTGCGGCTCGGCCACAGGAACGGAACGCGCATCAGCGACTTTGACGAACAGCTGGAGATGCTTTATGGAAAGTACCAGCTGGCGGCCGGGAACCTGGTAAAGCTGCTTTCGACGGAAATCTCCAATCCGGTCAACTGCATGAAAGGCGTCATGGACAGACTGGGGATTGCAAGGAAATACGAGGCGGAGGCTGTAGAGCTGTTCAGGGCCCAGTACGGGGAAGATCCCTGCACGGCCCATGAGATTTATTTCGGCATCTCCGAGGTGTTGTACATGCTGGCCTGTGAAGGAGAGGAAGGAAGCAGGATTGCCAGGATGGAGGAGAACATAGCAAGGGCTTTATCCATCCACTGGACAGACTATGACATTCCGGGGGAATACAAATGGTGAGAGAGACAGTGGAGATTACAGGAGAGGTTATCCAGGATGAGGAAGCCGGGGTCCCGGTGCGCTACTATCATCTGGAGCGGGGTAAGTTTGACTGCGTGCAGAGCTGTCAGGGAGACCTGATCGTCATCTGCAATGCACTGGCAGACTATGCCGGGCTCCTGTCCGAATACCTGGAGGAGGAAGGCGGGCAGATGGATGCCTGCGGACGGATCCAGTATGAGCTGCATATCGAACGCTGTCTGAAGATCCAGAAGCTCATATCGGAGCAGATCGGGTATGACCGGGAAGCAGCGATTGAAAAATGCAGGAAGAAAAACCACAGGAAAGAGGAAGATGTGGGGGAGGATGCCGTGGTCCTGGCAGCCAGGCGGAAGCGCAATGCTGCTAAGAAAGCGGCACAGGAACAGAATAACAGTTAAATACAGCAGGCAGGATGGAGAAGGAACAGCCCTTCTCTTTTTTCTGCCGGGAAAGGAGCATTTATGGGTTTGAACTTAAATTATGAGGCGGCGGTACTGGTAGATACGGAAAATTTAAGCCGGGAGGACTGGCTTTCCTGGCGCCGCAGAGGGATCGGCGGGAGTGACGCTGCCGCAGTCATGGGATTGTCGCCCTTCTGTACGAAGCGTGACCTGTACTATGACAAACGGGACATCCGGCCGGTCGTGGATGAGGAAGAGGGCAACTGGGTGGCAAAGGAAGTCGGCCACCGCCTGGAAGAGCTGGTAGCGGAGATCTTCGGCCGGAAGACCGGGTTTAAGGTTTACGCTGTCCGGAAGATGTTCCAGCATCCGCTTTATCCGTTCATGCTGGCAGATGTGGATTATCTCATTGAGTTTGCTGACGGGACAACAGGCATCCTGGAATGTAAGACCACCAATTATAACTGCCAGAACAAGTGGAGCAATGATTCCCTCCCTGTTAAGTTAGCAACCCCCATTTCAAATGGGGGTTTAGTTTTAACCCCTCCGGGGTATAGTACTGGTTCCGCCTAAGGCGGGGTTCCGCAATACCATCTTTACCAGTTGCCCCCTACAGGGGGCCTTTTACTTTCTTCCATCTTCTAACTTGTCATTCTCTTCTTGTTCTTGTATATATTTTCTAATTGTTTCTTCATTTACATTCCCTACTGTTGATACAAAATATCCTCTGGCCCAGAAATGTCTGTCTCCCCATTTCGTTCGGTACTCCGGATGTCTGTCAAACAGCATTAATGTACTCTTCCCTTTCAGATATGACATGAATTCCGATACACACATCTTTGGCGGTATCGCCACATACATATGCACATGATCTATACATACCTTCCCGTCCATTAGCTGCACCTGTTTCATCTCACATAATTTCTTTATAATTTCTACCAAATCTCTCTTCGTCTCTCCATACATGATTTTTCTTCGATATTTCGGTATGAAGATAATATGATATGTGCAATTCCATCTGGTGTGTGCTATACTTTGATTATCCATTTTGGATACCTCCTATGCTTTTGATATGGCCTGCGAAACCAATATCATTATAGCATAGGAGGTTTTTGTACTTTATGCAACGCTACGGCTTTGCCTCGGCCCCCATTTCAAATGGGGGATATATGTCTATTTCATTATTGAGTTCTGCTCATCTCCTGCTGACATCTGCTCAACCAGTTTACTTATATCCACGCATCCGCTGAAGGGAGAGAATCCTGCAAGCCCTGTCGGATCATAGTAAGTCGTCGGATTGCTGAAACAGTACTGATACCAGTTCCCGCCATCCTTAATCGGATCTATCGCAAGCCAGGTGCGGTTGTTTGCATCATAGAACCTTGCCTCCGCGAAATAGATATCCAGTGTCGTATCGTAGATATGGCCGGTAAACGTAGCAAAGACATAGTTCCCATGGTCGTCATTCAGCAGCTTGTTCGGACTCTCCGGCATCCCCCATGCGTCGTAGGTCA
>Ga0137307_101643_pt1 | contig 14189 bp, 14 predicted proteins | sample NAcewD2O_March_2_FD_97180 | JGI IMG/M metagenome (GOLD analysis project Ga0137307, IMG submission 97180) | Mouse cecal microbial communities from Vienna, Austria - N-Acetylglucosamine amended D2O_March | ecosystem: Host-associated > Mammals > Digestive system > Large intestine > Cecum | place...
ATTCGGGCACCAGTTCTTCCACCACGACATAGATCATGGCCCCTGCCGCAAATGCCAGCAGGTAAGGCAGCACCGGAAGCACCAGGCGTGTAAGCAAAATGGTGATCCATGCCGCAATCGGCTCTACGGCTCCCGATGCGGTCCCATACAGAAATGCCCGCCTTCTCGACATCCCTCCTGTGCGAAGAGGCATGGAGATGATAGCTCCCTCCGGAAAATTCTGTACCGCAATCCCGATAGCCAGCACAAGCGCTCCTGCTATTGAGATCATTGCATTCTCGTTCAAAACACCTGCGAAAGTGACTCCTACCGCCATCCCCTCGGGGATATTATGCAGGGTGACAGCGAGGACGAGCATGTTTGTTTTTTTTTGGATCCCTCTGCAGGCACAGGGATTGCACAAATCCGGACAGCAGCATCCGTCCTCCACCTCCTCTTCCGCCTGGTAGATATGAGGTGTCAGCGCATCCAACAGCAGTAAAAATCCCATTCCCAATAAAAATCCGACCGTTGCCGGAACCCACGCAATCCCGCCCTGTTCCCCGGACATTTCGATGGCAGGGATCAAAAGTGACCAGACAGAAGCCGCAATCATCACCCCTGACGCGAACCCGAGCAGTGCTTTTTGCAGGCGTTCATTCATTTCCCCCCGAAGAAAAAAGACCATGGCCGCACCCAGCGTTGTCCCTGCAAACGGAATCAATGTTCCAAGCAGTATATTATAATCCATACCAAAATATTTCCCCCATTCGTATCTATCTGTCGTCATTTTATGATATGCACGAACGGCGGTTTTGCCACCTGCCCTCCAAAGGAGGTATTCTCCCCAAAATCATACTCCAAGGACATCCTATAACTCCTATCCCTGTTGGGCGGACTCCTTACTCCCCTTCGCTCAGGATTTCCTTCAAGGATTTTCCGGACAAAAATTCATTGACCGCATATACTTTTGCTTCATCAAAGCTCCGAAATGTCCTTGCAGCACACATAATATCCTGATAAACCTTCCAATAGCCGACTGCCAGATACTGCCTGCCTCCTGTCCGGATAAATCCATCCACATCTCCAGCCGGATACCCCAGAAATGCGCCGATCTCATGTGGAAATCCTTTCTCTTCACGGCTCAGTGTATCCATCCGTTCCGCCAGACGGTCCAGCATCTCTTCCAGCTCCATTCCCCGATATCCCAATCGGCCAAGTATCCTGCGGATTCCGGGGCGGTTCACATATTCCTCAAGCTCTTCTTTTCGATAAAGCAGTACAAGCGCTTTCCCTCTCTTTCCTTTAAAGATCCGCCATCTAACCTGTGTCCCCTCAAAAAACTCCCTGATTTCCAAACACAGACCTTCTTCCAATGCGATCAGACTTGACGCCTTCATGCCTTTCAGAAACGGAGCACACTGACATACGATCTGAAATTCCAGGCGCAGCCGCAGATCCTGATGCTTCAAAAAATAGGCTGTAACCTCCGCAGGCATCATATGTTTCCCAACCTCCACTTATTTTTTATCCGATGCCGCACAACAGATGCACTGCGCGGTTTTATAAGAATACAGTATCTATTTTTTTCGTTTTTCTTCACATTATGCATCACGCAAATACATAGGAAACGCGGCTGATCTCTCCCACATTTTCCCTTTTTTGGCTTTCTTGTTTTTTTACCCTTTTTTTAGTTGTTCCTTTCCCCAGTTTAGTGTATAATGGATATAGGACATTTGAGCAGTGACAATTACTCAAAAATACATCTACATAAAGGAGAGATTCGTCATGGTATACTTAATAACAGGCCCGAGAGGCAGCGGAAAGACTCAGCAGATCATTGAACTTGCAAATGAAAAGGTAAAGACTACCAACGGAAACGTTGTACTGATCAAGAAAAGCCACCGCGACACATCCAGCGTCAACTTTAACATCCGCGCAATCTGTATGGCTGATTACAGCGATATCACAACTTTAGAGGAACTGGTCGGATTCTTATACGGCATGGTAGCAGGCAATCACGACATTGAGACCATCTTCATAGACGGCGTATTGAAGCAGGTTGATATTTCCGTCGATAATCTGCCTGTATTTTTGCAGAAGATCAGCAAAATCTCCAAGGATAACAGCATAGAATTTTATATCAGTGTAAGCTTAGAGAAAGAGAAGATTCCAGATCTCGACAACCCGGAATACAAAGTTCTCAACTAAAGACTGTTTATGATGCAGTTCTTGCCAATTGCTTTTATCATTATTACTCCAAAAAAGAAAACCCGCGGCATGCAGGTTTTCTTTTTTGCTTTTTGCTGCAACTTACGGTCTGACCTTGTCCGCCCGCTGCTTTACAAAAAATGATTCTATTCTTCCGTCCCATCGTCCGTATCTTTCGGAACTCGGGCCTTCTCTTCCCCGTTCAGCGAAAGGACCGTGTTGGTCTCCTCTCCCGCCTTATACTCGATAGTCACTTTGTCTCCCACATCAAATCCGATGATGCTGATATACTCCGCAATGGAAATATCAAAAATATCGTCGGAGCCTTCGAGCATCACGAAATAATGCGAATTTCCGTCAATTACGCCCTGGACGATCCTGCTGATCGGAGCAGTCACCGTCTCGATCTCCCGGGTATCTTCGGCCACGGCCTTGATCCCATTCTCGTACATAAGATCCGTATAGGACGCCTCACAAGCGCTGACCGTATCCCCGATGGCTACGATCTGATACTTCTGTACATTGACCATGGCATATTTTTTCACCAGCCCCGCATCGTCCTTCAACGCAATAAAATACGTGGGTTCTCCGGATATATTCAAAAGCAGCGGGAATGTAGCCTGATATTTCAGGTTCTGCACCTGTCCTTCCGCAGAAGACATGGCGGACGTCTCCGTCGCCCCTTCAATGGCATAGAATTTTGTCTCCATGGTCCGCTGGTTCATCAGCACAAAGCCTACGTTGGACTGGTCGCCGCTTACTGAAGTCACGCCTGTATACACCCAGACATCGTCGTCTATGGCAAGATAGTTATAGCCGTTGGTAGTGATCAGACAGTCCTTCTGCCCCAGCACACTGTTAAAATATCCATGCTTAAGCGTGCCGTAATAGTCATACAACTCCACCAGAAGGTCCGCGGAATAGGCCCTGTCGATCCACTCCGGTACCTCATCGATGGCATAATCCTGTGTCTCGCCGGTGACGGCATTGCACAATACCACTCTCCCTACCGTGATACCGCCGAACAGGCCGATATTATACTTACGCACCGGGCAGATCCAGTAGGGCACCCCGTCATCATCGATTTCAAAACTCAGCTCATTGAAGATATACGTAGGATACCGAAACCGCAGATGCCGGTAGATATTCCGGTTAAAATGGTCGCTGGTGGTATACTTCATCCCTTCGCTCAGCTTCACAAGCTCCGTATTCTGTGTAGCCATATCGATTTTGATATAAGCTGGTATGCCTTCCCTCAAGTTCGTAAACCACTTGATCAGGCTGGCATATCGCAGAGGAGACACCCGGACCGGACGATCCTGGTAGTTAATCTGGCTGTACAGATCATCCACCTCAAACTGCGACACCATATCCACCATGCTCCCCATCTTCCGGTTCCCCAGAATCTGTGCGGAATCCCTGTCCAGAAGTGGAATCTGATCAAAGGAAAGCTCTTCGATATCCTTGGTAAACTCCCCATTCTGCACATCCAGAAGCTTCTGGTACTTCTTCGCGTTCACTATAGGCGAGGACAGCAGGGAACCGATCACATAAGCGCCCACCAGGAGCAGCAGGATCCCTTCTATAATCTTAAAGCCCTTCAGCTTCTTCAGCTCATAACGGGTAGGCCGCTTTTTCAGGATATAGGCAGCACCCGCGGCCAGCACCAGCATGATCAAAAACATCCACAAATCTGCAGAATGCAGGTTCAGCGCCGGCAGCGCCGCATAATAATACACCGCCGCAAGGATCAGTACGGCCAGGACCGCTATTACTTTTAGTTTCGTTTTTTTCATAAATCTCTCCAATCCGCCGCCGGAATCCGTCGGCTAACTCTCCATAAGGTACAGAAAAACTGCCGGAGGCAGGTTTTTCCTTATCCCCTCATAAATCCTTTTCCCTTCCTAAAACTTCCTCCGCCACAGCTCCGGAGACAGCAGGAGCAGATAGGGGAAGATCTCAAGCCTGCCTACCAGCATATCCACGCAGAATACTACCTTCGACAGTCCCGAAAACTTGGAAAAATTCTCTACCGGCCCTACCAGCGAGATTCCCGGCCCTACATTATTCAGCGTAGTCAGCACGGCGCTGAACGAGGTTGCAAAGTCAAAATCGTTGGCAGACACCAGGAGCACGGAAAACAGAAGGATCATGATATAACAGATAAAATAAATATATACGCCGTTCATGGTCTCCCCGCTGACCTTCCTTCCATTCACCCTGACAATGGTCACTGCCTTGGGATGCAGCATCCGTTTGATCTCCTGTTTGATGCTTTTGAGCAGGATCATCAGACGGGAAACCTTGATCCCGCCCCCGGTGGATCCGGCGCAGGCTCCCACTACCATGAGCGCGAGCAGGATTGTCTTGGAAAGTTCCGGCCACAGGTTCCAGTCCGCCGTGCAGAATCCCGTAGTGGTAATGATCGCGGCCACCTGGAAGGAGGCATAGCGGAAGGCGTGCAGGATGTTCTCGTATTGGTGCAGGATATCGATGGTGATCATTGCCACTGCCCCGGCGATGATCACCAGATAGATATGCAGTTCCTCATTTTTTAAGGCTTCCTTCCACTTCCTCAGGCATACCAGGAAATACAGATTAAAGTTGACCCCGAACAGGATCATAAATACCGTGATCACACCGTCAATATAAGCGCTGTCAAAATGGGCCACACTGGCATTCATATTGGAAAAGCCTCCTGTCCCTGCGGTACTGAACGCATGGAGCAGGGCGTCATAAAAATTCATCCCCCCGAACAGCAGGAGCACCACCTCCACGGCTGTCAGCACAAAATACATGGCATACAAGATCTGAGCCGTAGTCCGGGCCCTGGGCACCAGCTTGTCTGCCTCCGGCCCGGGCACCTCTGCGCGCATCAGATGCATGGAATTTTCATCATCCAGGGACGTCAGCATCATGACAAATACCAGCACCCCCATCCCCCCGATCCAGTGGGTCAGGCTCCTCCAGAATGCCATGCCCCTGGGCAGTGCCTCAATGTCTGTGAGGATTGTAGACCCGGTCGTCGTAAAGCCGGATACAGTCTCAAAAAAAGCATCCAGATAGCTGGGGATACTGCCCGAGAGAAAGAACGGGAGCGCCCCAAACAAAGACCAGAGGATCCATGCCGACCCGACAATGATCAGTCCTTCTTTCTTATAGATTCTCTGGCTTGTCGGCTTTTTCCGGCCCCCCAGCAGAAAAATCAGAAAAAGGGCTCCGCTGACTACAACAAAGTGCAATGCGCTTTGTTCCTTATAAAGCAATGCCACAAAGGCGGGAATCAGAAGGACCACCCCTTCCACTCCCAGCATTTTACTTATGATAAATACCGTCATCCTATTATTCATGTCCGCACCTACAACAAAATATCCTCAATATCCTGAATTTGTTTTTTCATTGTGATCACAATTACATTATCCCCCACCTGGATGCTGTCATCCCCGTTCGGGATGATGATCCTCCATTTTCTCGCGATACATGCGATCAGGTTATTCGGCTTCAGGGATAACGCCTTCAACGGGATATCCGTATATCTTGTCTTTGCTTTGACAATAAATTCCAGTGCCTCCACCCGCTCGTCCACCAACTGGTACATCGTCTCCACATTGGCGCTCCCCTGGGAATTGCGCCATGCACGCACATAGCTCAAAATTGCATCCGCAGTGACGGTTTTTGCCGATACCACGCTGTCCAGTCCAAAATCCTCGATCATCCGGACTCTTTGGTCTTCGTTTACTTTCAGGATGATCTTGGAAACCCCCTGGCTTTTTGCAAACAGAGACATGATGATATTCTCTTCATCCATTCCGGTCAGCGCGATAAATGCATCTGCGTCCTGAATCCCCTCTTCGATGAGCAGATCATGATTGGTGGCATCGCCGTTGATCACCGTCACTTTCGGCAGCGTCTCGCATAGCCCCTCGCATTTCCCACGGATCTTCTCAATGATCTTCACCTGCATTCCAATATTTGTCAGCTGGAGGGCAAGATAAAAGCTGGAACGTCCGCCGCCGCAGATGATGACATTTTTCATCTTTTTCTTCCGATAACCCAGAAGCTTGAAAAACTGGTCGATATCCTTGTGGGATGCCGCTACATGCAGCCGGTCGCCAGCCTGCACTACATAATCACCGTCCGGGATCACTACGTCTTCTCCCCGCTCCGCGGCGCAGACAAGCACCTTGATCTGAAATCGGTTATACATTTCGGCCAGTGACATACCCTGCAGCTTGCTGTCGCCTGACACCAGAAATTCGATCAGCTCGACCCGGCCTTTTACAAAGGTCTCGATCTTACTCGCGTTGGGAAATAGAACCAGCCTGCAGATTTCCTCCGCCATAGTCATCTCCGGATTCACCGCCATACTTAAGTGCAGGTCTTCCTTTAAAATGCCGATCTGTCTGTAATAGATAGGATTCCGTACACGGGCGATCGTATGCTGCGCTCCGATCCGCTTCGCGATCAGACAGCTCAGCATATTGCATTCGTCCGTGGAGGTACATGCAATGACCAAGTCCGCCTCCGGTACCCCGGCGCTTTTCTGTACCTCCACATCACCGCCCTCCCCGTGGACACCGATAATGTCCATCCGGTTCATGGCTTCTACAAGCTTTTCCTCATTATTATCAATTAAAACAACATCATAATCTTCTGCGGAGAGCTGCCGGGTAAGCTTATAACCGACTTTGCCGTCCCCAATAATCACGATCTTCATTTTATCTTTTCATTTCCCTCGCACTTTCTAATATACTTGCAGTCACCTTAGCACCGCCCAGAAGCCTTGCCAGCTCCTGTACGGATGCTTCCTCCCCCAGACTGAATATCTCGGTCTGGGCCCCATTGTTCTTCGCGCTTTTCCGGATCAGATAATGGGCGTCGGCCTGGGCTGCAATCTGGGCCAGATGGGTAATACACAGGACCTGCCTGGATTCCCCTATGATATGCATCTTTTCCGCTACCTTACCTGCCGTGATACCGCTGATCCCCGTGTCAATCTCATCAAAGATCAGCGTAGGGGTATCCTCCTGGTCTGCCAGCACAGTCTTAATGGCCAGCATGATCCTGGAAAGTTCTCCCCCGGATGCCACATTTCCCATCGGCCGCAGGGCTTCTCCGGGATTGGTGGAAATATAAAATTCCGCTTCGTCCATGCCGTCCGCGGTATAATCCTCCAACTCCAGAAACCGCATCTCAAAACGGACGTCCAGGAAGTTCATATCCGAAAGCCCGTTTTTGATCTCCTTCACAAAAGAAACCGCCGCCTTTTTCCTTGCTTTCCGAAGGGCCAGGGCATGCTTCTCATAATTCTTCCTGGATTGTTTCAGATTCTCTTCCAGTTCCTGCATATACTGCTCATAATCTTCCAGTTCCTTTAGTCTTTGCTTTCTCTCTTCGCAATATTCCAGGACTTCGGTTATGGTATTGCCGTATTTTGTTTTCAGATGGTTCAGTTCATTTAGCCGATTCTCCGTCTCATAAAATTCTTCCTCGGAAAATTCCAGGCTCTTCGCATACTCGGACAGCTCCCGGTTAAAGTCATTGAGCAGGCTGTCAATCTCGATCAGCTGCTGATAAAGCCCTGCTCCCTCTTCGTCCACGGACTCCACATCAGACAGCGCATGGATGGCTCGGCTTAACCATTCGCTGGCATTACCGGTTTCGTCCTCGCTGGTGTAGTGGTACGCCTCCGCGATCCGCTCCGTCACCTTCTTGCCTGCCGACATCCTCCGGTAAAGAGACTCCACCTCTTCATCCTCCCCTTCGGACAGCCCCGCTTCCTCAATCTCGCTGACCTCAAATTCCGCCAGGGAGATTTCCTTCTGGCGCTCCCGTTCATCCATCCCCGATTCATCCAGTTTTTTTCTGCATGCATGATAGGTATGAAATGCCTTTGCAGTCTCTTTTTTTAATTTTTCCACCTGTTCCCTGGCATACAGGTCCAGAAATGCCAGATGATTCTTCTTATGCAGCAGAGACTGGTGCTCATGCTGTCCGTGGATGTCGATGAGCATGCTCGCCACGTCCTTCAGGGTCGCCATATTGACCGTCTCCCCATTGATCTTGCTCACGCTGCGTCCCGGCATCAGCTTCCGGCTCAGTACGATCCTTCCCTCTTCTGGAAAGATATCCATGCAGGTAAGCTGCTCCTCCAGGACCGGATTCTCTATGGTAAAGGTCAGTTCTACCAGCCCGAACTTCGCCCCTGTGCGCAGCATATCCGCATGAAACCTGCCGCCCAGCGCCAGGTCTACCGACCCCAGCAGAATCGATTTTCCCGCTCCGGTCTCCCCGGTCAGGATATTGAGCCCCGGCCGGAAGTTGACTTCGATCTCATCGATCAATGCCAGGTTTTTTACGTGCAGATTTTCTAACATTCCTTTATCTCCTTATTTTCCTTTTGTAACGATCTTCCGGATCTTCTCCATCACGGCAGCCGTATCCACCACGCTGCGGATGGCGCACATGATCGTGTCATCCCCTGCGATGCACCCCACCACCTCATTCCATTTCATGGCGTCAACAGCTGCCGCAACAGCCATTGCCATTCCTGAGACCGTCTTGATCACCAGGATATTCTGGGCCATATCCATGGAAACATATCCGTCCTGCAGCACCCGGATATACTTCTCGCTCATGCCCTCCTCCGGTTTTAATATGACATACTTCTGCCTGCTCCCGTCCACAGACATCTTCGTCAGCTTCAGATCTCGGATATCCCTGGAAACCGTAGCCTGCGTCACCTTAAATCCTGCATCCTCAAGATATTCGGCCAGCTCCTCCTGCGTCTCAATATCATGCTGCGTGATCAATTCAATAATTTTTGCATGACGGCTGACTTTCATACGCTTAATTTCCTTTCATCTTTTCTCTCATGATCTTCATAAAGCTTTCCCGGCTCAGCTTCACCAGCTTCGTCGTCTCCCACGCCTTTCGAACCGCCACCCTGTCTCCGGTAGACAGGCTTTGTGTCTCTGCCCCGTCAAAGGTCACCAGGGCCTGCTCCGTGCGGCCGTACCTGCCCTCGCAGATCTCCACCTCGATCACATCCTCCGCAGAGAGGACCACACTGCTGGCGTTCAGAGCATGGCAACAGATCGGGGTAATGACGAACATCTGCGCTGTAGGCTCCACCACAGGCCCTCCGGCCGACAAGTTATACCCTGTGGATCCGGTGGGTGTGGAAATAATCACCCCGTCCGCCAGATAGCTGTTCAGCAGCACACCGTTGACATACACATGGAACTGCACCACCCGCAGATTTCCTTCCCGGGTCACCACGATGTCGTTCATAGCCGTATACTCTCTCCTGCCGTCAATCGTTCCCTGCATCATCATACGGTCCTCAATATCCGGCTGTCCCGAAAACAGCATGTTCAGCGCTTCCCTGAACTGGTGCAGCTCGACCTCTGCCAGATAACCGAGCGTCCCCATATTCACTCCCAGAAGCGGGATATTATGCCCTACCAGCTCCCTTGCCGCCCGGATCAGCGTCCCGTCTCCGCCCAGCACCAGAGCACAGTCCACCCCTTCCGGCACGGTGCCCGGGATAATATGGCCTTCCTCGTCCTTCTCAGAAAGGATGCACCGCTTTCCATGAGCCTCTATGTAATTCTGGATTTCCCTTGTAATCCGGAAATCCTGATCTTTTAATCGGTTCGTTATGATATAAAATGTTTCCATCACACTGTCCTGTACCTCAGATTCTATAATTCCTTTTGCTGCAGATCCAGGTCTGCCTTAGAAGAGCCTGCCAATGCCGCAAATGCCTCGTCTACGACCGGCCGCAGATCTATAGAGATAGCCGGCGGCGCCTCTTCCGCGCATTTTTTCAAGTGGATCAGATATTCAATGTTGCCCTCCGGCCCTTTGATCGGGGAAAAGTCGATATTTTTTACCTCGAACCCGATGGAATGCGCATACCCTGCCACCTTTTCGATCACCTCATGGTGAGTGCTCTTCTCCCGCACCACGCCTTTTTTTCCGACCTTCTCCCTTCCCGCTTCAAACTGAGGTTTGATCAGAGCAGCAACCTCACCCTCCGGGGTGAGGTAATCCCGAATCGGTCCCAGCACCTTAGTCAGAGAGATAAAGGAAACGTCAACAGAGGAAAATTCGATAGGCTCTCCCAAATCCTCCGGCTTCACGTAACGGATATTGGTCTTTTCCATACAGATCACCCGCTCGTCCTGCCTCAGCTTCCAGTCCAGCTGCCCCCGTCCTACGTCGATGGCAAATACCTTCCTTGCGCCGTTCTGCAGCATACAGTCGGTAAAACCTCCTGTGGAAGAGCCTACGTCGGTACACACCTTTCCTTCCACAGTCACGTCAAATTGCTTCATCGCCTTTTCCAGCTTTAAACCACCTCTGCTCACATAGGGCAGGGCAGATCCCCGCACTTCGATCTGCACATCTTCCGGAAACGCGGTCCCCGCCTTGTCCTCCCTCTGTCCGTTGACAAATACATTTCCCGCCATGATCACTGCTTTCGCCTTCTCACGGGAAGCGGAAAGGTTTCGTTTTACAAGCAATACGTCCAGCCGTTCTTTCATGTCTTTTATTCCTCATTCTGCCGCTTTTCCGCGTTTTTGAGACATCATATGCAGAAATTGCTTTCAGCGGCATTTTTTTGTATTCTTCCATATTCTTCCCGGATCCGTCTCACGACGGTTTCTTTTTCCAGTCCGTTCTCCCGCCGGAGCACTTCCACATTCCCGTGCTCCACATATGCGTCGGGAAGTCCCACCGCACATACCCTGACCGGAAGTCCCATCCTGGAAACATAAGCCCGCACCTGGGAGCCGAATCCGCCGGTCAGCACATTTTCCTCGATGGTCACCAGGAGGCTGTGCTTTTTGGGCAGCCGTTCAAGGAGTTCTTCATCCAGAGGCTTTACAAACCGCACATTGACCAGTGTACAACCGAAACCGGCCTTTTTTAGTTCTATCCGGACCTCCTCTGCCAAAGAAGACATATGTCCCACAAACATCAGCGCGATCTGGTCTTCCTCATACAGGACCTCGCTTTTTCCGTATACCACCGGAGCCCGAAATTCCTGCATCCCTTCATAGGCCTCTCCTCTGGGATAACGGACCGCGATGGGACCTGGATAGTCCACCGCAAACCGGATCATGTCCGCCATCTCCCAGCGGTTTTTCGGGGACATGACCGTCATGTTCGGAATACTTCCCAAAAAGGACAGGTCAAAGATTCCCTGATGGGTTTCCCCGTCGGAGCCTACCAGTCCCGCCCGGTCAATAGCCAGCGTTACAGGAAGGTTCTGGAGGCACACGTCATGGATGATCTGGTCGTAGGCTCTCTGCAGAAAGGAGGAATACAGGGCAACCACCGGCTTCATCCCTCCGGCAGCCAGCCCCGCCGCAAAGGTCATGGCATGCTCTTCCGCAATCCCCACATCAAAAAAGCGCTGCGGGAAATACCTTGCAAACCGGTTTAAGCCGGTCCCGTCCGCCATAGCCGCCGTAATCGCCGCAACCTTTTCGTCATTTCTTCCGATATCGCAGATCACCTTGGAAAACACATCCGTATAGGAATCTGTTTTGGCTGCCTTTTTCGGTTCTCCCGTTGCGATCTCAAAGGGGCCTGTCCCGTGAAATCCGGATGGATTTTTTTCCGCCGGCCCATAGCCTTTTCCTTTCTTCGTGAGCACATGGACCAGCACCGCATGGTCTACCCGCTTGGCCTCCCGGAAAGTCTTGTACAGCGCCTTGATATCGTGCCCGTCCACAGGGCCTAAGTAGGTGATCCCCATATTCTCAAAAAGCATTCCCGGTACGATAAGCTGCTTGATGCCGCTCTTTGTCTTCTTGATCCGGTACACGATCCGTTCCCCCTGTCCCGGAATCTTTTTCAGCGTATCCTCTACGCCCCGTTTCAGGCCCATATAGGCCTCCGCCGTGCGCAGCCCGTTCAGATAGTTGGACATGCCGCCTACATTTTCCGAGATGGACATATTGTTGTCATTGAGTACGATGATAAAATTACTCTTCAATCGTGCCGCATTGTTCAGCGCTTCATAAGCCATGCCTCCGGTCATGGAGCCGTCTCCGATGACCGCCACCACATAATGGTCCTCTCCTCGAATATCCCGGGCCGCCACATAGCCGAGACCCGCGGAAATAGAGGTGGAACTGTGCCCTGTGTCAAATGCGTCGCAGCTGCTTTCCTTTCGTTTCGGGAATCCGCTCATCCCGCCGTAGGCTCTTAAATTCTCAAATCCGCTCTTACGCCCTGTCAAAAGCTTGTGGGTATAGGACTGATGCCCCACATCCCAGATCAGCTTGTCCTCGGGCAAATGAAAAGCCAGATGCAGCGCTATCGTCAATTCCACCACACCTAAGTTGGACGCCAGATGGCCGCCGGCCATACTGATTTTTTCCACCAGAAAATCCCGGATCTCCTGGGCCAGCGGCTCCATCTCCTCCGGCGGAAGGTTCTGTATATCATTTACGCCCTGAATCTTATCCAAAATCATATTGAATTTCCCCTTTTTACTTTTTCCGATGGATCAGGGATTCCAGCAGCATTTCCAGAAATGGATCCTGAGGCCCTAAAGCCCGAAGTTCCCGGATTGCCTCCCGGGACAGCCGCTCCGTCTCTTCTTTTGCATGCTTGGGACCGTTTAAAGTAACGAAAGTGGTCTTTTGATTTTTCTCGTCGCTGTGAGTGGGCTTACCCAACTCTTCCTGGGTGCTCTCCACATCCAGGATATCGTCCCGGATCTGGAACGCCATGCCGATCTTACAGGCAATGGATTCCAGAGCGTTCACGCGTTCCTCTTCTGCCCCTGCGAGCACCGCGCCGACCATCAGACATGCCTCCAGGAGCGCGCCTGTTTTCAGCCGATAGATAAAGTCCAGAGTCTCCCCGGAGATCTCCTTTCCTGTGGATTGCACATCCACCACCTGTCCTCCGACCATCCCGTAGATGCCTGCCTTCTCTGCCAGGATTCCAAGCGCCTTCCCGATCTGTGCCGCATCCGCCTCTTCCATCTCAAAGGCACTACATGCTGTCTCAAAGGCAAAGTTCAACAGAGCGTCTCCCGCCAGGATTCCCATATCTTCCCCGTATACGATATGTGTTGTCTTACGGTTCCTGCGGAGCTCGTCGTCATCCATGGCCGGCAGGTCATCGTGTACCAGGGAATAGGTGTGGATCATCTCAATAGCCGCCATGAACGGCTCAATCTCCCTGCCTTGTCCGCCGCACAGACGGTAGGCTTCCTGCATCAGCATCGGCCGGAGTCTTTTTCCTCCTGCCATCAGGCTGTATTCCATGGCTTCCATGATCACTCTCTGAGGGCCTGCCGCTTCCGGAAGATATGCTCTCAGAATGGCCTCAATCTGCCCGCCCCGCTCTTCCAGCCCTTTCTGAAACGCAGCTTCGTTATTTTCACTATGATTATCACAAGTCTTACAGTTCATTGTCTTCTCCATCCTGAAATGGGTGTGTCTCCCCATTCTCATCCAGTATCAGCACGTTCTTCTCCACCGTATCAATCACTGTATTGCACCGTTTCAGGAGCTCCATGCCCTCCTGATAGAGCCGGAAGGATTCTTCTAAGCTGACATCCTCGCCCTCCAGCTTCCCGATCACCTCTTCCAGATTTTGAAACAGTTCTTCGAGAGGGAGCTGTCCACCCTCGGGAACCGCCTTATTCTCTTTTCCCATCCTTAAACCTCCCTGCCGCATCGCCTCTTTCCTCCGCCTTGTCCTGACAAAAATATCAGGCACATTATTCACTATTATATACCCAATGCTGTACTAGTCCCTTCGACCCGGGCATCCACGATCCCGTCGGATACATAAATCCGAAGCGCATCTCCCGGCTTTGTCTGGACAACGGACCTGACTGGCCGGCCGGATTGGTCCGCCACATAAGCATATCCCTGATTCAGCTTTTTCAGCGGGGACAGGCCGTTCATCTTTTCTATATAAATGGCTAGCTTATGGCGGCACATCTCCAACCGCCGCTCCAT
>Ga0137307_102201_pt1 | contig 14181 bp, 10 predicted proteins | sample NAcewD2O_March_2_FD_97180 | JGI IMG/M metagenome (GOLD analysis project Ga0137307, IMG submission 97180) | Mouse cecal microbial communities from Vienna, Austria - N-Acetylglucosamine amended D2O_March | ecosystem: Host-associated > Mammals > Digestive system > Large intestine > Cecum | place...
TTTTCCCGAATACGGGGGATTTTTGTAAACAGCGGAGTCATACGATTCGAAGAAAACGGAGCTTTCCTTAATTTTGTTATACAAGAAAGCAGTAATCGAACCATAATGTCGCAGCTTGGAAAAGTTGCGGAAGCTGTTATTGTAAAAAGATGTTCCGAGTCAGAAGATATTAATTACGATATGTTTTGCATTGCTACTGGCAAAAGAGCACATAGAAAAACGGCGAAACAATTTGAGGCGATTGGTACTGGCTTGATTGATACAAGAACGAGTCATGAGCGGCACTATAATCCCAAAGATACACAGCGAGATATTATCTTTGTCAATAAGGCTGATATACCAGCGTTAATGAGCAATGCCACTCAAATAGCAGGGCAATGTGCTGGATTACAAGTTAAAACAAGTAATGAAATTATCGATTATATACTTTCAGATGTTGTCGCTGTTCGATATTGTGTACCGATTATTTGTATTCCTGTAATGGATTTAATGGACTCATTTTGGATAGACAGAAGATTAAATGATAGAGAGAATATCCTTATTGCAAATAATATTTATGATGAGCTTATTCGTAGAATTATGAGGAATAAGAACTACATAGTTAAATTAATAGAAAATAACCAAGGATATTTCGAAGATTATTTAAGTACAATAAATAAATTGGAAAACAGATTGTATGAGTATCTGAAAAGCAAAGTTTATGATATTAGGGATATTGATTGGGCGGCCTTCAATGAAGTAATGTTTATGAAGGATTTACTGGAGCAACTTGTTGATGGTAGAATATCTCCAAATGATTTGGTGCGCGAAAGTGAAACACTCAAATCATATTTCATGTCATTTGGTTTACGGAATGAAGCTCCAAGCGTTGAAAATAACAATATGCATGTATCTATCTTATAGGCATAACACAAACTTGAACGGTATATGCCATTTGATTAGAGGTTCGAGTCGAACAGATTAATCTATGTTGTCCTGAATAAATAATTTTATTTTATGGATAAATTATGTGATACTATTTTGTACAAGTATAAAAAAGTGTTAGTCAGTAACTGCGTTGGTCGCAGTGTTTTGTCCACATTGAGTTACTGAATCTATAAGCTGTACCAACGTGTTTTTGACTAATACCAATAACATAAATAAGTGTGGAGGATTAATTATGGCGGAAGATTTTGAAGATGTAAAAGAAAATATTGATTATGTTTCTCTTGGGAAAGCAATGAAAAAGATACGTTTAGAAGCTGGAAAGACACAGGAAGAGGTTGCGGATATTTTGCACATTTCCAGAACCGTGTATACAAAATACGAAACTGGTACAAAAAATGTGAAACCAACTCAAGAAAGGTTAGAAGCGTTTGCGAAAAATTTCAATGTAAGCTTAGACGAATTAATGAAGAAAGTATCTGTTGCGATTCCTGATACATGTGCCCTGCTTAAGAATAAACGATTATTACATATGTTGCTTGAGGATTATGATCAAGTAGTGGTTCCTGCTACAGTTATGCGAGAACTGAGTATCAGAAAAGCACAGAAATCAACGCCACAAGAAAGCAAGACTGCAAAGGTGGCTTGGCAAGTATTAGCTAATCTAAATTACTATTTAGAAGAATATTCTGATAGAATTAGTAGGGTTGACAATGAGGGATATAAGGTCCCCAATAGTGTCAAAGATGAAAGAAATCTGATAAATGACCATAAAGTAATGGCATTAGCGAAGGATTTTGAAAAAAAAGTTGTTGGCGATGTTGTTATCATTCATGACGATGTAGATTTTACCGATTATGATGGAAAGGCTATAAGAATAGACGATTATGTTGCTAAAAGAAGTAAGCTGATTGATTATACATCTATTATTGATTTAGATATGGAATTTAATCATTTAGAAGATTTTAGACGTGTGGTGCCAAATTTGGATTTAAATGCCTATTTGCCGGATGGAATGACACTGCTAATAAGTGCAATAAAGTGTAATGATCCAGAAAAGATTGAAGAAAGAAATGGCAAAAGAATTCCGGAACAGAGGGTATTAAAAAAAGTTCGTTTCTTGTTGGATAATGGAGCAGATCCAAATAGAAATGATAATGGTAGATATTGCTTGCCACCTTTAGCTCATAGTATTCAAACAAGGGAAAGATATGGTTTTGATATTTTTAACATGTTATTAGAAGCAGGATGTGATTTTAATAAAGCAGCTAGAGACGAGAGGACTGCTAGTTATATGAAGGTAGGAAAACTGAATGAGGGAAATACGCCATTGATGATTGCCTGTTATCATGGGAAGAAAAAATTTGTATATTCGTTATGCGAAAAAGAAGGTATCTCGTTAAATCAACAGGACAGCAATGGATATACTGCATTAATTAAATGTGCTGTTCAAAGATATAATAGAATTAAACGCGGTCAGGGATATGCATTAAATGAGGAATTATATTATTATTTGAAAGATGAAAAAGGTGCTGATCCGTTGATTAGAGATAGAAACAATCATACGGCTGAGGATTGGATGAAACGAGGAGATGATCCAAGTTATAAGGAGGCAGAAATATGGTAGATCGTATATGTATATCAATTAACAATCGTTGTAATCTTAATTGTAAATACTGCCATTTCCACGAGAAAGGATTAATTGAAGATCTGCCAATGGATATTTTCGGTATTCTTGCAAATGTTAAATCGTATGCTAATCACCCTTTTAAAATTGGTTTTGTAGGTAATGGAGAGCCATTGTTGGATATTGATAAGCTTAAAGAATATTTAACCTTTATTGATGATAATAAGTACATTCATACATATATAATTACAAACGGAACCATTACATTAAAGGATGAAGATTGGATTTTTTTAGATAAGCATCATGTGAATGTCGGATTTTCGCTTGATGGCTACAAAGAGATTCATGACTTAAATCGCTGTAATTCTTATGATAAAGTAATAGCAAATGTTGAAAGGTATAGATCTTTAGTAGGTCATTATCCTACATTTAATGCAACTGTTGGTGAAGAAATGATTAAAAACGCAAATGCAGTAATTGAATTCTTTAATCGTTTTGGAACAAGAATTACGTTTTCTAGAATGATAGGGCAGTATGGCATCTCACTTGAAGAATATAGGAATTTTATGGATTTAGCAGAAAGAACGCTTTCTGTCAGGCGGGGTGGGATTGATTGTACAATGTATGGTGGAATGTGTGGAGCAGGTACAAATAATTTTTTCTTTTCAAATGGAAAGATATTTCTATGTGGCAATTGTATAGATTTGCCGCCGATTGGAAATAGTGGAATTTCCTTCTATGATTTAGAGAGAAAATTCTTTAAATTTGATAGAAATACATGTTATAAGGAGTCATTATGAGAATTGGACTATATGGATTGCCAACAGCTGGAAAGACATATGTTTTAAAATTTATTCAAAGTTTAGATGTTTTGGCTGGAAGTACTTTGTTACATGAGATTGCTCCTGATTTTCACTTATTGACAGAGTATGCTAAGGATGCGGTTCGTAAGAAATTGGCAGCAATGCTCATGAAGAAAGATAATTTTATAATGGATGGGCATTTTTCTTTTGGTGAAAATATTGTTTTTACGGAAGCTGACGGACAACTGTATGATGTATTTTTGTATCTTTATGTGAGGCCGGATATTCTCAAATCTCGAATTGAGCATTCAGAAAGAAATAATAAGTACCTAAAGTATGATTTGGACTGTTGGCAGAAAATGGAAATAGACGAATTGCGTAATTATTGTCATATGCATAATAAAGATTTTTATGTACTTGATAATCCTGAAAAGGGCTATTTTAGTGATATTAGTATTATACTAAATTTTATTGATAGTATTGTAAGCGGATTTAGTTGTAGGAAAGCTGCAGAAAGGTGCACCAATGAAATTTTAGAAAAAGCATCAAGTGATACTATTATTCTTTCGGATGGTGATAAAACTTTAACGCTGGAAGATAGCAGTGGCCTTATGGGATATACGACTCATTTGTTTGATGGTAACTTTTATACAGGTTTTCAGTCTTGGAGGCATAATAATGAAATGATGGATTTCCTTAGTTTTTTAGATTCTTCTTATAAGTCTATTGAGAAATTGGGAATTCATTATAATGTTAAGATAATAGCTAAAATGCAAGAAAATGGTTTTATTCTGACATCTGGATACTATGGTATTTGGAAACAGATTTCAAAAAAACTGGGCATTCCTTTATTTTATGGAAATTATATGTCTGCAGACACAAAGTTTTTTATTACAAAAATCCTTAGAGAGCATGGAAAAAGGGTAATTGCATACGGAGATGGAATGAATGATTATTTTATGCTCAGAGAGGCAGATGAGGGATATCTTGTTTTAAAACAAAATGGATCAATTAGTCGTTCTCTAAAGGGGAAAGAATTGGGGGGGATAACACTTGTACGAAATTGAAAAAACAGAGAGAATTAATCGACTTATAGCTATTACAAAATCTGATTCGGGAATATCAGGACCGAACTTGGCAAAAGCACATATGGAATTGGGGATGTTACTTGGGGAAAAAATGGTGCGATTTGATCCTAGTGATACAACGGTAGTAGCAATGTTAAGAGGGGGTATATTTTTTGCGGAAGGGATATATTTTCAATTAGGATGTAAATTTCAGACATACGATCCTAAAAGAGAAGTATTTGTTAGACCACAATCTAAAAATATAATTTTAGTAGACTCTGTAATTAATACAGGGAAAACAATAAAGGATATATTTAAAGAGAATATGTTTGTTGCATGTTGTGTGATAAATGAAAATGCAATTTCATACTTTGATGAAAAATTGTTCACTATTCGTGTTTCAAAGAATTCTTTCGTAGGAGGTAATGTGCATAAGCAGTCTGGAAAGGTTGGTCCAGATACTACAATGAGATTGTTCAACATGTTGTAAAATAATAATTTTATTGATAAGATCAAGCTTCTGAGTTTGATCTTATTTTTTTGAAATGTGCATTACAGCATTTAAATGTGCAAGAAGAATGTGTAATTTCACTTCCGTATGTGCAATAATAAAGTTTTTGCAAAGAACATATTGTGCAAAATATAAATATAATATTGTGCACATAACGAAAATGTGCTATTCTGAATTTAACAAAAAGAGTATAAATATAAGCGATTTGAAAGGAGTGTTACTTATGTGTCAATACGCAGTAGTTGATCTTGAAATGTGCAAAGTTCCATATGGAGTAAAAAAAGACAAATATCGTTGGAAAAGTGAAACAATTCAAATAGGAGCTGTATTGTTAAATGAATCTATGGAGATTGTAGATGAATTTTCTACATATGTATCGCCGCAGTTTGGATTTATAGATACATATATAAATAACCTGACAGGCATAAGCAGAGGCGATGTAAGAAATGCGTCAAATATGGGAGAGGCATTGCAAAAATTTGTGAACTGGCTTCCCAACGGAACTAATGTAGTTTCATGGAGCAGAAATGACGAGCTGCAAATCCGTCATGAGATTGAAGCAAAAGATATACGCATTGAAGGTCTTGACATCATTCTTGACAATTGGATTGACTGTCAAAAGACCTTTGGGAAAAAAATGAATTCCGCCAAATGTTATAAATTATCAGAAGCGTTGATTGCTGCTGACATTATGTATGAGGATGGCGCTCATGACGGACTTGTGGATGCATATAATACGGCGCTTTTATTTATAAAAATGGAAAAAGAGCCTCAATTAGTGCTCAATTCATATTATCAGAATGCGATTTCTGATGAAAATAGCAGAAGTGGATTTACAATAGGAAATTTGCTTTCAGGAATAGATTTACAAAATTTAGTAACAGCATAAAGAATCATATAAAAAGTAGATGGAGGAGGTAACAATTATGAAGATTAATGTGCTGAAAAAAGGTGACAGAGTGATTAATGTAACTCCAGAATTTATTGCGGTACAGCGGAAAAATGGGGAGGTGGATATTATTCCATTGATAAGGGATGGAACAGGACTCAGGGTTGATATTGAAAACATTGTAACGATTGGATACGGTAACAACACGGTACAGGCAGAGGCAGACGATATTGTTGTTACTACATTTTAGGAGCTTCCTGTATAATTCAAATATAGGGAATTCCAAGAAGGGTGGTTGATAAAAAGATACCTCAGAGTAAAATAAGATTACTGACTTTTGGATGGTTAGTAAAAATCTTATTTAACAGAGAGGTATCCAAGATGAATTATAACACACAGAACGCAAAAATTGCATCCATAACTGAAAAAACTTTGATCGTTGGTATTGATGTCGGAAGTGAGACTCATTATGCCCGAGCATTTGACTGGCGCAACTATGAGTATACAAAGAAACCGCTGGAGTTCAGCAACACAGAGGCCGGATTCCAGACATTCAAAGCATGGATGGAGGACATGGCGGAGAAACATGGCAAAACTGCTGTAATCCCCGGCATGGAGCCGACAGGCCACTATTGGTTCGCCCTGGGGAAATTCCTGCAGGATAACGGAATGAAGCCGGTACATGTAAATCCCCACCATGTGAAGAAATCGAAAGAACTGGATGACAACAACCCCAACAAAAATGACCGTAAAGACCCAAAGACGATCGCTGCGCTTGTCAACGAGGGACGGTTCTCGTACCCTTACATACCAACCGGTATCTATGCAGAGATCAGGAGCCTGTCAAACCTGCGCTTCCAGACGCAGGAGGAGCTCACGAGGATCAAGAACCGCCTGGCCAGATGGTTCGCCATCTACTTTCCTGAATATAAAGACGTTTACGGGGATTTGAAGGCGGTGAGCGGGAGGATGGTGCTGAAGGAGGCACCGCTGCCGGAGGACATCAGAAAACTGGGAGTGGAAGGTGTGAACCGGATATGGAGGGACGCAAAGCTGAGAGGTGCTGGAATGAAGAGGGCAAAGACCCTTGTAACGGCCGCGGAGCATAGCGTTGGAAGCAAGGAAGCACCGGAAGCCGCAAGGATGGAACTGAAGAACCTGCTGGATGACATGGATGTATATACAGCAAGGCAGGAGGGACTGCTCCGAAATATAGAAGAAAAACTGAAAGAGATCCCATATATAGACAACCTGCTGGCTATCAAGGGGATCGGAATGGTGACGGTCAGCGGCTTTATAGCGGAAGTTGGGGACATAGGACGGTTTGACAATCCCAAACAGCTGCAGAAGCTGGCAGGATATGCCATCGTGGCGAATGATTCCGGAAAACATAATGGGGAAAGCCGGATCAGCTACCGTGGGCGGAAACGCCTGAGATATGTACTGTATGAGGCAGCAATATCGCTGGTGGGGAAGAATGCAGAGTTCCGGGAGATACATGAATACTACCGGACGAGGAAGGAGAACCCGCTGAAAAAGATGCAGTCGGTAGTGGCGGTAGCCTGCAAGATACTAAGGATATTTTATGCAATCCTCACAAAAGGTGTAGAGTATGACCCAAAGAAGCTGCTGGGAGACATCAAGAGGCCACAGGTACAGGCAGCATAACAAACAACGGGAAAAAACAGGCAATGCCCTGTCACAGTTGGACTGAGCCTCCGTCAGACGCTGCCGGGAGCTGAATCCAGCGGTGACAGGAAAGCTGGAAGGTATGGGAAACCGGCCGGAAAAACGTCCACCGCAAGGTGCCGGCCGTGGAAAACATACAGGTCAGTAAGACTTATACAAAGAATGAGCCGGTAGCCGGCAGGAATATTTTCCATAGGGCATGACCCTGGTTAGGAGCTGAGCTGGCACCCTGGTTATGGACAGGCGGGACGAAGGAAGTTAGGACCCCAGCAGAGATGCAGGGTGATCCTGGTAGACACGGGAGGTACGCTGCCATAGAAGGATGGGTATACATAAGGCCATGTAGAGCGAAAACAAAGACGTTCTACTTCGTGTACCCTTCACCCTCTATTTTCGTACCAGATACAGAGAAATGTCCATCTCCTTGGCTCATTCATCTGAGATATGTAACTATAAATTCCTTGATTTTTTAAGGAAAATCACTTGACAATATAGGGAGGTATTGTTTTGATTAATAATAAGATTGAGCCGTTTAAATGGATATATATGGATGGAGTTGCATATGTTGATTTGAATGCAGGTAAGTATAGAACCGAGTTTTTTCAAAAATATGACGATTTCGAAACTAATCGTGGGAGTGGATATGATTGGGAACTTTTTGCGGAAAGTTATATGAGAAAATGTTTTCCCGAAATGACAAAGGATATAGAATCAGATTCAGAATCAGATACGTTTAGCTTTTATTCTGAACGAAAAGAAATATTGAAAAAGTTTGCGCTGGAATTAAAGCGGGTGACAGAAGATTTGAGTACAATGGAACGTGTCTGGCTGGAAATAAGAAAGAGCCATCAGGTTTATGTTGCAATGGAGTATACATCTTCTAATGAAATGTTTTTATCTTATGTAGGAGTGACAGCATTGCCATTAGAGGATCGATTGAAACAGCATCAGATGAATGGAAAGAATTATAAAAAACTATTTCTGATTGATTCATTTATGGATTTAAACGAGGCGAGAGGTTATGAGGAAGTGATCGAAGAGCTTATGACAGATCCCAAACACAATAAAAAACATTTATTTACAAATGAGAATAATAGTGTGTATCCTCAAGAGGGCGACGAGTTTTATAAGGATATTTTGGAATGGGCAGTAGAGAATATGTATGATAAGGGTTATATGTCCTCAGAGGGGAAATTAGTTATTTTAGATTCTTTTTATAAGAATGCTGAAACATTTGAAATATCAGAACTGACAGGGGCAGACGTAAATGGAGAGAATCAGGAGCATATTTTTCCATTTCATACGATGAAGTTAGAGAGTGGTATGATGTCCGTATTTTTGGATACTTCGTTGTACAAAAAAGAACTGTTTATGAAAAGAACGGATGAAGGAATTATGGGGAGTGGATATGACTGGGAGAAGGTGGCAAGTATACTGCGTCAGGAAGCAGGAGCAGATTTAGCTGGTGAAATATATTTTGATTCTGAATCAGACTTATTTTGCGCATATACTGACAATAGTGAACTGTTGAGGAAGTTTGTATCAAAATTAAAAGAGACATGTGAAAATAATGAAAAATTAGATGCTTTGATTCAATTAATATAGTTAAATTTTGCTAAATGAAATTAATTAAAGTGTAAATCGTTATCAAAAAAACTATTTTTTATAGAGAAATTCAAGATATAGTAAATATTGATGTATTGGCAATAAAGTAAGACTTTGCTGTGAAAAGAGGAGTATCTTATTCATAATAGAGATATTCCTCTTTTGTAGTTCATTTTGATATACATTGGCAGCTGGTATACCTGCACCAATCCTATAGCCTGTTCAAACTCATCTATAAACGTTGCTTTTGCGGCGACTTTAAGCCATTTTCTCAGCAATTTGGTATCGGTTTGTTCCATAATGCAGGTTTTGAGTGAATCTGGAAGTTCTTCAAGATCTTCAAGGAGTTCAATTACAGATTCTGCTTTGCCCTCAGTTTTTTCCTTATTTAAAAGTCTTTCAAATAAACTACACATGTCCTTTTCATCTCCTTCTTTTATCTGCGTTATCAATTCTCCACGTTCGTCCTCGTTTAGTTTCCGTATTACATTTGAAAACCATGTAATCCATTCATTCAAGTCATTGGTGTCCATTGCCCGGATCCGTTGCATCAGCTCTGCGATGCCGTCTGTCCAGTCCTGCCTTGTCCGCTTCCTGTCTGCAAGGAAGATGTTGTCGATCAGTATATTGGACATCACTGCCTGTTTTTTTCAAACAGATAAAAGTTAAAGATATAAGAACAATAAAATGCTGGCTTGAAAAAGTAAATTCCAGTGCAGAGATAAATTCCACCACACGTTATTTTATTCAGATTTTGCACTTTTGGACAACTCTGTCCCTTGTGCAAAAACACAAAAAATGATAAAATATTACAAAATATTTTATGAAAATTTTGAGAATGGTAATATATAGAGTATTGAATGTTGTGCCAAGTATATAAAAGAACAGCAAGAATGAATGATAATCAGGAGTTATCTGTTAAATGAGAGTATGAAAAAAGGTAGAGATTTTTTATTACCCATTTATTACTTATAAGACTTCTTTCTTGTTTTTAGATATTTTACTACTGCCAGGATTCCATATTTTGTAAGTGATTTGATTTTTTATCAAAGCAGAATCTGGCAGGATATTCAAACATGAGAAAGAATCTAAATACGTAATAGATGGTTATTTTGTTGTTGGATTAATTTTATCTCTGAATTGTAGAATGACTTGTAAAATGAATATAAATCAATTTAGATTTTTCTTTCGTTTTCCTTGAAACAATCTGGTTTCAGACATATAATAGTGATGAAAACAACTCTATAAGAGGATACTTATGCAGAACAGTAAACGAAAAGAAAAAGGAAGCAGACTGGCTGCTTTAGTAGGTTTTTCAGCTTATTTTAGTTAGAAAAAACGGGGCTTTAACACGAAAAAAACACCGGCTAAAAGTCGGTAGTAGTTGTTTTTCTATAAAGTAATGATTAAAAAAATGATAATTTTACTTGGTAATGGGAAATCAGAAACATTAACCCATTAGAGATTTTATTGTTACATCAACAGAGATGACGAAAATACTAACAAAAAATAACAAAAACATACTGGGGATAAACAGTGAAACATTAAGTGTTTATTGATAATAACTATGCGGAGGTATACGAATTGATTAATTACGAAGTTATTGAGGAAATCCATAAGTCAAAAATTTGGAATAATGTTATTTTAAAAGTGAAAGTTAAGGGAAAAGAAAGGGTATATATTTTAAAATTATTTGCGGGAATAAATGAGAGCTTCCAAAAATTAATTTTCAATAGAGAGATGGAAGCTTTAAAAGTATTGAATTCATGCAATAACATTGTAAAAATAAGGGATACATCTACATCATTAAGGTATAAAAAAGTCGGAAATTATGGTGCCATTTTAATGGATTTTGTAGAAGGAAGAACCCTTGACTTCTACGACTGGCATAAATTTACACAGCTAAAAAAATATGAGATTTGTAATAGTATTTTACAAGCTGTCTATAATGCACATGCGAATGACGTGATACATAGAGATCTTAAACCGCAAAATATTATTTATGACGATATAAAAGACGAAGTTACAATTATAGATTTTGGATCCAGTAAAATAAAAACAATAATAGATAAAGAAACAACAATGCCAATGTTTTCTGAAAATTATTCTGCTCCCGAGGTGGTAAAGGGGAATAATATTACAGAAAAATGCGATTATTATTCACTTGGAGTTATTTTTTTTGAAATATTGTTATGTGAAAACGCTAGTGATAGTAAACATATGATTGAGATAATAGAGCATAGAGTTCATAAAGAAGAAGTGCAAAAAACATTGTGTTCCATGCTTCAAGAAGATCCAAAAGATCGACCGGAAAATATAAGTGATATAATGCTAGTTTTTTCAAACATAATCGGAGAATTAAATACGTCCGCTAATGAGTATAATATCTTAGTCGATAATGAAAAATTGCAGTTTTTAAAACGCCGCGCAGTGGTTGTGAATTCTATGAATATGTCTCAATTTGTAAATTCATTTTTAAAACGAGAATTCATTGAGACTTATGGTTACTATGATGAGCGCAATAATAAGTATGTTATGACTGGACAGAATGTCGTGATAGAATGTGTTATTAATGAAACGACGAAGGCAATTGCTGTTGCCAAAATTAATGAGATTGCTGTTGATAAAAGGAATATTAATATCAAAAGAAGTTTTAAAATAGGAGGGAGAATCACGTTTATAGATGCAAGATATCGGGGACAAATCGGAAAAGATAATGGAAGACTCCTTGTTATGTTCAAAAATAGACGAGAAGAAAATGAGATTTATAAAGAAAAAGAAGATAAATTTGAGAATTTATTTGGCAGTTGGCAAACAGGTTTAGAAGAATCAGTTAAAAGCGAAAAAAATAAAGTTGCGAAAATATCATATTCGAAAGCGTACTTTGAAAATAATCAGATTATTTTAGATGTAGATGATTGTCAAAACAAATCTATTGATGAAATAATCCAGAATACGCGTTTTGTAGTTGAAAGTGTTGATGATAAAGGTCAGCCTGTGTATTTTGATATTGGAATGTATGAAGACGTTATTTGCGAAGATGACGGTGTTCGGATGATTTTTCAGATGCCGAAGAGAGCATTGAAAGGAAATGTAATAGCATTATTAAAAAAAAGAGCAAATGTATTAGAAGATTTTAGAGCCAATACAAGTTCCTATCTCAGACAATTTAAAGCAATTCATGCGCTTAGAACAGAAGAATATTCAGCAAGAAATCTAAAGGATATTTTGCTTAATTTAGAGGAACCAGAAGAAATTCCAACAATTTCAAGTCCAAAATTTATAGAAGATAGACTTAATGATTCACAACAACAGGCTGTAATTAAATCATTAAATTCAGAAAATATCAGTCTAATACAGGGACCACCAGGAACAGGAAAAACAAAAGTAATAAAAGAAATAATAGGACAAGTAATAAAAAATGCAATTGAAACAGCGGATAGTCCTCGAATTCTTATAGTATCACAATCTCATACAGCAGTTGATAATATTTTGGAAGGACTGGATAAAATTATTGCTGATGATAGACAAATCATTAGAATTGGAGCTGATAAAAATGTATCATCTAAAATAGCTAATAGGTATACTATGCCAGCACACAGAGATAAAATTTTTGAAACAGTTCCTAAAAATATCAGTATATACAATGAAACAAGAGACAAGCTTTTGGAAGGAATTACTAACGTTAATGAAATTGAGCGTTGGAACAAAATTAAAGAAATTCAGAAGGACTGGATTGAAAGATCTGTGGAAAAAGATTGCTTAGATTATCAATTAATTCGAAGTGCTACCATAATAGCAGGAACGTGTATAGGTTTTTTAGCAAATAGTTTTGTAAAAGATATGGAATTTGATTATGTCATTATAGACGAAGCAGCAAAAGCAACAACACCAGAATTGTTGGTGTCAATTATTAAAGCAAAAAAAATTATTCTGGTTGGAGATCAGAATCAGTTACCAGCCTTTGCTGATGAAAGAATATCTCCAACAATATCACAATTAACCAAAAATCCTCAATTTAGAATTTTTGACATACTATTTGAAAATTTGCCAAATTCTCATAAACAAGTATTGACAACACAATATAGAATGATAGAAAATATTGGAAATCTCATAAGTACAGTTTTTTATGGTGGAACCATTAATACTGGTTGTGATGATAAAGATAAATTACATGGATTAACACGTTATATTGGCAAATCTATTGTTTGGTTCGATACTTCACAGAATGCCCAAAAAGGACAAAAAAGAACTAGGGGTGGATCATTTATTAATGAAGAAGAAAAGCGTATAATATTAGAAATCCTTGAAGACTTGAAAAAGACAAATGAGTTAGAAAATTGTGATATTGGTATAATTACTGGTTATAGTGGACAAAAGGATATACTTAGGAAATCGGTAAAAGCAAATGGATATGGTAAATTAGCACAGATTGATATAAATACACTTGATGCTTTTCAGGGAAGAGAGAATGATATCATAATATATAGTACGGTAAGAACAAAAGATTCTATTGGTTTTCAAAAAGAAAAAGAAAGCTTCCTGTATACTTTAAATAGGTCAAGAGATTGACACAAAAAAATACCTCAAGTAAATTTAGATTATTACTGACCTGGCAAGTTGGTAAAATCTAAAGAATACAAGAGGTATCTAAAATGAATGTTAAAGGAACAAAAAAGAAAAATCAAGTAGTAACAGCAAATATTTTTGAACAGCAGGAGCTTTTGAAAAAGGCGGAGGCGATCAAAGAAAGTCTTACAGCTTCAACCTGGCGTGAGTTGGAGACCAATGGTAAGTTTGATAAAAACGAAAAACTCTCCTTTATCAGTGATGACATGCTTATCTTAGGATGCGATGTGGGCAGTGAAACACACTATATGAGAGCAATCGATACCAGAGGAAGGGAACTCAGCAAGTCCGTATATTCATTCAACAATGATTCTGAAGGGTTCCGGAGTGCAAAGGAGTGGGCAGTACAGATAGCTGCTGAACATAATAAGAGCCAGATTGTACTTGGCTTAGAGCCGACCGGCCATTACTGGTTCTGCCTTGCGGCATGGATGATT
>Ga0137307_102208_pt1 | contig 14154 bp, 10 predicted proteins | sample NAcewD2O_March_2_FD_97180 | JGI IMG/M metagenome (GOLD analysis project Ga0137307, IMG submission 97180) | Mouse cecal microbial communities from Vienna, Austria - N-Acetylglucosamine amended D2O_March | ecosystem: Host-associated > Mammals > Digestive system > Large intestine > Cecum | place...
GCGCTGAGCCTCTGAATGTCGCCTATAACGGCCTAAAGCATCCGGAAGTCCGGAAAACGAAGTCTCTGACCATAAGTATTCATCCGTGTCATAATCTCCCGGAATGCAGAAGAGGGTGTGATCTCCGGTGAAATTAAACTCAGTCTTCTCATCGCGCACTGTCAGGTAGTTGCTACTACCCCTCTGTGCCGGAAATTCATAGCGGAATCCAAGACCGTCATCAAAAAGACGGAAACGGACTGTCATTTCGCGATCAGGCTTCTCGGCTTTCAAAATTACGGCAAGTTCACGGAAATTATCGCGTACGGTTTCATATTCCCCCCATATCGGCTTCCATGTCCTGTCTACAGAGAGGGTGTCCGTTCCAGCAATCTTGAAACCATGTGTAAAGTCTGCTTCATCAGACACAAGACCGAGCCTACTCTCCTTCACGAGTGAAGACCCTTTGTAATCAAGGGAATAACAAAGACTGCCATCTGCATCAATATCAACATTCAGAAGCAATTCTCCGGAAGGAGAAGTTATGCGGGAAACGGCAGAAACACCTAAAGCCGAAACCAGCATCATCATAAATATCAATTTTCTCATAATGAAGCGGCTAACGATTATTGAGTATCACCAAGATAAATTTTATACCCATAGGCTGGAATATCCGTCATGACGGGAAGAGACGTTTTCTCCCCGGAAATCAGTTCCGAGACTTGCATGCCTGTAAACGATATCGGAGTTTTTACAGATATCGCCTTGGCTGAAGGATTAACCATTACGAGCAACGTCTTGCCTCCATTCTCCCTGCTGAACACCACGGCTTCATTTTGAGCATAATTCTTAAGTTCGCCCCCTCTTGCCTCTGCCGACACTTTGAAAGCATTGTTTATAGCTTTATATGTGGCTGTCAGTTCCGGTGAAAAATCCAGTTTGCGATGATTGAAGAAAGAGAGTTTCCCTTTAAGCCCTTCAACATCCATGGAAGAATAAATCATGGGAGTGGAATTGGACATTGCCGCCAGAACGTATGCCGCAGGAACCCCTTCCGGCGCACCAAACATCCTGTCAACCTCATTTTCAGCAGCCACGTCATGATTGAAAGCATAACGCAAAATAGTTTTACCTGACGGAATTTTTGCATTGCTTCCGGTCACATAATCATGGAATGCTGCCGGTTTTCCACCATTGAAGAGAGTTTTCATCGCGGGAGCGAAATTCCAGTCGTAAACCATATCAAAACCGTCTGCATAGAAATCCGTTCTGGATGATTCAGCAAGCATAATGACATCGGGATCTTCGGCACGCAATTCCGTAATGGCTTCTTTCCAGAAAGAATGAGGCACTCCCTCCGCATAATCACACCTGAAGCCATCGATATCAGCCTGCTCAATCCAGAATTTCATTGCCTCTTTCATTCCCGTGCGCGTAGATTCTACGGAATAATCAAGTTGAGCCACATCTCCCCATGACGGGGTGGCAGCAATATTTCCATTCGCATCTTTGGCGTAACGTTCCGGATTCGTGATTGTCCATGTATTATCCCATGATGTGTGGTTTGCGACCCAGTCAAGGATTACGTCCAGACCTTTGCCGTGAGCTACAGAAACAAGTTCCTTAAGGTCTTCCATTGTTCCGAGAGATGCAGCCACGCTCTTGTAATCCTTTACACAATATGGAGATCCGATGCTGTTCTTGACACCGATCTCATATATCGGCATCAACCATATTACATCGCAACCCATATCCGCAATTCTCGAAATATCGTCTGTTACCGCTTTCAGGCAATCGCTTTCACCATAAAACCTCGGATTAACCTGATATATTACCATAGATGCCGCCTTATCTCCCGACGGTTTATCGGGGATAACCGGGCCGGCAGGCTCATTGCTGTCGCCGCAAGCTACGGCGGCGACAGCAAGAGATGCCAAAAAGATTTTTTTACCTGTCTTTGTCGTGTCCATCATCTATTATTTGTTAATCAGTTCAGCAGATTCGGGATTCGCCCTTATATAATAATCCTTGTCCAACGTAATCTGCAAAGCATCATACTGGATTCCGGCATTGTCTGTAAAAATAAGGTTCTCCACTTCTCCGGCACCTTCCACGGGGAACACGAGATATTCCACACCATCTATTGTTTTTGTTGAAGAAGCTGTTGCACCGGGCCATCCCCCGAACGCTTCCTTATCACCATAAGCATAGACATGAAATTCGTTCCAGCCTGTGTTGTTTTCTATATAAAGATTATAGGAAACCGGTTTTTCAGGTTCGGTTGCTCCGGGTGAATAATCGGATGGATCTATCTCCTTGGCAGAAGTTGCAGTCAATTCCACATATACATCACGGTCGAGTGCGAACACCACGACATCATCCACCTGCTTGCCATTTCCATTATTGAGGATCAGATGCTCTGTGAGCCCTTTGTCGCAATTATCCTTTCCGAAATCAAAATACGTGTAAGTAACGCCATTGATAACCTGTGTCCCCGTAGGTGACATTCCAGGCCAGGCGCCGTTAAGGTCGTTGACATCTCCCCACATGTAGAGATACAGCTCTTCCCATCCGGACTGGTCTGAAACATAGAGTGTATAACCGTCATGAGGAATATTGGAAGATGGATCGTAAGGCACCACCCCGTCGGCAGTCAGCTCAAGATAATAATCCTGATCAAGAGTCACGTTGTAATCGCCAAGCTGGGAGCCGTTATTATTGTTGTTGAAGATCAAATTGATATTGAGACCTTCGTTTGCTTCTCCCGTATCGAAATACTTATATTTCACACCATCGATGGTGGTCTCACCAGTGGGCTGTATACCCGGCCATCCGCCGAATACTTCCGCATCACCCCAGGCATAAAGCGACAACTGCTCGTAACCGGAATTGTCAACCACGTATATGGCATATCCGTCATGATCTATCTCCCCGGGGTTCTCAGGCTCTTTAAAATAATCCGCCCAACGATACACGATCACGTTCGTCCTCTGTCCGAGAGCCGGAGATTCGGTATGCGCCACGGGTTGATTGTCGAGAGAACGCTCCTCCCCCTGTTCTACGGAATAGAATGTATAGCCGTCGGCAAGTGTCTTCCCTTCTAAAAAGTCTTCGGGATTAAGGTAAATACCCCACTTGGCATCTGTGTCATGCGCCTTTTCAAGTTCCCAGCGGGGATCTCCCACCGCAACATCCTTGCCACCGTTAAATTCACCTACGATATATATCTTGTCAGTAGGCATGGTGCGTTGCGGCACTATCACCTCAAGCAACTGGTAGCCGGGACGAAGTTCGAAACGGGGCAACTCCACGTCAAATACGATGTCTTCCTTTGAGCATGCGCCCATAAGGGGGAGCAGCATAAGAAGCCAAAGATACGATATTTTGAACTTTTTCATTTTGAAGTCTTTTAAGAAGCTGTTTAATAATTGGGATTTTGAACAAGACCGGGATTCACCATAAGTGCTGCCTGAGGCAGAGGATACCATTCATATTTACGGTCTCGTTTTGCGGGTAGTTGACGGTCGGTTTCCGTAGCACGTCCGAAGAACCACCACTGTCCTTGAGTGAATTTGTCAAAACGGCGCAAGTCGGTGCGACGTCGGCGACCTTCATTGAGAAACTCAATACCCCACTCGCTGAGAAGCCAGTCGGCATCAAATGTATCGAAACCGGGACCGGGTTTTTCAAGTTCCTTCTGATCTGATGCGCCGAAATATCTGCCGCGCACCTGATTTACGTAACTCTTCGCCATAGAGGGGTTACCGGAACGCATATAACATTCTGCAAGTGTGTAATAAACCTCTGCAAGACGAAATTCCACCTGATCTGCATTACGCCAGTCGAGACCTGTGGAAGTGGGATAGATAGGGTAACGGATCACCCTGTAACCGGAATTGGTTTCTCCCCATCGCGGACTCATCACGGGTTCGAGCTGACGACCGAGGTTCTGGAAAGTTCCTACCTGATCCACATAAATCAACGGCTTGTCCTGAAGATCGGCATCGGCAAGCACGTCGGCACCGGTGTTCCAGTCTTTCTGCGGACCCATAGCGAATATTCCGCGCCAGTTGCCTCCTGCATCGCATTTGAAGGGCTGCTTTCTGATGTCGGCATTATTCATGCGGTCAAAGGGAGCACCGAGTTTGTCACCATAATCGAAGATGAAACTCTTGGGGTTGGATGTTCCTGCGTAAGGCACAAGTGTGCCGGTATTGTCTTTCGAAGGCACCATGCATACGCAATTCCATCCACTTTGATCGCAAGAGAATCCAAACATCTGGTCATAATTGTAAGGGAGGAAGGGGGTGTTGCGGTTATTGTTGGTATTATGCCCCGCTTCCATTGCGAAAGCGAACACCACCTCGGGGCATGTCTCGTTATTGATGCCGTATATGTCGCGGTAATCTGAAACAATCGAATAATTTCCGTAGTCACCTGCTATGATCTGTTCGCAAAGCGTCTTGCATTCCTCATATCGTGCCGTTCCGGTCCAAAGTTCAGAGTTGAGAAGAAGACGCATCTTGAGCATACGGTTCATTCCCTGGCTAAGACGGTTCCGGGTTCCGGGATTGCCCTGTTCCGCAATAAGATCTCCATAACAGCCATCAAGCTCATCTGCCATGAATTGCCAGATAATCTGCGAACTCTTGTTGAAATCCGGATCTGCGGAACCTGGAACATTGCCATCAGCTGCAACACACAGGGGCAACGTCCCTCCCCAAAGCTCAAAGTTATTATAATATGCCCATGCACGCATGGTCCGCACTTCAGCGATATATTGCTTCATTGCGCTGTCACTCATACCGAGCGAAGCCGGATTGAGTTTCTCAAGGTCTCCGAGGAGAGTGTTGCAAAGACCGATGGTCCCCCAAGCATGTTCCCAAGCCTGGCGTATTATCACCGATTCGGAGTTCCACGTCTGCGACGAGAGCACAAATTTTGCAGCTTCGTCATATCCCCATGCTCCACCGTTCCATGTGCGCCATGTTACCTGGTCTGCCGGAAATTCGTTGAGATACCAGAAATATTCAAGGAAACCGCTCTGTGCGCTGGCATAGATTGATGCTACAGCACCCTTTACGCTGTTCTCGTCCTGATAATATGCTGAGGCGTCTATCCTGTCGTAAGTGATCTCATCGAGATTGGTGCAGGATGGCAGAACTGCCGTCATGGTGGCAGCCGCAAACATTGCGCCTAAATATTTAATTAGATTCATAAGAAATTTTAAATTGAGGTTTCTGTTTCACGAATTGATCACCTGAAGCGGATAGTCACGCCTAATGTAATCTGAGTTGCCGAAGGATAAGCACTCGACACGTCTACTCCCGGAGTGATACCTGTCGAAGTCACAGCCGAAGGATCCGTTCCGGAATATCCGGTAAGAGTGAAGAGGTTCTTTGCAGAAACATATACACGTAATGAATCGAGCAAACGGCGGTTCTTTATCGGGAAATTATAGCCGAGCGTAACGTTTTCAAGTTTGAAATAGTCACCGCGTTCCAAGAAATAAGATGATATCAAACCGCCGCCGCTCCAAGTGTCGCGATCGTCAAGATATGCACTGCGAAGCACATTGTCGCTACCGCTTCCCTGAAGTCCCATGCCGTATTTACGCATATTGAAAATCTTGAACCCGAAAGCGCCCTGGAACATCATGCTCAGGTCGAAATTCTTCCATTTCAATGAATTGCTCCATGAGAGGAAATGCTTGGGAGCGCCATCTCCGATAAAACGTTTGTCTTCCGGATTGGCTGAAGCAGCTGTAACTTTCGAACCGTCGGCAGCATATACGAGCATGTTGTGGTTCTCGTCTGTTCCTGCATATTCATAACCATAGAACTGCCCGATCTTTCCACCCTCCTCCACTCGGAAGAAGTATTCGCTGGTGCCTGCACCCGGTTTCTGATAGAGATCAAGATAGGAGGCACGGTAGAGATCGTTGGAAAGTTTTGTGAGCTTGGTTGTGCCATAGGAATAATTGATTCCCATGTCCCATGTAACAGGCGTGTTTACGAGGATGTTGCCGTTAAGGGTCAGCTCAACACCGGTATTCTTTGTCGTGCCGACATTCACGAGAATCGAAGGATACACATACGGCGGCTGAGGAGCTGTGTAATTATACAGAAGGTCATTCGAACGGCGGTCGAAATATTCTATAGATCCGTTAAGACGATTGAAGAACATGAAATCCACACCAACGTTTATACTGGAAAGCTTCTCCCAGCCGAGATTCGGATTCGCGTTGTTCGAAGGTCTATAACCGGTCATCCAGTTTCCGTCGATAAGGTACTGACCACCGGTGGAATAAGTTGCAAGAGCTTTGTATGCATCGAAATCGCTACGTCCCGTCATACCATATGAGAAACGTGGTTTCAAACTCTGCACAATCTGTTCCTTGTCCTTGAAGAAGGGAGCTTTCGTCATTTCCCACGCTACCGACACTGCCGGGAAGTTACCCCATTTCTTGTTTGCACCAAATTTTGTGGAGCCTTCGCGACGGATGGAGGCACTGGCTATCAACATGCCTCTCCAAGCATAATTGACACGACCGAAAAAGCCCACCAAAGTAGACTCACTCTTGCCGGCATACATCTGTGCCTTGCCCTGTCCGAGCCATGAACCGGCACCGATGCCGTTCCAGAGAGGCTTGTCGAATGTGAAATCATTGTTCTGCTCGAACATCTGCTCCCAGTTGCTGCGTTCGAAAGAATAACCGCCTACAAAACGTACATCATGATCATCATTGCGGAAGCTATAGTTGGCAAGCCACTCCACGCGGTTCGTATACCATTTCTGATATTGAATTGATGCCCTGCCGGCATAACCACCCCAATAAGATTCTCCGGAAGTTGACGGAGTGTAATAATCACTCTTCAGGTCATTATAATTGTAGGAATATGATAACGTAGTGCTTACATTATGGTTGTCGTTATGCCATATATCATATTTCAGATCGATTGTGCCGAGCAGATAAGTACGTTTACCCTCGGATGTGTTTACCTTAAGCTGCTGAACAGGATTCTTGATATCCGTAGGGGAAGTGGGCTGATAATAGGTTCCGTCTGTATTGAAGACAGGGATTGTCGGATTCATGCCGAGAGCCGTGTCAAACATGCCGTCATCACCCCATTTCTCATTCACCCGTCTGGCATTGAATGATGCCGTTAAACGGAGATGATTGTCAAGAGTATTGGCGGAAACAGCGGCACGACCGCCAAATTCCTCACGTCCGCTGGTAATGTCAAGACCATTTGCCCTCTTATAGTTGACGGAAGCTGTGTAATATCCTCCGTTTGCCAACGAGCCGTCAATGCCGACATACTGGTTGGTGTCATAGGCAAAGTCGCGTGTTATTTCGTCATACCAGTCTGTGCTTGCACCATAATCGTTACCACGGCGAGACAATCGCCATTCGTAGGGTGACAATACTTCGGGTCTGTTTTTACCGAAAGCAAGCGCTCCATATGATTCGTAGGTAACTACAGGCAAACCGGGCGTACCGGTACCTTTCTTGGTAGTGATAAGTATTACGCCATTGGCACCCCGCGTACCATAGATAGCGGCAGACGCTGCATCCTTAAGTACTGACATGGATTCGATATCCTGTGGCGCCAAAGTACGGATATCCCCTCCGGCAACACCGTCGATCACTATGAGCGGACCATTTCCTGCACTCAGTGATGTGGCACCCCTGACCTGCAAAGCTGAACTGCCGTTAGGATTTGCGGCAGCTGTCGTGGACACGTTTAGACCCGTAACCTTACCGGTAAGCATCTCCATCGGGTTATTCATCGCTCCTGTCTGAAAATCGCTTTTGTTTACCTGCACGATGGAGCTTGACACTTCACGGCGACTTAGCGAACCGTAACCCACTACAACAACTTCGTCGAGGAGTTCCTGATTCTCATGCAGCACCGCATCAACAACGTTTCGTCCCTTCACCGCTATTTCCTGAGCCGCAAAGCCAACATAGCTGAAGATTAGCGTCCCGCCTTCGGGAACATCGTTCAAGGTGTAGCGACCATCGATATTGGTTGAGGTTCCCAAGGTCGGTTTTCCCTTGACAGAGACGCTGACACCGATCAATACCTCTCCCGTAGGATCGGATACAGTGCCCGAAACTTTCAACTGCGCCTGTGCAAATAAAGGAGCAGCTACAAGAACCAACGTCTGTGAAATAGAGAAGACGATCGCCCTTAAATTCCATGGTTTTCTGTTCATTTTATTTTTTGATTAAAAGGTGATAGTTTTTCTTGGCAGCAACGGAGACAATCTCCGTCAGAACGATGCAAAGTTCATAAACTTTACTATCCCAATCAAGGCTATCAAACAAAAATCAAAATATTATTCAATATCAACAGATTATAAACCAATAAATTACAACTGCAAATAAACTTAAAAAATCAAGATTATTTAGAGATTGTTTAAAGAATAATTTAACCTATTTCTTTAACTTCATTCTCGAAATTATCAGGATCGATGGCGCGTTTCCTCATCTTCGACCGATATGTGTAGACGGTAGAAATCGAACAGCATAGGAAGTGAGCAATTTTGGGACTGTCGTTAATGCCTATGCGAATCAAGGCAAAAAGCCTCAGCTCTGTATTCAGCAGTTCGCCGGATTTCAAGACCACCCTGTAATCAGGAATAAGGAGCGCGTTGAATTTTTCAACAAAAGAAGGATATATGTTCAAAATCGCTTCGTCAAATTTTTCATAAAAATTGCTCAGCAGCTCGTCTGCCATCTCGGAAGATTCCAGTTTCTTCAACAAAACCGCCCTGTTGGCACCTTGAGCGGCAAGAATGCGCAACGATTGCTGATAAGAACGTAACGTGGATATGGCTGAAGAACAATATTCCATGAAAAGACCGGCATACTGCTCCTTCGTGCGATTCGAATCACGCAACTCGTCATTAATGGTTTTCAGTTTTTCAGACAATGCGCTCAATTTTTCATTTGCAGAATTGATTCTGTCATTTGCCCGGTGAAGACTTTTGAACTGCTTCAATATAAACAATATCGTAATCACCAGTATGCACGATATTATGCTTACAATCCAGATCATTGCCCGCAGTTTGCCTGTCAGTTTATTCTGCAAAGTGGCGTAGGCATCATCTATCAAGGGCAGAATCTTGGTAGACTGGGTGTTGCGCATAAGTGCCGAATAAAAATTAGCATCAGCTATGCTTTTCTTCAGATAACGATGAGCACGCTCTATGTCACCCTCCTCAAACATGATTGTAGCCATCTCCCTGAATGACATGTTTTCTTTTACAGCTCCCCTTACATCGGAAATGGCACTTGCCACCAGATAGCGTTTATATTTCTCCTTTTCACCCGTAATTTTGTATATATAGGCAAGCGTTGAAGCCAAGATCGAATATTCCCTGGTTCCTGATGGATATTTCTTGAGATACGTATGTAGAAATTTGATTGCATCCTCCGGATTTCCATCACGCGCCGATTCCGATGTAACTAAAATGCAATTAAACGACGCCTTGTCAACAACCTTACTCAAAGAATCGGCATATAAGGCACGTCTCTGTTCATGTCCGCGTGCAGTTTCATGTTCATTTGCATATTCGCACAGATATTGATAGGCGGCACAATAAGTAGAGTAATAGTCTTCAAGAAGCGACTCGTGTGAATCAAGTGAATCCCTCGGAATCTTTTGCATCAGAGACAAGGCATCGGAAAACAATCCGGCATGTGCGAACACATCTGCCCGTTTTATAAGCAACCTGGTATATTCACCCGGTTTCGACAATATCTCCGGACGGCGCAGATTTAAATTTATATAATACAACGCCGAGTCTGATTTATATGCCGCAAATTCATCGATGAGACTGTTTATTATGTCAGTACGCAGCTGCTCGTCATCCTCTCCGGCACATTGCAGACGCAACCTGCCGATCCTGTCTTCCTTTTCTTTCTCATAGACTCCGCTCCTTGCAATTTCTGCATCAAGCAGCGCGTAAGAATCCTCAAGAGCCGATTCACGATCAGCCTCAGGCGTTCCACACGACATGCAGAGCATCATGACAACAACACAGGCATATACCCTAATGACATACATATCCTATCATTTTTATTTCATTAAGCATGGAGCCATAAAATCAAGATGATTTCACTCTAAAAATCCACTTGGTAAAGATAATACAAAAACTATTTGTTGCAAAACTTTAAAGCCAATATCGCAAATATTATTTCAACATTATCTCAACAGACAGCCACCCTTTCACCTGTTGTCAGAACGGAGCAGGTGATTCGAAACAATAATGATTACCATCTGTAGGGAAGGTAAATTCCAGCTTTTCTGCATGAAGATGAAGTCGCCTCTGACCATTCCCGATATTCCTGCCATACAGGCGGTCGCCGGCAATAGGCATTCCGAGCCCTATTTCTGATGCCGCATGTATTCTCAGTTGGTGGGTACGGCCTGTGACTGGCCGGAACTCTACGCGGCTTCTTCCACCTTCAGCACCGGTGAATTCGTAATAGGTAAGAGCATCCTTGCCACATTCAAGATCCACGCGCTGACGCGGTCTGTCAAGCCAGTCCGGAGATAATGGCAGATCTATATGTCCGCAACGGGAGATTCCAAGTGACCGGTAATCTCCCACAAGTTCGGCAACATACGTCTTTTTTACCTTTCTTGTGGCAAAAAGCGACTGCATGACCTTGAGAGTGTCGTTCCCGAATGTGGCTATAAGCAGACCGGAGGTGTCCTGATCAAGACGATGAGCCATTCTGACAGACCTGCCGGAGCCATATTTCTCCTCAAGCCACTGCTGCACGGAAACCGCGTTCCCCTTACCTGGCACAGAGAGCATTCCAGACGGTTTGTCAACCACACAGAACCATCTGTTCTCATATATGATTTCCGGATCCCGGACTACCGGTTGCCCGCAACCACTTTCCAGAGGCGGATATACATCAAGACCCTGCAGCATCCAGCCCAGCACCGGAAGACATTTTCCGCGACAGGCGGGATAATACGCGCCATCTATCCTTATTTCTCCGCTCTTGGCATGTCCATACCAATATTCGGCAATCGCTATTGGCTTCCAGCCGCGCAGATAGGCAGCCTGCAAAAGTTTAGGCGCACAGCACTCCCCTGCTCCGGATGGAGGAATCTTCAGTGGCGTTTCTGCAAAAATCTCACTCAGTGTCCTGCTTTCACCTCTGGCGTTAAGCAATGTGAAATTAGAGAAGAGCCACTGCTGCAAAGCTTCGGAATCCATACGGCGTCTCTCTTTCAGGGTGTCAATATGCGACTGCGCCTCATTCATTGCCGCCAATAAAGGCTCCAGTCTCTCTGCAGCTCTCTTCTTGAGACGATGAAGTTCGGCTTTTTCAAACTGACTCTGACGTATCATGGCTGCCAGTTCTGCCTCATCGCATGATGCCGTTGCTCTTTTAGCATCCCTTTCAGTTTTTGATCTTCTGCATTTATCCTTATACGCCTCAATTTCCGCATCAGATTGTCTCTTCGCCTCTTCGTATTCACGCTTTGCTCTGGAGAACGTGGTTTTCCCGAACTCCGCAATCTCTGCGCTAAGACGTGATATGTCGCGTTCTTTTGATTTGAAATAGCCATCGGGGTCCAGATAATCGAACACAGGTCCTACAAAACCGGGATAAAAGAAGCCTCCGTTGCCAAGTTGTCCGGAAAAGGCACACAGGGTGTGACGCCTTCCGCTGTCATCTGAAGCGATAAGCACGCCAAGCATTTTTCCGGCTTCAAGTTCCCGACAGAAATTGACATCATCAGGGTTGACACTTCGCTTTAACGCCTTCAGCCTGTCTCTTAATTCCTGATAAGCTCTCTCGCACGCGGCATCGGGAATATAATCAAAGGGATTGTTCATACCCTTTCCTGTTACAGATGCGCCGTCCATATTCTATTTTTTGACATCCCAAACATTTTACAACACAAAAATACTACATTCTCTCAGCACCGACAAATCCATTTGTATCTGCCGGGGGCGTTCATGTTCGGCGGTGAGGAAAATCAGAAAAAGGTCAAAGTGCTGTCGGGTGGAGAGCGCGTGCGGCTGTGCATGATAAAGCTCCTCCTTGAGCCGGTCAACCTGCTTATACTCGACGAGCCTACCAACCATCTCGACTTGAAAACAAAGGATATACTCAAGCAGGCGTTGCGGGACTTCGACGGTACGCTCATCGCCGTCAGCCATGACCGCGACTTTCTTGACGGACTCGTCACCAAGGTATATGAATTCGGCGACGGTCGTGTGCGCGAGCACCTGTGCGGCATTAATGAATTCCTCGAAAAGAAAAAAACAGAGCAGCTCTCATGATTCCAACAACAGACAGCAGCGGGGAGCTTACAACCTATTGTGCAAAAGGAGTCATACGCCGCCGGCTTCAGTCGGCAGGCTTCACTGTGGAACGTCTTCCCGGACCCGCAAACGGCAAACACGAAATCAGTATTTTACGATATTTTTAACTTCAATAGACAAGTGAATCAGGCGATGAAAGACAATGAATGCACCACGTCATCACGATTTGAAATCACGAAAGGATCATTAGTCTTTCCCTTTGTTCTTGGCTTTGGCATTGAGAGCTTTGATAGTATCGAGATAGGCACGTTCAACTGGGGACAACTCTCTTACCTGGAATTTGCGGTACTCTTCGCGGGCTTTATCCATCGCCTGCTGATGGCTGACCGAGCCGGGACCATTGAGCAATGCTTCGCCTGTTGAGGAAAGAATCATGTCAAGTTGTCGCACATAGTCATCCATATACATAGGGCGATGTTTCATCGCCTGAATCTCGGCAAAATCAAAGTATCCGGAGACAAGATTGTTGAGAATCTTCAGTTCATTTTCGCTCAGATAATTCTTGGCAATCTGTGCGTCTCGAAGTGTTGGATGATCACCTTTGAATGAAGTCAGACCCATCATCGGAGCATCCGCATTGGCTCGCTTAAAAATCACCTCGGCAGCAGTGTTGCCATGCGCAGCAAAATGAAGCTTATTCTGCACAATTTTGAAGAACTCGACCGAAATTTCAGAACGAGGATCATAATCGACAGCCGTGGCATAAAGGTCGAGTACCTGTCGGTACATCACTTTCTCCGACGAACGGATATCACGGATACGATCGAGCAGCTCACGCCAGTATGCACCGCCGCCGTTACCCTTCAACCGCTCGTCGTCCATTGTAAATCCCTTGATGATATACTCCTTCAGTCGCTCCGTGGCCCACCTGCGGAAGTGCGTCGCAATCACCGACCGGATTCTATAACCCAGCGATATAATCATATCGAGGTTATAGAATGGTATCTCTCGCGTCACCTGCCTGGCTCCCTCTTGTCGAACTTGTAAGAAATTCTTACAGGTTGCATGTTCATCCAATTCTCCATCCGCATATATGTTGCGGATATGCTGCACGATATTGGGTCGAGTCGTCTGATAAAGCTCTGCCATCTGTTGCTGGGAAAGCCATACAGTCTCCCCGGTAAATTTTACCTCGATACGGGTCTCGCCGTCCTCGCTCTGATATATGATTATTTGGTTGTTGACATCCATGGTCTCAAATGATTATTGATAGATGTTCAATAATTGTAGTATACTTTTGTGTTAATCAAACTTGTCAATTAACCGCGAATTAGTATGGTTGATTATTCCAAACTGGTAGACTCCCTCTGATATGTAATATTTCATTTAATAAAAGTCTTTCCACTTCTACAGGATCATCGTTCTCTGTATCAAACCAACTTACTGTTAATTTTTTTATCCCATATTGTAACATTATAATAGGCCATATTCTTTTTCAGGTAACTTCCCAAATTGGTGACCATTAACCAATCTATCCTTAATTCCCCCCAATCCGGCTTTGCGATGAACAATTTTACCATTTTCCTTTTTTCCTGATCGGCCGATATAAATTAATTCTTTGTTTCCATTGCAAGTTGAGTTCCATACCAAATAAACGCCACTCTTATTGGTGGGAGCATTACATACAGAAACCAGTTTCATCATGTCGCACTCCGATTCCCTTCTTGACGAACTGTTCGGAATTTCCGAACAGTTGCATCTTTAAGTAATTCTCCAGACTCAAATATATGTTTCAGGTGTTCGCTGATATTGGCTTTGCTGCTGGCAAACAACTCAACGATCTGAGCCTGAGTAAGCCACACTGATTCA
>Ga0137307_102211_pt1 | contig 14143 bp, 7 predicted proteins | sample NAcewD2O_March_2_FD_97180 | JGI IMG/M metagenome (GOLD analysis project Ga0137307, IMG submission 97180) | Mouse cecal microbial communities from Vienna, Austria - N-Acetylglucosamine amended D2O_March | ecosystem: Host-associated > Mammals > Digestive system > Large intestine > Cecum | place...
GGCTAAATCAGCCGCTTTTTTGCAGCCCTCGGTTTTGTCTATATCGCCAAGATTTAATACGCCGGGAATTAAAACCTCGCCTGCCATTTTCCATTTATTAAATGCCGCCATACGCTCAATAGGAATACGGACGCCGTCCATGACGGACATATCATCTTCTTCACAACAGGTAATCAGTGCACATTCCTTTCCGGCAATATCCTTGCCGCCTACAACCATAGAAAAGATACGGTCAATGACACCTTTAATCTGCGCCGGGATAGAATACCAGTAGACAGGCATGGTAAATACGATAACGTCCGCTTCAAGAATTGCCGGTGCAATCATGTTGAAGTCATCATCAAAAGTACAGGCTTTTCCAGTGGAAAAACAGGTTTCACATGCCCGGCAGCCGCCCACTTTTTTTAATGCAGCGTCAAACCGTGTGATTGTGTGCCCCTTTGCTTCGGCTGCTTTGATGAAAGCGTCTGTCATAGCAAAACTATTCCCGTTTTTCCGGGGGCTGCCCGTTATTACAACTATTTTTTTACTCATAAAAATGTGTCCTCCTTATTCTGCAAGATTGACTTTCTTTGCATTTGATATTATAATTTTAGCAAGAATTAAAATAAAATCAAGTACGCACATATAAGTGCGATACTTACAATCAAGTTATATACTTACCTAAAGGAGAGTGTAAACATGAATGAACGCTGTATTGCAAATGAATGTCTTGAAACGACAGGTTTCAGTTATACATTGTCACTAATCAATGGCAAATATAAAATGACTATTTTGTATACTTTAATGGAGTTCGGAGTTGTCCGTTTTAACGAAATGAAAAAATATATCAGCGAAATTTCGTATAAGACTTTAAGTTCCACTTTAAAAGAATTAGAAGCCGACCAATTAGTGCATAGAAAAGAATATCCACAAATCCCGCCAAAGGTAGAATATAGCTTAACAGAGCGTGGAAAATCTTTAATTCCTATTTTAGACGAAATGTGTGAATGGGGTGATAAAAACAGGTTATAAAATGGGGAATGAGAGGGATTCCATCATGCTTATCTTTGGGTCTTTGTTTTCTATTCCAAGTGCCGCCACTAAAACACTTCCCTTCAATACCAAACTGTTGTATAGTATTATACATATTCACCCCAACAATAATCAAAAGGAGTACAACCATATGGAACAACTCGAAGTAAACGGCAAAAGTTATCAAATTCTCAAACTGCTCGGCAAAGGAAAAGGCGGCTATTCTTATCTGGCAAAAGACGGCAGCCAGACAGTCGTCGTGAAGCAGATTCATCATGAGCCCTGTGACTATTATCAGTTTGGCGATAAGATGGCAGCAGAGCTGCGCGACTATGACAGACTGCACAAAATCGGAATCCCCATGCCCAAGCTGCTCGACGCCGATGTCAGCAATGAACGTCTGGTCAAGGAGTACATTGACGGAAAAACAGTGTACGAGATGGTGCTTGACGATACACTCCCCGCAGACTGTATTGGGCAGGTGAAGAAAATGTGTGGTGTGCTGTATCCTGCAAACACCAATATCGACTATTTCCCCACGAATTTTATTCTGCAAAAAGACGAGGGTATGCTGTACTATGTGGACTACGAGTGCAATGACTACATGGAGGAGTGGAATTTCGAAAACTGGGGTGTGAAATACTGGTCCAAGACACCGGAGTTTCTGGAATATGTCAAAAATCATATTGACAACGCCCAGTAATGTGCTATAATGCGTATAAACAATTACGGACAAAAAGCATCGACGAGGAGGAGTACATGCATTCCTGATGAACAGAGAGAAAGTGGCTGGTGAAAACTTTCGTGAAGGGTGTATGGAAGTAGCCTTTGAGCTTTGGATTGAACAGAGAACAGACTCTTAGTAGACTCCAACGGAGATTCCCACCGTTATCAAGGGAAGCGATATCGGAATCCAGTAAGGGCATTCCCGCATCGTACAGAGTGCAGAATTTTTTCTGAATTTAGGTGGTACCACGGACATGTCAGTCCGCCCTAAGCATCGAGAGGTGTTTTAGGGCGGTTTTTTGTCTGTTTTGTTATCATAATACTATTTTTAGGAGGAACGAAGCATGGACAAAAAATATGATTTTCACAAGACAGAGACAGATCTGGAAAACTTCTGGGAAGCGCAGGAGATCTACAGATACCAAAATGACAGAGCGCGCAAGACCTTTTCAATCGACACGCCGCCGCCGACTGTCAGCGGCAAACTGCACATCGGACATGTGTTCTCTTACACGCAGGCAGAAATGATCGCGCGGTTTCGCCGAATGCAGGGATATGACGTGTTTTATCCGTTTGGCTTTGACGATAACGGACTGCCCACTGAGCGGCTTGTAGAGCGGGACAAGGGCATTCACGCCAACGCGCTGCCGCGCAGCGAATTTCGAGATCAATGCCTGCAAACCATCGCCAAATACGAGGAGGAATTTAAGAATCTGTGGAAACGGCTGGGCTTTAGTGTGGACTGGAATTTACAGTATCAGACCATCTCAGAGCTGTCGCAGAAGATTTCGCAAAAATCATTTCTTGAACTTGCGAAAAACAAAAGGGCTTACATGAAAGAGTCTCCCGTGCTATGGTGTACCGAGTGCCAAACCTCCATCGCGCAGGCCGAGCTAGAGACAAAGGAGTGCGAGACTACATTTCATTACCTCAACTTTGCAACACCTGTTGGAACGCTGCTCATCGCGACCACCAGACCGGAACTGCTTGCAGGCTGCGTGTGCATTTTTGTGCATCCAGAGGACAGCCGCTACCATAATTATATTGGAAAGACGGCAACGGTACCGCTATATGATTTTGAGATTCCCATTTTGTCCGATGAGACCGTTTCCATGGAAAAAGGAACCGGCGCGGTTATGTGCGCGACTTTCGGAGATTCGGCAGACATGGACTGGTGTGAGAAACACCATTTGTCGTATAAAAAAATCATTCTGCCGGACGGAACGATTGCTTCCGATGTATCTTATATCGGCGGCATGACCATAAGAAAAGCAAGACAGCATATCATCGACTGTCTGCGGAATCAGGGACTTCTGGTGAGACAGGAGACGATACAGCACATGGTTGCAATCCATGAGCGCTGCGGTACAGACGTGGAATTTCTGCCCTCAAGACAGTGGTACATTGACGTACTGACCGATCGGGAGAAATACTTAAAGGCGGCGGACGAGATTCACTGGCATCCGGCCCATATGAAGAAGCGCTATCAGACGTGGGTGGAAAATCTAAAGTGGGACTGGTGTATTTCGAGACAGCGGTATTTTGGCGTTCCGTTTCCAGTGTGGTACTGCAAGGACTGCAAACAGCCTGTTTTTGCCGCGCCAGAGCAGCTTCCAGTCAATCCGCTCGAGACGAATCCGCTTCATGCCTGTGCCTGCGGCTGCACCGGCTTTATCCCTGAGACAGCAGTGTTTGATACATGGGCGACCTCCTCGGTCACGACGCTCATCAATGCCAGATATGGCGAGCCGCAGGACTGTACCGACGAGCTGCTACCTATGGGAATGCGCAGTCAGGCGCATGAGATTATCAGAACATGGGCATTTTACTCCATTGTCAAAAGCTTGTATCATACTGGGAGAATACCGTGGCGTGATATAATGATTAGCGGCTTCGTACTGGCAAAGCCCGGGGAGAAGATCAGCAAGTCCAAGCATAACGGCGCCGATTCCCCGATCGCGCTGGTCGAGACACACTCCGCCGACGCAGTGCGCTACTGGGCAGCGAACAGCAGGCTTGGGACAGATACCTTTTTCAGCGAGGACGAACTCAAACTCTCCAAGCGCTTTATCCAAAAGCTGTACAATGCCGCGAAATTTGCCATTTTGCAGCTAACAGATTTCCAGAAGCCAGAGACTTATGACGAATCGGGTTTGCTGCCCGTTGACCAATGGATTTTGCAGCGCGTGAACGAGACGACGAAAAAGGCAGCAGAACTGTTATATGAGTATGAGATTGGGCAGGCAAGACACGAGATTGATACCCTGTTCTGGAAAGATTTCTGCGATTACTATATCGAGATAGCAAAAGAAAGGCTATACCAGCCCCAAAAACACGGTGAGAGACAGCAGTATTCTGGTCAGATTGCGCTGTATTACAGCTTGCTTGGCATCTTGAAGCTGTATGCGATATACACGCCCTATGTGACCGAGTACATTTATCAGGAATTTTACAGAAGCTATGAAAATGAAGTCTCGCTGCATCTGACACAGTGGGAGACGCGGCAGACAAAACAGTGCTACATTGACTTTGGCGAACACCTAAAAAGCGTGATAGCCGCAGTGCGCCGGGATAAGACAGAGCGGCAGCTCTCCATGAAAGATGCCATTCCTGAGCTGATTATCACCTGCCCTAAAAAGTTCCGTGATTTTTACAAAAAGACTGAGAAAGACTTGAAAGCCTGCACCAGCGCAGAGCGGATCTTATTACGGAATTAGAAAGAAGGCTGTCGGAGATATATTTTCCGACAGCCGCTTAATACGTTTTAGATATAATATTTTTATCACCTAATGTTATACCTGCAATTTTAGTTTCTAAATATTGGAGTAAATTAATTTCTTTGTCTATTAAATTGTCTAAATCAGTATCACAAAATGTAACGATAATTTGATGCCTCCCAGAATTTTTATGTAGTAGATAATGTTCCTTTGATATTTTGAAACAAGTTGAAGCTGCGTCCAATCTACCCCAGATAATACCAACTTGTGCTTCGTTTGTTTCCATAATACTTAATAATTTATTACAGTATGTATTATTTGGTTTATTATTTGGCTCATTTTTACATTCTATTATAAAATATGGAGACAAATAATCAAAAATAGATAATCTTGGTGTTTTTATACTGCAAAATGCAGTACAATCAAATTGGTTGGTTTCTGTTTTTATATCCGTTGTACATGAAATTCCCGTGATTTCATTAAACAATGCACATACGAGGTTTTCCAAAGAACGTCCTTTGGCTGTTGTATTTTTGTTATAATCCGAGTCCAGTTTTTTTCTTAATGCTTTTAAATGATAATACGCTGATTCACTTGGATTATAAAATACCTTGTATAATGTTTCTACATTACTTGAAAGTGAATCAGCGTCAATAAAATTTCCGGTAATATGTTCGTCCTTTATTAATTTCTGTTCTATTGCATGGTATATTTGTTCTTCTGTAACATCTGGTTGTTGAATGACCTTATATGCAATATAAATATGATCTGTTGTGATTTTTTCATCTCTATCACATTCTGAACAATAAATTGAAGTTGAGAGAATTTCAGCAACAGCATTTTCGGAAATGATTAGTAAGGTATCATCACATTCTGGACATTTCACTAAAAAATAATGTTCCAGAATCTTATGCTGTTCTGCATATTTCAATATAAGTTCCGCAAGAGAATACTGAACTTCAAATTTCGCAGCAACCATTGAAGCAGTAATATTTTTTTGTCTGTTTCGGGGCAGCGTTGCAAGCCAGTAATCAAAATTCTCTACAAAATCAGCATTTAGAACCTCAGTAATTTCTAAAAATTGTTTGTAAAACATTTTGTATATCCTCCTCCTCTGCGTATTGAATTGTCTTAAAAAAGCCAAATGTTCCTTTGGAACCAAATTGGATTTCTAATTGTTGATTGTATCCTGTAAAATATGTTTCATCTTTTCTTTTGAAAACCATACTCAAATTTTTGCAGATCTTTCCTTGCATTACGGATTTTTTGCTGTCAAAAAATGCTTCAGTGGTTTGTAAAGGTATTAATTTTGATGATTTTGCATCAATAGTAGTTAATTCATTTTCGTCATTAGAACTGATTTTAATGAGGTAGGCAGATCTGTCTTTTGTGAAAATATCCCTATTGTCACCATTTATTGAGACAAATTTTTCTACTAAGATTCTTGAATCTAATAATGCTTTTTCTTTATTTCTGATATCTAAAGAAAGATTTTGAAATAATTGATCAATAAAGGTATCTATAAGATTATTCTGGCTTTCAATCGTTGACACAATATCTGCCGGTGTAAACGAATAGTTGCAGTAAAGTTTGTATAGCATTTTAGAATTAATGTTCTTTACTATTTTAGAATTCATTTCAGCTTTAAATTGAAATATATTTATAATTTCATTCATTAAATTTTCAGCGATATCCATTGTAATAATATGCTGTTCGCCAATATGTGAGAAGTGTTCTCCGTCAAAGGGGAACAACGTGGACTTAGCTTTGGCTCTGCTTACAATAAAACCATCGTCAAGATAAATTTCAATAAATACAGGAAATGCAACTGCTTCGTCTTTTCGCTCTGACTCACCACACAAAAATAATCTTGAAAAGGTAAACTCAATCTTATGTACTTTATGATGATCCTTGCTAATAATATGATAGTCAACAAGTTCAAATTCGTTTGTGTTTTTATATTCAAGTATATTACTCATTGGACAGTCAGGGTATGCATTCTTAATAGTTTGCTCTACAAAAGAAAAATCATAACTTTTATCTTTAATATGATACAACTTCTTATAACATATTTCTTTACTGCCTTCTCGAACAATTTTTAAAAGCCAATTCTTTAAAATCATTTCATTTTGTTCGGATATATTAGAAAATTCTTCCAGTTTATTTATATATTCAGAACGTGTCTCTACAAATTTTATATTGTATTGTTTCAGAAAACGCCGCATAATCGGATTTTGTAAGTAATTATCTTTGCTTAAAAAAGAAGGTATTTTCATTTCTATTTTCTCCAGTAAGTTTATTTTATATTTCAAATATAACACAATTAAGGAGAAAAATCATTATTTTTCTTTCATATTCTTACAAAATAGAATATAAGTTCCGAACTGATGATTTATTGTATTATAACTCCTGAAATCGAGATATGCAACAACTATTTTTTAATAGCTTCATTATCTTTCCACTCTGGCAGAGCTGCAATTGATAGCTTCCCAATCCCCCATTTGACAATACGAAACGCCAATGCTATGATAAATAAAAGGGGAAATAGGCGTATGAAAAAGCTAAAGATTATCTGGATTCTTTTTGCGCTGATCAGCATTCTGATATGGATGCCCAGACTCGATGGACTGCTCACCAAAGAGTATTCTGCGATATCAGACTGTGTCGTATTGGATGATGGCTGGGATATCACGATCAATGAAGATACATGGCAGAATGTCCGGCTGACAGAGCTTCAGTTTGCTGCTGTCAGTAAAGGCGATGAGATTATAATGCAGCGTACACTTCCAGCAAACTGGGGGGTTGTTGAAGGTGCGCTGCGTTTTCATATCAAACATAGCGCGGTCAGCATGTATGTTGATGATGTACTCCTATATGAATATGGCGTAGACAGGCTTGCCGCGGGAAAAACACTCGGCAGCGGGTATCAGTTTATCAATTTTCCAAACACCTATCAGGGAAAAAGATTTCGTATCCATATGACAGTCGCAGAGGAAAAAGTCTTTACAACGCTGGATTCCATAAGGCTGTATGAGTGGAAAAATGCCTACCGCGTGTTGATTACAGAGAACAGGCTGCCCCTGTTCAGCGGCTGCTTCCTGATTCTTTTTGGGCTGATTGTCTGCGTGATTACGATCTTTGCACTTCTTTATTCGGCCAAATATATCCGACTGTTTTGCATTTCTCTCTTTTCGATTTGTATGGGATTGTGGACACTGAGCTACTACAATATCATGCTTATTTTTGCGGTGCCGCTCTATTCGATCTCACTTATCAATTATTTGGCGCTCTATCTGGCGCCGATTCCACTGACAATTTACATACGTGAGGAGGTGTACAACCTCAAGCTGAGACTGCTGGCCATTGCATACCGCGTCTTTCTTGCGATAGAACTTGCAGCCGTCTCCGTAATGGTGACACTCCACACGCTCGATATCGTGCATCTGGCAGGAATGCTCAAATACATGCAGGCGATACTGTTCATCGGACTGCTGTTTTTCCTGTACGTACTCCTCCTCAACCTAAAGTTTTCCAAGCTGGAAAACCGGCTGTCTGTTCTGGGAATGTTGATTGTGATTGGCTGTATTGCGTATGACCTCGTTGGTTATAACAGCGGCCGCTATCTTGGAATGGATATTTTCAAGATCAGAGGTGTCTCCTCGAGCGGCATTATGATATTGATCTGCATTCTGTTTATCTCATTTTATATAGAAATGACACACAAGATGATGGAGCAAAAAGAGCGTGATTTCCTGATCAAAAGCGCCTACACAGATGAGCTGACGCAGCTTCACAACCGACGGTACTGTATGGAACATTTTAACAAAATTCGGGAAGAGCAGACGGCAAACTACACGATTGTCTGCCTTGATGTCAACAATCTAAAGACTGTAAATGACACCTATGGACACACCAAGGGCGATGTGCTGATTCGGTGCGCCGCCGAGGTGATTGCGCAGACCTTTGGTCAGTACGGGGTTGTAGCGCGGACTGGCGGTGATGAATTTGTTGCCGTGTTAGGGCCCACCGATGACAGGAAATTGTCTGCGCTGATGGAACAGTTCGAACAGAATATCGCACAGAAAAATCTTGCGGCGGAGGACCTGAACTTGTCGATTGCATACGGCTATGCCTCTGGAAGCCGGCAGGACAATGACATTGATAAGGTACATCAGACAGCAGATGACCGCATGTATGAAAAAAAGAAACAGATGAAAGCCGCAGTGCAAATGGCTGTGAGATAGTAGCACTGCAAAATAATAGTACAAAATGAATTAGATGGAGGAATAGAGATGGACACAGAAAACACCAAAGAACAGAACCTGCGCGACTCAATGTATGGCAGAATGCACCTGAGCGCGCAGAATGAACCCATCGCATGGCAGTACCTCAATATGGAAAATGAGGAGGACGCCGCGCTGCTTGCAAAGCTGGAGAGGCAGGATTTAACGGATTCGTTCGTGGGAGATGGATATCCGACATATCTCAAATGGCTGCGCAAAAACAAGCGGACAGAAGAGCTTTCACGCTATGTCCGCCTGCTCGTGGAAGTAGGCGGTTCTACTGCGTGGCGGATACTGGTAGATGATAATTACACTGCAAAGCTGGTGGATTTGGAGGTAATGCTCGACTGCCTCACAGGAGAGCACGCAGAGGAGCAGAAGATGGCGCTTCGCGCAGCACTGTGCGCCAAGTACCTGTACAAAGATCAAAACACAGAGGAGGCAAGGAAACTGCTAGCACTCGGCAAAGCGGACCCGGAGATTTTGAGGCGCGCGCTGCAATACTGTCACGGTGTTGAGAAGTCAAGAGCACAGGGCAGGCAGCATGCCAGAATACTCCTCACAGCAATGTATCTCTATTGGAAAGAAGCGGGAACAGCGCAGGATTTAACGGATTCTCTGATCAGTGATTTACTTGCAGAACTTCCGAATTTGTCCTACCCCGCAAAAGTCTATACGCAAAGAGAGCTTGACATCATGCAAAAATATATTATAAATTCAAACGCAGATACACCGTTTCCGCAGAGTGTATTGTCGATCTGCACCGCGCGCAATGGCTGGATGAACGTTACATTTATGGCAGGCTGTGCGTTTCTTGCACTACGGCACTCTGTGCGCTTCGAGCTGCTGTTTCGCCTGACGCTGGGATATGGATTTTCTTATAAATATCACATTAATGCACTCCAAGCTGTCCGTGCGCTCACAGATGACGAAGGCTTTCATGCCCACATGGACATCGTTGAAGAAATGCTGCCCATCTCGGATGAGGATTATCTCATCTGGTGCCTGTACGGGCAGCCATCTGATGCGTCTGCACACGAGAAACTATTCATGACTAGCTGGCACGCAGAATGTGAGGCAGAGATTCAGCGCATGGCAGTGAAGAATCCAGACAGCATTCGGGCAACAGTACAGAAGGCAGAATCCGAGGAATACAGAAAACTCGTCATGCTGATACAACATGCCAATCCAGCTTTGTATGAAGAAATCCATGCATCGTACAGGGAAACTTATCTGGAAAAACTAGCATGTGAGCTGGCAAAATATTATTATAACAAATATAACGAAACCGCAAAACAGTACTTGCTCGGCAAATGCAGTCTTGATACGCTGGTTGCGGCGTTCCATGAGCACCAACTTGCGGCTGGATCATGGAGCAAGGTCAACTATGAGTGCATCAACCACCTGAAAGCAATCGGAGAAACTGCATTTTACCGGCGTGCGCTGGTATTGCAGTTGCTGAAAGGCGCTTTGGGCTATTTTAGGGAATATCCTGTATCGGAGGAGACTGTTGAGCCGTCGGACAACGATTCGTTGTTGTATGATCAAGAGCAGATTACAGGCATCTTTGAGCTTTTATCCAAAGAAGCGGTTCCAATCTACAGACAGATCAAGATTTTGGGCGAGGCTTGTGATTTTATGCAACAGAAAAAAGACAGAATCCTGTTTGTGGAGGCGTATGCAGAGGTGGCAGCAGCGCTCTGCCAAAAGGACAAAGAACAGTGGGAGATTGGCATCGCAGAAGCGCTCAAAATAGAGGGTGAACAATGGATTGAAGGCGTGCAGAAGCCCATATGCAGGGACAGTGAAGCCGCATTCTGCATCTGTCTCAAGGTGCTGGCACGCGAGCAGTCCCTTGACCAGTACAAAGAAAAATTGTTCGAATTGATACAAATGGACTCAGAAGCCGTTCAAAAACAGCTTGTGGAGGTATTCAAGAATCATCAGGAGTGGGAAGCGGAGGTCTTGGCGCTGTTCGCCTCCAAAAAGCTCAAAGAGCGCAGCTTTGCCGTCATGGTTTTTGAGGAATGGGGACAGACCACACATCTGGATTCCATCAAGGCGGCGCTCGCGAAGGAAAAGAACAAGAAATTAGCCGAAAAGCTACAGGATTTAGTGGTAGATTTGGAAAAAGCAGGCGCAGAGGGCGGTTCACCTAGAATATGGAATCGACCAGAGGAGCAGCTTGCCGCTTCGATTTACAAAGGTGAAAGAAGGCGCAAAGTGGAGTGGGTATGCGCGCTCCAGCTTCCAACAGTACATTTCCAGCATTCAGCCAAGGATGAAACGGGTGTTTGCGAGACCGCATCGCCGGAATACATGGCTGCGCTGCTGGCAGCCTATGCCGATATGGAGATTCTAAGCGTGAATCAGAATGCCCGGACACTCGCGTCGCCGTTGGTGCCGCATGAGCTTGCCGCGTATGTTGATGCAGTGTACCAAGGCTGGCTCGCCCAAGGCGCGGAGGCGAAAAAGCGCTGGGTGCTCTACGCCGCAGCGATTCATGGCGACGCGCAGATGATTATGGGATTACAGAGTCAAATCAAGGACTGGGCAGAGCACTCGAGGGGGGCAATTGCGGCTGACGCCGTGCGCGCGATGGCACTGAACGGCAGCGCGCAGGCACTCCTTGTCGTTGACCAGATGTCGCGCAAGTTCAAATCCAATCAGGTAAAAAACGCAGCGAAAGAAGCGCTCGCAGACGCAGCGTCAGCGCTTCAAATCAGCAGGGAGGAGTTAGAGGACAGGATTGTGCCCGACCTAGGATTCAATGCACAGATGGAACAGACCATCGACTACGGCACACGGACTTTTACTCTCCGGTTAAATATGCTGTTGGAGCTCGAAGTCTATGACAGCAGCGGCAAACTGCTCAAGAAGCTGCCCGCACCCGGCAGACAGGACGATGCCGAGAAGGCAAAGCAGGCACAGGAATACTTGAAACAAATTAAGAAGCAGCTCAAATTAGTCGCTTCTGCCCAAAAACTTCGCCTCGAGCAGGCGCTTACCACGGCGCGGTACTGGCAGACAGCAGCATGGAGGGCACTGTTTGTCAGCAATCCACTCATGCACCAGTTTGCTGTCGGCTTGATCTGGGGAGTTTACGAAAATGGACACTTAAAAGAAACCTTCCGCTATATGGAAGATGGCAGCTTCAACACCATAGATGAGCAGGAATACACCTTGCCGGAGGCAGGCAGCATCGGACTGGTGCACCCGCTCGAATTGCCTGACGAGCTTCTTAACATGTGGAAGGAACAGCTCTCAGACTATGAGATCACACAGCCTGTAGAGCAGCTCGACCGCCCCGTTTACCGTATCACAGAGGAGGAGAAGGGCACACAGAAACTCACACGATTCTATGATAAAGAAGTAAATGGTGCATCGCTGGTCAGAAGCTTGTTGAGTGTCGGCTGGGAGCGCGGAGAAATCCTAGATGGGGGCTGCTATGATAATTGCTGCCGCAGCGATCATAAGTTCGGCGCCGTGCTGACCTTCTCAGGAGTCGGTGTAGGATATGAGAACGTGGAGATCACCATCGAAGAGCTGTATTTTACTGTCAAGGAAAAGCCCTGTTTGCTCGAGGAGGTCAGTGAGCGGTATTTTAGCGAGATTGTCTTGCAGATTGCACGGATTGTAGGGGATTGACCGCCGATAATCCGATGAAAACTCAACTGCACGACAAAACAACAATTGTTTAAATTACTGCAAGATTTTCAAAAGACAAATGAACAGCTTGCAGCCCGTATGATTCGTCTTGTGGCAGAGATTGGCGGCGAGACCGCGCAGGAAATCCTGATGTATTATTCGTCGTGGGTTTATTTCAATCAATTTGAGTATATAGAACAATTTCTGACACAGGAGCAGGCAGCAGTGATCTTAGCAAATGCTGCGGCATGGCAGGAGGGAGTATTTTTTCCAAGATATGCCCATTGGCTGATTGAGATGGGTATGGAGGACCCCGAGGTATTTTGCCGCATGAGAAAGCTGTGCTATAACGATGAAGGAAACAATACGCAGATGCTTGTGGCAGCACTGTATCTGCACTGTGTGAAGCCGCTCGGCCACCCGGCAGAGAACGACAAAAAGGAAGGCGATCCCGAACTGATTCAGGAAATGACTGCTTATTTAGTGGAGAGTCTTATTCAGAAAATAGGCGGACTGTTTCATGAAGACAATATGCCTCAGGCATCAGAGCTGGAGACACTGCAAAATTTTGTGCGGAATGCAAAGATCAAAGAACCCATTCCAGATGAAATCTGGACAATCCTATCCGGCAGACGCAGACAAGACAACAGACCGTCACTCCAATTTCAGCTTTCTTTCCAGTCATTTCTGGCTTTTCTGGCGATAGACCATACAGACCGGCTGATGTCAGTGCTCCGCATCGCGGAGGCGTTGGATGCCATGACCGTCCAGAATCTGCCGTTAAGCGGTTGTCTCGCAGTCGGACAAGACTGGTTTGACAGACATATTTTGGCACTGGAAACAAATCTCGAACTTCCCAAGGACCGCTATATCTATTGGGCGGTTGCCGAGAAGCAGACAAAGATTTTGGAGCGCATGGCAGTGAAAGTACCCAGAGTGATCTGTAATGTGTACGAGAATTGTTCCGCCGATGATAAGGGATATTTATTGTCCTGTATCAAGACGGGCAATCCAAAGTATTTTCAACTAAAAAAGACCTTTCTGGTCGATTCGTACCGCCGCACAGCCGCCGGGGAAATTGTTGCAGGGTATCATACTTTTCGGGAGAGTGCAGCGCGTTATCTGCTGGGAGAAATCGAGATTTCTAAGATCCTTCCCTGTGTCGGGAGCTGGCGCAAAATGTATCATCTATCAAACGGTGCGCAGCTTCAAAATGTTATGGCATACGGTGAGATGCAAATTTACCGGAGGGGACTGGTGCTGGAATGCCTTCAATTGAATCATATATATTTTTATGATCATTGGATTGATAGCGAGCGGAATCATGCAGAGGAGAACACAGCATGGAAACATAAAGATGCGCAGCAAATACGCAGCCTTTTGGCAGTCTTGGCGGAGGAGAAAGTACCACCGCAGTATCAAATCGAATTTCTTGGAAATGCTTATTTTGGACAAATAAATGATACTGTGGAGGAATGGTTTCAAGAGATCGCAGCATATCACAAAGACTGGCACAGCGAATGGATAGCTGCCTCCCAAAGCTGTTTTGTGCCAGCGCGCATTCTGGCAATATGCGTGATGGGCGTACAGTGGCAGGAGTTTCAGGACGAACTGCTTGCGTGTGCCTCAGAGAGCAGCAAACTGGGGCGGGAGTATTTACGAGAAATTTACATCGCGCACCCAGATTGTGAGAAGGGTATACTTGCCATGCTAAAGTCCCCGCGCGCAGCGGAGCGCAGTATGGCAGTGGAGGTA
>Ga0137307_102212_pt1 | contig 14111 bp, 10 predicted proteins | sample NAcewD2O_March_2_FD_97180 | JGI IMG/M metagenome (GOLD analysis project Ga0137307, IMG submission 97180) | Mouse cecal microbial communities from Vienna, Austria - N-Acetylglucosamine amended D2O_March | ecosystem: Host-associated > Mammals > Digestive system > Large intestine > Cecum | place...
CAGCCTTTAATATCCGAAATGCTGTCTGTAATATCGGCGTAAACGGTGCCTAAGCTTTCCGATACAGTACCGAAGTATCCCGAATCGCTCTCAAAATAAGCCACGTCCGCAGCGAAAAACGCAAACATCAGCAACGAATACAAAACAAAAAACGCCATCGGCAAATATTTTAACACCGTATGTATTTTGAATAATGCTCCGTCGCTTAAAAACGGCTTTTTATCTTTTTCGGCAATCGGCGTCGGTCGCGCTTCAGGCGCTTGCTTGCTCTTATGCGCATTCTCCATCGCGCTTACGATCGGCGTGGTTTCCAAAGCGTCTTCGCAGGGCAAAGACTCACCGCAATTATAGCAAAAACGCCATCCCGAATTTAACTCCCTTCCGCAATTCGGGCAAGTACGCGCCTCATCGCGCTTTGTGCCGCATTCGGGGCAGAATTTACCCTCGAACTCCGCGCCGCAATTTTTACATTTGTACACTCCTCTCTCCTTTAAAGCCCAATCAATCGACTTTTCTTGAAATTTATAAAATCGAACCGACAAAATTTTTTTGGATATTCATATTATAAATCGCACAATATACGATTGTCAAGCGAAATATCGTACATTATGCGATAATTTTGGGCATAAAGGAGCTGCAAGTATGGAATTAAAAGACATTCAAAAACGCTTGCGTGAAGTAATCAAGCAAAGCGGTATTCCGCAAAAAGTGATCGCGGCTAAAATAGGAGTTTCGGCGCAAACGGTTTCGAAGTATATGCGCAAGGACGTATACCCCGCGCTCGACACGCTTGCCAAGCTATGCAAACTCCTTGACGTCAAATCCGATTATATTCTCGGCGTGTCTGAATATTAAAAGCGAGGCTAAAAGCCTCGCTTAGATCAGTAACGGATACCGCATGCCCGATATTTCATTATCTTCGCATCCTTATTTATATATGATATTACTCGGCTAACCGCGTATAAAGTTTGTCATGTGCGATTTCTCGGCTTTAGGCGGTTCTATGCCGACTTGCTTGCCTGCTTGAATACATTTGAGTATCCACGCCATGTTTCTTGCAAGATTGCGCATGGTCTGCAAACCCTCTTCGTCTTTTGCCACGTCCTCGGGAGTTTTTCCGTGAACCATATTCCAATATGTAGACGAAACTACGGGCATTTGGCGAATAGACAAATATTTAGCCAGATCGTCGAGCGACGCAGTAGTTCCGGCGCGTCGCGCAGACACGACGACCGCCGCCGGTTTTTGCTCGAACGCACTGCCTCCGGCGTAAAACACTCTGTCAAGCACGGACAGTATCCGACCGTCCGCATGCGCGAAATACACGGGCGAACCGAATACAAACCCGTCGGCGGTCTTTGCTTTTTCTATCCATTCGTTGGCTATATCATCGCCGAATACGCACTTACCCTTTCCGACGCACGCGCCGCAACCGATACAGTCGCGCACGGGAGCATTGCCTATCTGTAAAATTTCCGCGTCTATCCCTTCGAGATCAAGCGTTTTCGCTATCTCGCTAAGCGCCGTATATGTACACCCGTTAGCTCTGCAACTACCGTTAAAAAGCAATACTTTCATTACCGTTTTCCTTTTATCGCCGCTATTAAAATTATCTCGATCGCGCAATAGACGCGCGTTCAAATTACTTACCTACTATCAACGCCGTTTCGTAAAGCTCGTTATCGAAAGTCTTTTTCATAGCGCAACCCTCTATTATATCCATATCGTAGAACTTATGGTTCTTGATACCGACAATACGGTTGCCTATGTTCTGTTTGAGCAGTTTTACGGCATGCACGCCGAAACACGTTCCGAGGTATCTGTCGCGGCACGACGGACTTCCGCCGCGCTGAACGTGTCCGAGCCGCGTCGATTTTACCACCATATCGGTACGCGCCGACAGTTCGGCTTTAAGCTCGTCGGCATGCCCCGCGCCCTCGGCAAGCACGATAATACCGCTCGTCTTGCCGTGCGCCATGCCGCCGCCCAACGTTTCCACGATCTCTTCTACGGTCATTTTCTTTTCGGGCACGATAATAACTTCCGCACCGCCGCAAAGTCCCGTATACAGCGCAAGGTCGCCGCAGTTTCTGCCCATTACTTCGATTATGGATACGCGCTCGTGCGAACTCATGGTATCGCGTATTTTATTTATCGCGTCGAGTATCGTATTGCACGCAGTATCGAATCCGAGCGTATAATCGGTATAAGCAAGGTCGTTATCTATTGTGCCGGGGATACCTATCGACGGGAAACCGCGATCGGTCATGGCCTTTGCACCCATAAACGAACCGTCGCCGCCTATTACTATAAGCCCTTCGACGCCGCGCGCGCGCAGGTTTTTGATCGCCTTTTGCTGACCTTCTTCTGTCTTGAACTCGGGGCAACGCGCAGTCTTTAATATAGTTCCGCCGCGGTGGATAATATCGGAAACGCTGCGCATATTCATAGGCACGAACAAATCGTCTATAAGCCCCTGAAGTCCGCGCTCGACGCCCATTACTTCCATGCCCATGCCGATACCGTAGCGCACGACCGCGCGTATCGCCGCATTCATTCCCGGCGCGTCGCCGCCGCTTGTCAATACCGCTATCTTTTTCATAGTAAATTTACCTCGTTAATTAGACTTAATTTATACTTTATTATATCATAAACGCGCAATTAAATAAAGAATTTTAATATACTTTTACCAAACATTTTTCGGTTTTATTCAGGTTTCGGAACGCTGTTCCTTTACATTTTCTTCGCCGAACAGCGCACACAGCTCACTCCGCGACAGATTGTCTATAGAGAACTTATCGCTCAATCTGTAAAGTTTATTGTCGTCCGTATTCTTGATATAAATGAAATCTCGTCCCGGGTACGCCGAAACTATCTCGCGCACGGCGCTATACTTCTGCTTGTCGTTAAGCGAGAAGTAACAGCATATCTTGGCAGACTGAGCGTCCGACGCGTCAAACGGCTTGATATCGTCTACATACAGCGATAATCCGTTATCGTTCTGTTTAACGACGCCCGTGACTGCCACAACGGTATCCTTTATCCATAACGGGCGCAGCTTTTCGTACGTCTTATTGAAAGCAAGTATTTCAACCGTGCCGTACAAATCTTCGAGTACTGCCGTACCCATAGGATTGCCCTTCTTGGTCATTTTGTTCACCGTTGCCGTAAGCATACCGCCGAGGGTTATTTTAGAGTCGTTGGGCGGACAGTCTTGCGATTCGGGATCGAGCATTGACGTATTGTATCTGTACTGTTTGAGCTTGTCTATATAAGCCGAGAGAGGATGTCCCGAAAGATAAACGCCGGCGACTTCTTTTTCCATTTTATATTTGTCGTTGGGCGAATATTCATCGACGTCGGGATACTTAAATTCTGTCTTGATCTCGGGCGCAACGTCGAAAAACGATAGCTGTCCGCTCATTTTTGCACTACGTTCTTTTAATACTTTATCGAGCACTGACGGGAACGCGGATATAAGCACCGCACGTTTTTTTCCGAAACAATCGAACGCGCCGGCATATATAAGCGATTCAACCATCCTGCGGTTTATAAGACTTTTGCCCGTTTCCGCATCTTCCATTCGCGTTACGAACTCCACAAAGTCTTTATACTCGCCGTTGCGCTCGCGCTCCTCCACTATCTTATTGACGATGGGAACGCCCACGCCTTTAAGCGCGCCCATGCCGATACGCACGCACCCGTCCTCCACCGAATATTCCGCTTTTGACTTGTTTATATTGGGCGGCAGAACTTTTATTTTCGCCTCTTTCAGGTACGACAGATAATGCGTAAGTTCGTCAAGCTTGGTTATGCGATTGTTCAACACCGCGGTAAAATACTCGACGGGATAATAGCATTTAAGATACGCTGTCTGATACGTTACGTGCGCATACGCCGCCGCGTGCGATTTATTAAAGCCGTAGCTTGCGAACTTGATAAGCATGTCGTATATCTCGTTCGCGGTCTTTTCGGGAACGCCGTTTGCGACGGCGCCGGGGATCTTATTGCCCGTTTTTTTGTCTACGCCGCCGTGTATGAACACCTGCCGCTCCGCTTCCATGGCTGCAAATTTCTTTTTGCTCATCATTCGGCGAATATTATCCGCGCCGCCCATTGAGTATCCGCCGAGTTCGCGAACAACGGACATGACCTGTTCCTGATAAACTATTATGCCGTAAGTAACGTCGAGTATAGGCTTCATAAGCGGATGAAGATAGTGTATCTTATCCGGCGCTTTTTTGTTCTTGATAAAGTCGGGGATCGCGTCCATAGGCCCGGGGCGGTAAAGCGATATACCGGCTATTACGTCCTCGAGATTGGACGGCTGAAGCTCGCGCATAAAGCCTTTCATACCGCCGGATTCAAGCTGGAACACCGCCTCGGTATTACCGCTGCCTATAAGCTCGTAAACCTTGGGATCGTCGTAACCGAGCTTGACGAAATCTATTTCTTCGCCCGAAGTCTGCTTTATATAGTCCGTTGCTTTTTTTATGTCGGTCAGCGTTGTCAGACCCAAAAAGTCCATTTTCAGCAGTCCGAGTTCTTCGTCGACAATCATGTCGTACTGCGTGACTATAACGTCTTCGTTTGTACGCGAAAGCGGAACGTGATCGGCTATAGGATCGCGGCAGATTATAACGCCGGCGGCGTGCATTCCTATCTGTCGCGGCATACCCTCTATCTTTTCCGCCATATCCAAAACGCGTTTCGCGGTAGGGTCGTTGTTATACAACTCTATCATTTCGGGCACGCCGGGGATAGGCTTGCCCTCTTTATCCGTGCCCCTGCCGAGCAGATCTTTTATATGCATTTTTTCCGATCCGCGAGGTATCATTTTCGTAATGTTGTTCACTTCCGAAAACGGCAGATCGAAAACGCGTCCGACGTCCTTTATAGCCGCCTTTGTAGCCATGGTTCCGAACGTCGCTATCTGCGAAACGTTTTTCTCTCCGTACTTGCGCGTAACGTAATCTATTACTTCGCCGCGTCTGTCTACGCAAAAGTCTATATCGAAATCGGGGTTGCTTACACGCTCGGGATTTAAGAAACGCTCGAAAATAAGCGCGTACTTTAACGGGTCGATCTTGGTTATGCCTATAGCGTACGCGACGATACTGCCCGCGCCGCTACCTCGCCCGAGTCCGACGGGGATCCCCTGACTTTCGGCATAGTTTATAAAGTCCCAAACTATAAGGAAATAGTCTACGAAATGCAATTTTTCCACTATTCCAAGCTCGTATTCGGCGCGTTCTCTTACCTGATCGGTTATCTCGCCGTAACGCACTTTTAATCCGTCGAAAGTGAGCTTACGCAAGTATTGCTCGCTCGTTAAACCGTCCGGCGGCGTGTATGACGGCAACAACGGTTCTTTTTTAATAAAATACGGATCGCATTTATCGGCTATTTCAAGCGAAACGTCAAGCGCGTTTTCATACGGCAAAGCCGCATACATCTCGTCGTAATTTTTAATGTAAAACTCGTCAGTCGGGAAGTATTTATCGTCGCTCATGCGCTCTTCCGACATACCGCCGTCGTTTGCGTTATCGTCGTCGTTTTCGAGCGTGTTGTGGAAAGATATCGCCATCAATACCTTTTGCATTTTAGCGTCCGCTTTGGTGAGATAATGCGCGTCGTTGGTGGCAACTACCTTAACTCCGTTCTCCTCGGCAAGCCGTATCAGGTGCGGCAAAACTATCTTCTGTTCCGCAATATTATGGTTTTGTATTTCGATGTAGAAATCCTCGCCGAACACCGATTTAAACTTCTTTATCCAACCGTCGGCGGCGTCGAAATCTTTTTTTAATATAGCTTGCGGTATAACGCCGGCAACGCATGCGGACAAAGCTATAAGTCCTTCGCTATGCTCTTTTATGCACTCGAAATCTACGCGCGGTTTGTAATACATACCGTCGGTAAAACCGCTCGACACTATTTTTATAAGGTTGTGATACCCCGTTTCGTTTTTGGCAAGCAGGATAAAATGGTTGAGCTTGGGCGGCGCGCCGTTGGCGCCTTTCTCTTTTACATGCATGTTTTCGGTCATGTAAACTTCGCAACCGATTATCGGTTTCACCTTAAACGGACGGCGTTCCGCCATAAACCGCAAAAAGTCCGCGTCTTTATCGGTATACTTGACCGCAGCCTTTAAAAACTCGATAGTCCCGTACATATTCCCGTGATCGGTCATCGCGATAGCCGGAATATTCAATTCGTCGCACAGCTTGAAAATCTTGTCGGTACGAACCGCGCCGTCAAGCAATGAGAATTCGGTATGAACGTGTAAATGCGCAAAAGGTTTCATTGTTTCTCCGTATATTCGATCTTTTGTGATCCTTACTGTCCGATAGATCAGCAGGCTATTGTTTACGCTGTTTCAATGCGGCGGCGATATCCACTATTTTATCATACCTATGTTTAAGTCCCGATTTGGATATTCCGAGTTCGTACGCAAGCTCCGACAACGTTTTATCGGGTGAATTGCGCCGAGCGTCCGCCGCCTCCAACAGTTTCGGACTGAGCGTATCCAATCCCGATACTTTGTCTATATACTCTATCGCTTCCGAAACGTCTACCGCAGCATTCGCTGTACGCGTCATATTGGCAAGCTCGCAGTTTATCCGCCTGTTAACGTCCTTTTTAAAAGACAGCGTGATCACCGTATCGGTAAGTTTCAGAACAAGATTATCGAGCCGCATAAGCGCCAGACAATTGCAGACGTTTTCGCTGTCCTTGGCGTAAACGACATATTTATCGGAGCGCATCATTTTATGCACGGTTATTCCGCACTTAAAAAGCAAGTCGGTAAGCTCGTCCGCAAGGCTCTCGCTTACTACCGAAAACTCGAGATGATATCCGCCGCCCGTCTTGCCTTCCGCGTCGGCATCGGCAGCCGCCTCGCGTACCGAAAAACTGCCGCAACCCAAAAACATTCCTCTAACAAACGCGTGAATGAGTTCGCCGTACCGATCGGGAATGCTTACCACCTCGTACGAATCGGATTCGGGATCGAAAATACCGAGCATGCGCAGCAGTTTTTCGCAATCGGCATAAACAAACTCGCTCTCGTCCGATTTGGGTCGCATTTTAAACTGCCTCAGCATAGCCGCGGCAATGTATTCGCGCACGAAATCGGTCTGACAGTCAAGACCGAGCGTCAGTCCGCTGCGCAGCGAAATGGAAAGCGACATGCACGACCGAACAAATCCGGCGATAAGAGCCTCGCGCTCGTCGTTTCGCAGTTTCTGCTGCGTTATTTCTTTTTTTACATCAAGTCCGCTTATCGTCGGCATTTTACTCCGTCACGCACTCAGGCGTTTTATCTTTACTTTTTCGCGCGGCTTTAAAGTTGGGCGAACGAAAATCAGGCAACCTGTTCCAATTTGCAATAAGCTCGTAAGGGATTCCGCACTCTTTAATCATCTGTTCGCCGAACGTCATTTTACCTACGTCTTTCGGATCGTGAGCGTCCGAATTGCATATAAACTGTACGTCCGCGCGCACCATTTGCTTTATTTCGTTTTCGGTCAAGCTTTTATGTCTGCCGTTCAATTCGATATACACGCCTTTGGAACGAGCGTATTTAGCCACTTCCACCGCGTCAGCCATAATGCCTCGGTTGAGATGCCCTATAAAATCGATCGGGTATTCGTCGATCATGCGCTTATATGCGGCGGTGTTATGCGCTATCAACTCTTTACGTGAAGGCAAAAATTTAAAAATAACGTTACGCGTCCAAAACATCATATTGCCGAACAGTTTAGGAGTTCCTATAAAAGCATGATAGCCGCCCTGTATGATTTCAAGCTCGTCTATGACGTTCTGCGAACATTCTATGAACGGCGGATAGGGTTGTCCGTTTTTGTCTTTTTCGGACGGATCGCCGCTTTTGGGGTTAAGGTTGTTTTCAAGACCTGCATACACCTTTATTCCGCCGACTGCTTTTTCCGCTTGCGCGCAATCGGCTTTGAGCCGAGCATACGCGTCCTCGCCCTCTACGCCGTACACATGCTTATATCCGTGATCGGTAACCGCGATCTCTATTAACCCTGCGGCTTTTGCGGCTTTGACGTTTTCGAGAACACTGCCTTTTGCGTGCAATTTCTTTCCGTTTCTGCTGTATACCGTATGCGTATGATAATCGCCTAAAAACGCCATTACCTATCTCCTTTTATTCCTATCGATCGAAATTCCCGACGTATACTATCTCTTGCTCCGCAATAACGCCGTTATCCTCGAGCGCGCCGCGCATTATAGCAATAAGCTCGGTAACGTCGCGTGCCGTTGCGCCGCCCGTATTTATTATGATATTCGCGTGACGTTCGGAAATCACCGCACCGCCGACGCGCGTTCCTTTAAGTCCGGCTTTATCCAACAATTTGCCTACGGATATACCGCTCGGATTCTTGAATACCGAACCCGCACTCTTGCCGCACGGCTGTTTCTGCCGCCTCACGGCGGTATAGCACTCTTCGCGCTTTTCTATCGCGCGCTTATCGTCCGGCTTCAAACAGAACGCCGCCGCAACTACGATATCGCCGTCCGCGAGCGCGCTGCGTCGATATCCGAATCCGAGTTCGTCCGTCGACAACCGTACGATCTTGCCGTTACGAATAACGTCGGCGTACACAAGCACGGAAGAAATGTCCGACCCGAACGCACCGGCATTCATTCTCACCGCGCCGCCGACAGAACCGGGAATACCTATCGCCCATTCGAATCCCGACAACCCCCGTTCTCGCGCCCTGCCGCATAGATAGTTCAAACGCGTACCCGAACCGGCGACGGCAAGCACACCCGAAAATTCGACCGACTCGTAGCGATTGACAACGACTGTACCGTCATAACCGTCATCCGAAACAAGAACATTCGAACCCCTGCCGAGCAATAACGAATCGACAGAACGATCGATAAGATCGCCGCGCGTTTTCGCAACGACTATCCGCTTTGCCTTACCGCCTATTCCGAACGTCGTCCAAGCGCTTAAAGTGTCACGCATATATTTTACTCCGTTTTGATTTTTTTTTCAATAGTTTACGCGCACAATTTAAAATTTTTATATGTTCCCTTAATTTGGGTCAAAACATTGCAATTCTGAAAAACGCATGCTATAATGTAAGTTATGGAACTGTACGAGGCAAACAGAATACTCAGGTCTGTCAAATCGGCGATCGCTGCGGACGGTTATAAGCTGCCGGCGTCTGCCGAAACGGACGGGCTTATGTTGCTTTTAGACCGGCTCGATCTCGATAAGTTCCTCGCACCCAAGATAAAACGCGCACGGGCATCGGGTGTAAAATCGGGCGCCGCAAGCGACGCCGTTTATAATTACATAGCATTCTTTCGCGCGCTTCAAGCCGTTAAATCGGTGTCGGTCGGCACAAACGTAACTGCGGTCACCGCTATGATGTTACATAAAACTCTGTTCGGCGATCTCGATCCGTCTGCCGGCAAACCGCGATCGACCGAGCTGATAACGGGCGGCAATGCGCACACCGACCCCAAGTATATTTCCGGTTCGATAAAATCGATCGCATCCAAAATGAATGAAATTACGGGCGCGCCGATGACCGCAAAAGAAGATTTTGCCGGATATCTATCTCATTATATGCGCGAACTGCTTATCTTGCACCCGTTCGATCGCGGCAGCAACTTTACAGCGCGCGTTTTTGCAATAATATTCTGCCGCGTGAAAGGTTTCGACCTTGCATATTACCGCGTTGGCATAAAGACGATCGAACAAGCCGAAGACGCAGCATTCGCAGCCGACGACGTGACGCCGCTGTTTAAACTGTTTGCCGAGTGTCTTTCATACGATCACAAATCGACGACGCAGAACAACGTCTCTACACCGCCGCGCACGCGCCGCGAAGTAGCTAAGGATCTTTGCCGTCCGACTCGCCCGTCACCAAACTCAACAAAAAAACAATCGACATCGCACGCACGAAAAAAGAACGGCAACGGATTGAGCGAAGAAGAAGTTCTTAAACGCGCAGTACGACTTCAACAAAAGATATCCAAACTAAACGAGCAACTTACGGAGCTTATCCAACCGCTCGGGAACAAGGACAACTAAAGAAAATGATAGATATAGTAGTAAACAAAAACAGCGGCAAAGGCAACGGCGCAAAATGTCTCGAAGCCGCAACAAGTTACCTCGACAGCCGCAGTATCGAATATGCCGTTCACCCTACGGAATGCGTGGGACACGGCTGCGCCATAACAAAAGAACTCTGCGAACGCGGCGCCGACGTGATTACCGCCATCGGCGGCGACGGAACGTTCCATGAAGTGCTTAACGGTATGGATTTCGAAAAAGCGCGCATGGGTCTTATCCCCTCGGGAAGAGGCAACGACTTTGCTATCGGAACAAAAGCCACGTCGTTCGACCCCGTAAAAGCCATAGCGGATATCGTTCGCGGCGAACATAAAGACCTCGACTACATTCAAGTGTCCGACAAACGTTGCATAAACGTCGCAGGTACGGGACTCGATGTAGAGGTCCTTCTTAAAGCGGCAAAAAGCAAAAACAAACTTTCGTATGTAGCGTCGCTCTTTCGGTGTCTGCTTAAATTCAAACCCTATCCCGTAGAAGTGACTGCAAACGGAGAAAATCGATCGTATAACTGCATAATGGTCGGGGTATGTAACGGTACTCAAATCGGCGGCGGTATACGCTTATCGCCTATCAGCATAGCCGACGACGGTAAGCTTGACGTTATAGTAATGGAAAAGCCGAAACACATCCCTACAGTGTTGGTAATGCCGAAATTCGTAAAAGGCAAGCACATGAAAAAACCGTACACCCACCACATATTGTGCGAAAGCGTAAGCGTAAAAACTCCGGCGCCGCTTCAGCTCGACGGTGAGATATATTACGACTTGCCATTTAACGCGCACGTCGTAAAAGGCGGACTTAAAACGTTTTCGCACAAAGACTGAAATTATCTAACATTATAAAAAATGCGACCCGTCAAAGTCGCATTTTTTATTTACAATCGAATATTTTTATTTTTTATTTTATCAGTATTTCTTTGCGTTGCCCCTAAGTCTGTCGTTAAGTTCGTCAACCGCATTGAAGCCAAGGTCTCTCAACCTGTGAGTACGCGCCGCAGCCTCTAAAATTACCGCAAGGTTTCTGCCCGGTTTAACAGGAACGGTAAACAACGGGATCTTGATATTGAATATAGAATAATAATCTTCTACGCCGCCCATTCGGTTATACTGAGCTTTGTCGTCCCAAGCTTCAAGACGGACCACCATATCTACTGATTTTTCAAGCCGTACGGCTCCGGCGCCGTACATGGCTTTTACGTCGATTATGCCTATACCGCGCACTTCCATAAAGTAACGAATAACGTCGGGACAAGTACCGTTGAGTTTATCGCCTATCCGCGTTATCGTAACAGCGTCGTCCGCAACAAGTCTGTGACCGCGTTCTATAAGCGACAATGCCGTTTCGCTCTTACCTATACCAGACTCGCCTATAACAAGCACGCCCACGCCGTACAGATCCATTAGCACTCCGTGTATCGTTTGCGACGGCGCAAGCAGTTGATTCAAGTACAAAGACAGATTATTAACAAACATCGTGGTACGAAGTTTGGACGAAAGCAAGATGCGATCATACTTTCTTACGGCATGGAGCAATTCTTCGCACGGCGGCATAGTCGATGTTATTATAAGGCACGGTATCGGCTGTTTCATGAGCGTTTCACACGCCGTCTTGCGCGCTTCGTGCGTCATCTGCTGCAGATACGTCATCTCCATTTCGCCGATCACCTGTACACGCTCGGCAGAAAAATGCTTGTAATATCCGGCAAGCTGAAGTCCGGGACGACTGACATTGAACGTACGAAAACGAATACTCGTACTCTCTCCGCTATACAATACTTCGAGATCAAGCTTCTTAGCAAACTCGTTCAGCTCGACTTCGCGTTCGTTTTCTTCTATTTCCGCGCTCTCTACGGTTGCCGCAGTTTCTTCTTCCGTATCGCCACTTTGCGGAATCATATTTTCGGTTTTTTCGGTCTGTTTTTTCTTAGGCATAATATTTCACTCCTTACTCTGTGTTTTATCGCTGTTATTTAAACAGAATTTTTCTATAACGTGCGCAATTCCATTGTCATTATTCGACGGCGCAACATAATCGGCAAGACGCTTTATCGGTTCTTTTGCATTTGCCATAGCTACGCCCAAGCCGGCGGCTTTTATCATTGCCGCATCGTTAAAGCTGTCGCCGCAAGCTATTACGTCGGACATCGGTATGTTATAATAATCTGCAACGAATTTTAGTCCGACGCCCTTATCCGCCAAACCGCTCACGCATTCGATCATGGCAGGCATAAAATCTTCGCCGTCTGCGCGGAGCGTTTGCAAAAACGGCGCCGTCGATTGCATGCTGTGCAGGTCGGGAAATTCGACATTGACACCTTCCGCTACGCGTTTTAATTCGCGCTCATCGAGTATAGACATTATTTTTGTCACATTCACATCTTCGGATAAAACATATTCGTCTAATTGCGGTTGAGCTTCAAACTCGATACCCACCTTTTGGCAATACATCTCCGCTAGCCGAGAGCGGACGTTTATCTTCAATCCGTCATCGCAATACACCAACACAAGTCGCGTATGTTCGGCAAAATATTTAATCAGCCTTGACGCTTCAGACTTATCTATTTCGAAATTTTTAACTATTTTAAGCGTGTCGCTGTCTATAATCGCGCCGCCTATATTGCACACTATCTTAACGGGTTCATTGTCGAGACCGATCGTTTTCAGATACCTTTGCACACCGCAAAGCGCGCGCCCCGTAGTTATCGTGAAAATGCCGCCCGCCGCTCGGAATTTTTTTATAGCCTCGATGTTCTCCCGAGAAATGTTCAGATCGTCGTTCAACAGAGTGCCGTCCATATCCGCAGCCACAAGCTTATATTTCATTCCGTTTTGTCCTCCCGTTTTAGGATGATAATAATCATAAATATTAGTCGCGGCCTTTTTTGTAATTCCGGCTTTTTTCGCAATTTCGTCTGCCGACGCTTCGACGATAGTTCGTGTATTAAATACTTCAAGCACTTTTTTTACTGTAGCCGCGCCTACCCCGTCAATGCTTTTCAGTTCGCTCTCGTACCGACGCGATCGCAGCGTTCGGTGGTAAAGCACCGCGAAACGGTGAGCCTCGTCGCGCACTCGCTGTAAAAGTTTAAGCCCGTAATCGTCGCGTTTAAGCTTTATAGGTTTGGGATCGCCGCGTACATATATTTCCTCGTCGCGCTTGGCAAGCCCGACCATGGGAACAGCCACGCCAACATCGTCAGCTGCGCGAGCGGCAAACTCCACTTGCTCGAGTCCTCCGTCTATCACGATAAGATCGGGCAATTCGTTAAATCCGGCGTCGCCGTTTTTGTATCTGATAAACCGACGCGTTAAAGTTTCGTACATAGACCGAAAATCGTCCGCCCCTTCTACCGTGCGGATACGGTATCTTCGGTATTGCGCTTTGTCAGCCTTTCCGTTAATAAACACAACGCCGGACGCAACTTTATCTTCGCCCGAAATATTGGAAATATCATAACACTCGATGCGCCGCGCACTGTCGAGATCGAACAACGATTTAAGCCGTTCGCTCGCACCGACCGTCATGTCGTTGTCGCGCTTGACCCTATCCGCGCTCTTAACAAGATAATCGGAGCAATTGCGCGCAGCCGTATCGAGCAATTTTTTGCGCATGCCCTTTTGCGGGAAAGATACGGAAACGCGCTTTCCGAACGCCTGCGCAAAATAGTCGACAAGCGGTTGCGTGTTACATTCTTCAGCCAAACATATTTCATCCGGCAGTTCGTTTGTCATCGAATAATACTGCGGCAGAAACGTACTCATGTCGCCGCCGAAAACCTGAGGCTCTTCAATAATGAAATTCCTAACGCCCATCATTTTGCCACCGCGAACGATGCAAACGCTGACCGCGCCGTATATGCCGTTGTCCGCATAGCTAAACGAATCTATATTGACTACGTTACCGAGTTCGCCTACTACTTTGCTCTTTAAATTTTCAAGAACACGCAGTTGATTGCGGTACGATATAGCACGCTCGAAATTCTCGCTCTCGGCGG
>Ga0137307_102213_pt1 | contig 14103 bp, 5 predicted proteins | sample NAcewD2O_March_2_FD_97180 | JGI IMG/M metagenome (GOLD analysis project Ga0137307, IMG submission 97180) | Mouse cecal microbial communities from Vienna, Austria - N-Acetylglucosamine amended D2O_March | ecosystem: Host-associated > Mammals > Digestive system > Large intestine > Cecum | place...
AGGAGTTCTCCTAGCCGTATGTAGAAGAAACGGAGAAATTGCAGCACCTTACCCACAACTGTTTTATGAGTTATTCAAAAATTCGAATCACAATTATTGCAATGCCACTGTTTACTTGTTTTTCCTAGAGCAAATATTCCAAATAAGGCAATAGAACCCGCTTTTGACAAACCTGAAATTTTCTTGGTATTTGTGCTATGACAGTATGGACATTCGATAGTTATGTGTGATTGCTCCATTAAATTTTTATAATATTCATCCTCATCTTTTTCAGCCTTCAATCGATCATCATACATAATACTATCAAATTCCTCACTATCAACTACATATTTTCTTCGCATTTGGGTCTCCCATTTTGTCAATGTATTGTCTAATAGCATAGTAGTCCAATCTTCTTCTGAACAATGACAGTTTACCATCGTTGCCCCACAATCAGGACATTTCTCCTTCCCAATTATAAAATTTCCACATTTAGGACATATATTCATTCCTGTGGGAGAAGGACGCTCCTGTGACATAACTTTACCTTCTATTGGACACCCACAATTTGGACATGTATTTGCCTTGTCAGATATTTCTTTTCCGCATTCTGAACATTTAATCAAAGCCATTTTTATACCTCTCTTAATTTGTTGAATAATAATATTATTTTACCACGAAATTATATAACAAGCAACTTTCACATTGCACTTAACAAGAGCATCTCATAGTACGATATTTAAAACAATAAGCAATTCTGCTGATGAAACTAAGAAAACTCTTGTATTATTTAACAAAGATTGGAATACATATAAAAACAATTGGAAAAAAGGATTTATACAAAGCGGTTTTATCGGTGGGGTGAAATCTATTTTTCAATCTAGTAATTCAAATTCTGGTATTTCAAATGAACAGGTTCAAATTTTAAGAGTTTGGAATAATGCTGTAAAACACGGCTGTACAAGTCAGGAAACTTTTAATAAAATTATTGCTAATGCAGATGAAAATACCAAAATGTATTTTTCTGGTTTGAATAAAGGCAAAGGTTCTGTTGAAGGACTCAAAAATGCAATAAACAACACTTCTCTTTCTGCCAAGGCTGGTCAAGCCGCTCTTCAAGGAGTCGCCATCGCAGGCAACATGCTTGCCATGATGACAATCGGCGAAGCCATCAGCCTGACGATAAAAGGCATCGACTACCTCGTCCACTACGAAGAAAAACAGGCAGAAGCCTTCAAAAAGGCAAGCGAGTCAACCAAGCAAATATCAGAAGACGTCCATTCCCTGAAGGCGGGAATGTCGGATACCGCTTCCAAAGCAAAAAGCTTATCTTCTGAGTATGCCAAGCTCGTTCAGGGCGTGAACGCCTTCACAAACGAAAACAAGAGCCTTTCCACGAAAAACTACGAAAGATTCCTTGAACTTAATACGCAATTGGCGGAACTGTTCCCCTCCCTCACAAAAAAATATGATGACAACGGCAACGCCATCTTAGGGCTGAGCGGCGGCGTGGACAGCGTGACGGCATCCATTGAACGGCTGGTCGAACAGCAGAACAATCTCGCCAAGATAGAAATACGCAAAAAACTGGATGAGTATATTGAAGGGACCGATGATTCGGACGGCATCTTCAAGTCGCTGGAGGGCTGCAAAAAGAATGCCGAAGATGCTGAAAGGGAATTGTCAGACCTCGAAGATACCTACAACAGCTTTATAAACAAAACCGGAAGGAGCACCTTTACCGCTACGGAGCGTTCCGAATACTATAAAGGTATTGAAAACAAATTCGGCCAGAACGCTGTAGATGCATTAAAAGAGACGGAAGACATATTCGTTCGTGAAAAAGGTCCTGCCACATACACTATAGATTTCAGCAAGCTTGAATTGGATGAAGCGACCATGGGGCGCATCTCACAATCCTATGACGCATTTTACAGGGATTTAAAAAGTAAAGCTGATCTGGCAATTTCAGAGCTTGATACAAAGAATCAGGAAATGTCCTCCATGATGATGACATGGGTGGAAGATTCCTCCCCGATATACAAAAACGGCAACGCCCCAATGAAACGGATGATCGAGACAATGGTGTCCAATTTAAAATGGTCAGACTTCGGCATACAAGACGGAGATTCCGACACCGCAAAACAGCTTATCCAATCGTCCATTCTGACGCCCCTGAATGCCGCCTGCGAAAACCCAGACTCACAATCCAAGGTCATGAATGCCTTTAACTCTCTTTTTTCAGCCTATTACTCTGATATGCCATATGACAAGGCAAAAGAAAAAATAAAGGACTCCCTGACAGCCATTATGGAAGCCTTGAACAATGAGATAATGGATGAGAGCCAAAAGAAAACGCTTGACGATATGTATGGCCTGTTTGGCTTTGAGAGCTACAACGAAAACGATGCCAGCATCAAGCCGCTCATAAACAACATCAAAGAAAAGCTTCACGATGAATTTGACGGCAAAGTCGGCATGCTCACACTCGGGGAGATCAAAATTGCGGCAGAGCAAATCGAAGTGCCAGAGGACGAACTGCTGTCATGGGATGAATTGCTTGCCAAGGTTAAACAAATCCAAGAATCAACGGCGGGCGGCAAACCTTCTCTCACCTATGCCGACAGAATCTCCCCAATCCAATCCCTCTCTCAAGGATTAAGCCAGCTCTCCAAAATCTACGCAGACGTGTCCAACCAAGGAGACTTCGACTGGTCTTCCATCCTGAACAACAAAGACTTTGAAGAAACATTCGGAAGCATGACAAACGTAACATCCGAGTATAAAACCGCATACAGCAGCTTCATCCAGACGATTTCCAATTACCCGGATAACATAAACGCCTGCCAATCCGCATTTGACAAGCTTTCTTTCGCATATATTTCCAATTCAGACGCATTAAAGAATGTCACGGCGGAAACAAGAAGCGCGACCATAAACATGCTGGAACAAATGGACATTGCAAATGCTCAGGTGCTAGTGGATTACCAGCTTGCAAACAAAGAACTCAATCTGACACAGGCAAAATCAACTCTGGCGGAAATGTGTAAAACCCTGTCCCAGTCAGTAAACAGCGCTCAGGATGCCAAGCATCTTGAAAGCTTACAGTCCATCGACCTTGAAAATGCAACATATGGAGAAATACAGTCATTGATTGAAGAGGCAGACATGCTTGAAATTTCTTCCCAGTCGCTGGTTGACTACTCCCTTCAGAAAATGAGGGCAGGCGATACCGCCATCAATACTGCGGATGACATCAACAACATCCTCACACTCGCAAAAGCGTCCGGTGTCGCCTCTTCCGCCATCAGTAAGCTGCAGGGCTTAAAAGCACAGTATGATAAATTCGTCGCTTCAGGCAATTCCAATGCAGCAGTTCAAGTCATGTACGATATGCAAAGGGAAGCTGCCGACATACAGCGGGAAGTATTGGGCTTTCAACCGACGGATATCGACCTCTCCGGCAAAGATAAAACGCCTGCCGCCTCATCAACGAAAAACACACCCACCCCCGAGACCTTCAACTGGCTCGAAACCCTCCTCTCCCGCCTCTCCTCCGCATTTGACAAGCTCAAGCAAAAAGGCGAAGACACCTTCCTCAAATTTACCACAAGGGCAGACTCCTGCAAATCCGCCCTCGAAAACGTCTCACAGCAGATTGCGGCGCAGCAGCAGGCTTATGACACCTACATGGCGCGTGCAAATTCCGTCGGGCTGTCCGCAGAATACATCGACAAGATACAGAACGGCTCCCTGAGCATCGAGGAGATTTCCGACGATTCCCTGAAAGAAAAAATCAAGGAATATCAGTCATGGTATGAAAAGGCACTGGAATGCGGGACTGCACTTGAAAACCTTCAGAAAACACAAAAAGAACTTGCGCAGGAGAAGCTGGAAACGCTGCTTACGCAGTATGACAAGCTGCTCTCAAGACTGGAAGCGAAAAACACCCGCACCGAGAATTACATTGACCTGAAAGAAGTCTGGGGCGGCTCTGCGAGCAAGGATAATTATAAGGACATGAATAAAAACATCCTTTCCCAGATTTCCAACCTCGTCAACCAGAACCGGTGGCTGAAGAACCTGCAGAGCACCGTAGAAAACACCTCCGAGGCGTGGTATGAGTACGGGGAGCGCATGGAAGACAACAACTCCACCATCCAGAAGCTGACCAAAAGCATGGCGGAAAATGCCAAGGCGGGAGCCGCGCTTGCAGGGCAGCGGGCCCAAAAGAGAAACGACCGGAAAGATTCGGAAGACGAAAATACTGACACAAAACTCTCCACTGCATCCACGTCAAGCAGAAAGAACCGCCTGATAAACAGCAAGCTGGGGAACATTGACGGCAGGCAGGGCAATCTGAAAACCGCTTACGATACCAGCCGGAAGGCACGGAACAGCTATGGGAATAAGATTCTGAAAGCCAACCGGAAAGATGTATCAAAAAAGAACAAAAAATATTTTTCGAAAGCGATTGCAAGCGTAAAAAGCGGGAGCCTTATCCCCGCTTCCACCATAAACGGAATCACAAACGCAATGAAAACGGCAGAGGGCAAGGAATATCAGGAACTCAGCACGCTTCTCTCCTACTGCATTTACTATAATGCCAATAAACAGGCAGAGGATGAAAATAAGCTGAACTATGAGATGTATGCGCTCACGGCACAGGCGGAAAAGAAATCCTTGCGGGAAGAGCAATTGCAGAATAATCTTGACAAAAACCAGTCCAAAGCCGACCGGAACACGATGTCAATGGCAAATACCGCAAGCGCGAAAAACCATAACCTTGACGCCCAGACACGCCTGAACAATCAAAATGTGACGTCTTATAAGAACGCAGCCACAAAAGCAACGTCTGACAGGAAAAAAGCCGCCTCAAAGGCAAAATTCAATACGGATAAGACTTATAAGAACCTCAAGAACAAAACCCTCAAGAAACGTCTTGCATCTGTGATATCTACCATCAAAAAAGGCAAAAAAGTATCCAGCGACGGTTTAAAAGCAGTTAAAACCTACTGCCAGAAATACTTAAACGGCAACATGACCTATTACTACAACTGCGAAGCCTACAACGAAGCTGTAGAAAATGAATTAAGCGCAAAGGATGCGGGGACACTTGCCCAAGCCGAGGCTTATGCGGCAAACCTACAGGCACGCATTGAGAAAACGGAAAACAATGTCTCGGGACGTGATTCCGAAAATGAGCTGTACGCCGCCGCTGCCAAAAATCAGACCACCGCAAAAGCGAAGAACAGCTATATAGACAAGCAGAGTTCCATCATTGGCCAAAACCTCAATGATTATAAAGAAACCTACGTCACGCTCTCCGGTGAGTTCTCAAGTGCGAAGAAAAGCATAAACAAGTCCTCTTCCAAGGACAAATCCAAACAGAAAATCATAACCGAGATCAAATCCAAATATGTCAGCAAAAACGAGCTGATACCATCAAACTATATCGAAAAAGCATATACGGTATCAAACAGCTTCGGGCTTGCCTGCGAGAACTACAACGAAGCCTTAGAAGCGAAGAACTCTGCGCAGGAAACCTATGAACTTTACCAACAGACTGCACAAACGGAAAAAGCAGCCCTTGCACTGGAAAAAATGTCGAATATCGACAAGGAACATTCCAATAAGCAAAGTGTAAATGAGCAGAAAGCAACCAAAATCAACCATGCAATTGATCTCGCACAGGCAAAAGGATATCAAGTCAGCACAACGTATTACAGCAAGCTGATTGAAAACGAAGAAAACACAAATCAGACATTGAAAGGCAAGAGGCAGGAACTTATAAATTCCCTTGCCGAATCCATGAAAAACGGTTCTATTGTAAAATATTCCGATGAATGGTATGAGGCATGCGCTTCCATAGACAGCGTTACAAATGAAATAGACAAGTCCACGCTCTCCCTTATTGAATTCAATAACCAAATGCGGCAGATCGAATGGGACAACTTTGATTATCTGGAAAACCGGATTCGGAATGTCACATCCGAAGCGGACTTCATGATAAATGAATTATCCAGAAAAGATCTTACAAGCGATGACGCCGGAGGCCTTACCGATAACGGAAAAGCCGTTGCCGCATTACACGCAGCCAATTATGAAACATACAGGAAGCAGGCAGAGGATTATAAAGAGAAAATTTCGGAAATAAACAAATCCCTCGCAAATGACCCATATAATAAGGCCTTGCTAAACCGGAAACAAGAACTGATACAGTCCTATCAGGATTCCATCAAAGCGGCACAAGATGAAAAAGACGCGGTCATTGACCTGAATGAACAGGGATACGACGCACTTCTGAATAAGATAAAAAGCTTAATCAGCGAATACGAAGGGCTTCTGGATGCACAGAAGGATGCATTCGACTACCAGAACACCATTTCCGACAAGACCAAGGAAATCGCAAATCTCCGTAAGCAATTAAGCGCATATGCAGGCGACATGTCCGAGGAAGCAAGGGCAAAGATACAATCGCTCACCGTATCACTGGAAGAAGCGGAACGCGATTTGCAGGAGACGCAGTACAATAAATACATCTCCGACACCAAAAGTATGCTCTCCGACCTCAGCGATAACTTTGAGGATGCGATACAGGCGCTCATAGATTCTCTCTCGGAGCATTTTGACCTCCTGATGAACGACATTGACTCCGACCTATCGGAAATATCAAAAACGATTACAGGTGCAATGACAGGAATCGGCTATATCCCTACGGAAGAATTCAAGACTATCTTAGACAGCTCAGGAATCTCAGCATCCGTCACAAAAATGACGGACGCACTGGATAAATTCATCGAGGACATGCGGAAAAATTCTGATAAAACGGCTGACGAAGAAGAAACCGGCACTGGAGAAGCTGGCACGAAAGAATCCGGCGGCACTGGCGGAACCACATCAAATGCCACATCTGCAGGCACAAAAACGCTTCCTCTGATTGCCTCTGGAACGGAACCCCTTAGAGGCTTAGGGGAAGTCAACCTACCAAACGCTGCAAGCTCAGGAAAGAGACTAGCCCTCAAGGACGAAGCTCTAAATTTCTTAAATACCAATCTGAAAATAACAACAAAAGACCCAGACCAAATGTCCGCTTTGAATCGGGCTCTTTATAACGGATTCGGAAAAGTGCTTACTACTGCCAAAATCAAAGAACTGGCAAAAATACTTGGCGTCAGATATGACAACAACAAATCCACCGGCACAGTATATAAGAAGCTGAAAGAACTTGGAATCAGAGGTTTTAAGACCGGCTCTTGGAACATCCCATATGACCAGCTTGCATTTCTCGGCGAGGGAAGCTACGAGCTACAGTTTGACAAGAGCGAAGGCGTACTAAGGAAAGTCGGACAGGGAGATATTGTATTAGATGCAAATGCGAGCAAGAACCTGCTACAGCTTCTAAATACAGATCCAGAACAGCTAATCGGAAATATCAACATACCCGTTCCCGCACCGGCTCCGAATTTTTCCAATATCATAGAAAACCGGAGTACAGGAGACGTGAAGATTGACATGGGCGGAATCGTCATGAACGGCGTAAACGATCCAAAAGAATTTACGTCTAATCTGATAACTGCAATAAATACCAACGCAGCCGTGAAAAAGGTCATGTTGAACCATACAGTCGGAACATTATCGAATGATTATCACTCGTTAAGCGGACGGCAATTTACACCATAAAACAAAATGGGGGCGGCAGATAACTGCTGCCCCCCAAAAGGAGGCACATATGTACCAAACAAAAACAGACAGAAAAATGCAGACACAACAGCGTATCATTGAGCATTTGCAAGAGGAAAATGAATATTTGAAAGAACAGTTGAAACTGTGCGATTCCCAAAATGTCCAGAACAAAATTATGCTGGCCAAAAACAGTTATGCAGAGTACCAAAAACTCATTGATGAATTGCAAAATCTAAAAAAAGAATATCAGACACTGATAATGGAAATAAAAAAGGAGGCAGCAAATGGCAAAAATAGAATTCGACGAAAATAATATTGTCACGATTCCTACCCTCATATTGCAAAACCGGAATTTTGACCCGATAGGCAGCATTCCAAATGCCTTTGATTTAACCTACAAAGAAAATTTTAACAGTGCGAATGAAATATCATTTACAATTTACAAATACATAGACGGCAAATGCAATCCCATCTGGGACTCTATTGTTGATTTTAAAGTATTATATGTTCCGGAATTTAACGAACGGTTTGAAATACATGTCTCCGTTGCCGAAAGCGATACGACAAGAAAATGCGTTACTGCCGCTTCTCTCTGTGAAGCAGAATTATCAAATATAAAATTGTATGATATAGAAATCAACACTGACAGCGATATTGTGCAAAAAGATTTCAAACCCACTGTTTTTTATCATCCTACCGATACAGGGCATTCTTTATTACACAGAATTTTAGAAAAAGCCCCCCACTATTCCATCGGATCCATAGATGATTCTCTAATGGACATACAGAGATTTTTCAGCATATCGGATACCGATATTTACAGCGAATTGACAGGTGAGATATCCGAAAAGTTTCATTGCATATTCTTATTTGATTCTATGACAAGAACAATTTCTGCATATGATTTAGATAACTGCGGAAAAGATACTACCGTATTTATTTCAAATGACAATCTGTCAACGGAAATAAACCTTGAAACAAATAAGGATTCCTTAAAAAACTGTTTCTATGTGGAGGGCGGAGATGAAATTATGACCGCAGCCATCCGTTCCATCAATCCTAACGGCTCCCAATATATCTACAATATTACAGACGACATGAAAAAGGACATGCCAATCGCTCTCTCAGCCGTATTAGATGAATACTCCAGAGAATATGAAGAATATAATACATCTCATGTTTATCCATTATCCGTGCAAGCAGTCGAGAACTATAACGCTGTCGTTGAATATGTGAACGAACTGTTTTATGGAGATGATAAAGATGATGAGAGTGATGAGGGCAATCAAATTAACAAGAAAAGATTTTCAATGTTACCGGAATATGCCTTAATCGGATACCCCGATACTACTGCGAAAATGTACGAAGCTATTGATTTATACGAATTTGTAAACAATTCCATGATGCCGACTATAGATACATCCAGATTAGGCATTAAGGAATCTATGCAGGCAATTATAGATGGATTTAAAAGCGGATTCAATAGCAATGCTGCACCATTTACAAACGAAATTGCATTGAACAATCATACAACAGCTATTGACCTGACGGTGGAAAACGCTATAAAAAAGAATGCCAAAGTATTTTACAGTCCTGCATATTACGATTTCAGCGTCGAAACCCTTTCCTACAACAAAGCATCCTCGCCATCTTCCCAAGGAAAATGGAAAGGAACCTTCACGCTTACCAGCATTTCAGAAAAAGATGAGAACAACAATAAAATCTCACTGACAATCGGCGATAAGGAGCATCCGATTGTATTGTCAATCAGCGGAAATTATACACTGTTTATTGAACAGGCAATCTACAGAACAATGTCGAACAAGGATGAGATCAGATTAAATGACATTACCAATGTCACGATAGACGAAGACACCTTTCAATCACAATTGAAATTGTATTCCTTACAGGAATTGCTGAATTTATCAAATTCTTTTCAAAGCTGCCTTGATATCCTTACAGCAGCGGAGAGTGAATGCAACAAAGAGAACCGCAAAATACTGGATAAATACAGGACTTTTTACAATGGCAGGAAAAAGCTGATTGATGGTGATGATGATACCGGATTTATCGGTGAAATCCAAAAACGGAAACAAATGGTAGAAAACATCAAAGCTGTCTATTATTTTGATTCCAAAACAAATACAGCCTCCGGTGAACTCTATAAACTCAGAAGAGAAACAAACGAATATTTAAATTTTGAAAGATATATCATAGAATTTCCCAATGGAGACAACCTTTGGAAAACCTTCTGTTCCTATCGAAGGGAAGACAAGTATTCTAACTCCAACTATTTTTCTGACGGCTTGACCAATACTGAAATAATCGACTATGCCCAGATGCTGTTAGACGCTGCAAATGAAGAATTATATAAAGCGAGCAATCTTCAATATTCCCTCTCTTCCACCATGAATAACCTGCTTACGTTAAGAGAATTCCAACCGTTAAAGGATTCTTTCTCTGTGGGCAACTGGATACGCATAAGAATTGACGACAGAGTATTTTCACTTCGGCTGCTCTCCTATCAGATAAATTATGATGACATCCAATCAATTGATGTTGAATTTTCAACAGTAGAACGTATACGCTCTGGAAGCACCGATATAAAATCCGTGATTGACTCTGCGGCTTCAATGGCACAGTCCTATTCCGGCGTTATGCATCAAATGGACAAATCAAAAGACACAGCTACCTGCGTACAAAACTGGATTAATGACGGCTTTAACGCTACACAGACAAAATTCGTCGATTCTGACAAGCAGACGATTGTAATTGACGAACACGGTATTCTTGCCATGTCGTATGATGATATTACGGACTCGTATGACAATTGTCAATTAAAAGTGCTTAACAACGGGCTATATACCACTTGTGATAATTGGGAAACAATTAACACCGGAATTGGGAAAATATCTTACATTGACCCAGAAACCAAAAAACAAGTGGACGATTATGGCATTATAGCTAAGACCGTGGTCGGAAAGCTTTTTCTGGGAGAGAATCTTGGTATTTATAATTCCAGTGGTTCCTTAAAATTTACAGAAGACGGACTTACCATATCGAATCAAAAAACAAACGTTCCCGCAGGCACAGTCAAAAACAGCTTCATCGTGAATCCAAATGACGACAGCCAAATGGTAAAAATTACAAGAGAAGAAAACGGACGGACAGAGGATGTATTTTATACCGATAATACCGGGAACCTGCACATGATCGGCACTTTAGATATCAACGGCGGGAACTTCCGCGGGGATATTACAGCAAGCGGAACCATAACCGGAGGCACGATACAAGGAGCCGGGATTAAAGGCGGCAGAATTGAAATCGGAACGGATAACTTTTTAGTTGATGAAAACGGAAATCTTTCAGCAAAAAATTGTGTTTTAAACGGTGAAACAAAAATAGCCAGTTTAACTGCCGCCGAAAACATTGAAGCGCAAAGCGACATTCATGTGGCGGGGGATATATTTATCAATAACGGTAGTTTATCCTCATATATCCATCACACAGACTCTTCGCTTGAAAATATACATGCTAATCTGAACATGGCTTATAACCAGATAGAAAACTTAAAAAGCATACAGGAAAACAGTTCTGAAGCTTCTAATGCTAAAATTCAAGAATTAGAACGAAGCATGGCAGATTTTGACGCCAGAATCTCCAATCTGGAATACAACGTTCAAAACGCTAACAGGGAATTAATTAATTTGAAACAGAACCTGGAGGAGCTGGAAGAACGTACAAACCTTGCATTTTCTAACATTGGCGAAGCCTTAGAACAACTAAACAAAAAAATAGACGGATAACACAAAGCGTTACATTTAAAACAACATGATTACAAATGACAAACATATTTCTACTACAAATATCCACAAAATTTAAGGAGGTAAATAAAAATATGGACAACCAGACATTACAAACAAAACAGCAGACACTCACATTGGACTTCTGCCAGTACTCATACAAATCAATTCTTGCCAAACAATATGACAACCAGACCAGATACATCTCTATCAGATGTACCAACTTCGGACAGGATTTCCCGCTGAACCAAAATTTCACTGCTGAAATTAAGATACTGACGCCGGACGGACGTCCAATCTTTGATTTAATACCAATCCAGGAAGACGGAACCCTTTTGCTGGAACTGACTGAATCCATACTGGCTTATCCCGGAAAAGCGGATGCAGAAATACGGATTCGTGATGAGGATAAACTGCTGTCCACAATGACTTTCCAGATTATGATTGAACCAAGCGTCTATGACGATGACAGGATTATTGCATCTGAGGAATTTAATGCGCTTAATGACCTGATAAAAGAAGCAACTAAAAACTATGATTATGTCATCCGTGAGGCGGGGGCTTCTGCAAAAATGGCAGAAAGTTATGCGGTCGGCGGAACCGATAAGAGACCGGACGAAGATACTGACAATGCAAAATATTATTCCACGCAGGCTTCAGGCTCCGCAGAAGATGCAAAGACTTATATGAACAATGCAAAATCTCATATGGATGACGCAAACTTTTCCAAAGAAGCTGCGGCAGCCAGTGCCGGGACTGCATCCCAAAAAGCAGATACAGCAGACAGAAAAGCCTCGGAAGCCCAAAGCTATGCTGAATCATCCCAGAGCTATGCCGAATTGTCCCAAAGCTATGCCATTGGCGGAACCGGTGAAAGACCGGATGAAAACATCAGCAACGCAAAATATTACTATGAGCAGAGCAAACGCATTTCCGAGTCCTTTTCCGGCGCGCTGCGCCCGATGGGAACAGTGACCTTCTCTGCTCTTCCGCCGCTGTCAACTGTAACAGAAGGTGATATGTACAACGTATCAGACCAGTTCACTACAGACGCATCCTTCAAAGAAGGCGCCGGAAATGTCATCCCTGCCGGAGCAAATGTGTACAAAACCTCCGACGGATACTGGGATGTGCTCGCCGGAACGCCTGTTACCGGAGTAAAAGGAAATGCGGAAAATACTTATCGCAGAGGGAATGTAAATCTTACGGCTGAAAATATCGGGGCATTGTCAATTCCAGCTTCTCTCAAAGGCTCATTAGATGATTACAAAAACCCCGGATTTTATTATGCTGTTGGCGGGAACAAAGTAACTGAAAAACCAAATGGCGTAGATTCATTCGGGCTGCTGGTCACCAAAGAAGGGAACCTCAACCGTGGTCAATTGCTACTCTCCTCCAGAAAAGAAATCGGAACATATGCACGAAGATGGGATAGCGATTCTAATGTGTGGACTGAATGGATTAGGATTATTGATTCGGAAGGAAATGCCGTGTCAGCAACAAAAGCCCTGCAGGACGGTAACGGTAAAAACATTGCACAGACTTATCAAACCAAAATCGGAGACAGTAAAGACAACACGGTAACTTTTTCAAGTGCGGACAATGCAACCCCCGCAGCATGGACAAATGTACCAGTCATGGCAAGCGGAGAAAAACATTCCAGCCTTTTAAACAAAATTTCAACCATGTTCAAGAACATACGATACCTGTACAAAATGCTTGGCACTACAGATATATCCCAAGTCGGGAATGGAACTGTGACAGGGGCACTCAGCTCGTTAAGCGCAAATTCGTTGAAATGCAAGGTTGTATCCAGTCCCGTTACAGGAATAGCAGCAGGCAGTTATAAAAAAATTCAATTTGACACTGGTCTGAGCGGAGACCACACGCTTATGGCAGCCATTCCAATTTTAAACCAGCATAGTTATTTACAAACAGAAACTAAACTTATTTCCGCCACGGTATATTCGGTCACATTTCGGTTCAACAACAACGGGAATGCAGCTATCACATCGGGAGCTTTGTCTGCTGTGCTTCTCTATCTATAGGAAAAATTCAGCAATGATACTGTATATGGATCATATATTTTACTTAGAGCTTTTAGAGCCGGATGGAGAAATCTGTCTGGCTCTTTCAAAAAAGAGAGGAAAGAGTCATACGAGAGTCATCAAATGCATCGGATAATCTGAGATTTTGCCAGAATAGGTTCCTTCAACTTCCAAATAACCACAATTAGAAAATCCTAAAACTCCCGATATTTTCAACGAAAATCAAGGTTTTTCTGTATGTATATATACGGTATAGAATAAGAACCTTCAAACATCCAATCAGCTTCACAGAAAAAATCCTAAATAAACATTGAAAATCCTACCACTCTTCCACTTCGAGAGCGGTATTTACATAGATAACCATAAACTAAAACAACCAAAAGGAGGAAACACACATGGATGATTTAAAATCCTTATTACAAAACATATCCGAAAAACTAGGATTCCCGAATCTGGCATCACTTTTTTCCGACAAATTCCAAGAATCCCTTTCGGAATTAAAAGAAATCGATTCCACGCTCACGGAAATCGGAAAATCCGCCAGCCTGACCGATTCCCAGCTGCAGACTCTTGGAGACACCTCGTTT
>Ga0137307_102214_pt1 | contig 14095 bp, 9 predicted proteins | sample NAcewD2O_March_2_FD_97180 | JGI IMG/M metagenome (GOLD analysis project Ga0137307, IMG submission 97180) | Mouse cecal microbial communities from Vienna, Austria - N-Acetylglucosamine amended D2O_March | ecosystem: Host-associated > Mammals > Digestive system > Large intestine > Cecum | place...
CGCAAATGTGAGCCGTATCTTCGCCACCCTTGGCGCGGATCCTCACGATTTGAGTTATTTCTGGATTCTTCCACCTCTTATGGGACTTGTCGTGCAGCCGATTGTCGGAACCGCCTCTGACAAGACCTGGAACAAAATCGGCCGCCGTCTCCCTTATCTTATTTTCGGGGCGGTTGTGGCTGTGCTTGTGATGTGTCTCCTTCCCAACGCCGGCAGCTTCGGCCTCGCGGTGTCGTCGGCCATCCTCGTCGGCCTCGTTGCCCTCATGCTGCTTGACACATCTATCAATATGGCCATGCAGCCCTTCAAGATGCTTGTGGGCGACATGGTGAACGAGAAGCAGAAGGGCCTGGCCTATTCGATTCAGAGCTTCCTCTGCAACGCCGGTTCGATTGTGGGATATGTGTTCCCGTTTCTGCTCACCTGGGTGGGCTTCCGCAACACGGCCGCGTCAGGTGTGATTCCCCAGACCGTGGTGTTCTCGTTTTATTTCGGCGCGGCCATATTGCTGGTCTGCGTGGTCTACACCTTGATGAAAGTTAAGGAGTGGCCCCCCGAGCTGTATCGCGAATACAATGGCGGCCCGGAAATCAAGGCCGACGGCAAAAAGGAGAAGACCAACCTGGTCAAGCTTCTTGTCAACGCCCCCAAGACCTTCTGGACTGTCGGCCTCGTGCAGTTCTTCTGCTGGTTCGCTTTCCTTTTCATGTGGACTTACACTAACGGCACAATCGCCAAAAATGCTTTTGACTGTCCTGAAACCACTACCGTCACCGGCCTTGCAGTGGCCGGCCCTGAAGGCAATGGTGGAGAAGTGTTGTCTGCCAAATACATACTCACAGCCGACAACAAAGTGATTGTCAACCATGGCAAACCCTGTGTCGCGGGAATCGTGACCGCCGATGGCGAGTTCATCGCTGGCGGTGACATTGAAATCGCCGACACGAGTGTGGAGGCCGTGTCGATAACCGCCGGCGGTCTTGACATACAGGTGCCCGCGCAGGGCATCGAGGTCATGTCGCCTGTGGCCAAGGATGGCCTGATAAGCTCTGTGGCTGGTGTCGCCTCTTATGGATTCAACGAGAACATCGACTCGGAGAATGTGGTGGTGATTGTCGATGGTGTCCGTCGTGTCGAGACCCCCTCTTTCAAACTCGTCGATTATCTGTCAAGGATGGATGGCGAGACCAAGGTGACGCTGGCCGATATCTACACCCATGACCCAAAGACAGGCGAGCTTTTTGTGGATGGCACCAAGGAGGCCACCATCTCTGACCCCTCAAAGGCCCGGTTTGAGACCTCAGTGGTGTTGAACACCGAATCGTCGCAGTATAACGACGCAGGCAACTGGGTCGGAATCCTGTTTGCCATCCAGGCCATCGGTTCTGTCCTCTGGGCCATCGTGCTTCCTCAGTTCCGCAGCCGCAAGTTCTCATATGCGCTCAGCCTCGTGCTTGGCGCAGTCGGGTTCATCTCCGCCGGATATTTCACTGACCCCTACCTGCTGTTTGTCTCATTCGCCCTTATCGGATGCGCGTGGGCTGCTATGCTGGCATGGCCATTCGCGATACTCACCAACTCGCTCAAGGGTGGCAATATCGGAGCGTATCTCGGATTGTTCAACTGCTCGATCTGCATCCCGCAGATTGTGGGCGCGCTTCTTGGCGGTGTGATTCTTTCAGCCATCGGCAACCCCGACGAGCTTGCCCCGCAGTACATGATGATGGTGATTGCCGGAATCTCGCTGTTCCTGGGCGCGGTTGCTGTCTATTTCATCAAAGAGCATTCAGAGGCCAAGGCCTGAAACATTTGAAACAAGGTAACAATGAAAGCAACGTTATATTCGATTATCCTCGCCGGGGTGGGAGCCATATGCCTCTCCTCTTGTTCGGCCCATGAGGACTATGACGCTTATGTCAATGACTTGAAAAAGCAGACCGCTGTGATCGACACCATCTCTTCTCCGGCATCGTATGCTGCATACATTGATTCGATTGCGGTGAAGGCTGAGGCGTTTGAGCAGCTTGGTGTGAAGCTTGCCCCCGAGCAGAAAGAGGAGCTTGCGGCTCTCTCGATGCAGATTCAGCAGGCGCTGACCGAGAAATATGACCAGTTGTCGAAGCAGCCGGCCATAGAGGGGGCGGTTTTTGAGGCATCCATGCCGGTTGGTCCGGTAGACGAGGCCACCGGTGTTGTCTCTCTCGACTGAACTATGCTGGACGCAATCAACAGGCGGTCGCTTGACCATCGAGCCATGATTTGCGGTAACTGTTGATGCTTACAGGGTTATGGATTCGCAGTAACCGAAATGTAACCTCGCGAACACTTGGTTTGTTGCCGTAATCTCCACATTCATAAAATCTTAAATTGACGGAGTCTGTCCCTTTTCGGAACGGCTCCGTTAATTTATGCTTTGTTAACATGTCTCTTGAAAATCTTTGAATTAAATTTGCAAAAACAGCATCCCTGACATACTTATTGATGCGGACGACAGGCCGATTCCATCCAAACCGCCATATTCAAGTGCCTGTCGTTCCGCATTTCAAAAGTCTGCGGCGTGAACTTGCGGCAGTTAGCAAATCAGATCAGACCAGACCGCGTATATTAGTTGTTGAAATCTTTTGTCGATATCTTTAAATTTGCTAACTTTGCAGTACAGAACGCCCGCTGGCCGCGTTGTCATGACAGCGGATTCTGCTCAAAGTTCCTCACATCAACCGTTATAGAGCCGTGAATCTCGTAATAGACCATCTTGAATATCTTCTGCGCCGCCACGATTGTGTGACAGTGCCGGGCATTGGTGCCCTGATGGTCCGTTATCGTCCGGCGAGATTTGACAGCCGCAATCCGCTTGTGTTGCTTCCTCCATCAAGGGAGCTTGCTTTCAACGGCGCGCTGGTCGAGTCTGACGGGATGCTTGAGAGTTCAGTCGCGCGTCGCAACGGGGTGTCGTTCGAGGCTGCCAGCCGTATTGTGGAAGATGAGACAGAAAGCCTCCTTGAGCAGCTCAAGAAATTCGGGACAATCGCGCTCGGAAGGCTTGGTGAACTTAACTTCTCGGAGTATGGCACCATTATCTTCAGTCCGTTTGACGCTTCGGGATGGGATTTCAGCCATTACGGACTGCGCCCCTTGTATCTCAAGGGAGCTGACACTATGCTGAAGGCTTCGCATATGGCTGCGGTGTCAGCCGTTGCCGGGAATGCCGCCGCTCCGTCAGCACCGCATAAGCATAATGAGTTGCCGGCTCCTGCGCCATGGGGTGAAGAGGAGGACGCTCCTGTTAAAGACAGCAGGGGAGTTGTCGCCAAAGGCCTTGTGGGTATTGCCGCGTCGCTGGCCGTGATTGTGACGTTGGCGTTGTTTTTCCTTAATCCTGTGAAGGTCGAGAATGAACCGGTGAAAGCCTCCATCGCGCCTACTGAGGTGGCTGAGACCAACTCTATGGAGACGGCTGAGGCTCCCGCTGCGGAATACGCTGCTGATGGGGAGTCTGCCGGAAATGTGATTGATGTATCCCGGTCGGAAAGCATCTTGGCCGAGGCTGATGTGGCTGACACGGCTGAAGCTTTGCCCGCCGCCACGGAGGCGGCTGAAAGCCGTCTGCCTTCTGGCGGTGTCGAAATCTCTCGGCGCCAGATCAGATTTGATGACGCGGATTCGTTTTGTGTGATTGTAGCCTCTTTCCCCGAAGAATCCCAGGCGACGCGTTACATTGCCGAGAACCCAGGCCGCGTTCTGGGTGTTTTAGAACAAGACGGGAAATACCGTGTCTACGCGGCAACCGGAGCCACCTATGAGGAGGCAGCCGCCCAGAAGTCGATATCAGACGGGGCATGGATATGCCGACGCTGAATGCGGGTTTCTGACAGGCTCCTTGTTTGCCAAGGTATATTGACGAACCAACCAAAAGACCCCAGTATATGGAAAATTTCCACGAACTTCTAATCAACCGCCGCACCATACGGCGTTACACTCAGCAGCCGGTGAATCCCGACCAGGTAAAACTGATAATGGAGGCCGCCTTGATGTCACCCTCTTCCAAAAGTGTCCGTCCGTGGCAATTTGTTGTTGTCGAGGAGAAGGAGATGCTTGAGAGGCTTAGCCATTGCAAGCCCAACTATGCGACATCTATCGCGTCAGCGCCGCTGGCCATTGTCGTCACCGCCGACATCACCAAGTCAGACGCATGGATTGAAGATGCCTCCATCGCGGCGATGCTGATGCAGCTGCAAGCCCAGGATTTCGGTCTTGGCAGTTGCTGGGTCGAGATACGCGAGCGTTTCCGGGAGGACGGAGTCCCCGCCGAGGAGTATGTGAGGGAGGTGCTGGGAATACCCGAGCAGTTCGCCGTGCTGTGTGTCATCACGATTGGACACAAGGATGAGGAGCGCAAGCCCATCAACCCCGAAAAACTGCTCTGGGAGAAGGTTCACATAGGCTCCTGGAGACAGGGCGAGGAATGAAGATAGCCGTAATCGGAGCCGGAAACGTAGCCACTCATCTCGCAAGAGCTTTGGGGGGCTTCAATGAGATATGCCAGGTGGCGGCCCGCACCGATCAATCTGCCGGAAGGCTCGCGTCGCTGGTTGATGCAGCGAGTGAGGGAAACCGGATGCACGGTGGAGCGTGTGAGCCGATTGCCGGTCTTGACAGGCTTAGAGACGACATGGACATGTATCTTGTCGCGGTGAATGACGACTCTGTGGCCGATGTCGTGGCCCGGTCGGGCGACTTCGACGGCATATGGGCACATACCTCCGGCAGTGTGGGGATGGATGTCTTCAAAGGGAAAAAACGCAATTACGGAGTGTTCTATCCATTGCAGACTTTCTCAAAAGATGTGGATGTCGATTTCAGCAACATACCGATGCTGATCGAAGGCTCGTCAGACGATGTGGCCCGCAGGCTGGAGGCTGTGGCAAAAGAGATTTCCGGTACGGTAAGGATGGCTGACAGCCAGATGAGGGAGGCCATACATGTCGCGGCGGTGTTCGCATGCAATTTCGCGAACCTTATGTGGGCTGAGGCTGACAGGCTCCTAAGTCCCATGGGGCTTGACATCAGGTTCATGATGCCGCTTCTGCAGGCCACGCTTGACAAGCTGGCGGTCAAACCGCCTTTCGAGGCGATGACCGGGCCTGCCCGGAGGGGTGACATTGCTGTGATAGAAAAGCATATGGCCGGATTGCCAGCCGATCTGAAGCCGGTGTATTCCATACTTACGGATGTGATTCTTAATCATTACAACAAACCAAAAGACAACGATAAAGGCGATGAGTAAAGTATCATACGACTTGTCAAAAATCAAAGCCGTAGTGTTTGATGTCGACGGAGTGCTGTCGACATCCACCATACCGCTGGGCGACAATGGTGTGCCGCGCCGGACGGTCAACACCAAGGATGGATTCGCCATGCAGCTTGCCGTCAAACGCGGTCTTAGGCTCGCGATAATAACCGGGGCGGTGTCGCCCGGCATCACCGAACGGTTCGAAGGCTTGGGCATAACCGAGATTTTCACGGGGGTGGGGATGAAGCTCCCTGTCTTCAAGGAATGGATTGAGCGCAACGGCCTGACTGCGGAGGAGGTGGTGTATGTGGGGGATGACATCCCTGATTATGAATGCATGCTGTATGCCGGGCTTGCCGTGGCACCGTCAGACGCCGCTGTGGATGTGCAGGAGATTGCCGGTTACATCTCTCCGGTAGCAGGCGGACATGGTGTCGCCCGTGACATCCTTGAGGAGGTGATGAGGTCCAAAGGTGTATGGGCGCTTTCTGACAAGGCGTTCGGCTGGTGACCATATTATTAATGAGCTTGACAATATGACTGGAACAGAAAACCGATACAAGCCCCTTGAGGGTTGCCGCGTGCTGCTTGCCTCGCATTCCCCGCGACGCAGGGAGTTGCTTGGCAAGCTTGATGTGGAGGTGGAGATACTGCCGTTGATAGAGGTGAACGAGGCTTTCCCCGCCAAAATGGCCCCGGAGGAGGTGGCCGCATACATCTCCAGGAAAAAGGCCCATCCGTATATGGCGCAGTTGAATGACCGGGAGATATTGCTGACCGCTGACACGGTGGTGATAAACCGTGGCGAGGTACTTGGCAAGCCGGCTGATGCCGAAGACGCGGCCCTGATGCTGCGGTTATTGTCAGGACATACCCACAAGGTCGTGACCGGTGTCACCCTGGCCACCAAAAAACGCACGGTGACTTTTTCGGACATCACTGAGGTGGATTTCGCGCCCCTGACCCATGAGGAGATTGATTATTATGTCGAGACATATCGGCCTTTTGACAAAGCCGGGGCTTATGGAATCCAGGAATGGATCGGATATGTCGGAATATCCGGAATACGTGGCGACTATTACAATGTTATGGGTTTGCCGTTGCATTCGCTTTACACTCGTCTTGTCATGATGGCGAACGGGTTCAGGAAGAGCGGCAACCGCTGAGGCCCTTTCTTGTTAGCGGCAACAGGCCGAGATATATACCGCGCAGGGGCGAGGCAGAGTCTAAAATCTGTCGCGCCCCTGGCGTTTATTCGTGGATTGGGAGTCCTGCGTAGGCCACGCAGTCATATTCGGCGGGAAATCTCGGCAACCGGAATCTGCAGTATGATCTGGTTGCCGTCGGGGGTGTATGACGGGTCGGGCATCGAGAACAGTTCGGCAAGCAGTCTTTCGGCATCGGCATTCTGCATCCGTTCGGTTGCGCGTATGGCTGCCGACTGGGCGAGCGATAGCGCCACTCTGCGCCGCATGTCCTCGCCAGACGATCCGACCCCCTCCTCGGCGTCGGCTATTATCTTGGTCAGCGCTTCGGCCGCGTTGGCGTTGCCGAGCAAGGCCGGGACCCCGCGCATCTCACACCGGAATATCCCTTCGTCGGTTGCCTGGGAGAATTCCAGGTCATAGCCGAGCGACTTCACTTCATCGGCGATGCTGTCAAGCACCCCCTTCTGATGCGGGGTCAGTTCGACCAATTCGGCGAAAATCACCTGCTGGGATTCTCCGATGTATGATTCTGTCTCGGAAAGGAACCTCTCAAAAAGAATCTTGACATGTGCCCGGTGGCGGTCGACGACAATCAGGCTGTCGTTTCCGGCGGTGACGATGTAGCGGTTAGACAGTTGCAGAAGGCCCCCGATGTGGGCGCCGGAAAGCTCGATGCCTGGCAGCCTGTTGAGGGCGCTCGCCTCTATAGAGTCGGGAAGTCCGGTCTCATCGGTGAGGAAGCTCTCGGGTGTCGGGGGGGCAGATGTGGATGAGCCGGTTGCGTTCTGGAAATCGGCGTACAGCTTGTCCCAGTCGTTAAGATGGCTGGCGCGGCTGGGGGCTGTGGCAGCAGTAGGGGATGGGTTGGTGTTGAGTCGCGACGGCTCGCTGCCTGATGTGCTGTGCGATGACGCGAAGTCTCCGGGGGCAACGGTGGCAGACTTGCGTGTCTCCTTGGCAAACGGGTTGTAAGAGTCGTCGAGGCCGCCAAGGTTGAGGCTCTCCGAAAGGCTGGGGTCGAAAACCGGGATTTCCGGTGCATCCTCTTTGTCGAAATCGAGGGCCGGGATGGCATTGAACCTGCCGAGCGACTCCCTGATGGCCGCTGAGAGAATCTGCCATATCGGTTGCTCGTTCTCAAACTTTATCTCGCTTTTGGTGGGATGTATGTTGACATCGATTGTCTGCGGGTCGACCTCGAAATTGAGGAAGTAGTTGGGCTGATGCTCGGCGGCGATCAGCTCCTCGTAGCAGTTCATCACAGCCTTGTGAAAATAAGGGTGCCGCATGTTTCTCCCGTTGACGAAGAAGAATTGCTGGGCGTTGCGTTTGCGCGCGAACTCAGGCAGGCATACGAATCCGCTGATTTTCACCAGCGGGGTCTCGGTCTCAACGGGGATGAGCTGTTTGTCGATGGATTTGCCAAACAACCCTGCTATGCGCTGGCGCAGGGTGCCGGGCAGGAGCTGATAGAGGTTCACATCGTTGTGATAAAGCTCAAACTCCACCGATGGGTTCACCAGGGCCAGGCGCTCGAACTCACGGGTTATATGGCCCAGCTCCACCGAGTCTTTTTTCAGGAATTTCCGGCGCGCGGGGAAATTGAAGAACAGGTTTTTGACCGCGAGATTGCTGCCAGGGGTGCATGCTTCCGGGGTCTGGCTGACGAATTTAGAGGCAGCCAGTTCGAGATGGGTGCCAATCTGGCTGTCGCGGCGCATCGTGCGCAGGTCAATCTGCGCGACAGCAGCTATTGAGGGGAGCGCTTCTCCGCGGAATCCCATCGTGTGAAGTTCGAAAAGGTCGGAAGCCTGGCGTATCTTTGATGTGGCGTGACGCTCAAAGGCGAGTCTGGCGTCTGTGTCAGACATGCCACATCCGTCATCCACCACCTGTATGAGTGTCTTGCCCGCGTCGCGCAGTATTATCTTCACTTGCGAGGCACCGGCATCGATGGAGTTTTCCACTAATTCCTTGATTACCGAGGCGGGACGTTGGATTACCTCTCCTGCGGCAATCTGGTTGGCAACGGAATCTGGGAGGAGTTGGATTACATCGCTCATTATGGCTTTTTGGTTTTGGGTGTTTATGATGCAAAATTACTCAAAAATCGGTAATTTTGCGGTATGAGAAGAGTATTTCTGTTCAACCCCGAGAATGACATAGCCCTTGGCTCGGGGATGCCGCGTCTTACTCCTCCACGTCAGGCGGCGTTGCTCCACCGGGCCGGGGCGATGCTCCCTTTCTGGCTTGGGGCCGGCGAGGATTCCGTGGTGGTCGCCAATGCCGACCTCAGGGAGGCGGAGGTCTGGCGCGATGAGTTGCGGGCTCGACATGGTATCGCCGGACCGTCTCCGGTCGCGGATTTGAGAGCGATAGGGGAGGCGCGGCTCTCGCCATGGGGCTGGAGCCTTGACGCTGTAAGCCAGTTTGAGAGGCTCGGGATTGACAGGGCGCGGATGGCGGCCATGGAGGAGACCATGGGCATGCGGCGCGGACTGTCTCACCGGAGGTCGTCACTTGAGTTCCTGGGGTCATGGCGGCAGCGTGGAAACTGCCTGCCTTATGCGATGCCGTTGGAAGCGAAATCCGTCACAGAGGTGGAAGAGCTTGTCGGGGAATGGGGGACAGCTTTCGTCAAGTCGCCGTGGTCGTCAAGCGGACGTGGTGTCTTTCCTGTCTCATTGTCAACCCTTGGGGTGTCGTTGCCTCGTGTTGAGGGTGTCATCAGGCGGCAGGGGTCGGTGATGGTGGAGCCGGAGTTACCCCGGTTGCAGGACTTCGCGATGCTTTTCGATTACGCGGGAGGGGAGGCCAGGTTTGAGGGGTATTCGCTGTTTTTCAACTCCACGGCCACCAATTACGGCGGAAATTATGTCGGATCTGACGATATGATTGTCGACAAGCTGGAGCAATGGCTGACGCGCCGCGATGTGGAGCAGGCCAGGGATGAGGCGCTGGCTATTCTGCCATTGGTGCTGGGAAATGGATATGAGGGGCCACTGGGGGTGGATATGATGGTCTGCGGTGACGGCGGCAGTGATTGCTGGATTGCCCCGTGTGTGGAGATTAATCTGAGATACACGATGGGATTTGTCGCAAGGGGTGTGTGGAGCAAACTCGAGAAGGAGGGGGTGATGTCTGTCTCGCCTTGTGGGGCCGGGTTGGCCGTAACGACAGAAAAAGGGGAGGAGCCGGTGTGGCTCGCTCCCCGTAATGATTGGTTTGATTTCCTGTTCCGGCCTTACGCCTGAGCGGTGTCGGAGGTCGGTCGGCGGTCAAGCCTCACCACATTCTCGACATGGTGGGTGTGGGGGAACATGTCGACCGGCCTGACTGCTGTGACCTTGTATTTGGCATCGAGCATAGCGAGGTCGCGTGCCTGGGTGGCCGGGTTGCAGCTCACATAGACAATGCGCTCTGGCGCGGACTCGAGTATGACATTGACAACATCGGTGTGCATGCCGGCGCGTGGCGGGTCGACAATCATCACGTCAGGTCTGCCGTGGAGGGCGATGAACTCCGAGGTCAGCACATCCTTCATATCTCCGGCGTAAAAGTCGGTGTTGGCAAGCCCGTTGACTTCGGCGTTGAGTTTCGCGTCGCGGATTGCGTCTTCGACATATTCGATTCCAATCACTTTGCGGGCCTGGCGGGCTATGAAGTTGGCGATTGTGCCGGTGCCGGTGTAAAGGTCGTAGACAAGCTCGTCGCCTGTCAGTCCGGCAAATTCACGCGCCACTTTGTACAGGTTGTATGCCTGTCGGGAATTGGTCTGGTAAAATGACTTCGGGCCGATGCGGAAGCGCAGGCCTTCCATCTCCTCCTCGATGTAGGGCTTGCCGGAATGGAGCAGGATGTCGAGGTCGGCGATGGTGTCGTTGGCTTTCGTGTTCACGACATACATCAGTGATGTGATTTCCGGGAAACTGCCCCTGAGGTCGTCGAGCACTGAGTTGATATCGGCGGGGGAGTCTTCCCCGAACGACAACACTACCATAGTCTCACCTGTGGAGGCGATGCGTATCATCATCGTGCGCAGGAGACCGGTCTGCTCGCGCAGGTCGAAGAATGAAAGGCCATGGGCTTTGGCGAAATCTTTGACATGGAGTCTCAGGCGGTTGCCGAGGTTATCCTGCAGATGGCACCGATCGATGTCGAGAACTTTGTCAAACGCGCCCGGGATGTGGAATCCTGCCGCGTCACGGTCGGGAAACTCCTCTCCGGAACGCATCTGCTCCCATGTGAGCCATTTTTTGTTGGAGAAGGTGTACTCCATCTTGTTGCGGTATTCGCGGGTCGATTCCGAGCCGAGGATGGGGGTGATGGCGGGCAGCTCGATCTTGGCTATGCGGCGCAGCGCGTCCTCGACTTGCTGCTGCTTCGCCTTGAGCTGCTCCTCGTAGGGAAGATGTTGCCATCGACACCCTCCGCAGACCCCGAAATGGGAGCAGAATGGCTCTGCGCGGAGCGGTGAGGGCTTAACAAGCCGCTCGATATGGCCTTCGGCATAGGAATGTTTCTTGCGGTCTATTTTTATGTCGGCGATGTCGCCGGGCGCGCCGTAGGGGATGAAGACCACCATCTCGCCGTGACGGGCGATGGCTTTGCCTTCGGCGGCCACAGCGGTTATCTCAAGCCCTTCAAGCAAGGGTAGCTCTCTTCTTTTTCTGCCCATGTTTTCTTTTTGGGTAGCGATGTCAATTAATTTGAATATAACGGAAAAAAACGTAAAGCCTGTAACATCTGCCCGTGAAAGGGCGTTATTGGGTTTACAGGATGCAAAGTTACGATTTTCCAGCCGTTTTATTGACTGGAGAATGAAAAAAATATATGTCGGTTTGGCGTTTGTCGCTGAAATTTCGTAACTTTGCACAACGCTCCGGGGGACTCTGAGAACCCCGCCGTGTGCTTGTTCCGAATAAATCCGATACAACCGCATACAACAACAATCAATCAAATATTTGACCAGAACGGTTAATAACTTTAATCTAAACAAGTCAACCAACCCATGGCAAAAAAAATCTACACTTTCGGCGACGGAAAGGCTGAAGGAGATGCATCGATGCGCAACCTCCTCGGCGGCAAAGGTGCCAACCTCGCTGAAATGAATCTCCTGGGGATGCCCGTGCCTCCCGGTTTCACAATCACGACCGAAGTCTGCACAGAGTACACCCAGTATGGCCGCGAACATGTGGTTAAAGATATCAAGGCCGAAGTCGAGAAGGCCATTGCCCACGTGGAGTCTCTCACCGGAACGAAATTCGATGACCCCACCAACCCGCTGCTCGTGTCGGTGCGCTCCGGAGCCCGTGCCTCCATGCCTGGTATGATGGATACCGTCCTGAACCTCGGTATGAATGACGCCACTGTTCAGGCCCTTGCCGAAAAGAGCGGCAATCCCCGCTTTGCCTGGGACAGCTACCGCCGTTTCGTGCAGATGTATGGCGACGTGGTTCTCGGCATGAAGCCCAAAACCAAGACCGAAACCGACCCCTTCGAGGCAATCATCGACAAGGTGAAGGAGGAAAAGGGTGTGAAATTCGACACCGACCTCACTGTTGAGGATCTTCAGGAGCTCGTGAAGCGCTTCAAGGCCGCTGTCAAGGAATATACCGGCAAGGATTTCCCCGATTCAGCATGGGATCAGCTCTGGGGTGGCATCTGCGCCGTGTTTGACTCTTGGATGAACGAGCGCGCCATCCTCTACCGCCGTATGAACCAGATTCCCGAGGAATGGGGAACCGCTGTCAACGTGCAGGCTATGGTTTACGGCAACATGGGCAACAACTCCGCGACCGGTGTGGCTTTCTCACGCGATGCCGCTACCGGAGAGAACATCTTCAACGGCGAGTACCTCATCAACGCCCAGGGCGAGGATGTGGTGGCCGGTATCCGCACTCCCCAGCAGATCACAGTGGAAGGCTCACGCCGCTGGGCTGCCCTCCAGGGCATCTCGGAGGCTGACCGCGCCGCCAAATACCCCTCCCTCGAGGAGTCAATGCCTGTCTGCGCCGCAGAGCTTATCGCAATCGCCAACAAGCTTGAGGCCTACTTCAAGGATATGCAGGATATGGAGTTCACAATCCAGGACGGCAAGCTCTGGATGCTCCAGACCCGTAACGGAAAGCGCACCGGCGCTGCCATGGTAAGAATCGCCATGGAGCTGCTCCGCGCAGGCGAAATCGATGAGAAGACAGCCCTCCTCCGTATGGAGCCCCAGAAACTCGACGAGCTTCTCCACCCTGTATTCGACAAAGACGCCCTCAAGCGTGCGCTTGTCGCTGCCAAGGGTCTTCCCGCTTCTCCCGGTGCCGCAACCGGCCAGATTGTCTTCTTCGCCGATGACGCTGAGGCTTGGGCCGAGAAGAAAAAGAAAGTCGTACTCGTCCGTATCGAGACCTCACCCGAAGACCTCCGTGGTATGGCTGTCGCCCAGGGTATCCTTACCATGCGCGGCGGTATGACCAGCCACGCTGCTGTGGTTGCCCGCGGTATGGGTAAGTGCTGCGTTTCCGGTGCCGGTGAAATCAAAGTCGATTACGAGGCCCGCACCGTTGAAATGGGCGGCAAGACCTACAAGGAAGGCGACTGGATTTCTCTCAACGGTTCGACCGGAGATGTCTACGACGGCCAGGTGCCCACCGTTGAGCCCGAGCTCGACGGCGACTTCGGTGCTATCATGAACCTCGCAGCCAAATACACCAAGACTCTCGTCCGTACCAACGCCGACACCCCCCGCGACGCCAAGCAGGCCCGTCATTTCGGTGCCCAGGGTATCGGACTCTGCCGCACAGAGCATATGTTCTTTGAAGGCGACCGCATCAAGGCTGTCCGTGAGATGATTCTCGCATCCGACGTGGAAGGCCGCAAGGCTGCCCTCGCCAAGCTCCTTCCCATGCAGCGCGGCGACTTTGAAGGCATCTTCACCGCTATGGACGGCTATGGCGTCACCATCCGTCTGCTCGATCCCCCTCTGCACGAATTCGTGCCTCATCAGACCGCTACCCAGAAAGAGCTGGCCGATGAGATGGGCATCACCCTCGCCGAAGTTAAGGCAAAGGTTGACGCTCTCGAGGAATTCAACCCCATGCTGGGTCACCGTGGTTGTCGTCTCGGCATCACATATCCCGAAATCACCGAGATGCAGACCCGCGCCATCATCGAGGCCGCCCTCGCTGTCAAAGCCCGCGGCATCGATGTGAAGCCCGAGATCATGATTCCTCTGGTAGGTTCGCTCAAGGAAATCCAGAATCAGGCCGATATCATCCATATCACCGCCGCCAAGGTATTCGAGGAGCAGGGACGTTCGCTGCCCTACCTCGTCGGCACGATGATTGAGGTGCCTCGTGCAGCCCTTGTCGCCGACCAGATCGCCACCGTGGCCGAGTTCTTCTCTTTCGGTACGAACGACCTCACCCAGATGACCTTCGGTTTCTCCCGCGACGACGCTCCCAAGTTCCTCAAGTTCTACAAGGAACACGGCATAATCAAGACCGACCCCTTCGAAGTCCTCGACCAGGAAGGTGTTGGGCAGCTCGTGGAAATGGGTGTCAAGAAAGGCCGCGCAGCCCGTCCCGAACTCAAAGTCGGCATC
>Ga0137307_102218_pt1 | contig 14074 bp, 9 predicted proteins | sample NAcewD2O_March_2_FD_97180 | JGI IMG/M metagenome (GOLD analysis project Ga0137307, IMG submission 97180) | Mouse cecal microbial communities from Vienna, Austria - N-Acetylglucosamine amended D2O_March | ecosystem: Host-associated > Mammals > Digestive system > Large intestine > Cecum | place...
CGGAAGATGGTTTGTCCGAAAAACGTGTCTGCCGGAAGAAGGTGATATACATGTATATACAATATAAGATATAATTTAAAAAGAAAGAGTAAAGAAATGTAACAGTGAGGGCTCTCCTGTTACGGAAACTTCCGTACATCCGGGCAGGAGAGAGGCAGGCAGGTAAAAACGCTCCTGTCCGGAAACGGAATTCCTTTCATTCCGGTCTGCAGGCTGGTAAGCCAGAGGGAGGGCTTACCGGCCTGCAAATCTGATATGATTAGAAAATCTTTTTGTCCAGTGCGTCGTAAATGTCGCAGAATCTCTGGTAAGCTGCGTCATAAGCTGCAAAGTTGTCCGGATTCGGTGTGTATTCTTTGGTAGTGCGGACTACCTTTGCTGCTTCGTGGCAGTCTTTGTATGCGCCTACGCCAACGCCTGCGTAGAGAGCTGCGCCCAGACATCCGGCTTCTCCGTTTTCCAGAATCTGGATGGGATGTTTGAAAATGTCGGCCATCATCTGGCACCACAACGGAGATTTTGCTGCTCCTCCGGCCAGACGGATTTTGCCGATTTTAATGCCGGATTCTTCTTCTGCACGGATAATGTCATACATTTCATAGCAGATACCTTCCATGACTGCACGGGCCATGTCTGCCTTGGTTGTTCCGAGGGTCATGCCAATCCAGGAGCCTCTTGCTTTTCCGTTGATTCTGGCTCCGCCGGCGCCCTGCAGGAAGGAGAGGAAGGTTACCCCGTTTGCTCCGATGGGAGAGGTTGCAATCTGGTCATTAATCAGGTCATAAGGGTCTTTTCCGGCTGCTTTTGCAGCTTCTTTTTCATAATCGCAGAAAGTGTCGCGGTACCATCTGTATGCAGATGCTGCGGTGTTGGCAAAAGCCTCAATGGTGAAATTGCCGCATCCATGGTTGCCTTTTACCACCAGACGTTCCTTGGGGTCGCGGATGGATTTGTCAGAAACCACGAAGCAGGAACCGAAGGTGCCAAGTACCAGGGCAGCGTCTCCGTCGTTTACAGCGCCTGCGCCGAAGGTACAGCAGTTCTGGTCATGAGCGCCGATGCAGATGGGAGTTCCCACCGGAAGGCCTGTCTTTGCAGATACTTCTTCTCCGATATGTCCTACCACTTTACCGGGTTCTTTTACGATGGTGGCACGTTTGGACAAATCAATGCCCAGAATGTCGTGGAGTTCTTTGGACCAGCATTCATTGTCAATGTCCATCATACCTTCCCGGCTGGCGGAGGAGTAGTCGGTGTAATATCCGTCCGCGCCGAATTTTTTCAGGAAATAATCCTGCATGGTGGCGAACATGGCTGTTTTCTCAAAGTTTTCCGGTTCATGGAGTTTCAGCCATGCCAGTTTTCCGTTGGAGAAGGTGGTTCCCACCGGGTCTCCGGTCTGCTTATAAATTTCGCTTCTGGGGATTCTGTCTAACAGGTACTGAATGCCTTCGCCTTCACTTCGTAAATCCTGCCATCCGACCCATGGACGAATCAGTTCGCCTTCTTCATCCAGAAGTCCGATTACGGAACCCTGGCTGGAGAAGCCAAAGCCGATAATGTCGTTGGGGTTGATGCCTGTTTTCTCAATGGTGGTCTTAATGCTGTCGAAAAATGCGGGAAGCAGGTCTTCCGTAAGCTGCTCTACATATCCGGGCTTCGGATAATAGCAGGGATATTCCCGGTAATCGCTTCCAATCAGTTTTCCGTCCAGATCAAAAATACAGGTTTTGCAGCCAGTGGTGCCGCCGTCAAGTCCAACTAAATATTGTGCCATAATAAAAATCCTCCTCGTTTTCTTTCAAAATTTTTAAAACCCCGAAATATTTGTCAGCAGATACAAAACATACTGTCCGTGCAGGTTTCGGTTTATCAGGTCAGTAAGGAATACAATGGCAATTTGTATTTGGGGATGAAGCCCGCCCGTCCCGTAAATTCCATATCTGTTCTGTCTGTGTGTCTGTTCCGGCATGTGCCGGAATCTGTCTGTACCGCATCCGGTGTAAAATGTCTTTTCCGGACTATTCTTTATCTCCAACGTAAGCCGGAATCAGGCCGATTTTTCTGAGATCGTCTACTGCGTCCAGAATTTCCATAGCAGCTCTTGTTCCGATGATTTCTGCCCCTGCCTGGATAAAGCAGAAGGTGTTCTGAGGTCTTGGGTCCTTCACACCGGCAACTTTTACCTTTGTTTTGGTGCCTTCTACAGCATCCACCATCAGCATAACGTCCTGAACGGAGGGGCCTGCATACTGTCCCGTGGAAGTTTTTACCCAGTCAATGCCTGCTTCGCATACCAGTTTGGTGGCGGTTACGATTTCCTCTTTTGTCAGGAAGCAGGTCTCGATAATCATTTTGGTCATAACGCCCTGTGCAGCTTTTACATATTCCTTAAATTCTGCCAGAATCTTGTCGTATTTTTTGTCCTTCAAATCGCCTACGTTCATGCAGTTGTCCAGAACGGTAGCACCCAAACGTACGGCTTCTTCTGTTTCAAATGCTTTGACTGCGCTGGACTGCTGGCCAAAGGGGAATCCGATGGCTGCCCCTACCATGATGTCCGTTCCTTTCAGTTCTTCTGCTACGATGGGCGTCCATTCCGAAGAGGAGAAGCAGAAAGCCTTACAATTGTACTCTTTTGCAAGCTGGCAGCCTTTGCGGATTTCAGCTTCTGTGGTCTGCTTGGGCAGTACGGAAAAGTCAAATAATTTTCCCATATCCCATTTTGTCATTTTTGATAAATCAATCATTGAAAAACCCTCCAGTCATATTCTGTCTGTGCTTATTTATCCCCGGTATAAGCGGGAATCAGTCCCATTTTCCTCAAATCATCTACGGAATCCAGAATTTCCACTGCCGCTCTTGTTCCAATCAGTTCTGCACCGGCTCTCAGGAAGCAGAAAGCGTTCTGCGGTCTTGGGTCTTTCACACCGGATACTTTGATTTTGGTTTTGGAGCCTTTGACTGCGTCCACCATCAGCATAACGTCCTGAACGGAAGGTCCTGCGTACTGTCCTGTGGAAGTTTTTACCCAGTCAATGCCTGCTTCGCATACCAGTTCCGTAGCGGTTACGATTTCCTCTTTTGTCAGGAAACAGGTCTCGATAATCATTTTGGTCATGACGCCCTGTGCAGCGTCTACATATTCTTTGAATTCCGCGCGGATTTTGTCGTATTTTTTGTCCTTCAAATCGCCTACGTTCATGCAGTTGTCCAGAACGGTTGCGCCCAGACGAACTGCTTCTTCTGTCTCAAATGCTTTGACTTTGCTGGACTGCTGGCCGAAGGGGAATCCGATGGCTGCGCCTACCAGAAGGTCGCTGCCCTTCAGTTCTTCTACCACTACCGGAGTCCATTCTGAGGAAGAATAGCAGAAAGCCTTGCAGTTGTATTTGATGGCTTCCTGGCATCCTCTGCGGATTTCAGCTTCCGTTGTCTGCTTGGGCAGCAGTGCGTAGTCAAATAATTTCCCCATTTCCCATTTTGTCATTTTTGATAAATCCACCATAGTTAAATCCTCCTTTGTATATGTAAAGTTACCACCCTGCTGTGAATGCATGGGATATTTCTCCCGGACATCTCTGTCAGCTTTCACAGACTTTTTTTACTGTCTCCATAATTCCCCGGGGTTCCAGCCCGTAATATGCCAGCAGTTCTTCATAAGGCCCGTTTCCGGCATACAGATGGGGGATTCCGTGCATGTGCAGCGGAACTTTGATACCGGCTGCATTCAGTGTTTCCAGAACTATAGTTCCCAGACCGCCTTTGACATAATGCTCTTCCACGGTCACCACACGTCCTGTTTTTTCAGCAGATGCCAGAATCATTTCCTCATCCAGAGGCCATACGGAGGGCATTCCAATCAAATCTGCATGTATCCCTTCCTGTTCCAGCAGTTCTGCCGCCTTTATGGCAAATGCGGTAGTGGAACCTGTAGAAATAAGAGTCACGTCGCTGCCTTCTCTGATTTTCCGGCCTTTACCGATGACAAAGGGCTCCCGCTCGAATAATACTTCAATTTTGGGATTGCCGATTCTCATGTAAACGGGGCCTTTGTGGTCAATCATTGCCTGAACAGCGCCGATAATTTCATCAGGGTCCTGAGGCGCCAGTATGGTTACTCCCGGAATCATCCGCATCAATGCAAAATCCTCCAGAGAATGGTGGGTTGCACCAAGGTCAGAATAGGTGATGCCGCAGTTTCTGCCCACAATCTTGGCATTCTGCTCCATATAGCCCAAATCGTTCCGGAACATTTCAAAAGGCCGGACGGTGACAAAGGGTGCAATGGCGCAGAATACAGGAATTTTCCCGGTGGCTGCAAGCCCTGAGGCAATGCCGACGGCAGTCTGTTCCATAATGCCGCATTCAAAATACCGTTCCGGATATTGTTCCATAAATTCTGTAAAGCCGGAGCTTTTTCCGCTGTCTGCAGAGAGCACAACGATGTCCTTATTTTCCTGAGCAAGCTCTGTCACTGCTTTCCCGAAGGTTTTTCTGGGGTCCATCCATTCACCCATAATTTCACTCCTCCTTTTCATCCAGCATGGAAATCAGATCCCGGTCCAGTGCGTCGCAGTCTTCGAGGCTGGCGTTCCAGTAGTGGAAGGCTGCCTTTCCTTCTCCCTGCTTCAGCCCTTTGGATTTGACGGTATGGGCCACAATCATGGAAGGTTTGCCCGGTTCAAAGGGAAGGGCGTCCAGTGTTTCCACAATCTGTTTCATGTCGTTTCCGTCGATTTCACGGACAGCCCAGCCAAAAGCCCGGAATTTCTCATCAATGGGAGTGAAGTTCATCACCTCGGTTACGTTGCCGCTGATTTGCAGACCGTTGAAATCCACAAAAGCGGTGAGATTGTCCACCTTATGATGGGCGGCCGCTGCGGCTGCTTCCCAGTTGGAGCCTTCTGCCAGCTCCCCGTCTCCCAGAATCGTGTAGACCTGAGAAGATTTACCGTCCAGACGTAATCCCATGGCCATGCCTGCGGCAATGGCCAGACCGTGTCCCAGCGCGCCGGTGTTGGCTTCCACCCCCGGCAGTTTGTGCATGTTGGGATGGCCCGGAAGTCTGGAATGGAGAGAACCGTAAGTGTCAAGGAGTTCTTTCGGGAAGAATCCCATTTCTGCCAGTACAGCGTACTGAACCATACTCTTGTGTCCTGCGGACAGCAGGAAACGGTCTCTGTCCGGCCAGTCCGGTTCTTCAGGGCGTACTTTCATTTTGTAAAAGTACAGTGCGGTTACAATGTCCATGGATGAAAATGCGCCGCCGATATGGCCGTGGCCGCTGGCCCGCATCATCCGGCTGACATTTAACCGGCAAAGGGTTGCTTTCTGCTCCAGGGAGTGAAGAAAGTCCTGATTCACGGTATCACCACCTTACCTGTTTATTCTTATCTTACCTTGTATATACAAGTATATAATATAACAATCTCTTTGTCAATGTAAATTTTCATAAAGTTACATGTGGCGTAACAGTTCAGATGAAGAAAGAGGGGGCTGTGGGAAAACTCTGTTTTCCCACAGCCCCCTGTAGCCGGTTCCGGTACGGTCGTTTAATCACGGTTATCCTGATTCAGAGGCAGGGTAAAAATAAACTCCGTGCCAACTCCTTCCGTACTGATTACGTTGATATTTTCGTTGTGGACGGAAATGATTTCCCGGACAATGGCCAGACCCAGGCCTGTGCCCCGTTTATCTTTTCCGCGGGATAAATCTGTCTTGTAAAAGCGTTCCCAGATTTTTTTGATGCTGTCTTTGGGAATGCCGATGCCCGTGTCTTTTACCGAAATAAACACTTTTTCATTTTTTTCCGTAGTTTCAATGGTAATGGTGGAATCCGGATGGCTGAACTTGATGGCATTGTCAATCAGGTTGTAGAGCACCTGCTGGATTTTGCTCATATCTGCATAGACGAAGGAGGTATGCCCTGTCAGTATCAGCTCAAAGGAAATTTTCTTTTCCTGGCAGATGCCTTCAAAGGACTGGACCACCAGTTTGATGGTGTTGTTGATGTCGAAGCTGCTGATATCCAGCATGGTGCCTCTGGCTCCGTATTTGTTCAGCTCCAGCATACTCTGAGTCAGCTTGTTCAGGCGTTCCGTTTCCAGCAGGATAATGTTCAGGTATTTGTCCTGCATTTCGTGGGGGATGGTGCCGTCCATAATGGCTTCCACATATCCCTTGATGGATGTGAGGGGAGAGCGGAAATCATGAGAGACATTGGCGATGAATTTCCGCTGGTCATCTTCCAGGGTGGAAAGTTCCGTGGCCATATAATTCAGGGAGGCGGCCAGATACCCGATTTCGTCATTGGTCTGGATATTAATCTGAGTGTCAAAATTCCCCTCGGAATAGTCTCTGGCTGCCCGTGTAATTTTCCGGATGGGGATGTAAACGGTGCAGGTAAACAGTCCCAGCAGTACAAAAGCGCAGAGGAAAATAACTGCCAGCGTCATATAGGCAATATTAATAAATCCGTCTTTCAGAGCAATCAGGTCACGGACGGGCTTGTGAATCAGCACATAACCCCGCACCTTGTAATTGATGGTAATGGGAGAAAATACGGAGAGGGTTTCTTCCTGAAAAGTATTGAAAAAAGTACCTGTCTGGTAGTAGCTGGTGCCGAAGGCGGTAATGTCAAAATTCTGGATGGCGTCGGAAGAAGTATCGGAACTGGAACTGATCAGCACCTTCCCGTCCGGACTGACCACCTGAATTTCCGTATCCAGGTAAGTGGCCACTGCCACAAAATGGGAAGTTACGTCTTCCAGCGTCATTGTGCCCCGGTAATAGTTGGCGGCATAATTGGCTGCCAGAAGATTGGATTCCCGGTACAAATCGGAAGCTGTGTCCCGCTCTATGTAATTCAGGGTCATCCGGGAGGTAAAGATGGCAATGGTAAGAAAGCCGAGAATACCAAAGGCCACATACCCCAGTAAAAGTTTTGGATAAAGGGTTCGTTTCACTGTTTTACCTCGAATTTATATCCGATACCCCAGACTGTGGCAAGGCTCCAGGAGGGGTGATCTTTTATTTTTTCCCGAAGGCGCTTTACATGAACATCTACGGTACGGGTGTCGCCGATATATTCATATCCCCAGATATGGTCCAGAAGCTGTTCTCTGGTAAATACCTGGTTGGGGGAGGAGGCGAGAAAATAGAGGAGTTCCAGCTCCTTGGGGGGCATATCCACAGGTTTTCCGTAGTAGAGAACGGAATAGTTGGTCTGATTGATGGTAAGGTCAGGATATTCCACACATTTGATATCGGAAATGGAAGCGTCCGGCCGGGAAGGCTGGTAGCGCCGGAGTACAGCCTTGACTCTGGCCACCAGCTCTTTGGAATCAAAGGGTTTCATAATGTAATCGTCCGCGCCCAGTTCCAGTCCCAGGACTTTATCAAAAATTTCTCCTTTGGCGGAAAGCATGATAATGGGAAGGTTGGATTTTGCCCGGATTTCCCGGCATACCTGATATCCGTCGATACCGGGGAGCATTAAATCCAGTAACATCAGGTTGGGCCGGTACTGTTCATAGACAGCCAGCGCTTCTTCTCCGTCGTGCACCATGCGGGTGTCATAGCATTCTTTGGTGAGATAGAGAGAAATCAGTTCGGCAATATTTACATCATCGTCCACGATTAAAATTTTCTGTTTTGCTGCCATAAATACCTCCTGTTCCTTTATGAAAATTCTGCTATGGTGACGCCGGAATCTCCTTCTCCGAATTCACCCAGGCGGAAAGATTTTACATATTTCAGACGTTTCAGATGTCCGTGAACTGCCTTGCGCAGCGCCCCGGTACCTTTGCCATGTACAATCCGCACAGAAGGCATATGGGCCAGGTAAGCATCGTCCAGATATTTGTCCAGCAGAGCAATGGCTTCGTCGGTAGTTTTTCCAATCAGATTGATTTCCGTGGAAATGGAGGCGGATTTTGACATCTTTATTTTTCCGGCTCCTGTGGATTTCTTCTTATTGCCGAAGGGGGCCGGTTCTTCCAGCAGCACAAGGTCTCTGATATTGACCAGGGAGCGGAGAATACCCATCTGGACGTACAAATCTCCTTTGTCGTTGGGCAGAGTGTGGACGGTGCCTTTCAGGTTCATGCTCAGGACTTTTACGGAGTCTCCGATACGCAGCTTTTTGGGAACCTTGTGGTTGGCGGTTTCCTTCTGCTTCATGGCCATGTCTTTTTCCAGCGTGTTCATTTTATTCCGAAGTTTGCTGCGCTCCTGCTCCATATCTTTTGCAGTAGCGTTTCCCTGTCCGTATTTATGGAAATTTTTAATGGTCTGGTCAGCCACTTCCTTTGCTTCCCGGAGGATGGCATGAGCTTCCTCATTGGCCTGCCGGATAATCTTTTCCCGCTGGCTGTCCAGCCGCTCCTGTTTTTCTTCCATGCGGCGTTTCAGGGCCTCCGTTTCCTGACGGTACTGTTCTGCTTCCAGACGTTCTTTTTCCATGGTAATCCGGCTGGTTTCCAGATCGGAAATCAGATCTTCCAGATTTTCATCCTGTTCGGTCATGCGGCTTCTGGCGTCTTCAATGATTTCCGGTGGGAGGCCCAGCTTGCCGGAGATGGCGAAAGCGTTGCTTTTGCCGGGAATACCAATCAGCAGCCGGTAGGTGGGGCTTAAAGTTTCCACGGAAAATTCACAGCAGGCGTTTTCCACGCCGGGGGTGGAGAGGGCGAATACTTTCAGTTCGCTGTAGTGGGTGGTGGCCATGGTGCGTACGCCGTAACTGTGAAGCCTGGAAAGGATGGAAATAGCCAGAGCGGCTCCTTCGGTGGGGTCTGTTCCGGCGCAGAGTTCGTCAAAAAGCACCAGCGAGTTTTCATTTACATGCATCAGGATGTTAATAATGTTGGTCATGTGAGAAGAAAAGGTGCTCAGGTTCTGCTCAATACTCTGTTCGTCTCCAATGTCTGCAAATACATCCTCAAATACCGACAGTTCCGAACGGTCGTTGGCAGGAATATGGAGTCCTGCCTGGCCCATCAGGGTGAACAGGCCCACTGTTTTCAGGGAAACGGTTTTTCCTCCTGTGTTTGGGCCGGTGACAATCAGCAGATGGAATTCATCTCCCAGATGAATGTCAATGGGTACCACCTTATGGCTGTCCAGCAGGGGATGGCGTCCTTTGCGGATACGGATACGGTGCTCCTGGTTAAAGACGGGAGCGGAACCGTTATATTGTCTGGCCAGAGCGCCTTTTGCAAATATAAAATCAAGCTGTGTGAGTATTTCGTAGTTGCTCTTTAAATAAGGAACAGATTCTGCCGCAAGATTGCTCAGAGAGGCCAGAATCACTTCAATTTCTTCCTGTTCCTTCATATGAAGTTCACGCAGGTCATTGTTGAGCTTTACCACAGCCATGGGCTCGATGAAAATGGTGGAGCCGGTGGAGGACTGGTCATGAATCATGCCGGGAACCTGGCTTTTTGCTTCTGCTTTCACCGGGAGGCAGTAGCGTCCGTTACGCATGGTAATCACTGCGTCCTGCAGATGGTTCCGGCTGCTGTTTAACATGTCGTTCATCTGGCTTCGGATTTTCTCATTGGTGTTTTTGATGGAACGCCGGATATTTTTCAGAGCGGCGGAAGCATCGTCTGCGATTTCATCTTCCGACAGGATACACCGCCGGATTTCGCCCAGAAGGGAGGGAAGCGGTTCGATGGCGGAAAAGAATTCATCCAGGGAATCCAGCCGAACATCCTCTCTTTCGCTGCGGGCATAGATTCTGGCACGTTTCGCCACTTCCAGCAGGGAAGCGATTCGGAGCAGTTCTTCTATGCTCAGAGTGCCGCCGATTTCCAGACGTTTGAAAGAGGCCCCCAGGTTGTGGGTGCCTGCAAAGGAAAGGGAACCTTTCTGAAATATTCTGGTCAGCGCATCAGAAGTCTGCTGCTGAGCAAGCTGAATTTCTGACAGATCTGCGGAAGGTTTCAGGTTCCGGCAGAGTTCCCTGCCGGAGGCAGAAGTGGCGTGGCTGCACAGCATATCTATGATTTTGTAATATTCCAATGTGTTCAGTGCTTTTTCATTCATAATTTTATTCCTTAATCTGTAACTATTCGGAACCCTCTGGAAATAGCAATTCAGAACGTTCAAATTAATTTGGTTACCTTAATTTTTTATATTGAAAGGTATCATTTTTGTAATCTCCTGATACCAAAAGGTTTCCATAACAGGGTCCAAAGCCGGACTGCTACAGGCAAATTATACATTAAAAATAAAAATCTTGCAACAAGCGGGGGAAAAACGTATAATATCTATGTGACAGTTCATTTATATAAAACGGGAGGCAGGATATGTATGGCATACAGGGGAAACCGTAATATGCTTATCAGGAGGACGTGCCATGAAGCAACCGGAGCAGAATGAGCAGGAATTTGCTTTTATTAAGGAAAAAATAAAAGACAAACCAGTCAACAAAAAGCGACTGTTAATCCGTATGGGATATAACCTTCTCTGCGCTGTGATTTTTGGGGCAGTTGCCTGTTTTGTATTCGTAGTTCTGAGACCGTATCTGGAAGAATGGTTCTGTCCGCCGGAAGAATCCACCATCAGTATTCCAAGGGATGATGTTCCCCTGGAGGAAGATAATACGGAGACGCCGGAGGAGGAAGAAAAGGAGCCTGAGCCGGAACCGGAAAGTCAGACCGTGGTGGTGCGGGAAGAACTGGAAATCGAAGATTATCAGGCATTGCAGAATAAACTTTACGCTATCGGAAAGCAGGCCAATAAATCCGTGGTAACCGTTACCGGAGTAACAAGCGGTATGGACTGGTTTAATACCCCTTATGAAAATGAAAACCGGGCCGCCGGAATTATCATCGGCAACAACGGACAGGAGCTTCTGATACTGACAGAAAAAAAAGTTATTGCTGCCGCGCAGGCTATCAGTATTACATTTATGGATGATACAATGGTTTCCGCTTCTCTGAAAAAATATGATGGAAATACGGGAATTGCAGTAATCGGAGTTCTGCTGACGGAAATTCCGGAAGCAACCATGGAACAGGTGATGATTGCATCTCTGGGCAATTCCTATATGATTGAGCAGGGAACCACAGTGCTGGCCATCGGAAGTCCGCTGGGGGCAAATTATTCGATTCTGTGCGGGACGATCACATCTTCCAGAAATGAGGTTTCCACCATAGACAGAAATTATACGATTTTTACCACAGATATTGTGGGAAGTGAAAACGGAAGCGGTGTGATCATCAATCTGAAAGGCGAGATCGTAGGCCTTGTGCTGCAGGATTACAGCAGTCAGAGCGACCGCAATACCATTACCGCACTGTCTGTTTCGGAGCTGAAGCAGTTGATTGAAGATTTGTCCAATAACCGGGATATTCCCTATGTGGGCCTGCGCCTGAGCACTGTTACAGATGATATTGCGGAAGAATATAAAATTCCCAAAGGCGTATATGTGAAATCCGTGGTTCTGGATTCTCCTGCCATGACTGCAGGTATTCAGGAAGCGGACGTAATTGTAAAAATAAACGGTGAAGATATTGTAAATGTGGAGCAGTATAATCAGCGCATTTATGCACTGAATCCGGAGGACATCATAACCATTACCGTGAAACGCCAGAGCGGTGAGGAATATGTGGATCTGGACTGTGTGGTAACGGCCGGTATATTAAAATAAATTTTCAGGTGAGGAGTAAAGTTATGAAATATATAGAAACCCTGAGAGAGGGAGAACGGGTGGGAGAAATTTACCTGTGCAAAACGAAACAGACAGCGCTGACCAAAGCGGGAAAGCCTTATGAATCTCTGATTCTGCAGGATAAGACAGGAATCCTGGATGCAAAAATCTGGGACCCCAATTCTCAGGGCATTGATGAATTTGAAGCATTGGATTACATTGACGTGGTAGGCGACGTGACCAGTTTTCAGGGAGCCCTCCAGTTAAATGTCAAGCGTGTCCGCAGGGTTCAGGAGGGAGAATACGACCCCATAGAATACCTGCCGGTCAGTGAAAAGAATATTGACGAAATGTACCGGGAGCTTACCGGATTTATACAGGAAATGAAAAATCCATGGCTGAAAAAGCTGTGTTCCGGTTTCTTTCTGGAAGATAAGGAATTTGAAAAGCGGTTCAAGTTCCACAGTGCGGCCAAAAATGTCCATCACGGTTATGTGGGCGGACTGCTGGAACACACATTAAGCGTGACGAAACTGTGCCACTATTACACCCAGGCGTATCCCATGCTCCATAAGGATCTGCTTCTGACTTCAGCCATGTTTCATGATATCGGCAAGCTGGAGGAACTGTCTGTTTTTCCGGAAAATGACTATACGGACGAAGGGCAGCTTCTGGGCCATATTATCATTGGCGTGGAACTTCTGGGAAAACGTATCAGCGCCATGCCGGGATTTCCGGTGAAGCTGGCCAATGAATTAAAGCACTGTATTCTGTCCCATCACGGAGAACTGGAGTATGGTTCTCCTAAAAAACCTGCAATTGCAGAGGCAGTGGCTTTAAGTTTTGCAGATAACACGGACGCAAAAATGCAGACCATGAAAGAAGCCCTTGCTGCCGGGGACGGAACCAGCGGATGGCTGGGCTATAACCGTCTGTTTGAATCCAATATACGAAGAACCAGCGAGGAGTAAAGGCTGTGACAGGGAGTCGGATATGAGTGCGAGGAAAGGGTATTGGCAGGGAATCGGACATGAGATACAGAAAGCAGAAAAATAACAGAGTCAGAAATCAGAATAATTCAGACCAGAAGAATGAAAGCCGGAATGCAGCGGGAGAATGGCCTGTATTTCAGAAAGATATGGAGCTGGAGCTGCTGATTGAGGACATGGGTGCTGAAGGGGAAGGCGTCGGAAAGGCCAATGGTATTGTTTTTTTTGTGAAAGACGCAGTTCCGGGGGATCAGGTACTGGCAAAAATCATGAAAATGAAAAAGCATTTCGGTTATGCACGTCTGCTGAAGGTGCTGAAGCCATCTCCTTATCGGACAGAGCCCCGGTGTCAGTATTACCGTCAGTGCGGCGGCTGTCAGATACAGGCGCTGGACTATCCAAAGCAGCTGGAATTTAAAGAGAATAAGGTACGTAACAATCTGAAACGTATTGGCGGATTTTTGCTGCCGGAGGAATTTAATGATGAAAATGCCGGTGCAGATGGGCTTTTGCCTCAGGAGCATTTTCCGGAAGAGCCTGTTGCCATACAGAAAAATTATATTCCGCTGATACATCCCATTATAGGAATGGAAAAACCCTGGCTTTACCGGAATAAAGCCCAGTTTCCGATAGGAACAGACAAAAACGGAAAAATTGTTACTGGATTTTACGCTGCCCGTACCCATAACATTATTCCAAATCGAAAATGTTTTCTGGGAACGGACGTCAATGAAAAAATACTGGAATGTGTCATTTCATTTATGGAGGAATATAAGATTCCGGCTTATCAGGAAGAGACAGGTACAGGTCTGGTTCGCCATGTGCTGGTACGTTCCGGGTTTGCCACCGGGGAGCTTATGGTATGCCTTGTGATAAATGGGAAACAGCTTCCTTTTGCAGAACGGTTGGTGGAAAAACTTCGGACTGTGGAGGGAATGACCAGTATTACTCTGAATATAAACGAAAAGAATACAAATGTAATTCTGGGCGAAGAAATTATCACGCTTTGGGGGCGGAATTATATTACGGACTGTTTGGGAGAAATAAAGTATCAGATTTCTCCCTTATCTTTTTATCAGGTGAATCCGGTGCAGACCCGGAAACTGTATGAAACTGCGCTGAAGTATGCAGGACTGACCGGCCGGGAGATCGTCTGGGATCTTTACTGCGGAATCGGAACGATTTCCCTGTTTCTGGCCCGGAAGGTGAAACAGGTCTATGGCGTGGAGATTGTGGAGCAGGCTATCTCGGATGCCAGGCGAAATGCCCGGATTAACCATATTGATAATGCGGAATTTTTTGTGGGCCGGGCAGAAGAAGTGCTGCCGGAGTTCTGCAATACCCTTTTGCGGCAGGGCCGGGAAGGGTATCCGGATGTAATCGTAGTGGATCCGCCGCGAAAAGGCTGCGATGAAAAGTGCCT
>Ga0137307_102223_pt1 | contig 14047 bp, 14 predicted proteins | sample NAcewD2O_March_2_FD_97180 | JGI IMG/M metagenome (GOLD analysis project Ga0137307, IMG submission 97180) | Mouse cecal microbial communities from Vienna, Austria - N-Acetylglucosamine amended D2O_March | ecosystem: Host-associated > Mammals > Digestive system > Large intestine > Cecum | place...
TAAGCTTCATTTACTCTCATACTTCTTTTTAATCCTCTTTCACAACCTCGATCTGCAGGATCCGCTCTGTCCGGCCCGTGACCTGGTACGCGCTGCTCATGCGGTGCCCCAGGATCCACAGGATCTGACTGCCGGACGCAATGCAGGGAATGGTGTCCCTCTCTCCCGCAGGTATCTTCTCATTGATGAACCAGGATTTTAATTTCTGGCGGTGTCCCGCCCGATCAATGGTAATCTGATCGCCGCCCTGTCTCGTCCTGATACAGAGCGCTGTTTCTATTATATCATAATCAAACCATTTCGTGTACTCTTTTTGTGGGATTTCCTCCATAGAAAAGCACATTGTTTTCGGGAAAATCCTGCATCGGATGGTCAGCCCCATATTCCGAAGGCAGGTCTCCCCCGGAATCCGCAGCGGATATCCAGGGTTTTGCCCCTTTGGCAGCCTGCGTGGATCCGGACTTCCGTCTCCGTCGGCACGCCAAGCTTCCTCAGCCCTTCCGGAAGACTCAGACAAAGCATCTGCTTTGTTTTCCTGCTTCCGGTACAATTCCACCCCTTCGTAAGTACGGACCGCACGTATGAAAAGGGGAAGGTCCAGGCTCCTGCCGGACTGCTTCTGAAACAGGTCCAGAACCCCGCGGATATGGATTCTGCCTACATCCCGCATCTGCCCCGCCGCCAGCTCCATAGCCTTTTGGATCACCATCGTACAGAGGATATCCGGTTCTTTTTCCCGAAGCTCCTTTGTGATCAGGAAATGTCCCGGCGCAGCCTGGATCTTGACATATTCCCGAAATGCTTCCTCCGCGCGCAGCTCCATATAATCCCGGACTTCCCGGAGCTGTTCCATTACTTCATTCATATGCCGGACAGCCTGAAAATTGACCTCCTTTTCCAGAACAGGGATCACCAGATGCCGCAGCTTATTGCGTGTATACTCTGTATCGCCGTTGGTATCGTCCGTGCAGTACCCCTGCCCCCTTTGTCTCAGGAGATCCTCGATCTCATTTCGGTCCAGGCAGAGCAGCGGACGGATGTACCTCCCGTTGACAGGCCGGATCCCGCCCAGTCCTGTCAGTCCGGTCCCTCTTGCCAGGTTCCACAGGAGTGTCTCCGCATTGTCATTCTGATGATGCGCCAGGGCGATCTTCGTTCCCCCGCACCTTTCCCGGATCTGCTCAAAGGCTTCCCGGCGGATGTTTCTGCCGCACTCCTCAAGAGATTGTTTCCTTTTTTTGGAAATTGATTCCAAATCCACCCGAAAAACTTCCAGAGGAATGCCATATTGTCCGCACAGCTCCCGCACAAACTCCTCATCCCGGTCCGCTGCTTCCCCCCGCAGGCCATGATTGACGTGGACTGCCGTAAAGGAAATCCCCATCCGGTCCCGAAGATCCAGAAGCACGAAAAACAGGCATACCGAGTCTGCTCCTCCCGATATACCTGCTATAATATGATCTTCTGCCGAGATCATATGCTGTTTTTCTATATATGCCCTTACTTTTTCCATAATATCCCTCAGCCTTTCGGGTATACTATACTCAATACGGCTAAAAAAAGCAAGAACAAATATTGCTGCGGTTCACTATTCCATTTCTCTGACATTTTTTCTGACCTTGAGGATCATGGAGGGCGCAACGGAAAGCTCATCCAGCCCCATCCGTACAAATTCCTGTGTCAGCTCCAGGTCCGCTCCCAGCTCGCCGCAGATGCCTGCCCATTTTCCATGCTTATGGGCATTGTCCACAACCATCTGGATCATCCGAAGGATCGCCTTGTGGTGAGGATTGTAAAAATCATCCAGCTTTTCATTCTGACGGTCAATGGCCAGCGTATACTGGGTCAGATCGTTGGTTCCGATACTGAAGAAATCTACCATCTCCGCCAGCTCGTCGCTGATCATGACAGAGGCCGGTGTCTCAATCATGATCCCCTGCTCCGGTATCTTGTAGGGGATTCCCGCGTCGTTGAGCTCGCATTCCACTTCATCCACGATGCTGTAGATCTGCCGCACTTCCTCTGTGGAAATGATCATCGGATACATGATGGAAAGGTTGCCGTATGCTGCCGCCCGCAAAAGGGCGCGGAGCTGTGTCTTGAAAATGTCCGGCTGCTTTAAGCAGATGCGGATCGCCCGGTAGCCAAGGGCCGGATTGTCTTCGTTTCCCAGGTTCAGATAATCCGCCTGCTTATCCGCGCCGATATCCAGCGTCCGGATGATGACCTTCTTGCCTGCCATGGTCTGTACCACCTGCCGGTATGCCTGGAACTGCTCCTCCTCCGTCGGAAAATCATTCCGCCCCAGATACAGGAACTCGCTTCGGAAGAGGCCGATGCCTCCCGCGTCATTTTCCAATACATATCCCACGTCGCCGACGCTTCCGATATTTGCATAGATATTGATCTTTTTACCGGAAAGGGTCACATTTTCCTTTCCTTTCAAAGTCTGCAGAAGCTCTGCCTTCTCCTGCTCCTCTTTCATCCGGCTTTGTGTCTCCCGGCACAGCTCTTCTGTCGGGTCGAATACCACTTCCGCTTTGAAGCCGTCCACGATTGCGGTCTGGCCGGTATGGATCTCATCCAGGTTCATCGGCACACCGATCAGTGCCGGAATGTTCATCATACGCGCAAGGATTGCCGTATGGGAATTGGTGGAGCCATGGACCGTGACAAATGCCAGGATCTTGCTCTTATCCATCTGCACCGTCTCGCTGGGACTTAAGTCGTCCGCAATGATGATGGACGGCTCCATGGAGCTGAAATCCACATCCTCCTGTCCGGACAGGTTGCGTACCAGGCGGTTGGAAATGTCTTTGATATCCGCAGCCCTGGCCTTCATATAATCATCATCCATGTTGGCGAACATCTCGGAGAAGTTGTCTCCGGTCACTGCCACGGCATATTCCGCATTGATCTGCTCCGTGCGGATCATGCTGCTGATCGCGTCCCGGTAATCGTCGTCCTCCAGCATCATCTGATGGACCTCAAAAATAGCGGCGCTTGCTTCGCCCACCTCGATCACGGCTTTATCGTACAACTTCTGGAGCTGCTCCTGTGCTTTTCCCGCCGCCGCCTCTACTCTGGCGATCTCTGCCTCCGGATCCTCGGACCTTTCCCGCTTCACCTGGAAATCATTGTTCTTTAATACGGCCGCCGGGCCGAGGACGATTCCCTTGTATACGGATTTTCCTGAAAATTTTAACATAACAATATACTCCTATGAAATGAGCCGGCTGGAACATCCTTGGATGATCCAACCGTACAACTGTAATCGTTTTTACAGGTTTGCCTCGAAGAATGCCTTGATGTCTTCGTATGCCTTTTCTTCGTCCGCGCCCTCAATCTCTACGTCTACAACGTTGCCGCATTTTACGCCCATTCCCATGATCGCCATCAGCTTGGTCGCCTCTGCGGATTTCCCTTCTTTTTTGATCACGATCTTGCTCTCATACTTCTTCGCTTCCTTTGCCAGAAGTCCTGCCGGTCTTGCGTGGATTCCAATTGCGTCTTTAATCTCATAGCTAAATGTCTTCATGATAAATCCTCCTAATATGTATGTTTAGGGAAACAGCGGGGCAGAGCATACGGTTTTCAGATGATACCTGCCGCCTTTTAGCCGCTTATCCTTCTCTGGTTATCATCATAACACTCTGTGGCGGATTGGAAAAGAATAATTGTTTGCAAGATTTTTGAAATGGATTCAACCAAGTCGTTGTCCATACCTTTGGTATTCCCGGCCTATTCGGCAGTCTCATATTCATATTTTTCGATGATCCCCGCCGCCTCTTCCGGCGTCCTGCATTGGTGAAGACTCTGCTTAAAGTTCTCGTCTCTGAGCAGATTGACCAGATTGAAAAACGCCCGCAGATGGGTCTTGTGGTCAACCGCGCTCAGGCAGCAGACAAATTCCACCGGATCCAGCTCCTCCACACCGAAGGGCACAGGATCTTTCAGGCGGATCAGGCTCATGCCGACTCGGATACTGCCCTGCTCCACCCCTTCGTGGGGAACCGCGAATCCGGGAGACAGGACGATGTAGGGACCGTTTTCTTCAATGTTGGCGATCATGGCATCAATGTAGCGCGCCTCAATGTATCCCATATCCAGCAGGATTTCTCCGGATCTGCGCACTGCCTCCTTCCAGTCTCCGCATTCCACATCAAGCATGATTCGGGTGTGCGGCAGCAGTTCATGGAGATACGGCGGCTCGGCTTCCGATTCCGTGTCCATGGTCTGATTAAAATATTCTCCCACGATCTTCCGGATTTTCCGGATCAGCTCCGGAGCGGCATCGGGAACCGATTCCCGGATGACCGGATCCAGCTTTTCCAGAAGGCCCTTAGCCGTGATCTCATGCTCCTCTCCGCGGACAGGGAGATTCCGGCTGTCCCGCAGGCTGTCGATCTTATTGCCCACCCGGATATAATCTTCGTCGTTTAACAGCGGAGAGACAATCACATGATCCAGGCCGCAGCCTTCCAGCGGAACCGTGGAAATAATAAAATCCGCTTTTCCGGGATCCATGTTTTTCGCTTCATGGACGGAAATGATATCCACGATCTGGAAATTAAAATGCTTTTTCAGCCTTTCCAGCAGAAGCTGAGACGTCCCGATACCCGCATGGCAGGCCACGATCACATGGAACGCGATCTCCTTGTTCTTTTTTCGTTCCAGAGCGGCGCATACGTGGACCGTAATGTACCCCAGTTCAATCTCTTCAATGGGCTCGCCGGTATACTGCTGGAGGATCGGCAGTTTTTTCCGGACCGCGGCAGCCACCTCCGCATTTTCCTCTAAGATCTCCTCGATAATCGGATTGTCCGGATAGACCGGAGACGCGGCGGAATATACGGATTCCAGATGCGCGGACAGATTTTCGAAAAAGTCATAATCTCCGTTCAGATTGACCCGCAGCTCCTCTGAAATCTGCCAGATAAACTGCCGGGTGATAAACTGCAGCTTTACTGCATCCCCCTCGCCGGTTCTCTGCCGGGTGTACCTGGCCATGGAAAGCAGCTCGCTTAAAAACTGTATCTCATCCTCTGTTGTACGGAAATGACAGTATTGTGAGATCAGCTCCAGGATATCCTGTGCCATCTGGTGCTTGCCGCTGACATTTTTTCTGCGTACCTCCATATACTCTCCCGCCAGGTTCCGGTTGATCATAATTTCCAGATAAAGCAGTACCTTTTGGAAAGAATCGTCCGTCAGGTAGCATTTGTGAATGTGCTCCTGCTCCGTGATGATCTTCTGGAGCATGGTTCGGGTTTCCTCGAGTACATGGATCTGCCCGGTCATAAGCTCCTGCTCAGCCATACTCTGACCGGAATCCGCGGCTTTCAGCAAAAAGACTCTTTTGTCACTCTCCGTCCCCTGCACGCGTAAGCCCCGGCTCGGATGGGACACTACCTCCAGGCCGCCTTCTTTTACGCATGTCTTGATCTCTTCCAGGTCATTGATCACGGTCGCCCGGCTCACGAACAGGGTATCGGCGATTGCAGACAATGTGGTATATTCCGACGAAGTGACCAGCAAAGCAGACGCAATCCGGATCCGTTCCCCTTTGGACAGCTTGTAGGCGTAAAAATCCCCATCTGAAACGAAGGAAAGGATCTGGTCAAATGAAGGATCTCGTATGATCTGGCCTCCGCTTTTCAGCTTCAGTTTCAAAAGTTCGTTTTCATTTAAAATATCATTGATCGTATTCAGATCATTGCGTATCGTCCTCTGGGATACGCCGAACTGCCCTGCAAGCCCGGAAATGCTGATGGGCTTTTCCGGGGCGCAGAGCTCATGTATGATGGAAATGGTTCGTTTGTTCATTGGTGAATTCCTTTATCATGTGGGAATCCCAACATCCATACTGCCGGAGCGGAAACCTTCCAGATCCAGAGTGATATATGGATATCCCAAATGCCTGATGTAATTGATAATATGCGAACGGTATTGGAGTAAAACAGGAAATTCTCCGGTATCCACCTCAATTCTCGCAATCTCGCCGTGGATCCGAAGTCTGACGTTATATAGTCCAAAGCCTTTCAAATAGGCCTCTCCCTGTTCCACCTTCTGTATCTCTTCGTAAGAAAGGGCCGCTCCATATGGAAATCTGGTCGCCAGGCAGGGCGCGGCAGGCCGGTCCGAAACGGACAGGCCATATTCTTCTGCCAGACGGCGTACATCTTCTTTCGTAAAACCGGCCTCAGCCAAAGGGCTGATCACTCCCAGCTCCCGGATTGCTTTTAATCCCGGACGATAGACATGGAGGTCGTCCTCATTGGTCCCTTCCTGGATATTTTGGATCCCCAGTTCTTCGGCTTTTTGCAGTATCTTTGTAAACAGATGCTTCTTGCAGAGGTAACATCTGTCCGGCGGGTTCTGGCGGATTCCTGCTTCCTCCAGTTCATCCACCGGGATGACCAGATGGGAGGCCCCAATCTCTTCCGCCACTTTTTTTGCATGTTCAATCTCACAGACCGGATGAAGGCGGGTCTGCATTGTCACCGCATAGATTCTGCCGGACTTTCCTGCCGCCTCACATACAAGCTTTAACAGCAGGCTGCTGTCCACGCCGCCGGAAAATGCCACGATACAGCCTTCTTCTGCATAAGCCTGTATCTGGTCTTTGAGCCTGATCTTTTTCTCTTCGTATTCTGTCATTGATATTGTTCCTGCGCTTCTCTTTTTATGATTTCAAATGCATCCCGAAAACTGATACCGTTCTTTTTTGCCAGACGTTCTACCGAAGCATATTCCGGGTAGCCGCGTCTCGCTCCGTCCGGCAGGATGCAGACCTTGACCTCTGCCTCTCCCAATGATGTAGTGATCTTTCCCGCAGACCGTTCCAGCACGGTCCGCTCCATCTCCATTTTCCGAATGCCGATGGTCGTGGTTTCCCGGAAAATGATCGTCTCCATCTCCGGCACAGTTTCCCGGTCACAGATTACATTGAGCTGATATGCCGGGCGGTTTTTCTTCATATAAACAGGCGTGTAATGTACATCCCTCGCCCCTGCGTCAAAGAGGCGTTCCATGACATATCCGAGAGCTTCGCCGGTGCAGTCGTCAATGTTCGTTTCCAGACGGTAAACCACATCTTTTGGTATGCAGGCTTCCTTCTGGCTTTTTTGAGTATCCGATCCGGCATCCGCGGATTGTTCCGCACGTTCGATCAGCATTGCACGGAGCAGGCTGGGTCTGTCATAGGTACGTTTTCCCGCGCCGATCCCGGTCTTTTTTATTACAAATGACTCCGGCAGCTGCTGTGCTGTCCGGATCGCCGCCGCAATGGCCGCCCCGGTAGGCGTTACCAGTTCGCCCTCCGTCTCGGTCAGGCGCAGAGGAAGCTGACTGGCCTGCGCGATATGGACCACCGCCGGCACCGGCACCGGAATCACGCCGTGCTGGCAGCGTACAAAGCCCCGCCCTTCGTAAATCCTGGGGATGACCGCCTCCGTGATGTCCAGATTGTCCAGACACACAGCGGCCGCAACAATATCCACAATGGAATCCACCGCGCCCACTTCATGGAAATGCACCTGATCCAAAGGAACACCGTGGGCTTTCGCCTCTGCCTCCGCAAGGATGGTAAAGATACGGACTGCCAGAGCTCTTGCCCTGCTGCTGAGATCCGCCTGGCTGATGATTTCCAGTATATCATTTAAGCCGCGGTGGATATGTGGGTGGCTGTGATGGCCGGCTGCATCGCCGTGAGCATGTGTCTCCGCCGGATCATGAAAATGTGAATGGCTGTGTATGCCTTCATGAGAATGTTCATGGTTTTCCGCATCGTTATGGTGATGTAAGTGGCTGTGCACATGTCCTCCCTCCCCATGCAGATATTCCATATCATGGTCATGGTTCTCATGCTCTTCGTCCAGCCGTACCAGGAAATCGCAGGCGTCCAGCCCGGATTTTTTTACCCGGCTGACTTCGATTGAAAATCCTTCTACAGGAAGGCTCGCAATCGCTTTTTTCATAACCTCCTGATCCGCGCCAAGGTCCAGCAGCGCGGCAACCGTCATGTCCCCGCTGATGCCGGACGAACATTCCAGATATAATGTACTTCCCATTTTTTTCATTCTCCTTTCACTGCCAGCCGATTGATCTGGGTGGCAATATAGCCTGCGCCGTAACCATTGTCAATGTTGACCACTGCAATTCCATTTGCACAGGAATTGATCATGGTAAGCAGCGCGGACAGTCCGTTCATACTTGCTCCGTAGCCGACAGAGGTTGGGACCGCTATAACCGGATGGCTGACCAGACCGCCGAGAACACTTGCCAGCGCCCCTTCCATGCCTGCAACGGCCACCACACAGTTGGCCCGCTGGATCACATCCAGGTGGGAGAGCATCCTGTGGATGCCGCTGACACCCACATCATAAATACGGTTTACATTTGCCCCGAAGTATTCCGCCGTCTGTGCTGCTTCCTCAGCCACCGGGATATCCGCCGTGCCTGCCGTACAGACCGCGATCTCTCCGATCCGCGGCTTATCCTGCTTTTCAATTTTCAAGATATGAGAGACCTCATCGTAAGCCACCTGCGGCAGCACCTCCCGCACTACCTCGTACTGACGCTGCGAAGCACGGGTTCCGAATACTTCTCCATTCTCCTCATATAACCTTTTATAAATATTTTTCAGATGAACATCCGCTTTTCTGCTGCAAAATACGACCTCCGGGAACCCGGAACGGATCTCCCGGTATGTATCCAGCTTGGCATACCCCATCTCTTCATAGGACTGCTTCTGAAAATACCGCTCCGCGTCTTCCACCGACATCCCGCCGGATCTCACCTGCTCTAAAACCTCTCTCGCATCCATTCTCGTTTAAGATCCTCCAACAATCTTCTCACAACTCTACTTGAATATAAAAATTTCCTCAATCGGGGCCTCCACCACCCTGGAAATGTCAATCGCCAGCTTTAAAGACGGATTGTACTGCGCCTTTTCCAGACGCATGATGGTCTCCCGCCTTACCCCGACCTGGACAGCTAACTGCTCCTGCGTCAACTCCTTTCGCTGTCTGTATTTTTTCAGTTTACACTCAAAATCCGGCATAGTTCAATCCTCGCTTTCGGCAGTCTCGTCATCATGATCGTAGCGATACAGCAGATATTCACTGAGAAGCAGATACAGGCCAATCGTGAGTGACAGAATGATCCGCACTGCGATCAGCGTATATTCCGGATTTCCCATAAGATCCCCCCGCCCCAAAAGCAATGTGAGGATAAACAAAATGGACATCACAATTTCCATCGAAGCAAACTGAGCTTTTACTTTATTCTCCTTATACCGTTCATCCCGAAATGTATTGGACATTTTGCCTTCGAAGAAAAAGCCGAAAAAACCAAAAAATGCAAAAAATACAAATGCGGACATATTTTTATTAAAGCCATAATTCCAAAAACCTAAAAAGCCCAAGAATCCCAGAAAGCCCAAAAATCCCAGCTTCGGATTAATCTTCCTGGATGTAGATGACCGCCTGTCCCTCCGGTTATTTTTTATGATTGCTTTTACAAGGAGTATGAACAAATACAGCACATAGATCCATGTAAGAAACACAGAAGCAATCATCGGCAGATCTTGAATCCGAAAAACATAGGCAGAATAGTCCATAGGCGCAACAATCCTTCCTTCATTATACATAGCAGAATACCACGAAGCAGCAATGTCAATGAGTATGCATATCAGTCCAAGAATCATAAGGAATCTAATTTTTGTTCGTTTCATAATTAAGCTCTCCTTTACGTGATATATTTATCTCTTTTCAAGATAAATATATCACATCAAGAATTGCCTGTCAATAAGAAAGTGACAAATATATCTCTTCTTAGACTTTACCAGCTACATTCGTAAGTATAATACAAACATACATTTAAAATAATACAAAAAATCAAAAAGAAAAGCAAGCCCTATAGCCAGAAGTTGCATGACACACCTTGACCAGCTGTGACATACAACAGCCAGAATACAGCATTGACGGACTACACTTTCCAAGTTATAATGAGTGCGTTAACAAAAAATCGCATCAGGAGGGTACCGATGGCTGTTTTAACATACAATAATTATCTAAGACAATTATTGAGTAAATATGAATGTATTCTTGCTTTTGATACAGCTGCCGATTTTTTAGGTCTGACAAATGGCGGATACCGTTCTGCCGCTCAGATATTTGTTACGAAAAAACAAAATATAGAAGGCACAGAGCAGATAAAAATTGATTCTTTCGAACAGATTGAATGTCAGGAATATCATGGGCTTCTTTGCACTACTGTTAATCAGACAATCATTAATTTACTTGAGCAAGATGGAGATGAGCAGGTCATTGCGGAAAGCCTGCAAATTATTATGAAGAAAACGGGCAATCCTTCGAAGCTTTAGAAATACCAGAGCATCTAAAGATTCGATTTAAAAAGTACAGCGAATGGAGATATTTAAAGTAAAAATGAATTGCTTAAATCAGGAAATTTTATATTATTTTGAGAAAGATCGTTTTCGCATTTTCACGGTATTAACGATCTTTCTCTTTGCTCAACTTTTGATCTGTTGGCAGCCAAATTATACTGCACCCATTCCTTATCAGCCTCTTTCCATCATTTCCTTTATCGAATCTGGATCGATTTTTCCCTCCATTGGGCCGAATGCCGCCGCATTGAGCGCCCCTGCTGCCGCTCCCATCTGCGCGGCTTCCTTCACACTCTTTCCCTGGACAAGCCCCGCAAGAAATGCCCCGTCAAAGCAGTCCCCCGCTCCGGTCGCGTCTGCCTGTTCCACCTGATAAACGCCCACCTCTTCCACACTGCTTCGCTGATAGATCCGGCTTCCCTTTGATCCATTTTTCAGTACCAAAATCTCCATCCGCGGGTATGTAAAGCAGGTCTTTACCGCCTCCTCCACATTCTCCTTTCCGGTGATCAGCAGCAGTTCCTCGACTCCCGGCAGAAAGATGCTGGTATGCTCCATCACCTCCCGGATCACCTCATGGATTGACGCATCCGTAAAAAGCTCCTTCCGAATATTCGGGTCAAAGGAGATTTTCGATCCCTCTCCGGCAAGCATACGCATGGCCTTCAGGATTTCCCGGGCAAATACCGGGCTTGACATCAGGGAGCATCCCATGATATGCATATACCTCACGCCTTCAAATTCTCCCTGCCCCGGAGCCTTCGCCTCTACAGCCGGTGTATTTCCCATATGGAAAATGAATTTTCGGGAACCGTCACTAAAATAAGTGACAAAAGCGCAGCCCGTAGCCCGCTCTTTACTTTCGATCACATGGCTGACATCCACACCGTCTTTTCTCAGTCGCTCCAAAATGCATTTTCCAAAATCATCCTTTCCCACACCGCCGACGATCGCCGTCCTGCAGCCGAGCCGTGCAGCAGCGTCAATGCAGATGGCCGGCGCGCCGCTGGGATAGGGTCCCCGAAATGTTCCGGCCTGATCAAGCGGTACGTCCTCCTGCTCCCGCATAATCTCAACGAGCATCTCTCCCATGGTTAAAATTTCTGTCATATGCTTCCCTTCTTTCCTCTAAGCGCAACCTTGATTACATGGTCTTTCCGATTTTCAAATAACTCATATGCTTCTTCTATCCGATCCAGCGAATATGTATGAGTGATCAGCGGCGTGGTGTCTATCTTCCCTTCCGCGATCAGCCGTAGAATCTCCTCACAGTCGCAGCCGTCCACCCCTCCGGTCTTAAAGGTCAGGTTTTTCCCGTACATTTCCGGCAGCGGAAGAACCTGGTCCTCCTCATATAGGGCCACTACCGTAACCACCGCATTGGGTCTTGCGTAATGCCATGCCATCCGGAATGTATCTTTTGCCCCGGCCACTTCCAGCACCACATCCGCGCCGCCATTTGGACAATTTTCCTGGATTGCTTTCTCCAGGCGATTCGGATCCACTGTGATCACATCCGGATAGTGCTTTAGGATAAAATCCAGTCTGTCCGGGTCCTTTTCACATACAATGATCTGTTTCGGACGTTTCAGCATAACACAGAGCAGCGTACAGATTCCGGTAGGTCCTGCGCCAAGGATCAATACCGTATCCTCTTCTTTAATCTCAGATATCCTCGCTGCCCAAAACCCGGTTGCCAGAATATCTCCCGCAAAGAGGGCCTGCTCAAAGGATACATCTTCCGGAATGACCGTCAGGCCCTGATCTGCATAAGGGACACGGACATATTCCGCTTGTCCGCCGTCGATCCGGCATCCCAGCGCCCAGCCGCCGTTTTCATCCGTACAATTATTGACGTATCCATGTCTGCAGAAGAAGCATTCTCCGCAAAAGGTCTCCACATTGACCACAACCCGGTCCCCCGGCTTTACAGACTTAACCTCCGCCCCTGTCGATTCCACAATCCCAACCATCTCATGGCCCACCGTAATGCCCGGCACAGCTTTCGGAACCGCGCCATGCTTGATATGAAGATCGCTGGTACAGATGCTGGATAAAGTGACTCTGACAATGGCATCCTTTGAATCTGTTAATTCTGGTTTTGGTTTCTTCTTTAATTGAAAATTGCCCTGAGAAACATATGTGTATGCTAGCATGGTAATCCCTTCCTCGCCTTCTTACGCTTTTTTGCTGTCAGGTCGTAACTGTTTCCGATCATGATCCGAATCTCTTTATCCGGAATGCTTCCGTCCAGAATGATCGAATTCCAGTAAGTCTTGTTCAGGTGGTATGCCGGAATGACCGACTCAAACGCGTTCCGCCAAAATGAGGTCCATTCCGGGTCACATTTTACATTGACCCATATGTACCCGTCCTTTTCGAAGATCCAGGCAAATACTTTATTATTTTCCTTATGCCGCATCACACACCAGTTGGGATCATGAAACGGATAATCCTCATATGCTCCCGGATATTTTAAACACAGCTCTATGATCTCCTGCCTCTCTGTCAGCATCCTTCCCGGCCTCCCTCCGAAACTGTCTTTACGCGATCACATCATCCTCATCAATATTAAAGTTTTCAAAGAACTCCCTTCTTTTCGTCCTGATCAGGTTCACTTCCTGACACATAAACTCACAGCAAAAATCGTAAAAAGGCTTATTCGTTCCTACATCCTGTTTTTTCTGAAATTTCAAAGAGACATCGTAATAATTCACAAGCGAACCGTCCTCTGACAAATCTGCCGCAAATAAGAACGCATATTCGCAACCTGCGATCTCCTGAACTTCAAAAAATTTAGGCGCAATGAATTTCCAGTACAAAACCTCTCCCATGGGATGCCCCATATGATAATCTTTCCATTTTTCTTTCATATTATCATTTGTGCAAAAATGAACCAATTCTATCCCTGGATGTGTACTTTGTACTCTAAAGATTTTTTCATTTTCTTCCGTCTCTTTCTCATGGAATAAATGTTCTAAGAATTCTTTTTTGCTGCGTGCTTTCTTTAGGATCAGCTTATTAAAATCCTCTGCCGAAATCCGGTCTCCCACCTGATATTTTAATAAAATTGCATTTGCCTCGTCAGCCGCTTCCCCTTCTCCGTTTACATTTTCAATCGCCTGCAGTAATGTCAGGAGACGCTGAAAATCCTGCTTAATCTCGGCTTCATCCTGCAGTGGTTCAAACAAAGCCCCGCATTTCAGAGAAAAGAACATTAAAATCTCGTTTTCTTTTGTTTTGATAACGTAATATGTAGTTTTTCCGTCTTTATCTTCGGACGGCCCGTATTTCTCAAAATAAGATACGAGAGATGATCCCCTCTTACTTGCGAATGAATTAATAAGGCTTTCATTCTCTTCATTGGCTGATAATCTCTCGCATACAAAGCTGTCCAATATCCGTTCCTGTTCAACTGATATTTTCATTTGTCACACTTTCCTGGTATAACCCGTGTCAGCTCAGTCCTAACCTGGCACGCATCTCTCTTCGTTCCCGAATCCGATCGGCATCCTTTCTCATGTCCTCCAGACACATCGGATTATCACTGTTGTCGCTCTCTGAAATCCCCTCCCGGGAATGCTTCCATGCATATTCTCCATGTGTCAGTCGGCTCAAGCTCCATGAATCCTTCCA
>Ga0137307_102224_pt1 | contig 14046 bp, 10 predicted proteins | sample NAcewD2O_March_2_FD_97180 | JGI IMG/M metagenome (GOLD analysis project Ga0137307, IMG submission 97180) | Mouse cecal microbial communities from Vienna, Austria - N-Acetylglucosamine amended D2O_March | ecosystem: Host-associated > Mammals > Digestive system > Large intestine > Cecum | place...
GCTCTTTATGCAGGGTAAGATCGTAACGATTAATCAGGAGATTGACTATGAGACGGCAGAAGAGATTGCGCTGGAGTTTGAAATCCTCTGTGAAAAAGAAGAGGTTGTGGATGTGATCGAGGAGCTTCTTAAGGAGGACGAAGAGGATGTCAGCAAGATGAAGAAACGTCCGCCCGTAGTCTGTGTCATGGGTCATGTTGACCATGGTAAGACATCCCTTCTTGATGCAATCCGCAATACCAATGTGATCGGCAGAGAGGCCGGCGGTATTACACAGCATATCGGAGCATCGGTTGTAGAGGTTAACGGAGAGAGCATTACCTTCCTTGATACACCAGGGCATGAGGCATTTACAGCCATGCGTATGAGAGGTGCAAGTTCCACGGATATTGCCATCCTTGTGGTAGCGGCAGACGATGGTGTTATGCCTCAGACCGTAGAGGCGATTAACCACGCCAAGGCAGCAGGAATTGAGATTGTTGTTGCAGTCAATAAGATTGATAAGCCGAGTGCAAATGTAGAGAGAGTAAAGCAGGAGCTTACGGAGTACGAACTGATTGCAGAAGACTGGGGCGGAAGTACCATCTTTGTTCCGGTATCTGCCAAGACGGGAGAGGGATTAGAGGAACTTATGGAAATGATTCTTCTGACCGCTGAGGTTATGGAGCTTAAGGCAAATTCAAACCGCCGTGCGAGAGGACTTGTGCTGGAGGCAGAGCTTGATAAGGGAAGAGGCTCTGTGGCAACGGTGCTTGTACAGAAGGGAACGCTCCGTGTAGGCGATGCCATTGCGGCAGGCTCTGCCCATGGCAAGGTAAGGGCCATGATGGATGATAAGGGAAGACGTGTCAAAGAGGCAGGCCCGTCAACACCGGTTGAGATTCTTGGACTGAATGATGTGCCGAATGCCGGTGAGGTATTTGTGGCATGTGGAAATGACAAGGAGGCAAGAAACTTTGCAGAGACCTTCATTGCCCAGAGCAAGGTGAAGCTTCTTGAAGATACAAAATCCAAGCTGTCCCTGGATGATCTGTTTACACAGATTCAGGAGGGCAATCTGAAAGAGCTCGGCATTGTTGTAAAAGCAGATGTACAGGGCTCCGTAGAGGCAATTAAGCAGAGCCTCCTGAAGCTTTCCAATGATGAAGTTGTGATCAAGATCATCCACGGCGGTGTGGGCGCGATTAATGAATCAGATGTCAGTCTTGCGTCAGCATCGAATGCGATCATTATCGGATTTAATGTCCGTCCGGATGCATCGGCAAAGGAGACGGCAGAGCGAGAGGGTGTAGATGTTCGTCTGTACCGTGTTATTTATAATGCGATTGAGGATGTGGAGGCAGCCATGAAGGGTATGCTTGATCCGGTATTTGAGGAGAAGGTACTCGGTCATGCCGAGGTGCGCCAGACCTTCAAGGCATCAGGCGTTGGTACGATTGCAGGATCCTATGTTCAGGACGGCGTCTTTGAAAGAGACTGCTCTGTGCGTCTGACAAGAGACGGCATTGTAATCTTTGAGGGACCGCTTGCTTCCCTGAGACGATTCAAGGATGATGTCAAGGAAGTAAGGGCAGGATACGAATGCGGATTTGTATTTGCGAACTTTAATGATATCAAGGAGGGCGACCTGGTAGAATCCTACAAGATGGTTGAGGTTCCGAGATAATTGAAAGGATAGAAAAGTGAAAAAAAGAAGTATAAAGAATACAAGGGTCAATACGGAGGTGCAGCGGGAGCTTAGTAACATCCTGAGAGGTGGAATTAAGGACCCGCGGGTTGCACCGTGGACTTCGGTGGTTGCGGCGGAGGTTGCGCCGGATCTTAAGACATGTAAGGTATATGTCAGTGTTCTGGGTGATCAGAAGGCACAGGAGGATACCCTTGCGGGCCTTGAGAGCGCTGTGGGTTATATCCGCCGGGAGCTTGCCAGGACGCTGAATATGCGGAACACGCCAGAGATCAGATTTGTATTAGACCAGTCAATTGAATATGGTGTAAATATGTCAAGAAAGATTGATGAAGTGACAAAGACTTTGAAAGCAGAGGGTGAAGAGAATGCTTAATAGAATGCTTACACAGGCGGGAACGATTGCAATCGGAGGACATGTAAAACCGGATGGAGACTGTATCGGTTCCAGCATGGGATTATATCAGTATATCAGGGACAATTATAAAGAAAAACAGGTGGATGTATATCTGGAGGAGACTCTGGCAGCTTATGAGTGCCTGAAGGGAGTAGAAGAGATTCGGCACGAGATCACAGGAGAGGAGCATTATGATTTATTTATCTGCCTGGACTGTGCAGATAAGTCAAGGCTCGGTTTTTCTCTGCCGCTTTTTGAGAGCGCGGACCATACATTATGTATTGACCACCATGTCAGCAACGGGGGGTATGCTGAAGAGAATTATGTGGTTCCGGATTCCAGCTCCACATCAGAGCTTGTCTATGAGCTGGCAGAGAAGGAAAAACTTGGGAAGGCTGCGTCAGAGGCGCTATATGTCGGAATCGTGCATGACACAGGAGCCTTCCAGTATTCTGCTGCAAAGCCGTCCACCTTCCGGATGGCGGCAGAGCTGTTGGAGAAAGGGATTGACGGACCGCGTCTGATTGCAGACACGTACTATGTAAAGACGTATACACAGAATCAGATTTTGGGAAGGGCGCTTATGGAGAGTATACTATTCCTGAATGGAAGATGTATTGTCTCTTACTTTAAGAAGGACACCATGGAGTTTTACGGCGTTACTCCCAAGGAAATGGATGGAATTGTCAGTCATCTGCGCAACACAAAAGGGGTAAAGGTGGCAGTCTTCATGTATGAGTTAGAGCCAGAGGTATATAAGGTCAGCCTTCGTTAGGATGATTCAGTGGATGTCAGCACAATTGCCTGCCAGTACGGCGGAGGCGGCCATAAGAAGGCTGCAGGTGTTACGATGCAGGGAAGCTTCTACAATATTATTAACCGTCTGTCAGCGCAGATTGATAAACAGCTGAGGGATGATGCATGATACATGGGATCTTAAATGTATATAAGGAAAAAGGCTATACCTCCCATGATGTTGTGGCAAAGCTTCGGGGAATCACTGGTCAGAAGAAGATCGGGCATACCGGGACACTGGATCCGGAGGCAGTGGGTGTTCTGCCGGTCTGTCTTGGCAGGGCGACAAAGCTTTGCGGTATGCTGACGGACAAGGATAAATGCTATGAAACCGTCCTTCTTCTTGGTATAGAGACAGATACACAGGATATAACAGGGAAAATCCAGAAGGAAGAAGACATCTCCGGGCTTGAAGAAGCAGAGGTGACACATGTGGTCAGAAGCTTCACAGGAGAGTATGAGCAGATTCCGCCTATGTATTCTGCCCTGAAAGTGAACGGCAGGAAGCTGTATGAGCTTGCAAGGGAAGGCAGGACAGTGGAGCGTGCGGCAAGAAGAGTTACGGTCTATGGGATTGAGATTCTGGAGATCCATTTGCCCCGGGTGCGGATGCGTGTGCACTGCTCGAAGGGAACCTACATCCGGACTCTGTGCCATGACATGGGAAAGAGGCTTGGATGCTGTGGGTGTATGGAGGAGCTTATCCGTACCAGGGTAAGCGGATTCAGGATTGAGGACAGCTTAAGCCTTTCCCGGCTGGAGGAGATGGGGAGGAACGGGACACTCTCTGAAGCCGTTCTTCCGATTGACCAGATGTTTCCGGATTATCAGAAGCTTACAGTACGAAAGAGCTGGGAAAAGGCCGCCCTGAATGGGAACAGAATCCCTGCTGAGGGTATCTGTGAAAGACTGATGCCGGAAGATGGGGAGCGGATCCGGCTGTATGACCACACAGGCGCACTGATCGGAATATACAGATATGGGGCAGAAAAGAAAGAATTCGGGCTGATTAAGATGTTTTATGTCAGGGAGAGGGATTAGGAGATGCAATATATCGAAGGTCTGAAGCAGTACAAAAACAGCAAAGGGGCGGCGGTGACGTTCGGGAAATTCGACGGGCTTCATCTGGGACACCGGATGCTGACAGACGCTGTGAAGGAGCTAAGTGAAAAAGAGGATGTCAGCAGCGTGGTATGTGCATTTGACATGCATCAGAGTAATATGCTGATGACAAAGGAAGAACGAAAGCTGCACCTGGAAAAGGATGTGGATTATCTGGTGGACTGGGCATTTACAGAAGAGCTTAAGAGGCTTCCGGCAGAGGAGTTTATCAGGGATATTATCGCTGGCGTGCTTCATGCGGAATATGTTGTGGTCGGTACGGATTTTCAGTTTGGCTATGGGAAATGCGGAGATATCCATATGCTGAAGGCTTATGCACGGGAGTACGGCTATGAACTGATTGTCATCAACAAGAAAAGATACCAGGACCGGATTATCAGCAGTACCTATATCAAGGAAAGGCTGAAAGAAGGGGCAGTATCTGACGCAAACAGAATGCTGGGATACCGGTTCGGCGTTACAGGCGTGGTAGAGCATGGAAAGCAGCTTGGCCGGACACTGGGCTTCCCTACTCTGAATATCCTGTGGCCCCAGGGGAAGCTTGTGCCTCCTAAGGGAGTGTACCTGTGCCGTGTTTATGTGGACGGGCAGGGGTATAACGGGATTGCCAATATTGGTATTAAGCCTACGGTGTCAGATGAGGATACTGTACGGATTGAAAGCTTTCTGTTTGGCTATGACGGGGATGCCTATGGGAAAGAGGCTGTGACAGAGCTGATGGAATATGTAAGGCCGGAACAGAGATTCCGGGATAAGGCAGAGCTGAAGGAATGTGTAGACCGCGATATTGCCTGCGGCAAAAGATACTTTGGGATAGAAGAGTAAAAGGAGAGTACAGATGAGTATTACAGAGGTATTTACACTGTTTGGAGGACTTGGTTTCTTCCTTTATGGCATGAAGCTCATGAGTGAGGGCCTTGAGAAGGCGGCCGGTGCAAAGATGCGTGGAATTCTTGAATTCTTTACGCAGAACCGCTTTATCGGAATGGTGGTAGGAATCGTATTTACAGCGATTATCCAGTCTTCGAATGCAACTACGGTCATGGTAGTAAGCTTTGTAAACTCAGGGCTTATGACCTTGATGCAGGCAACGGGTGTAATCCTGGGCGCTAATATAGGTACGACAGTTACCGGACAGCTAATTGCATTTAATCTGTCTGATATTGCCCCGCTTGTGGTGATTATCGGCGTGATTATGGTGATGTTCAGCAAGAAACAGAATGTAAATGTGAAGAAGATCGGGGAAGTGATTCTCGGATTCGGTATTCTTTTTATGGGTCTTAGAATTATGGGAGAGAGTATGGAAGCGGTGAAGTCGTCGCCTGCAGTGCTGGAATTTTTAAGCTCTCTTAAGAGCCCGTTTTCTGCCATACTTGTGGGATTTCTGATCACGGCGGTGCTGCAGAGTTCCTCTGCTACAGTCGGTATTATCCTCCTTATGGTTTCACAGGGGCTTCTGGCATTTACCATATGTCCGTTTATGATTCTTGGATGTAATATCGGCTCCTGTGTATCTGCCCTTGCAGCCGGCTTAAGCGGGAAGAAAGATGCAAAGCGTGCGGCGCTGATACATTTTCTCTTTAATGTAATCGGCTCTTTGATCATGTTTATTATATTAATGGTGGCATTAAAGCCGATTACAGACGGACTCATCTATATGTCCGGAGGGAATCTGGCCCGTGCAGTCGCAAATGTACATACGCTTATGAAGGTATTCGAGGTTGCCATGCTGTTCCCGTTCATGGGATGGATTGTGAAGGCTACCTATAAGCTTGTGCCAGGGAAGGATGAGGTGCAGGAGGACGAATACGAGCTTCAGTATATTGGAAAGGGAAATATCCTTGCCCCCACAACAGCATTTTCCAATGGTATCCATGAGATTGAGCATATGGGAAAGGTCGCCCTGTCAAATCTTGAGATTTCCATGAGGGCGCTGTGCGAGCTTGGTGAGAAGGACATTGAGGAGGTGTACAGGCGGGAGAAATATATTGACTTCCTGAACCGGAAAATCACGGACTACCTTGTGAAGGTGAATGAGATTGAACTCCCCCTTGCAGATGCACGTCTGATCGGCGGTCTGTTCCATGTGGTGAATGATATTGAGCGGATCGGCGACCATGCGGAAAACTTTGCAGACTCGGCGAAGGACCGGATTGAACGGGGAATCGGCTTCAGTGACAAGGCGAAAAAGCAGCTTCATGATATGACGGAAGAGGTGGTGAAGATTCTGGAATATTCGCTTGATATGTTCACCCACAGGGATCCGAAGCATATGCAGGACATCCTGACGCTGGAGGATGACATTGACGAGAAGGAACGGAAACTTCAGCGCGCCCATGTAAAACGTCTGACTAAGAATAAATGTACGCCAGAGGCCGGTATGCTGTTTTCCGATACCATCTCCGGGCTGGAGCGTGTGGCGGACCATGCGACGAATATTGCATTTGCGATAATGGATCCGGACAGCAATGAGACAGGGGACGAGGAGGACGAGGATTAAGGCAGCTGTTTTTGACTGCAAAGGCAACAGACGGAAGCAATAAGAAGGCTTCTGTGAAAATAAAGATTAAAAAGTAAGGGAGGAGAGCTATGTCACGAAAAAAGATGATTGCTGTTCTGACAGCTCTGGCACTTGCGGCCAGCTCCGGCGGAGCATGGATGGCGGGTGCAGAAGCGTATGCGAAGGAACCGGAAGTACTTTCGGAGGATACGCAGCAGAGCGGGGAACAGGAGGAAGTGAAGGAATTGGAGGAGACTTCTGCTGATTCAGAGGATCAGGGAATGACTTCAGAAGAGGAACTGACAGAAACACCGGCAGAATCGAAAGAGGAATCAGAAGATCCTGCGAAGGAACCAGAACGATCTGACAATGAAAATCCCGTTCAGGAGGAATACAGACAGCCCGATATCTCACAGAAAAAGGCATTTTACAATTACGACAAAATACGCGTTGCTGTTGGGGCGGAAGTTCAGGTAGATCTTCCTTATTGGATAAGTGGAAATTGCAGCTATGCGGTAGTAGATGAGACGATTGCCAAAGTGGATATGACTGGAAGGCTGACCGGAATAGCGGTCGGGGAGACAATACTGAAGGTTACCGAAGAGGACGGTGAGCTGACAGAAATCCCGATTCAGGTAGTAGATGTGACAATTAGCAAGACTACTTATAACATCTATGTGAATGATAATATGGGTTCCTGGTACTATCCGTCAGTTAGGGTTGACGTAACCGGAATGAGTGAGGAGAGTGTTTTTAATTGTGAAAGCACGAATGACATCTGGGCATATGCTCATAAGACAGAAGGATATCTGGAAGTTTCTGCCCGGGAGAGTGGGACGATAACCGTTACAATAGACGGAAAAATATTTACGATTACGATTAATATTGTAAAGGCCGAATTGTATGCTGACAATAGAATTAGTAAGAATTTAGGAAGCATTGTAACGTATAAGGGCAAAAAGGATACGCTCATCCTGACCATTGATGGGAAAAAGACACAGCCGAAATCCTGGGAATCCCTGGATAAATCTATTGCCACAGTGAATAGTTCTGGACAGGTAACCGGAAAGGGTCTGGGAAGAACCTCGATCAGAGTATTTCTTGACGATGTAACATATGCGGATTATCTGGTGGAGTGTACCTACAAGGGCGCTTATCAGGCGGTCAGCAATGGATTTCATGATTATGAGGAAGGTGATGGAAAGGGCTACAAGATTATTAAATACAGCCAGCCCAAGAGAATGAACAAGGGATTCCGGGACTGCAGTTCCTTTGTCTACCGTTGTTATTATGACCGGTCTCTGGGAAGAAAGATTTTTGACATCGGCGCCACGGGAGGAAGCTGGGCCGCCAATGCGGCTGCACAGGCAAGGTGGCTAAAATCCCAAAAGAAGACCGTTGCGAATAAGCTTGTAGGTGTGGATAAGCTTCTGCCCGGGGATACGATGTATACCCAGGGAGAGGGCGGAGTAGGACAATGGAGAAAAATCCATCATGCATTTATGTATGTGGGGAACGGGTATGTTCTTACAACATATAACAGTGACGGGAAGGGAAAGACTTTGGCGCTGGTACCTTATAACTATGACGGATACAACGTTGTATATATCGGCAGACCCCTCGCATCAGACATGAAGACCAAAAGCATTTCACTGAACAAAAAGAGCATCACAATAGGCGTAAAGGAAAAATATACCTTAAAAGCATCAAGAAAGCCAGACGATTCTACACAGGCTGTCAAGTGGTCCTCATCCAAAAAGTCAGTAGTGACGGTTTCTTCAAAAGGAGTACTTACGGCAAAAAAGAAGGGAACCGCATATATCACGGTTAAGTCCGGAAGCTGTTCGGCAAAATGTAAGGTAGTGGTAAAATCTGCCCCGAAGAAAATTAAGCTGAATAAAAAGAAGAAAACGCTGTCAGTGAAAGGAACCTTCCAGATCAAGTATACCTTATCAAAGGGGAGCGGTTCTGGAAAGATCAAATATACATCTTCGGATTCCAGGATAGCAGCCGTTTCTTCAAAAGGAAAAATTACAGCTAAGAAAAAAGGAAGCGCAGAGATTACAGCCACAACCTATAATGGAAAAAAGGCAAAGATGAAAGTTAAGGTAAAATAGGGAAAATCACAAAATTTCCTTTACTTTGTCTAAGCCATATGCTATACTTTCCAAGTATGGATAGCCGGTGTTCGGTAATTGGATACTCCAGCCATTACTTAATATCAGGCGTTATGATAAGATTAAAGGAGGAAATCAAAGATGATTTCAAAAGAAAGAAAAGAACAGATTATTGCAGATTACGGAAGATCAGAAGGCGACACAGGTTCACCAGAGGTACAGGTTGCGATTCTTACAGCAAGAATCAATGACTTGACAGAGCATTTTAAGGCAAACCCGAAGGATCATCATTCAAGAAGAGGACTTCTTAAGATGGTAGGCCAGAGAAGAGGACTTCTGGCATACCTTAAGAAGATGGATATTGAAAGATACCGTTCCCTGATTGAGAGATTAGGACTGCGTAAATAATTTATATTTGGGGACGGGGCATTTTTAAAAATGCCCCGTCCCCAAATTAAAGACTGCAGGCAGAGAGATTTTACCCGAGACCACTGAAATGTGTATTTGTAATCTGGCACAAGGAAAAGTGCATATTTCAGTAGTTTCGGAAAATCTCTGTCAGGCCGTTGAAAGTATAAGGTGATTACTTGGCAGGTCTGCGCAGTTACAGTATAAGTTGAAAAAGGAGAAGGATATGTATAAAAAATTTGAAATGGAATTAGCCGGAAGGACTTTGTGTGTAGATGTAGACAGAGTTGCGAAGCAGGCAAATGGTGCAGTACTGATGCATTATGGAGATACTACGGTGCTGTGTACAGCTACGGCTTCTGAAAAGCCGAGAGACGGAATTGATTTCTTTCCGTTAAGTGTGGAGTATAACGAAAGATTATATTCTGTGGGAAAGATCCCGGGAGGCTTTAACAAGAGAGAGGGAAAGGCGTCAGAGAATGCAGTTCTTACAGACCGTGTGATTGACCGTCCCATGAGACCGCTGTTTCCGAAGGATTACCGTAATGATGTAACCCTGGAGAATCTTGTCCTGTCTGTTGACCAGGACTGTTCACCGGAGCTTACGGCGATGCTCGGTGCAGCTATTGCAACAACGATTTCGGATATTCCTTTTGACGGTCCCATCTCAACGACACAGGTGGGCCTGGTAGATGGAGAATTCGTATTTAACCCGACTGCAGCCCAGAAGGAAGTGTCAGAGCTTGCCCTTACAGTGGCGTCCACAAGGGAAAAGGTAATTATGATTGAGGCAGGAGCCAATGAAGTGCCGGAGCAGAAGATGATTGAGGCAATCTTTGCTGCCCATGAGCTGAATCAGAAGGTGATTGCATTTATTGATACGATTGTGGCAGAATGCGGAAAGCCGAAGCATACGTATGAGAGCTGTGCAGTTCCGGAGGAATTATTTGAGGCGATTAAGGAGATCGTACCGCCGGAGGCCATGGAAGAAGCTGTATTTACAGATGTAAAGCAGGTGAGAGAGGAAAATATCCGCAAGATTACGGAGAAGCTTGAAGAGGCATTTGCAGAGAAGGAGGAGTGGCTTACAGTTCTGTCAGAGGCTGTTTACCAGTATCAGAAGAAGACAGTACGTAAGATGATCTTAAAGGATCATAAGCGTCCGGACGGAAGAGCCATTGACCAGATCAGGCCTCTTGCAGCAGAGGTTGATCTGATTCCAAGAGTTCATGGCTCTGCAATGTTTACAAGAGGGCAGACGCAGATCTGTACGATTACGACTCTGGCACCTCTTGCAGAGGCGCAGAGACTGGACGGGCTTGATGAGGCGGAGACATCCAAGAGATATATGCACCACTATAATTTCCCGTCCTATTCTGTCGGCGAGACAAGACCTTCAAGAGGTCCGGGACGCCGTGAGATCGGGCACGGTGCTTTGGCAGAGCGCGCTCTGGTGCCGGTGCTTCCAGACGAGGCAGAGTTTCCCTATGCGATCCGCACGGTTTCTGAGACCTTTGAGTCCAACGGTTCCACATCCCAGGCGAGCGTGTGTGCATCTTCCATGTCCCTGATGACGGCAGGCGTACCGATTAAGTCTGCTGTGGCAGGTATTTCAGCAGGACTTGTGACAGGGGATACGGACGATGATTATCTCGTGCTTACGGATATCCAGGGACTTGAGGATTTCTTCGGCGATATGGACTTTAAGGTAGCAGGAACCCATAAGGGAATCACTGCAATTCAGATGGATATTAAGATCCACGGGCTTACAAGGCCGATTATTGAGGAAGCGATTGCAGCAACGAAGAAGGCAAGAACCTATATTATTGATGAGGTTATGAATAAGGCGATTGCTGAGCCAAGACCAGAGGTTGGTCCTTATGCGCCAAAGATTATTCAGATGCAGATTGATCCGCAGAAGATCGGTGATGTTGTAGGCCAGCGCGGTAAAACGATTAATGCGATTATAGAACAGACGGGAGTTAAGATTGATATTACAGATGATGGTTCTGTTTCCATCTGCGGAACAGAAAGTGGGAGCATGGAGGAGGCTCAGAAGCTGATCTACACCATTGTGACAGATTTTGAGGCCGGACAGGTTCTGGAAGGAAAGGTTATCAGTATTAAGGAATTCGGTGCCTTTCTTGAATTTGCACCGGGTAAGGAAGGTATGGTACACATTTCCAAGCTTGCAAAGGAAAGAGTGAACCATGTAGAGGACGTGCTGACACTGGGAGACAGGGTGAAGGTCGTCTGCCTTGGCAAGGATAAGATGGGAAGATTTTCATTTAGTATGAAAGATGTAGCGGAGTAGGATATGGATGTAAAAAAGGCATTGCACAGCGGAGAACTTTACTTTCCCCACGATGAAGATATTCTGAAGGAGCAGTTCGTGTGTCTGGACAGGCTGTATGATTTTAATATGACACGTCCCACCGAGATGGAGAAAAGGGAGCAGCTTTTGAAGGAGATGTTTGCAGAGATCGGGGAAGGGTGTTATGTTGAGCCGCCTCTTCATGCAAATTTTGGCGCGCATCATGTACATTTCGGAAAGAATATTTATGCAAATTTTAATCTCACTTTAGTGGATGACACACATATTTATGTTGGAGATTATACGATGTTCGGTCCGAATGTGACGGTTGCGACGGCAGGCCATCCGATTCTGCCGGAGCTTCGTGAGAAGGGTATGCAGTATAATATGCCGGTGCATATTGGTAAAAACTGCTGGATCGGGTCAAATGCGGTAATCCTGCCGGGGATTACCATTGGAGATAATGTAGTAGTCGGCGCGGGAAGCGTTGTCACAAAGGATCTTCCGTCCAATGTAGTGGCAGTGGGAAATCCCTGCAGAGTGCTCCGTGAAGTGAATGAGCATGACAGAGAGTATTACTATAAGGACCGGAAAATTAAATGGGATTAGGGCATGTTTGAAACATGTTCAAAGGAAGGGCAGACATTTTTATGTCTTGCCCCTTTTTTATGATATAGGAAACTTCGTTCCCTATATCATAAAAACCCTCCGGGGGATGACCTCGCTTCGCTGGGGCAGACCTGTGTGAACATTAAAAAAACGAACGATGTTATATTTTTTCATGTCTGTCGGGTGTATAATAAAGGTTATGGATGCAAAGCATGATACAAGCGTCAAAATAGAGCACTTGAATACAGTGTGAGCTGCGAGGAGGAATTGTGATGTATAAAATGAGACGGTGCGGAGTGCTGCTTCCGGTGAGCAGTCTGCCGGGAGGATATGGAATCGGCGATTTTGGAAGGAGCGCCTATGAATTTGTGGACAGCCTTGTCCAGGCAGGGCAGAGTTCCTGGCAGATTCTTCCACTTGGACCTACGAGCTACGGGGATTCTCCGTATCAGTCCTTTTCCACATTTGCCGGAAATCCATACTTTATTAGTTTGGAGGAGCTGATCAGGGAGGGAGTTCTGACAGAGGAAGAATGCAATGCGGCGGATTTTGGAGATGATGGTACGGCGGTGAATTATGAGAAAATGTATCTGGAGAGATTCGGGCTTTTAAGGAAGGCATATGAGCGGAGCCGGATTGCGGAAAATCCAGAATTTGCAGCATTTGAAAGAGCGCAGGATTACTGGCTGTCAGATTATGCGCTTTTCATGGCAGTAAAGGGCCGGTTTGAGGGAAGACCCTGGAGCGAGTGGGCGGAGGATATCCGCCTGAGATATCAGAATGCATTAGACTATTACAGGGAAGAGCTGTATTTTGATATTGAATTCCAGAAATATATGCAGTTTAAGTTTTATGAACAATGGAAAAAGCTTAAGGCCTATGCAAATGAGAAGGGGATTGAGATTATCGGGGATATTCCCATTTATGTTGCAATGGACAGTGCAGATGCATGGGCGTTGCCCTGGCTGTTTAAACTTGACAGGGACAACCGTCCGGTACAGGTGTCCGGATGCCCGCCGGATGCATTCTCCGCCACAGGCCAGCTCTGGGGGAATCCGCTCTATAACTGGGAGGTTCATAAAAATTCCGGCTTTGACTGGTGGGTAAAGCGGATTGCCCATTGCTTTACCATGTATGATGTACTTCGGATTGACCATTTCCGGGGGTTTGATGAGTATTATGCCATTCCTTATGGAGATAAAACGGCAGCAAGAGGATGGTGGGAAAAGGGACCAGGGATGGATCTGTTCCGGGCGGTTTCCTTTCATCTTGGGGAGCGGAAGATTATTGCAGAGGATCTTGGCTATATGACAGAGTCCGTAAAGCAGCTTGTGAGGGACAGCGGCTACCCGAATATGCGGGTGCTGGAATTCGCTTTTGATGAGAGGGATACTGGAAATGCCAGTGATTACCTCCCGCATAATTATCCGAGGAACTGCGTGGTCTATACAGGAACCCATGACAATGAAACTTTAGTATCCTGGCTTGGGAACATCACGCCGAAGGAACGCCGTATGGTGCGGACTTATCTACATGATTTTCATGCAGATGCAGGGGAGCTTCCAATGAAACTGATCTGCCTGGCACTGGGAAGTGTGGCGGACTTGTGCATCATTCCCATGCAGGACTATCTGGGACTTGATGACAGGGCGAGAACAAACAAGCCGTCCACTCTTGGGATAAACTGGAAATGGAGGTTAAGGGAGGGACAATTTAGCAAAGAGCTCCAGGAAGAAATGAAGGAGCTTGCCATAACGTATGGCCGTTAATTTGGGACGGGGCATTTTTAAAAATGCCCCGTCCCAAATTGGTTGTTGGAATAAATTGGGAGCATGGACATATATTGTTGTTAAGAGGTGGTGATGTGATGCAGGGAGAAGGAATCCTGAATGTACTGCCGCGCGGTATACGGCTGCTTCTTAAAAGGAGGATACAGTGTGAGTTTGATCTGCTTCAGGAGATCAGGCTCAGGGCGCAAAAGCCGCTTCTTCTTTTGTACAGTGGGGAGGAGGTTTTTGTGGAAAGAGCGCGCGGTGAGCCCTATATTGTTACAAAGGAGGATTTGCGGGAAATGGTTGATTATATCAGCCATTATTC
>Ga0137307_102226_pt1 | contig 14023 bp, 15 predicted proteins | sample NAcewD2O_March_2_FD_97180 | JGI IMG/M metagenome (GOLD analysis project Ga0137307, IMG submission 97180) | Mouse cecal microbial communities from Vienna, Austria - N-Acetylglucosamine amended D2O_March | ecosystem: Host-associated > Mammals > Digestive system > Large intestine > Cecum | place...
TCAGCCAGATACTTTATCAGAGAAAGGGGCGGTTGCAAACATGGAAAAACTTCTATATAATTACCGATGTTATTATTGTTGGAAGTTCGGTCATTGCGAACCGTTCGGGCTAAGAAAATCCCTGGGGACAGGTTGCATGCGGGAAGTATAATACCCGCATATCAGGCTTTATGACCATCTGACGGAATTTCCCGACATATAATTGCTTACTGTATGCGGCAGGGCTATTGAAAAATAGACTGCCGTTTTTGTATCTATCATATTTGAATTATAAGGAGGATTTTAAGAATGAAGAAAATGAATATCAAGGCAAAGTACGGCACAAGAACATGGTGCAAGATCCGTATGCTCCTGCGTGACAAGGCCGGTGAAAGTTATGTGGATACCGGCGTTAAGATTTTGATTGCCGTCGTAATCGGCGCACTCCTTCTGGCAGGTCTGTACACGCTGTTTGGCGATGTGGTCATGCCGACGCTGACCAGACGAATTACGGAAATGTTCAATTATGCGGGCTGACGGTGATGGCAGTATGGGCAGGAAAGGGGATTCTTTTTGCCGCCCTGCTTATTGGCGCATCCTATTGTGACATTCGCACTAGAAAAGTACCGGACATTTACAGTATTTTACTTGCAGCGACAGCATTGCTGATACCGGACTTTCCAAAATTTTGGGGCATCCTGTGCGGATGTCCTTTTTTGCTGGCCGCCCTGACAGTAGGAGGGATTGGCGGGGCTGACATAAAGATTATGGGAGCCGCCGGGATGGTATTAGGTCTGAAACAAGGAATGTTCGCCATGATAATCGGGCTTGCCGGTATGCTTGCATACCATTTAATAAGGAAGATATTCTTTCATGGCACAGGAAAAGCAGAACAGGCATATCCCCTTATTCCGTTTTTAACAGCAGGAATGGTGCTGGCTTATCTGACACTCATTCCAACACAGTAATAACAGCATGGCAGGGAATTTACGTCCCTGCCTTTTTTCAGGAAATATTGAAAGAAATTTGGAGGTAAAAGATGAAGATATTTAAAAACCGAATGGTATTGGGAATCACTTGTATTGTCATATCATTACTGATTTGTTTTGCACTCACACCCTTAATCAACATGGGACTGTCAAAGAAAACAACCGTAGTGCGCATGAAGCAGAACGTTTTGGAAGGCGAGCAGCTTACGAGAGGCACGCTGGAGGAAATAGAAGTCGGAAATTATAATATGCCGGAGAATGTATTCCATTCCATCAGCGAAGTGGAAGGACTGTATTTGACGGCAAGTGTCTGTGCAGGTGACTACCTGTTCCCATCAAAAGTATCCGCTGAAGCGGGGCTGGAAAATACCTATCTGTATCACTTAAATGGGGAAAAGCAGGCTATGTCCATTACCATTGACAAATTTGCGCAGGGCCTGTCGGGGAAACTAAAGAGTGGCGACATTGTTTCTGTCATCGCGCCAGATTATCAGGGAAGCAGGCAGACCGTAATCCCGCAGGAGCTGCGGTATGTGGAAGTGATTGCCGTTACCGCCAATTCCGGATATGACGCCAACCTTGAAGACGGAAGGGATGAGGAGGAAAAGGAGCTTCCCTCCACCGTAACCCTTCTGGTGAAGCCGGAGCAGTCGGAAATCCTTGCCGGGCTTGAAGCGGACGGAACCATCCATTTATCTTTGGTGTACCGCGGAACCCCGCAGAACGCGGCACAGTTTATTGAGGCGCAGGATCTCATTTTAGAGGAACTGGAAGCCGCAAAACAGGCCGAGCTGGAAGGGGAGGACGCCGAGGGGGAAGCTGCCGAAGACGTAAACAGCAAAGAACAAACGGAAAGCGAGGCGGGAAAAGATGCTCAGTCATAACAACAATTCCATATTCCAAAGAACCGAAGCAGCGGCGCCCCCGTCCGGAAACGTGGTTGCTGTCTGGGGAAGTCCCTCGTCGGGCAAAACGACGGTCAGCGTGAAGCTGGCGCATTATCTTGCAAGCCGCAAGAAAAACGTGATCCTTCTGCTGTGCGACATGGTTTCGCCGCCGCTGCCATGCCTGTGCGGTTCCTCTGATCTGATAGAGGAGCATTCGCTTGGAAGCATTCTGGCGGCAACCCATGTAACACAGGGCATTATCAAGGAAAACTGCATTTTCCATAAAAAATTCAAATACCTTACCATGCTTGGGATGAAAAAGGGCGAGAATGTGTTTACATACCCGCCCTATACGCAGGTACAGGCGGAGGAACTCATCCGCAATATCCGTATGATGGCGGATTACGTCATCATCGACTGCGGAAGCTACATTGCGTTTGACGTACTCTCCGCCGTGGCACTGATCGAGTCGGACCATGTGCTGCGGCTTGTCACCTGCAACCTCAAGTCCATCAGTTATCTGTCATCACAGCTTCCGCTTCTGCAGGACAAGAAATGGGACGCGGACAAGCAGGTGCGGATCGTGTCGGATGTCCGGTCAAATGAGGCGGCAAACTATGTCGAGCAGGTTTTCGGCAAGGTTTCCTATACCTTTCCGCACTGCGCGGAGGTGGAAACACAGGCTTTGGAGGGGCGGCTCTTTCAGGATCTTTCCCAAAAAGACAGCAAAGAGTACAAACTGAGCATCGAGGCGGTCGGAAAGGAGGTCTTTGGCGTATGAGTGAAAACATGACGGATGCCCGGATGCTCTTTTTCTCCCCGGAGGAAGAAAAGGATTTCCAGACAGTCCTAAAGGACGTGCAGGAGTACATCTCCAGCAAATATTCCACCCTGATCCTTGACGGCGACAACGAGGAAGTGAAGCAGCATATCAAGCGCTATATCAGCAAATATGTGATGGATTACAGGATTCAGGTGAAAGGGATGGACGAGGGGGCGCTGATTGACACCCTGTATACGGAGATGGCGGAATTTTCGTTTCTCACAAAGTATATTTTCGGGACAGGGATTGAGGAAATCAATATCAACTCATGGCGCGACATCGAAGTGCAGTATGCCAACGGTACCTGTGAAAAGCTGCAGGAACACTTTGAGTCGCCGGAACACGCAATCAATGTGGTGCGCCGGATGCTCCATGTATCGGGAATGGTCTTAGACAATGCCAGTCCCGCCGTACTCGGACACCTGAGCAAGAATATCCGTATCGCGGTCTTAAAAACGCCGCTGGTGGATGAGGATGTCGGCGTGGCGGCATCGATCCGTATTGTCAATCCCCTGTCCCTGACAAAAGAAGATTTCGTAAAAAGCGGCACGGCAACGGCTGAGGAACTGGATTTTTTGTCAGAATGCCTGCGCTACGGCATCAGCATCTGTGTGGCGGGCGCAACAAGCTCCGGGAAGACCACAATCACCGGCTGGCTTTTGGGGACGATTCCCGACAGCAAGCGTATCTTTACGATAGAGAACGGAAGTCGGGAGCTGGATCTTGTACGGGAGCATGATGGGGCGGTCTGTAACAGCGTTGTCCATACGCTGACAAGGGCGTCCGAAAACGAGAAACAGAACATCGATCAGGATTCCCTGCTGGATATGGCGCTGCGCTTTAACCCGGAGATTATCTGTGTCGGGGAGATGCGCAGCTATGAGGCGTATACGGCGCAGGAGGCGGCAAGGACGGGGCATACCGTACTGACTACGATACACAGTAACAGCTGTGAATCTACCTATAGAAGAATGTGTACCCTCTGCAAGAGGAAATATGATATCAAGGATGAAACACTCATGTCGCTTGTGACGGAGGCATTCCCCATTATTGTATTTACAAAACAGCTTGAGAACAAAAAGAGGAAGATCATGGAAATTATGGAGTGCGAACTTCTTCCAGACGGCGGCATGAATTTCCGGACACTGTTCCATTATCATATCAAGGAAAACCGTATGGAGGGGAGCCGTTTTATCATCAGCGGCGACCATGAAAAGGTAAACAACGTTTCCGGGAGCCTCAAACGCCGCCTTCTGGAAAACGGGATGTCAAAGGAAACCCTTGCGAGAATTACCGGAAAGGGGGAGAGACAATGCTGACACTGCAGCTTACAGCCTGTATCGGCATGATTATGGGCTGCTTTATTTTGTTTGGGATTTCACTGGAAGACTTTACGGCGGATCTGTTCGGCGGCATCCTTGGGAAACCGCGCAATATTCAGGATGCCATTATGGAAGAAACCAACACAAAGAAAATACCCTATATCAAACGGGAACTTCTCGAAGTGCAGGATATCCTGCAGACAACCGGAAGGGAGAAGCAGTTTCCCCTGCTGTGCACGGCGTCTTTTGTGCTGTTTGCACTGGGCGCCTCGCTGGCGGTTATGATGGGGAATTTTTTTATGGTGCCGGTTCTTGCGGTAGGATTTTTATTTATCCCGCTTTGGTACATCAAGCTGACGGCGCACACTTTTAAAAAGGATATTTCCGCGGAACTGGAAACGGCGTTGTCCATCATTACGACGTCGTATCTCAGGAATGAAGATATCCTGACAGCGGTGGAGGAGAGCATTTTTTACCTGAATCCGCCCGTGCAGACAGTCTTTCAGAAATTTGTAACGCGGATACACATGGTAGATCCGGATATCGAGAGCGCACTGCGGGATCTGAAAACCAAAATCCGCAACGATACCTTTGAAGAGTGGTGCGATGCACTGCAGGAATGCCAGGTTGACAGGAGCCTGAAAACCATACTGACGCCGATTGTGGCAAAGCTGTCGGATATGCGACTTGTCAATGCGAATCTGGAATACATGATATACGAGCCTCGGAAAGAATTTATCACAATGGTTGTGCTTGTCGTTTCCAATATACCGCTTCTGTATTTTCTGAACAAGGACTGGTTTGAAACGCTGACGGCGACGACGATGGGGCAGTTCATGTTAAGCCTGTCCGCGGCATCCATCTTTTTCTCCGCCGCGCGTGTCGTTAAGCTGACAAAACCGATTGAGTACAGGAGGTAGGGCATGATAATCATATTATTTGCATTCGGGGCGTTTTTCTCCGTCGGATTATTCCTGATTCTGGCGGAGGTGCTGCGCATCCCGACAATAAGGACCGTCCAGGCAATGTCTTCTGCCGGAAAACTGGAATATAAGGCGGCAAAAAGCATCGAAACAATCCTGATGGACGGGGCAGTCCTGTTATCAAGGCATCTGCCCATGAACCCGCACAAAAAGGCGCGGCTGACTGCCACCCTGCGGGCCGCCGGCATGGACACTTCCCCGGAAGTGTATACCTCGTATGCCATCGTAAAGGCAGGGACACTCCTGATCGGCGTCATTCCCTGCATCGCAATCTTTCCGCTGGCATCTATTATGGTGCTCATGGCAGCGCTGATGACCTATTTTAAGGAAATCGAGACAGCGGACAAAAAGCTGCGCGCCAAGAGGGAGGTGATTGAGGACGAACTGTCGCGTTTTGCCTCAACCGTTGAACAGGAGCTAAAAAACAGCAGGGATGTACTGTCGATTTTGGAAAATTTCAAAAAGAACGCAGGGGAGGAATTTGCAAAAGAACTGGATATTGTGTGCGCCGACATGCGTTCCTCCAGTTATGAGGCGGCGCTGACGCGGTTCGAGGCGAGGTTGAATTCGCCGCAGCTCTCGGATATTGTGCGCGGACTGATCGGCGTGCTGAGGGGCGATGACAGCGCCGTATATTTTCAGATGCTTGTGCATGATTTCAAGCAGATCGAAATCCAGAGGTTAAAGACAAAGGCGCAGAAAATACCGCCTAAAATACGGAAATATTCGTTCCTCATGCTGATGTGCTTCTTAATTACCTATATCCTTATCATTGACTTTGAAATCATAAAATCCATGGGAAGCATGATGTAAGGAGGGATGATCTTGAAAAAATGGAAAGAACTATGGAAAGGACAGCGGGGAGAGGGCTATATCGACACGGCAGTCTTGGTATTATGCGCCATGCTGGTGATCGCGATCGCCGTCCGTGTTTACCCGGTATACATCACCAAGCTGCAGCTGGATAACTTCGCCGACGAACTGATACGGGAAATGGAAATCGCGGGATGCGTCGGTGCGGAAACATCCGAAAGGGAAAGGACATTGCAGGAAAAAACGGGGATTGCGCCGTCCGTATCATGGTCAAAAACCAGAAACATCCAGTTGAACGAGGAAGTGACGGTCACTCTGACGCTTGATCGGAATATCGGCCTGTTCGGGGGATTTGGTTCGTTTCCCGTGCGGCTGACTGCCAGGGCAAGCGGGAAAAGCGAGGTGTACCACCGATGAGAAAAAAATGGAAGAAAATAATGAAGAACTGCTCCGGGGAAGGATATCCCCTTGCGGCGGCTGCACACTGGCGCTTCTCATGCTGATTCTGATGATTACCCAGTATGCGCATCTTCTGATTATCGCGTCAGGGGTAAAGGATGCCATGCAGGAAGCAGTTATATCCACCGTAAATGACAATTATGCGGATGTATACCATGCGGTAAGGGAAGGATATGCCGCGGGATATCAGCCAATGGGTGACGGTTCCTTTGAGGAAAGCCTTGATTACGGCGATATTTATGGCAGGTTGGATGAACTGCTCGGTCTGCAGTCGGATGGGGAATGCCATGCGCGCATATCGGAGCGGGGTGTCCTCGAATATCAGTTAAAAGACCTTCAGATCCAGATACATAATAACGGACTTGCATCCGGGGAACGGGAAAACTTTGAAATAACCGCGACCATCTGTCTGGAGGTGCCGGTCAGCTTTATTCAGAAAGTGCTTCCCGCCATGCAGATTACGGTGCAGACAAAGGCCGCTTACACGCCAAAATTCTGATGAAATTTCGCGCAAAAAAATCGGCTGAAAATGGGACTTTTGAATGGAACCTATATTACAATGATAGAAAGACAAGGGGGATAACTAAATGAAAGCAAAAGTCATTATCATCAGTCTGTTTGTAGGAGCAGCAACCGCTATCGTTTATGCAGTCAGCAGAAAAAGAAGAAAAACATATGCGTGACAAATGCGCATTCCCCGGCTTCGGCCGGGGATTTTTCTTTTTGGAGAAATATTACAAGAATAAAAAGGATTTTTATATATTTTAAAGTTCCTGTTGCAGTTGTTGGAGAAAGGTATTAGAAACTCTCGAAAGAACCTGATATTTTTTCCAGACAATGAAAAGCTCTGCCTCCAATGCAGGGAAAAGCGGCTTGAAACATAAATTGCTATCCCCGGTTGTGTTAATCAGCCTGTCCAATCCAATTACATATCCGAAGCCCTTTTTGACAAACTGTGCGGCATTGTAAATCAAATCATAGGTTGCAACAATATTGAGCTTGGAAAGATCAGATTTTAACCAGCGGAACAGTTCTGTATTGATTGAGGTCTGGTGGGATACAATCAAGGGCTTATCCCACAAATCCTCTGCACAGATTGTTTCCTTTTCCGCTAACGGACTGTCTTTTCGCATCAACACGCCCCATAAGTCTTTTTGTGGAAGTCTGAGGTAATCATATCTGCTGATGTCCGCTTCTCCAACCAGCAATCCAAAGTCAATTAAACCCTTATCCAGTTTTTCCATAACACGCTCCGCATCACCGCTGTAAATGTGGTAATGAATGAGAGGGTGTTTTTTCTGCAAATCCTGTGCTGCCTGTGCTAAAAAAGAAATACTTTCGGTTTCCCCGCAGCCAATATAAATATCGCCGCCGATGTTCTCACTGGAAGATGCCAGTTCCGCCTTTGTCTTTTCCATTAAATCAACTAATTCTTCTGCACGTTTGCGCAGCAGCATTCCGTCCTCGGTCAGCGTGACTTTTTTACTTCCGCGAATCAATAGCTGTTTCCCTAATTCTTCTTCCAAATCTTTTAACTGTCTGGAAAGCGGCGGCTGTGTCATGCGCAGAGCTTCCGCTGCTTTTGTTATGCTTTCTTCTCTTGCAACCGCAAGAAAATACTGTAATACCCGAATATCCAAGTGTAAAACCTCCCTGCTTCTGTTGTTGTCTTTACAATAACAGAAAACCCCATACTTTTCAAGTATGGAACGCTATTCTGTATATGTATTTGATATTAGATATAAAAACCACTATGATAATAACTGGAGGTGGATTGTTATGACTGATATTGAAAACAGGGTAAATTTAAGTTCATATAAAAAAGAAGTGAAAGACGTACTGAAAAGGCTTGTGAAAACAATGCCAGCATATAAAGAACTGCGTTTTTTTGTGGAGTGTTTCATCAATCATTATCTGCCAGACCTTGAAAAAGATAGTTCTGATATTGTTGTGATTGGTTCCAACATTCCGGAGGAGTTAGTCCTTGTGTCGGGAAAGATGCCCTACTGGATTTTGGGCGGGAGCAGGGTAAGTTCTATGTGGGCGGATAATATGGTGCCGAGGGACACTGATCCGGTCAGCAGGTCAGGGCTTGGATATGTTCTTTCCGGCTTTGCGGAACAATCATTGATTTTGATACCTTTGGTCAGTGACAGCACAAGGAAACTTGCCTATATCCTGAAATCAAGGGGATTAAAGGTACATACTTTTCATTTTCCGCCTGTGAAAGACGCTCAGACACTTTGGGAATGGCGACGGCAGTACGAAGCGTGCCGTGATGCGGTTTCGCTGCATCTGAAAAGACCATTGACAAAGAGAGTCCTGCAAAAAGCCCAGGAACAGATTTTTGCGGCAAAAAGGCAGATGAAGGATTTTATGGAAGCATCACAGGATACGCTGGACGGAACAGGCAGAATGTTTATTTTAGGCAGTTATTACTGCACGGATGATCTTTCGGAATGGTGCGTTCAGCTTAAATACCTGACGGACAGACTGCGAAAGGAGCATAAGCGCCAAAACAGTGAAAAATGTAAAGTTCTGTTGCTGGGTTCCCCGGTTTATTTCCCGAATTATAAGGTTCCGTTTTTGATTGAGGAAGCCGGGCTTGAGCTGTTTTTTCAGGCAGATTATACAACGCTTTCCATGCAGGATTATCCGAGTTTGCCGCAGGAAAATCTCGTAATCGAGCGGAGTTCGATTTTTTATAGGAATGACACTTCTCCTGCCTATGTAAAAAACAATGCAATGTATGAACGCATAGAAAAACTGCTTACGGAAAAGGAGATAGACGGCGTTGTTTATCATATCCTGAAAGGGCAGATTGAGTATGACTTTGAATTAGGGCGTTTTGAGGAACTGTTTGAAAAGCTGGATATTCCGGTGTTCCGGCTGGAAACGGATTACAATTATCAGGATATAGAGCAGCTTCGTATCCGTCTGGAGGCATTTTCGGAAATTTTGAACCAGCGCAGATACGCAGGATTTGGAAAGGAAACGGTGGCAATGTGAAAAAAACATTAAGAAACTCTAAGGCTGCAAATCGAATAAATTCGATTAAGACGCAGCCTAAGAGTTACTAAATGTTTGGAAAAATGCCTGAAAAGCGGCATTTTTCGCTTGCATTTTACTATTAGACGAGGAGTGATGGTATGGATAAAAGAAAAATAGGGACAGCGGTTGTATGTGCCGTCTGTGCGTTTCTGATTGTATCAGCTTTTTTGGCAAAGGATTTTGTCCTGTATGACTTTCATATGAATGTTCCGGATTACCAATATGCAAAAACGGAAGAAGAAAAACCACTGTCCGTAGATACTTCTGTATGGTTTTCCTATGGAAATGGCGGGAAGGCGGTTTATTACGGGATAAATGAAGAAATGCGGGAAGAAAGCATAACCGTCTATGCACTTTCGCAAACGGGAGAGATTTCCATAACCAAAGGAAAGGAAAATCCGATCAGGCAGGATTCCCTGGGACATTTTATTGCAGCGCTCCCTATGACAGAGCTGGATATAGACGGTGACGGCGAGGTGGAAAAGGTTTACGACTATGCACGGGCGGATTTCGGGCTGAATGCTTTCAATCCTGCACCGCAGAGATTTCTGACAGAGGAAATTCCGTTTGAGCTGGTATTTGCAGAGCGCAAGTATATCATGGTTTATTACGGAAATGAGATATTAAAGGATGCTGAGGTTCTTGTGACCGCTCATAACGGGGAACAAAAAAGATACCGGACAGATGAGCATGGGTGGATACAGGGACTTCCAAACAGGGATATACGGGAGGGATTTACCGCCGCCTATTCCCCGGACGGATTGTCTTTGTATCGCATGCATTATGCACTGGAAGATTATCCGTATTTTTCGGCACACTTTTGGAAAGCGCATCTGCCGTTAGCGGTCATTTTTTCCTTGGCGGTCATTGGGATTGTGGCGGTTTATCTGATACGGAACCGTATGGAGAGGAACAATCCGGCTTATGCAATTTATTCCAGAGAACGTGCAGGCATCTATCCGGGTACGCTGCATCAGAAAACAACCTCTAAGTTTTTATTTGTCCGATGGCTGTGCCTGTTTACAGGAATGTTTTTGTGGACATACGCCGGAAGGCTGATTCATCAGGGACAGACGCTGAATGAGATTTCCATACCCGTATTCAGTTGTCCGTTTAATCTGGATCAGGTGGTGGAAGTGCCATGTTATTATCTGTCGCATCTTCCGGCGCTGTTTGGAAGATTTGGCGCTGATTTCCCTGTGCGCAACATGACCTATGGAATTTTGTTTTTAGTGACAACGCTTTTGGGCTTTATCTTTCTTGGGCGTATCCTTTGCGGATTCCTTTGTCCGGCTGGTCTTTTGCAGGACTTGATGGATAAGCTGCGGCAGGCGTTACATATCCGCCCGATTGTTGTTACAGACCGGATAAACCGCTTTTTACAGCCGATTAAGTGGGTGTGGATACTGCTGTTCTTAGGGTTTGCGTTTACAGGAGGGGATTTTTGCGACATCTGCCCGCTGAAAGGTTTTACAATCGCACAGGGCGGTTATTGGACAAATTTATATCTTGGCGGATTTTTTGCAGTCGTGATTTTGGTAGGCAGCTTTTTCATCAAACGCTTTTGGTGCATTATCTGCCCGATGGGGTATCTGATGGGACTTTTCAAACGGTTTAATCTATTCAGGCTAAAGAAAGACTGTACTTCCTGTACGGAATGCGGAGCCTGTTATCATGCCTGCCCGATGCGGATTAAAAGCATATACACGGAGAGGGAAAAGGAAAATGTGCAGACGGTTGACTGTATGATGTGCGGCGAATGTATCCATAAATGCCCGGAGGACAATGCGTTATCCATGACTTTCTGCGGAAAAGCGATTTACAAGTCATCAAGGAAAACTTTTATGTCCAAATTCTCAGGGAAAAAAGTGTGAAAGGCGAAAAGATTTTCTAAGGCGTCAAAGAACGCCGCCCAACAAAATCTAAGTTTCGCCTCGAAGAATCGCAAGGGCAGCGATTCTTCATGGATTGAAAGGAGTGGAGGTAGCTATGGCGGAGCCAAATGGGATTAATGAAAGGCAGCGGGAATTATTTATCAGAAAGTCTACGAGAGTGGCGGCATCTTACCTGAAACGTGCAAAGGCGCTTTCTGAAATGCCGGATGCGGCAAAGCCTTTCTTTAACGTACTGGAAAATATATACATTAAGTTGACGGATATAGAGAAACCGGAAGATAGGAAAAGCATCGGAACCTTGTGCGTCATGGTTCCGGCAGAGTTGATTTATGCCGCAGGCGCTATGCCCGTGCGCCTGTGTTCCGGCAGTTATACGGCGTATTCTATCGGGGACGATTACATTCCTCGTGATGCCTGCCCTCTGGTAAAGGCGGTCATGGGATTTGGAAATGCGAGGGCGCTGCCTGCATTTGATAACTGTTCCCTGTTAATTGCGCCTGTGACCTGCGACTGTAAAAAGAAACTGGCTGGTGTGATTGACACCGTGAAAAATACGGTACCGCTTCATGTTCCGCCGCTGAAAAAAGAGGATGCTGACACAGAGGTTTTTCTGAAAGAACTGTACCGCCTGATACCGATACTGGAAAAAGAAACGGGAGTGCAGATTACGGCAAGGTCTTTGGCGGAAGGAATCAACATGGTCGGGAACGCACAATATGAGATGTCGGAGTTCCTGAAATACAGAAGGCATGACCCGGCGCTGATGAGCGGAACGCAGGTACTGTCAGTGATGAATGCGTATTCTTATATGCCGGTCAGTCTGTGGGCGGAGCAGATGCACAGGCTGAACGGGGAAATGAAGCAGCGGTTGGAGCAGGTGTGTTTTGTAAGCAGGAAGAATCAGCCCCGTATTCTTGTGACAGGTTCGCCGATTGCATTCCCAAACATCAAGGTACCACTTCTGATTGAGGAAATGGGCGGTGTCTTTGCGGCAGATGAAACCTGCATGGGAGAGCGTGGGCTGTATGACCCGGTATCGGTCATTGATCCGAGCTTTGACGGAATGATGCGCGCTCTTGCCTCAAGATACACAAAGCCCTGTACCTGCCCGGTGTTTGTGGATAACAGCCAGCGTATTTACCGGATGAAGCAGATGATAAAGGAACATAAAATTCAGGGAGTTATTTATCATGTGCTGCGCGGCTGTCTGGTGTATGACTATGAATACCAGCTTATGGAGGAGGCAATGGGGAAACTGGATATTCCGATTATCCGTGTGGAGAGCGATTACAATGAGGAAGATGTGGAACAGCTCCGTATCCGCATTGAGGCATTTATTGAACTGATTAAGTTAAAGGAACTGAAAAAGGAGGCGTAGCGGCTATGGAAAAATACTATCTTGGGCTGGATGGCGGTTCTACCTATCTGAAAGCCGCCCTGATGAAAGATAAAAAAGTAGTCGGCACCGTGGTATATCCCACGGGAATTGACAATAACGGGGTGGCGAAAAAAATTGTGGCAGCCTTATGTAAAAAGTACGGTATCAGCAGGACTGACATAGGTTACATCATGGCTACCGGATACAGCCGCAAAATTCTTGAGGTTGCCGATGATGATATATCGGAGATTACGGCTCATGCTTACGGGGTGCGTGTGACTGCGCCAAAGGAATACCGCCCCGGCATGGTCATTGATATTGGCGGGCAGGACAGCAAGATTATTTATCTTGATGCGAATTATAACGTGAAGAATTTTACCATGAATGATAAATGTGCCGCAGGGACGGGGAAATTTATGGAGGTCATAGCGCAGATTTTGGAAACGACAATCGATCAGGTCGGGGCGCTTTCTTTGGAAAGCACTGCGCCGTGTGACATTAACAGTACCTGCGTGGTATTTGCACAGTCGGAAGTGATTTCGCTTGTGGCAAGAAAGGTTGACAGGCGTGATATTCTGTCGGGAATGCACCTGTCGATGGCAAAGCGGATTATCAAGATGATGAAAAAGTCGGAAAAAGGCGGCGATATTTTAATGACGGGCGGTGGCGCGTTGAATACCGGCATACACAGGGCTTTTGAGGAAGAACTGATGAAGGATGTTTATGTGGCAAAATATCCGCAGTTTAACGGTGCAGTCGGCGCAGCTTTGATTGCCAGCGAGCGAGGTGGGATATGAATATTTCTCTGCTTATTCCGGCGCTTACCACCGCTGTTTCTGTCGGACTTGGGTGTGGAACATGTTGCAGTCCGATTATCAGTACCTTTCTTTCTACTTATGTGATGTCCCATTCAGGCGGTGTGAAAAAAGGTGTTTTGTCATTTGCCAGCTTCTTTTTTGGTAAAATGGTCAGTGTGTCCCTGCTGTGTATGGCTGCGGCACTGGTTAGCAGACAGTTTATCAGTGACAGCGGTTATATTGGTTCATTTAATCTGCGGCTGTTTTCACAGACAGCCATGAGTGTGATTGGAGTAGTCTTGGCTGCCCGCTGGTTTTTGGAGCTGAAAAAGCAGAAAAAGTGCGGCGGCTGTAAGGAGTGCAAAAAAACGGTTGGAAAGTCCGGGTTTGTGCCAATGCTTGCTGCAGGGCTGACTTATGGCATGACGCCCTGTGCCCCTCTTTTACTGATGATTGGATATTGTTTTACCCTTCCGGTTTCTTTGGCGGGGGTGACTGGCGTTGCCTTTAGCCTTTCCAGTATGGTAAGTCCTGTTCTGCTGTTGGTGGTGGTAACAGGTGTGCTTTCAAAGAAAATGAGAAAGGAAATACCGGATGCGGTAAAGTGGTTTCGCTTGGCATCTTATGTTGTGCTAATGGTGATGCCG
>Ga0137307_102227_pt1 | contig 14019 bp, 11 predicted proteins | sample NAcewD2O_March_2_FD_97180 | JGI IMG/M metagenome (GOLD analysis project Ga0137307, IMG submission 97180) | Mouse cecal microbial communities from Vienna, Austria - N-Acetylglucosamine amended D2O_March | ecosystem: Host-associated > Mammals > Digestive system > Large intestine > Cecum | place...
GATATTTCAACAAATCAATCACAATAATTGCTCTGCTACTAAAAATAAACCGAAATTCAATATAAACAGCATACTATTTCACGCATAGTATGCTGTATTTTGGCAAATTCGGACTTAATTTATTAAATTTTACAAGTAATCGTCGTTATCATCGCAATTATTATCTTCGCGATGCCGCCCTAAATCCATATTTTCGGAACGCGTTATATTAGTTATCGAGCAAGCGTCGATACAAACAAGTATAACATCACTGCCGATTTTGCTAATGTTCCGCCACGGTATAAAAATATCTTCGCTCGCCCTGAAAATTTTGCGCACGCCCGGCACAACCAACCCCAAAACATTTTTTCCGTTGCTGTCTATAATCAAGTCTATTATCTTACCTAAACGCGATCCGTTATTGACGTTTACAACTTCCTTAGAACGCAATTCGGTATAACTGATTTCCATAAAGTACTCCGATAGTACTATAATAACGCTAATTGCATTTTAGCCCGAATTTAATAAAAAAGGTACAAGCACTACGCCATTCCGTTACGGAGTTCCGACATAGCATTTTTTTCCAGACGCGAAATCTGCGCTTGGCTTAAACCGATCTCCTGAGAAACTTCCGTTTGAGTTTTGCCCTCAAAGTATCGCTTTATCAGTATATTTTTTTCTTTCTCATCTAATGAGCGCAAGGCATCAAACAATGTTACATTCTCTGCCCATACGCTTTCCGAACATTTTTTATCAGGAATATGGTCTTCCAAAGATAAGCTGTCTTCGTCATCGGAATAGACTGCTTCCGACAAAGAAATCGGATCGGATATAGCGTCCAAACAATACAAAACCTTATATACAGGTAATTTCATTTCATCGGCTATCATTTCGATAGATGCCTCGTCCACGCTTTCGCGCTCCAACCTTTCACGCGTCTGTAATGCCTGATAAGCAACGTCTCTCACACCGCGGCTTACTCTGACGGAACCCTCGCGCAAATAACGACGTATTTCGCCCAAAATCATCGGCACAGCGTAGGTGCTGAAACGCACCCCGACGTCAACACGAAAGTTATCGACGGCTTTTATGAGACCAACGCAACCTATTTGGAATATATCGTCTAAATTGTCCACTTTATAAGAATACCGTTGCGCGATAGAAAGCACTAAACGCAAATTGCAGTTTATGAAGTAACTGCGCGCAGAATTGTCGCCGTTTGCTATTTTTACCAGCAATTCGTTGGATTGCTGTTGCGTTAATTTCGGTAATGCCGAAGTATCAACTCCGCATATTGTTACTTTTTTTCCCACACTGCACCTCAAAACACTAATTTTAGTTAGTTTGCTCCTAAAAATCGACATTTATACGAACAACCGAGTTGACAATACAGAAAGAAAGTACTAGAATATATAATAATAGAGGTAAAGTATGTTACGCGAATTTATTGAACAACTCGACAAACTTCCGCAAAAAGCAATGGTTAATTGTGTTGAAATCAACGCAGAAAAACCTTTAATCGGAATTATTTCCGCTCAAAACGACGTCTCTTTTGCTCACAAGAATTTGGACTCTATTTGCGAAAGAGTAAAAGAAGGAGTAATAGCAAGCGGCGCTTCCACGAAAATAGCGCACGTTGCTTCCATCGACTGCACCACACTGCACGGAACGCAGTCTACTAAATACGACTTGCCTTCAAGAGACCTCACCGCTAATGCAGTAGAACTTTTGTGTTCTAACGAATTTTTTGACGGCGTTGTTTTTGTTGCCAGCGAGCCAAACATCGTAGCCGGTATGTTACTCGGGGCAATTCGTTTAAATATCCCCTGTGCTTTTGTATGCGAAGGTACAATGATGCCAATTAAATACGACCACAAGGAACACGGTTTCATTCACTTTTTCGAGCAAATTGCGCGCATCAAAACAGGCAAGACGCCTTTCGAATCTATTTCGGAAATTGAAAGCAATTTGCCTCTTGCACTAGGCACGGACTGCGAAAGATACGGCGCAAACAGTTTTAACTGCATTTTAGAAGCCGCAGGATTGGCTGTAAAGGGAAACGGAACCGCTTCGGCATTATCTGTCGAAAGAAAAACGATAGCCTACAATACAGGCAAGTTAATTGTCAGTCTTGCCAACAACAAATTCACTCCGCGTAGGCTTCTTACCCAGACAATGCTTTGCAATATGGCAATTTTAGACCTTGCTTGCGGCGGTAGTTCCACTACTATGCTTAATTTAATAGCCATATCTAAGGAATTAGGAATTAAAAACCTTACATTTAAAACTATCGGCGATATGGCCAAAAGCACACCGCTATTATTAAACCTTGAAGACGAATCCAGTTGCATTATGCCTCAATTCCACAAAGCGGGCGGAGTTTATGCGATGCTAAAGCAACTTTTAGATGCACGCTTAATAAAAGGAGACGTATATATCAACGAAGGCGTTTCGTTAGAGCAATCACTCGAAAACGTTACTGTAAACAATATACAAGTTATGCGTCCTGCAGACAACAGCGTTATGGGATCTTCACGTTTACGCGTAATTTACGGAAACGTTGCCGAAGACGGAGCATTTGTTCAGTACCGTAACGAGTCGAACTTTACAGGCACGGCAAAAGTCTATTCAAACGAAGAAATGGCCATCGATGCCTTATTGCACCGCGAGATACGCGCCGGCGACGTTGTAGTAATTCGCGGAGAAGGACCGAAGAGCGGCCCCGGAATGAGAGAAATATACGCGTCTCTTGCACTACTTAAGGGATTCGACTTAGAGGATAAAGTTGCTGTAATCACCGACGGTAGAATTTCCGATTTTTACAACGGTATCGTAGTAGGACACATTACTCCGGAATCCAGCGAGCAAAGTTTATTCAGCGTATTACAGGACGGCGATGAAATTGAAATAAGCGTTACCAAAGGAAAAATTGCCTGCGACGTTAAAGCGAAAGAACTGACACAGCGTTATCGAGACGCAGATATCGACGTAAGCAATTACGGGAACTTTTTCCTGAAAAATTGGGCAAAAACTTGCACTTCTGCCGTTGACGGATGTGTATATAAATTAAAAAAATGATAATATTGAATTTGTAATTATTAAAAAATACTATTTAAGAAGTCCGTTGAAAATTTCAACGGACTTTACTTTTACTGTTACTTTTTATCGGACTTCCTGCTTTTCAGATATCTTACAAAAAATAATACCGCAAATACAATGTTCACGCCCATAAGAGATATGTACATAGCGCCAAAATTTATATCGCCTGCTACAAAATTGATAATTGCGCTGCACAAGTGGCACAATGCAGACACTAACCAGCAAACAAATGCAACCAAAAACCACTTGTGAGAGCTCCTTTTGCTCCTAGGCGTGTCTGTTTTGGGCTCTATAGAATTAGAAATGTCCTCAGCAGATTCATAGTCGTCGCGCAACATATAATCTATTGAAACTTTAAATAAATCGCTTAGCGCAAGCAAATTAGGCGCATCTGGCAACGTTGTACCTAGCTCCCAGCGAGATACTGCTTGTCGCGAAACGTTTAATAGATCGGCAAGATCCTCTTGAGATAAACCTTTTTGCTTGCGTAATAGAATTAACTTTTCTTCAAATTTCATTTGTTTAAACTCCAATTGATATTTTGGTTAAATAATATCAAGAAATTGAAGGTTCTTCAACCACTTTAATGTAACATTTACGCAACCGAATGTAACATTTGGCTGTTTTTTAGTTGCGTTTTGCTTTTTCCAGTTCCTCTTTCCAACACCAGTAGCACATATTTTCGTAGCTTTCATCTCCGCCGATAAAAACAATCGGACCGTCATCCACGCATTTCCCGTTTATAAAACGTGCGTTTACGGTGGATTTACGACCGCAACGGCATACTGATTTAATCTCTTGCAACGAATCGGCAAGTTCAACAAGACGCTTACTGCCTTTAAACAATTTACACCTAAAATCGTTAAGCAAACCGTAACAAAGCACAGGAACAAACTTTGTAAGCTGTTTCAATTCGTCAACCTGTTCCGTCGTACAAAACTGTGCCTCATCTACTATAATGCAGTCGCAACCGTCGGTATTTTTTACTTTTTCGTAAAGCTCAATAAAACTCTCCCCCGCCCTGATAACCTCGCAATCTGCCGACAGCCCTATGCGGGAGCGCACTTTCACTTCGCTATCGCTGTCTCCGCGAGTGTCAATAGACGGCTTAACCAACATAACTTTCATACCTTTTTGTTCATAATTAAATTTACACATTAAGGCTTGAGCAGACTTACTGCTGCCCATTGTTCCGTACTTAAAATACAATCTCTGCATAATTATTTTCCTGTCCGTTATTTTTAATAAAGTCCGTCAATTGTTCCGTCATCGTCAATGGTCATCTTTACGGCATTAGGAGTAGCCGAAAGTCCCGGCATCAGTAACATATTGCCGGCGAGCACTACCAAAAAGCCTGCACCGCCGCGGTATTCTATATCACGTACTTTCAAAACAAAGCCGCTAGGCGCGCCCAAAAGCATAGGATCATCAGAAAAACTGTATTGCGTTTTAGCAATAACTACGGGCATTTTAGATATATCCAAAGCATTAGACAGTCTTTCAAGACTTTGTTTTGCGTTATCCGACAATTCTATATCTTTCGCACCGTAAATTCTAGTTGCAACTTTTCTGATTTTCTCCACAACTCCGTCAGCGCTATCGTAAGCAAAACTAAAGGAAGAATTATCTTCTTCGCACAGCGCTGTAACCTTATGCGCCAAATCTACCGCACCTGCGCCACCTTTGCCCCAAACGTCGCAAGCAATCGCAGCAACGCCCAAAGACTCGACAGCCGTTTTTATCGCGTTTATTTCGCTGTCGGTATCGCTTGTAAAGCGGTTTATAGCCACGACGCAAGGCAAACGGTAAACACTGCGTATATTCTCAACGTGGCGCAAAAGATTGCCCATACCGCCATTTAACGCCTTTAAATCCTCCGTCGTAAGATTATCCTTGTCCGCTCCGCCGTTCAGTTTCAATGCTCTGACGGTTGCGACAATAACGACCGCATTGGGTTTCAAATCTGCCATACGGCATTTTATGTCAAGGAATTTCTCTGCGCCCAAATCCGCTCCGAAACCCGCTTCCGTAACGGTATACTGAGCATAGGTCATAGCAAGTTTAGTTGCCTGCACACTATTGCATCCGTGCGCAATATTGGCAAACGGACCGCAATGCACAAACGCAGGCGTTCCGCCGATTGTCTGTACAAGATTGGGAAGCAATGCATCTTTAAGCAAAATTGCCATAGATTCCTGCGCCTGCAAATCTCTTGCAAATACAGGTTTTTCATCGTAAGTATACGCGACCAAAATATTACCGAGACGTTTTTTCAAATCTGCCAAATTGTCCGCAAGAGACAGTACCGCCATTATTTCACAAGCGGCGGTTATATTAAACTTCTCGCCGTGCTCTACCGTATTTTTAATGCCGTGATTTACCAAAACGCCTCTTAGCGCCCTGTCATTTACATCCAATGTACGGTTGAAAACGACTCTGTCAGGATTTATATTAAGTTTGTTTCCCTGAAAAATACTGTTATCAATCAATGCGCACAGAAGATTGTTCGCTGCTGTAATTGCGTGAAAATCACCCGTAAAATGCAAATTTATATCTTCCATTGGCAGAATCTGCGAATACCCGCCGCCTGTAGCGCCGCCTTTTATTCCGAATACCGGCCCGAGAGACGGTTCCCGTAGAGCCAAACAAGTTTTTGCGCCAATAAGGTTCAGTCCGTCTGCAAGCCCTATCGACACTGTCGTTTTTCCTTCTCCGGCAGAAGTCGGATTTATTGCCGTTACCAAAATCAATTTGGCTTTTTTGCGCGGATTAGGTTTAGCTGTAATTTTTGCTTTGTAGTTCCCGTACAGTTCCAAGTTATCGGCTGAAACCCCCAAAGTTTTTGCAATTTCAGAAATATGCTTTAATTTGCTTTTTCTTGCTATTTCAATATCGGTCAAAATAAACTCCTCCTGCTTGATACTTACACATAACGTGATTTAAGTTAAAACCACGTTAATACCTCGGTATTAGTATAACATTAAACTTAACCTTATGCAATGCTTTTAAACATTAACCGCCATACCAATTTTAATGGTAATTTGCTTATTTAATTAAATATAAATATTATTTATAAAATAGTATTATTTATTTCCTGCTAACACCAATATTCGAGACTGACCGCACCTTAAAAACAGATGACATTTTTTTTAAATAAAGCAAAAAAATAAAACAAAAAGCATCCTTAAACTCAAGTTATAAAGATGCTTTAAAATATTTATTTAAGTTATTGATTATGCATTTAACTGCGCAATGCCGTCCATCGTAAGATTGTAATACTTTGTCAACTCGGGCATTTTATCCGCTACGTCAAGATTGCCTGCACGCAATATTTCGGTTACTGTTTCCGCCGCTTTATACAATGCCGTAAATCCCAAATTCTGTGCTACACCCTTGATAGTATGTGCGGCACGGAATGCTTCTTCTACATTTTGCGCTTGCAAACTGTCGATAAGCAACTTGTAACTGCCGTCAGCAGGAAATTTGTTAACAAAACGCAATATTCTTTCGTCAGTCATTAAACGTGATTTTGTTCCTGCATAATCTCCGTTGATATATCCGTAAAATTGTTCAACTGTCATTTTTATACTCCTAATAATATATTATCAATACTGTTTTACTTTAGTTTAGCAGGCAAAGTATCCGCAACGCTCTTTAATACAATCATAAGTACCGGATTAAACGCTCCGCACTCGCCGTTCATAATTTTACTAATTGCTTCGTCGTGCGTAACCGCGTCTTTATTGATATTTTTATCGGTTAAAAATTCGTAAGTTTCCGCAACGGATACCACCTGCGCAGATATAGGAATTTGATCGCCTTTCAACCCTTCCGGATATCCTTTGCCGTCCCAACGTTCGTGATGATAACGGCAAATTTCTATTGCGCGCTTCAACAAAGGACTTTCCTTATTTGCCATTTTCGACAAAATTTTTGCGCCCGATAATGTATGATTTTTGTATTCATCGGAATTCTCGTCAAGCAAATCGTTTTTTTTCATTAGAGACAGTCCTATATCGCACAATGTAGATGCAGTAGAAATACAATTTATATCTGCTTGCGTCAACTTATACTTAAACGATACTCCGCCTAAACTGTTTAAAATTGCTTCTGAAATTGCCTGAATATTCTGTGTACGGTAGCAATTAACCGCCTTTCCGAAATTTAATAAATTGGTTAAAATTGATATTACGTCAGCCTGATCCGAGATGTTTTGCAGTAGCAAATCTTCGTCCGTACCGTTTAAAGATTTCTGTCTGCCGTAGAGCATTATTGTATTTAAAGCACGTCTTCTTACCACCAACGTATCAAAAGGACGCTGAATGTAATCTAATGCGCCCAAATCGTACGCACGTTCCACATAGAGAGAAGCGTTTTCGGACGAAATTATAATTACCGGAATTTTACTTATCCAGTTGCTTTCGTTAATTTTAGCCAAAACGGAGAAACCGTCCATCCGCGGCATTACAATATCTAAAAGCACAAGACTTATACTATCTGCGCGTTGAGACAGTATATCGATTGCTTCTAAACCGTCGCGAGCTTCGATAATCTCGTAGTCTTCGCCCAAAATATCGGAAAGAATCGCTCTGTTCATTTCAGAATCGTCAACTATAAGTATTGAGCCTTTTACCATATCTTTACTCATAAAAGAATTTCCTTCTAATTCCGTCTTAGGTTAAAAAGACAAAATTACGCTATTATCATACCACGAAATGCTTACATTGTCTAGCGCTTTATGAAAAAGTCGAATTTTAGCCACTAAGTACACGCAAAAATTTAAAACAAAAAGCTCAATTTAGTCCTTATATTTTTTTCAATAAACCTGCTTAAATAATATATTAGTTATATAATCCGTTCTTACTTAGAATTATTGTATACTGCTTACAAACACATTATTTAATTTGCATAAATCTACGTTTCACTAGATTATTCATTTGTTACCTTTTGCACAAATTTTATTGTCAAATATCTAATAATAGACTGGCGCGTAGAAACACTTGTTTTTTTATGATATAGATTGTATAATAAATTAAGATAAAGACAGTCTGAAAATTAACTTTTGTAAATACAACTAATTTAGGTAACAAAAAAACCTAAAACACGCCAACAAGTATCGGCATTTAGTAATAAGATTTAATATTAAAGAAATTCATACAAATATTTATAAAGGAGTACTAAAAATGAGAACAACAAAATATGCGGGAACACAAACAGAGAAAAATTTAGAAGCGGCTTTTGCAGGAGAATCGCAAGCAAGAAACAAATACACTTATTTTGCATCTGTAGCCAAAAAAGAAGGATATGAACAAATTGCAAGTCTATTTTTAAAAACAGCGGACAATGAAAAAGAACACGCTAAATTGTGGCTAAAGGAACTTAGCGGAATAGGCAATACAAAAGAAAATCTTGCAGCGGCGGCAAACGGCGAAAATTTTGAATGGACTGATATGTATGAAGATTTTGCCAAGACAGCAGAGAAAGAAGGTTTTAAAGAACTTGCGGAAAAATTCAGACTTGTAGGACAGATTGAAAAACATCACGAAGAACGCTACCGCGCTTTACTGAAAAATATTGAGACATTGACAGTATTTGAAAAAAGCGAAATAAAAGTTTGGGAGTGCCGTAACTGCGGACACATTGTTGTAGGTACAAAAGCCCCAGACGTTTGCCCCACTTGCAATCATCCGCAAAGCTATTTTGAAATCCACGAAGAAAATTATTGATGAATGCCTTAAAAATATTTTTAGTATTGTGAAATTTGATATAACTTACACGCTTGAATTAAGCATAAATTTTTAATTTGTTTAGATAATTTTTAGATTATCAATATTGTATGCAACGAAGCGCAGCGGCAAGCTATATTATTTAAAACTGTCTAGGCAAAAACAAAAAGTAACGAGTATAAAACAAAGAAATAGGATGCACAAAAGTGCGTCCTATTTTGTAAAACAAAGAAGAGAAGTCGCCGCAATGTCTTTATAGGACGAAAATACTGCCGTCCAAAAGGCAGAGAAAGATTGCATATTTAACACTAATAAGTGCGAGCGCGACGGAAGTTTGCATAGACGTAAATGACCGAGCGCGAGACACGCAAAAAGGGCGCAAGATGCGCCCTAATGCCTTTTGGTCTACCCGTCGGGACTCGAACCCGAAACGACGCCGTCGGAGGGCGTAATTTTATCCAATTAGACTACGGATAGATAGTTTTACTATAGTATAGCACACTGCATTAAAATACGCAAACCGTATATCAAAAAACGCAATTTATTTGTTAAATATATTAAAAAAAATCACTGTTGATTATTTCGGTTATAATATAATTCAGTTAATATTTTGTTTACGTAATAAGATAATACAAAAGGTGTTTAAATAATTGTGTTTTAAAGCCTTATTAATATATCCTTTTGCTTTTAATTTTGTTTTCTTGTTTCAGTATTATTTTAACAATGCTAAGGGCGACACAAAATTGCGTCGCCCAACAAATTATTAAATTCATTTAAATATCTACATTCACGGTTATTTCGCGTATTGCTACCCAAGTGGTTTTATCACTGTTATCGCGTATGCGTATAAATGACGCTTCAATCGGGTTATCTCTCAAATCTATTACGTTTAAAGCTCCGCTAACCGTTTTTATAGATGTATAATTTATTCCGTCTACAGAGTACTCTACAATTACGTTCCAAACATCGTTCCCTTTCAAATCTCCCGTAAGAATTCGGATATTTTTTACTGTCGTAACCTCGCCGAGTCCTACGCGAATACTGCTTTCTGCGCTTGGGTAACTTCCAAACCATACAAAACTGTTATCGTCTCCGTCCGTAACGTTTTCGATTGCACCTTGATAAACACTGTCAAATCCTTTATAAGTTACGGTTGGCAAGCCTATTAACGGCTTTATTTTTTCCGAATAAATATCGTCAATTTGCTTTAGAAATACATTTATAACCGCAATGCCTACATCTACCGTAGTAGGTTCACGGTCGTAAGTTATTTTGTTTAGCACGGGCGTAACACACTGTTTGCACATTGCCAAAGTTTCGTCAGCACTCTGTATTTCGGCTGATAATTTTTCTTTATCCCATTCTTCAAAGTATCTTAAAACTTTTATATATTTAGCACAGGCCTGAGTCTTGTAGATCAATGACTGAACAAAAGGTTCCAGACATTCAACCAGTTTTTTATTTTCAGCGTTACTCAGGAATCTTTCGCCTGCTTGCGTTATCGTATTAAATTGAGATATCAATTCCTCTGCCGATTGATTATAATCGTCTCCACTACTAAAATCATTCAAAAACTTATCGATAAAAACGGACAACTCGGCAGATTCTTCAAAGTATCTGTTTTCAAATTTACTTGCATTTGCCAAATGTTTACAGATTTCGTAAAACTCGTCAGTTGCATTAGGCTCTATATATTTAAAACTGTCCTGATAACTCTTGTCTACATTAAACCCGTTAATATTCCAAGCATAATCTGCCGTTGCAAAAATCGACAATTTATCCGCTTCGGCATATTGCATAGGATTAGTTACTATGCCTATAAAAGGAGCTTCTGCATTGCTCTTCAATGACAAATCCAACACTTCGCCTTTGCTCATTATAAGTTTACCGTCGGCGTAGTCGTTTACGGGCCAATTAAGCCACATAAATGCTTTCCGTCCGCTCCAAGCAGTAAATTTATCAAAATCGCCTTTTGATACCGAACTGCACACTTTATTGCCCGTCCACATAATTTCAACGCTCTCGTCCAATCCTTCCACAAGCGCCGGAAGATAGTTTTGAGGCAAAGAATCTTGTACAATTTCGTTTTGTCCCGAACTGTTAGGTCTTGAGGCTGACGACGTTGTAAAATACACATTCGGAACAAAAATAGTATTAAAACAATCGCCCTTTTGTTTACACCAACTTGCTACGTCATTTAGCGTCATCCGCGCAAGCTCCGTATCCCACATTGTTTTGTTGATACCGCCAACGGTATCTCCGTCAATATCGTCGGCAGAAACCACAAACTGCCTAACGCCTATACTGTACATTTGCTCAAACTTTGCAAGTAAAGCAGAAATTCCCGACTGATAATCGCTTTTTAATATAGGACTGTGATTAAACGGATGAGCCGCCCACACAAAACGGGTTTTTGATTGTCTGCCCGCTTCGACTTGCTCTTTTAATTCCTGCAAGTCGGCGTCTTTATACAGCGAGCGCCAGTTTGTACTGTGATAAGGATCGTTTTTGGGCGCGTAAATATAAATATTTGTTTTAAATTCACCGCCGAAGCGCATAAGTTCCACACGCTCGTCCGTTGTCCATGGCACACCGTAGTATCCCTCAATAAAGCCGCGGTAGATACTGTCCGACCAGTCTTCAACCGTTATTAGTTGCATTTTACGGTTTGTAACCTGATTAAATATTATTTTAAGCGTTGTCAAACCGTAATATGCGGCATTAGTATCTTTACCTAATATCAAAGTCGCTTTTTTACCGACCGCAAGATAGTAAGCGTCGGTTTTTTCAAATAAATTTGCAGTTGCAACGTTTAAATCGTTATCTTTAAAATATCTGTCGGCAATATCGCCGCTTCCGAATACGCCGAAATAAAAAGCATATTTTTCGCTACCGCTATTTGTAACTAAAACATCTATTTGAGAAAGCGCCTCATACGCGCGCGCAACGGTTACTTCATCTAAACTTTCGCCAAGATACATAGCGACATTTTCGGGGAAGGTACAAGTTGTTCCGCCGTAGTTTACAATGTGCGGAGTCGGATAAATTTCAAAGTTATTTGTTGCGGCTGTCGCGAAAGTAGGAATGATTGCCAACACCATAACGGACGACAAAATCAAAATTAACAACAATTTCTTTTTCATAATTCTCACCTACTTTACGATTACATAACTCAGCGAACTATTTCCGTCGCCTATTGTAATTTTTTGCCATTCGGTCAAATTGCCGCTATAGACCGCTTCGGTTACCGATACCCCAAAGAAAGCGTAATCGCCTATACTCTCAATCTTATTGCCTAAAGTTACTTTATTTAATGCAGGAATGTAAGCCGAATTCGACGAAGCATAAAACAGTCTGGCAGGAATGTGCTCAACATTGCTACCGAATTCAACATTTACACCGTTTTCTTTGCCTATATTGGCAAAAACCATATTTCCGCCCGCTAAATCTTTACAACGGACAGCGCAAAACTTAATTGACGAAAGCGACTCGCAATTTGAAAATGCTCCGTTACCTATTTCCGTTACATTTTGCGGAACAGTAACGGCAGTAAGTTTGTTACACTCAGCAAAAGCCTGCTCGGATATATATTGCAAGCCTGTTCCCAAATCCAAATCGCTCATAGACGAACAGCCGTAAAAAGCCTGTTTTCCTATATGCGTTAAAGTATCAGGCAACTTTACATTTTTAACTGCCGAACAGCCCTTAAAAGCATCGTCGTCTATAGAAAGAACTTGCGTATCTGATAAATCTACTGCGCTAAGTTTTGTACAGTAATTAAAACTGTCCTCGCACAATTGTTTTAAAGATTTACCGAACCTGACATTTACAAGTTTTTCGCACGCGCCAAAAGCGAATTTACCTATTACGGTTACATTGCTGCCGACAGTTAAGTTAGATATGTCCGTATTATAAAACGCATTATCCCCTATTGTTTCAAGAGAATCGGGCAATGTAAGTTCCGTTAAATTTGTTTTATTAAATGCATACTCGCCGATTGACTTACAAACACTGTTTTCTTCAAAAGTTATCTTAGTCAAATTGACCGTTCTGTCTTGAGTTACCAACGGATAGAACATTCTTGCAGGAATATGCTCGACACGGCACCCGACAGTAAGTTCCACCTTAGTACCAACCAAAAATACCCAGTTTTTTTGATTGAAATCGTCGCAGTTTATTGCGTTAAAATTCACTTTCGTAAGTTTGCTTCCGTTAAAAGCACCCGACCCTATTTTTTCTATATATTCCGGTATTGTTACGCTTGTAATATTTTTATCGACAAACGCTTCGTAGCCTATCTCTTTAACGGGTAGATTTTTATAAGAATGAGGTATAATTATATTTGTTCCGAGTGTGTTTGATTGTCCGTTAGAGATAATATAATACGTTCCGTCATCGCTCAAAGAATATTTAAGTCCGACAGTATAATATTGCTTTCCGCATTCTTTACAATACCCCTCTTTTGATTCGTCATAAGTATGTAAGTCAGCAGGAATATCGCATTCGTAAGTTCCGTAGACAGAACTTGTATATTTAATTTTACCTTTAGCAGAACAGGTCGGCTGCTCTGTTACAGCAACAGTATAAGAATTACCGTCTTGAAGTTTCGGCACAGATTGAGTTTCAGTATGCAATGGATTACGCTCGCAAACGCGCTGCATTTTTCCGTCAACGTATAGCGTAGGATTTTCCGTAATATTCCAGTCGTCGTATTTATGATCTAAAGCCTCCACTGTTTTCGTATCAACGGTTTCAGCGCATTTTTCGCAAACGATATTTATCAATCCCGTGCTTTCGCAATCGGGCTCGACAACGGTCTGCTCATACGTTACGCTATGATTGCACTTTTTACAAGCCGCAAGCATCACAAAACACGCCGCGAGCAATATAAACAGTACTAAAATAATTGAATTTTTTTTTCTTTTCATAGGTGCTCCAAACTTCAACTTTTAATTGCGGGAATTTATAAACGCCCGTAATTGACCAATAACTTCCGCCGCGTGTTCTTTTGTTTCAAATTCGGCAAAAACCCTAAATACGGGTTCTGTACCCGAAAGACGTATCAACGCCCAACAGTCGTTGTCAAAATAGTATTTGAAATTACGGTTGTAATGTTCAAATTTGAGTAATTGCCTATCGAATTTAGGCATATTCGCCGAAAGAAATTCAACCAATCCTTCTTCCTTATCAAAACGGATTTCATCTTCTATACAAA
>Ga0137307_102228_pt1 | contig 14009 bp, 12 predicted proteins | sample NAcewD2O_March_2_FD_97180 | JGI IMG/M metagenome (GOLD analysis project Ga0137307, IMG submission 97180) | Mouse cecal microbial communities from Vienna, Austria - N-Acetylglucosamine amended D2O_March | ecosystem: Host-associated > Mammals > Digestive system > Large intestine > Cecum | place...
GATTGAAAAAGAAGATGATGAAAAAGAGAAAGTTCTGGAAATGAGTATTGATGAACTGGAATTATCCGTCCGTTCATACAACTGCCTGAAGAGGGCTGGTATCAATACGGTGGAGGAACTTACGAACAAGACGCCGGAAGACATGATGAAAGTAAGGAACCTGGGACGCAAGTCTCTGGAAGAAGTCCTTGCAAAGCTGAAAGAACTGAACCTGGAATTAAATTCAGGTGAGGAATAAAAAAGATCCAAATATCCGGCCAGTAAGCCCGATGCGCATGGCCGGAGCATTTGATTAATAAGCCCGAAGAATGCATAACCAAATGTCAGACTTACGGGGCGTAAAGCCGCCCGGTAAGCGAATTAATGGAGGATAGAACAATGGCAAAATATAGAAAACTCGGCAGAACATCCAGCCAGAGAAAAGCCTTAATCAGAAACCAGGTAACTGCACTGCTGAACAACGGCAAGATTGTGACGACTGAAGCAAAGGCAAAAGAGATCCGCAAGGTTGCGGAGGGCCTGATCGCTAAGGCTGTCAAGGAAAAAGACAACTACGAAGAAGTAACCGTAAAGGCAAAGGTTGCACGCAAGGACAAAGACGGCAAGAGAGTAAAAGAAGTCGTAGACGGCAAGAAAGTAACCGTATACGATGAAGTGGAAAAGAAGATCAAAAAAGATCTGCCGAGCAGACTCCATGCAAGAAGAGAGATGCTTAAGGTTCTCTATCCGGTAACGGAAGTTCCGGCTGCAGCAGCAGGAAAGAAGAAGAACACGAAGAAGGTAGATTTAGTAGACAAGCTGTTTACCGAGATTGCTCCGAAGTACGAAAACCGCAACGGCGGATACACAAGAATCGTAAAGATCGGACAGCGTAAAGGAGATGCGGCTTTAGAGGTACTTCTTGAGTTAGTATAATCCGTTTACAGAATCGAATGAGATTTTACCATATAGAAAAAGCTGCCGGCGGCAGCTTTTTCTGCATATAACAGCATTGAAAAACCTGCCCTTACCGGCAGGTTTTTTGCTTGAAATATTGTTGTGCTGTACATACCCTGGCCGAGGTATGTACAACCATAAAATATTACCAGGACTGGAAAAATAAATTGTTTCCCACATTGACGCCCGGCCGATTGGTCGCGCCTGCATATAAAAAGTAGTAACAATCCGCAACAGACGGAAGCCTTGCGCCGTTCAGCGCCTCCTGCGCCACCTGATAGGAAAGATCGCTTGGCCCTCTGCTGAGGACCGTATCCAGACGGCCTGTCCAGACCGGTTCAAACTGTCCCTCCGCATAGACGATATCTTTGATCGTATTCGGGAAAAGGGAGCTGCTCATACGGTTCATGATCACGGTAGCCACGGCCAGAAGCGAGTCGTGCTCCTGCATGGCCTCACATTCCAGTATGGCGGCGAAGATATCCAGTTCTCCCGCTGAAACATTGGCTGGACCGCCGTTTACAACCGTATCTTCCAATGTGCCCTCATCCGGTTTCTTTTCTTCTTCAGGTTTTTTATCTTCTCCGGGCTTTACTTCCTCCGACACAGCCGGTACGGTGGGCACGGTACCCGGCTTCTGTTCATTCTTCTTCGCTTCCTCGGCCTTTCTTGCCTCCTCCGCTCTGCGGGCTTCTTCCTGGCGGAGCGCGGCGAGCTGCATGTTGAATGTGGCAAGGTCTGTGGAAGTCGCCTTGGCTGTCGCGTTCAATTCCACACGCCGCTGTTCCAGCCGATCCTGCAGACTGATCAGGGATGCCTGCTGATCCAGAAGGACCTGCTCCCGTTCCGCGATTTCCTCGCGTATCGTATGCAGCCTGTCGAGCATATCACGATCATAGCTGCTGATGTTTTCAATAAATTCCGCCTTGTTCAGAAAATCAGTCATGCTCTCCGCTGAAAAAAGCATTTCCAGCAGTGATTCGTTGCCTACTTCATACATATACTTAATACGCGATTTCATTGCCTGGTAGCGTTCGGCCTCGTCTGCCTGGGCATCCGCAAGCGAATCCTGGGTACGGAGGATTTCGCCATTGATGATTTCGATCTGATTCTTCGCGGAAGTGATCTCATCGCTGATCTTTACCATTTCCTGATTGATGCCGCTTAACTGGCTGTTCAGTGAACTGGCCTTGTTTTCCAGATCTGAGATGTCGTCCGCGCGTACTAGAAGAGGGGAGCATGTCATGACCAGAGAGCAGACCAGCACACCCAGCGCGCATCCCTTAAGCCCCGCACATGCTTTGCGCGGGAACTTCATCCGGGAAGACATCCGCAGTGTCTTTATCCTTTGTTGTATATGAGGTTTCATAAAAAAATTTCCTTTCAAACTTTCAGTAAAAGATTTGCATATGATAGTATACTATAATTTGCATAATAAATCAATTTTTGTTAAAATATTTTTGTAAAAACTTCGTAACATAAAATAAGGAAATAAAAGGAAGGAACTAAAAGGATCATGCATAAGATAAAAATGATAGGTCTGGATCTGGACGGGACGCTGCTGACATCGGATAAAAGGCTGCTGCCGTTTACCAGGCAGGTATTGACAGAAGCGATTGAACGGGGAATCCTGGTGCTTATGGCTACGGGGCGCCCCTATACAGGCATACCGGAAGAACTGAGGAACCTTCCGGGAATGCGCTATGCCCTGACCTCCAACGGGGCGCGAATCCTGGATACGCAGACAGGCAAGGTTCTGATCGAACATCTGCTTCCACTGAAAAGCGCAAAAAAGGCATTGGAAATTTTACGGAAATATGATACATTACAAGAGGTATACTTTGAAGGACAGGGATATGCGGAAGCAAAAAAGCTGGACCAGATCTCGCGGTACCATCATAACCCCCACATGTGGGAGTACGTCCGCAGTTCACGGAAGGCCGTTCCCAGCCTTCCCGAACTGATCGACAGGGAGAATCAGGATATGGATAAGGTTCAGGCGCTGTTTGCGGATATGGGGGAGCTCGGGCAGGCATGGAAGGAACTGGAGCAGTATGAAGAGCTCGTGCTGGTGTCCTCCCTTGGATATAATATTGAGATCAACGCGGTGGGCGTGGATAAAGGAACCGGCCTGATGGAGCTTGGAGAGCTGCTGGGGATTCGTCCGGAAGAGATCATGGCCTGTGGGGACGGGGACAACGATATCCAGATGCTGGAGCGTTCCGGTATCGGCGTGGCCATGGGAAATGCAGAGGAAAAGGTCAAGGTGGCCGCGGATTACGTAGCCGAAACCAACGATGAAGAAGGGGCAGCAAAAGCCATCATAAAATACGCGTTTTGCCAAAGTATGGATTAGGAGGAGAACAATGTTAGAAGCATTAAAAGTCATTATTCTGGGGATTGTGGAAGGGATTACAGAGTGGCTTCCCATCAGCAGCACAGGGCATCTGATCCTGGTGGAGGAGTTTATCAAGCTGGAACAAAGCGAAGCCTTTATAGAGATGTTCAATGTGGTCATCCAGCTCGGGGCGATCCTGGCCGTGGTGGTGATCTATTTTCATAAGCTGAACCCATTTTCACCGAAAAAGACACAAAAGCAGAAAATGCTGACCATCCAGCTTTGGGTGAAGGTGGCTATTGCAGCGGTGCCGGCAGCAGTGATCGGGCTTCTGTTCGACGATATGATCGAAGCCAAATTCATGAACGCGTATGTGGTGGCGGCAACCCTCATCATCTACGGAATCCTGTTTATCGTAGTCGAAGAAAGCCATAAGAACAAGCAGCCGGCGGTGACAAAGCTTTCCAAGCTGACGATCCCCATGGTGCTGATTATCGGCGCCTTTCAGGTGCTGGCGCTGATCCCGGGAACGTCACGCTCCGGGGCGACGATCATCGGCGCGCTGCTGATCGGGACTGCCAGGGGCGTTGCGGCAGAGTTCACCTTTTTCCTGGGAATCCCGGTTATGTTCGGAGCCAGCTTTTTGAAGATCTTAAAATTTTTCAAAGAAGGCGGAGGCATCATGGGCAGCGAAGTCTTTCTGCTCCTGCTGGGCTGCGGCATATCATTCGGAGTGTCGGTATTCGCCATCAAGTTTTTGATGCAGTACATCAAGAACCATGACTTTAAAGTATTCGGATATTACCGGATCGCGCTGGGCGTGATCGTACTGGCCTATTTCGGAATTGCCGGACTGCTTGCGGCATAAAACGGGGCCTGCGCCGGAACTCCCGGACTGCCTGCGGTATCAACGCGGCCTGCGTCGGAACTCCCGGACTGCCTGCGGTATCAATACGGCCCGTGTAAAAAAACACCGGACAGCGGATCAATGGCTGGCCGGTATTTTTTATGCCCCTTGATTCATGGTTTTTGAATAAAATTAGAGCATAAGTCTTGTATTTTTGCAAAAACCTGATAAAATATAAAAATGTGTGTATGATTATGCATATTGAAAGACAATGATAGAATGAAAAAGTATGGAGGAGAGATTATGAAGAAAAAGTTTTTATGCATTTTATTAGCGGCAGCATGTGTATTTTCTATGGCGGCATGCGGTTCCGGCGGTAATTCTGCAGGAGACAGCGGAAATACTGCAGAGTCGGATGAAGCAGCCGGCGCGGACGATGCAGACGAAGCATCCGGGGAAGACTCCGGCAGCGGCGGAACTCTGGTTATGGCGACAAACGCGGAGTTCCCGCCCTATGAATACCACGAAGGCGATGAGATCGTGGGAATCGACGCAGATATCGCGGCGGCAATCGCGGACGAGCTCGGTATGGAGCTGAAGATTGAAGATATGGCCTTTGAGTCGATCATTACCGCAGTTTCCGGCGGAAAGGCAGATATGGGGCTTGCAGGCATGACTGTAGATCCGGATCGTCTCAAAAACGTCAATTTCTCCGATACCTACGCGGAAGCTGCACAGATGATCATTGTAAAAGAGGGCAGCGACATTGCAGGCGTGGATGACCTGACAGGAAAGAAGATCGGCGTGCAGCTCGGAACCACAGGAGACATCTATGCGGAGGACATTGAGGACGCTGAAGTAGAGCGCTACAACAAAGGAATGGAAGCCGTTCAGGCGCTGCAGCAGGATAAGATCGACGCGGTAGTGATCGACGGCGAGCCGGCCAAAGTCTTTGCGGCAGAGAACGAAGGGCTGAAGATCCTGGATGAACCGCTGACTGAGGAAGAGTATGCGATCGCAATCGCAAAGGACAACGACGAGCTTCTGGAAAAGGTGAACACCGCACTGGCGAACCTGAAGGATTCCGGAAAGCTGGATGAGATCATTGGAAAATACATCTCGGCAGAATAATCATTGATTCAAAGAGGAAGAGAGTATGCTGCAGACATTTCAGGAGAGGTTTTACGATAATTTTATAAAAGACGACCGTTGGAACTATATCTGGGAAGGACTGACCGTGACGCTTCGGGTGACCTTGTTTGCGGTCATCCTGGGGATCGTGATCGGATTTCTGATTGCGGTTGTAAGATCCACCTACGACAAGACCGGGAAGATGAAGGTACTCAACTTTGTCTGCAGCGTCTATCTTACGGTGATCCGCGGCACCCCGGTAGTGGTGCAGCTTCTGATCATCTATTTTGTGATTTTCGGAACAGTCGATATCAGCAAGATCCTGGTCGCGATCATGGCATTCGGCATCAACTCCGGGGCCTATGTGGCGGAGATCTTCCGGTCAGGCATCATGTCCATCGACAACGGGCAGTTTGAGGCAGGCCGGAGCCTTGGCTTCAATTACTCCCAGACCATGCGCTACATCATCATGCCGCAGGCATTCAAAAATGTCCTTCCGGCGTTGGGAAATGAATTTATTGTGCTGCTGAAAGAGACGTCAGTATCCGGATACATTGCACTCCAGGATCTGACCAAGGGCGGAGATATCATCCGAAGCCGTACATATGACGCGTTCATGCCCCTTCTGGCCGTCGCGCTGATCTATCTGGTGATGGTCATGATCTTCACAAGACTGGTGAATATGCTGGAGAGGAGGCTGAGAAACAGTGATCATTAATGGGGAAACATTAATCAAAGTAGAAGAGATCCATAAAGTTTTCGACGACAGCCTGCATGCATTAAACGGCGTTTCAGAGGAGATCCAGAAAGGGGAAGTGGTGGTCATCGTGGGGCCGTCCGGCTCCGGAAAATCAACATTTCTGCGGTCGCTGAACCTGCTGGAGGTTCCCACCTCCGGGCATATTTATTTTGAAGGGGTGGACATCACAGGAAAACAGACCGACATTGACAGGCACCGTCAGAAGATGGGGATGGTATTTCAGCACTTCAACCTGTTCCCGCACAAGACCATCCTGGAAAATATTACACTGGCTCCCATCAAGCTTTTGAAAAAAAGCAGGGAAGAGGCGGAAAAGGAAGGGATGCAGCTTCTGAGAAAGGTGGGCCTGGAGGAGAAGGCGGGGTCCTATCCGTCCCAACTGTCAGGCGGCCAGAAGCAGAGGATCGCGATTGTCCGTTCCCTGGCGATGAATCCGGATGTGATGTTATTCGACGAACCGACCTCCGCGCTGGACCCGGAGATGGTCGGGGAGGTGCTGGAGCTGATGAAGCAGCTTGCCCACGACGGAATGACCATGGTGGTGGTTACCCATGAGATGGGATTTGCAAAAGAGGTTGCCACCAGAGTGCTTTTCATGGATCAGGGGCAGGTGAAAGAGCAGGGGACGCCGGATGAATTTTTCGGCAATCCCAGAGATCCAAGGCTGAAGGAATTTCTGTCAAAGATCTTGTGAAAGAGAAAAATTATAGAACTGGACAGAAACAGAATCTTACCGGTTTCCAGAACATGGAAGGCCGGTAAGATTTTTTTCATTCCATGGTTATTGAAATAAGTTGAAAAAGGTAGTACAATCATGGTTATTATTCGAAGAACAGCAAAAACCAGCGACAGAATTATAGAAGGAATATGGCTATGAAATACGAACGCATTTCAAAAGGAGTCTTTCTGGAACGTCCCAACCGGTTCATCGCATATGCGGAACTGGCGGGAAAAAAGGAAGTCATCCATGTGAAAAATACAGGCAGGTGCGCGGAGCTTTTAAGGCCCGGGGCGCCCATCTATGTGCAGGAGAGCGAAAACCCCGCGCGGAAGACGAAGTGGGATCTGATCGGCGTGGAGAAGGGCAGCCGGATGATCAATATGGATTCCCAGGTGCCCAACCAGGTGGTAAAAGAATGGGTGGAGGCCGGAAATCTAAAGCCCGATATCCGCCTGGTCAGGCCGGAGACCACGTACGGCAATTCCCGCTTTGACCTCTATGTGGAGACCGGAAACAGCCGGGCCTTTATAGAAGTAAAAGGGGTCACACTGGAAGAAAACGGTGTGGTCCGATTCCCAGACGCGCCCAGCGACCGTGCGGTGAAGCATCTGCAGGAGCTGGAAAAGGCGGTCAGGGAGGGATATGAGGCATATGTATTTTTCGTGATCCAGATGAAGGGGGTACGCTATTTTACGCCCAATATGGATACCCATCCTGCCTTTTGCCAGGCTTTGAAGTCCGCCAAGGCGGCCGGGGTCAGACTGCTGGCTTATGACTGCCGGGTAAGCGGAGACGAGATCCAGATCGCTGATCCCGTCCCTGTGGTGCTGGAAAGCCCACGCCTGAAAGAACTCTCAGGACCCATTGCCGCATGGTATCGGGAGAACCGGAGGGATCTGCCCTGGCGGAATACCACCGACGCATACCGGATCTGGGTGTCCGAGATCATGCTCCAGCAGACCCGGGTGGAGGCCGTAAAGCGTTATTATGAACGGTTTCTGGAAGCCCTCCCCACAGTCAGGGAACTGGCGGAGGTGCCGGAGGACCGGCTTATGAAGCTTTGGGAAGGGCTGGGCTACTACAACCGGGTGCGGAACATGCAGAAAGCGGCCAGACAGGTGATGGAGGAATACGGGGGCGAATTTCCTCATACATATGATACAATCCGGTCCCTTGCCGGAATCGGCAATTATACGGCAGGCGCGGTCAGTACCTTTGCATACGGGATTCCGAAGCCGGCGGTGGACGGCAACGTGCTGCGGGTGCTGTCCCGGATTCTGGCCAGCGAGGAGGACATCATGAAAGCCAGTGTGCGCTCCTGGATGGAGCGGGCGGTGGAGGAGGTGATCCCGGAGCAGGAAGCTTCGGATTTTAACCAGGGATTGATTGAACTGGGAGCCTTGGTGTGTGTGCCGGGAGGAGAGCCGAAGTGCGGGATCTGCCCGGCCGCAGAGCTCTGCCTTGCCAGGGAGAAGGGAATACAGACCGCCCTTCCTGTGAAAACAAAGGCAAAGGCCAGAAGAATTGAAAAAAGGACGGTGCTGATTTTTCGGGATTCGGAGGGCGTGGCGATTCGGAAACGTCCCTCAAAAGGACTGCTGGCCGGCCTCTATGAGCTGCCCAATGTGGAAGGGCATCTGACCCGAAAGGAAGCCGCCGACTATGGAAAATCCATCGGGCTGACGCCGGTTCATGTGCGGAAGCTGGAAGCTGCGAAGCACATTTTCAGTCATGTGGAATGGCACATGGTCGGATATGAACTGCTGGTGGACGCGCTGGAAAAGAACTGCGGGGAGGAAATGATCTTTGCCAAAAGGGACGAACTGGAGACGGTGTACTCGATCCCTTCCGCATTTGAAGCCTATATGGTTACTGCTCACGCAATAGCCGGGGACTCACAGCGATGAATCCGGCCTGTTACAGACAGCCTTCCGGCAGGAGACCGTAAGTATTTGTATCGACAGCCTTCCGGGTTTATGCTATAATGGACATCGTTGAGGAGCAGATAAAATGCCGGAGATCCGGCAGGACTAAGATAAAGCAGACACCCGTTTTTTACGGCGGCGGCCGGGACGGAATTGGAAGGGGAGGGGTAACAGACGTGAAGGAAACGGTGGAGTTATCCAAGCAGCAGCAGAAATCAAAGGAAACCAGGGAACGCATTTTCCGTGCGGCGAAGCAGATTTTGAAGAAGAAGGGCTACGACGAGCTTTCCATCAAGAATATCTGCGAGGAGGCCGGGGTTTCCAACGGCAGCTTTTATCATCATTTTAAGACAAAGGATGATCTGCTTTCTTATTATATTGAAGAACAGCCGAGCATCAATCCTGCGCTTTTAGAACTTCCCCGCAATGCGGACGAGGCGAAGATCGCGATTGTCAGGGTGTATCTGAACTATGTGGCTTACTGCAGGGAACTGGGCGTAGAATTTATGTCAGGATATTACAATCCAAAGAATCAGGCGCTGAATGCCGCCATCAGGACGGAACGGCCTTACCCCATTGTGACCGTGCAGGCATATGTGGAAAAAGCGGCTCTGGCCGGGATCATCCGCCTGGGCGTGGAGATCGAAGCATTTACCACGGATATCCGCATGATCGTCATCGGCAACGTATTTGAATGGTGCCTGCGCAATGGAGAGACGGATTTTGAGGGAAATATGCGCCGTTCTCTCGGAAAATATCTGGACAGTACAATTTTTTAGGACGTTTACAAAGGATCAGGATACTGGCAGGAGGTGTCCCATGGAATATATCTTCATTGTAAATCCAAAATCGCGCTCCGGGCGGGGAGGCGTGGTCTGGAAGCTGGTCGAACCGGAACTGAAGAAGAGAAGGATTGAGTATCAGGTTTTTTATACCCGGCATGTCCGCCACGCGGCCGAGATCACGGCCGGGATTACCGCTGACGGCCGGGAGCACACGCTGGTCGTGGTAGGCGGCGACGGAACGGTAGATGAAGTGGTGAACGGCATCCGGGACTGTTCCAAGGTGACCCTTGGGTACATACCGACCGGTTCCGGCAATGATTTTACACGGGCCCTTCATCTGCCTTCGGACACACGCGGGGCGCTGGATACGATTTTGGACAGCGGCAGGCCGGTTCCTATGGACGTGGGGAGGCTTGACTGCGGAGAAAGTGCCTGGCGTTTTGCCGTCAGCGCGGGGATCGGTTTCGATGCCGCGGTATGCCACAAAGCCGAGGGTTCTTCTATAAAAACGGTTTTGAACAAACTGGGGCTTGGCAAGCTGACCTACCTGGTGACGGCGCTGAAATGGATTCTCTCGGAACGCCCGGAGGAGGCGGAGCTTCGGATAGAGGGAGAGTATATCCGCAGGTTTGAGCATACATATTTTATCGCGGCCATGAATCATCCTTATGAGGGAGGCGGATTCTTTTTCTGCCCGAAGGCGCGGATCGACGACAGGCTGCTGGATGTGATCGTCGTATCAGAACTTCCGAAATGGAAGATCCTTCTTCTGCTGCCCACCGCGTTTTTTGGAAAGCATGTGCGCTTTCGGGGGATCTCGATTTTCCGCTGCCGGGAGATCGAAGTAAAGACGGGAAAAAGGCTTCCCATTCATACGGACGGGGAACCCATCGCCTGGGGAGATACGATCCGGGCCAGCCTGGAGCCGGAACAAATCCGGGTGATCGCGCCGCCGCAGGAGTAAAAACAACGGGGCGTCCGGCCTGGGAAAAATTACAATATGATTTTGAAGAAATTATATGAATGTTTTGTAAACTTCCTTGTTGTTATGGTGGAATCGTGCTATAATCTGGAGAATGAAAAAAATACTCTTGAGAAAAAGGTACAGGGGGATCATCAATATAAGAGGGAGCGTTTCATATGACATGGAGGGAGAGGACGGCAGAACTGCTGAAAAAATATAAGCACGGATGGGTATTCAGCTATTTTCTGATCTATATACCCTGGTTTTTATATCTGGAGAAGCATGTGACCAGGAATTACCACGTGATTCATGCGGCGATTGACGATAAGATTCCGTTTATCGAATATTTCATCGTGCCGTATTTATTGTGGTTCGTATTTATCGCGGCGGTGATGCTGTATTTCTTTTTTACAGATAAAGAAGGATTTTACAGGCTTGCAAAGCTGATGTTTACAGGGATGACCATTTTTCTCATCATATCCACACTGGTTCCCAACGGGCTGAACATCAGACCTTATTCTTTTGAACGGGACAATGTGTTCGTGGATATGGTGAAGCTTTTATACCGGGCGGATACGCCCACCAATGTGATGCCCAGCATCCACGTATATAATTCGCTGGCAGCGTGTATTGCGGTCAGCCGGAGCAGGAAGCTGCAGAGCAATAAGCCGGTCTGCGCCGCAACGTATATACTTGCCGTGCTGATCATACTGGCAACGATGTTTTTAAAGCAGCATTCCGTGATCGACGTGGCGGCTGCCATAGTCATGGCTTACATGCTGTATCAGTTCTTCTATGCGCCGGAGGTACGCAGGTATTCTCAGAGAAGGCCGGCAAGGGCGGCGATGCTGCAGAATAAATAAACAGGATACATCTTTACAGGGAGGAAAAAGGAACGATGGGAAAGACAATGTTGACAGGAGACAGACCTACCGGTAAGCTGCACGTAGGACATTATGTCGGCTCTTTGAGAAGAAGGGTGGAGCTGCAGGAGTCCGGAGGGTTTGACGATATATTTATTATGATCGCGGATGCCCAGGCATTGACGGACAATGCGGACAATCCGGAAAAGGTGCGCCAGAACATCATCGAAGTGGCGCTGGACTATCTGGCATGCGGTCTGGATCCGGAAAAGTCCACGCTGTTCATCCAGTCGCAGGTGCCTGAGCTGTGCGAGCTGTCCTTTTACTATATGAACCTGGTGACTGTATCCAGGCTGCAGAGGAATCCTACCGTGAAGTCCGAGATCCAGATGCGCAATTTCGAAGCAAGCATCCCGGTCGGTTTTTTCACGTATCCGATCAGCCAGGCGGCGGATATCACTGCGTTTAAGGCTACCACGGTGCCGGTAGGGGAGGATCAGCTTCCCATGCTGGAACAGACGAAGGAGATCGTGCGGAAGTTCAATTCCGTGTACGGGGATACCCTGGTGGAGCCGGAGATTTTGCTGCCGGACAACCAGGCTTGTATGCGCCTTCCGGGAACCGACGGCAAGGCAAAGATGAGCAAGTCGCTGAACAACTGCATTTATCTTTCCGAGGAACCGGAAGAGATTAAGCAGAAGGTGTTCAGCATGTTTACAGACCCCACCCATATCCGTATCGAGGACCCGGGCAAGCTGGAGGGCAATACGGTATTCACCTATCTGGACGCGTTCTGCAGGCCGGAATATTTTCCGGAATTTCTGCCGGATTATACAGACCTGGAAGAGCTCAAAGCGCATTATAAGCGGGGCGGCCTGGGCGATATGAAGGTAAAGCGTTTCCTCAACGCGGTTCTGCAGGCGGAATTAGAGCCCATCAGAAAGCGGAGAAAGGAATATCAGAAGGATATTCCGTATGTATATGAGATCCTCAGAAAAGGCAGCGAGAAGGCGGAGAAAAGGGCTGCGGAGACATTGCAGGATGTGAAGGCTGCGATGAAGATCAATTACTTTGACGACGCGGAGCTGATCAGCAGCCAGACAGAACGGTTTCGGAATCAATAAAATACAGTATGCTGTTCCAGAACAGTACGGCGCGATTGCCGCGCTGCATATAAAAAACGGAAAATCTGCGGGGGCGCGGGTTTTCCGTTTTGCAATATCATAATCTAAAGTATGTTCATCGGTTGGTATATCGGGGAAAATTTCTGCAGAATAAAAAACCACAGAATCATAATCCGTGGTTTTTTAAAACGTGCGATAGAGGATTCGAACCCCCGACCTTCTGGTCCGTAGCCAGACGCTCTATCCAGCTGAGCTAATCGCACATACTTGATGAAGCCGCTCACAACACATGTTAGTATATAGTATAGGAGCGGCTTTGTCAAGATCAAAATGAAATAAATTTAGTTTTTGCACATGGCATATGTTGCTGTTCACACAGCGCCGTGCACAATCGCGAATTTATTTTCCGTCTGTCATCGGATTCGGAAACAGGTGTCTCGGAATACCGTCTACCATGACAGGTGATACATCGCCCTGGATCAGAGGACGTACATAGTTCACAAACTCATCTGTCACATAGTCCGCGTCTTCATTCATCCATGCTCTCGGAACAAGCTTCTCGTCGTTGGCGATCTTATGAACGTCCTTTACTTCTGTTCCGCTCTGATACGGGTCGTCAGACAGACGCTGGATGACAACCATCTTGCCGCTGTCTCCCTCGTCCGCAGCTTTTACCGCAGCGCCGCCTACCTGGTAAGCTTCCAGGATGTCCACACGGGAAGCGCAGTGGGAAGCGGATCTCTGCAGGGTGCTCAGCTCAATGGCACGGGACTTGCATCCGATATCTCCGGCAATATAGCTTGCCAGATAATTGGCAGTACCGGAAAGCTGCTTGTGGCCAAAGGCGTCAACAAAGTCGATGCTCTGTCCCAGCTCGCATACATAACGTCCGTCGTCCAGACGGATTCCTTCGGAAACAGCGATGACAGCGGATGACTTTTTCGTCAGGATCTGTCTTACCTTGTCGCCGAACTTCTGGATATCAAAGGCAACCTCCGGAAGATAGATCAGATCCGGTCCGGAGCAGTCCTCCCCTTTTGCAAGGGCAGCGGCGCCGGTCAGCCAGCCGGCATTTCTTCCCATGATTTCGATGATGGAAACCAGACCCTTGGAGTATTCCAGACAGAAGCTGTCGCGGATGATCTCCTTCACGGATGTGCCGATGTACTTGGCCGCGCTTCCGTATCCCGGCGTGTGGTCTGTCAGGGCCAGGTCGTTGTCAATGGTCTTCGGGCAGCCGATAAAACGGGTCTTGAATCCGGTGATGATGGCATAGTCAGATAACTTCTTGATCGTATCCATGGAGTCATTGCCGCCGATATAGATAAATGCTTCGATATTGAGCTTTTCCAGGATCTCAAAAATCTTGTCGTAGACGTCTCTGTCCTCGTGGATTTCCGGCAGCTTATAACGGCAGGAGCCGAGAAAAGCGGCAGGCGTCCTCTTCAAAAGCTCTGCATCCAGCTCCGTGGTGATATACTCAGATAAATCTATATACCGTTCCTGCAGCAATCCCTGGATTCCGTGCAGCATTCCATAGACCTTTCCGGCCCCGCGGTCCTTAGCGGTGCGGTATACACCGGCGAGACTCGAATTGATAGCGGCAGTCGGTCCG